>Ga0302123_10003720_pt1 | contig 10087 bp, 12 predicted proteins | sample CB21_321_MG_FD_203109 | JGI IMG/M metagenome (GOLD analysis project Ga0302123, IMG submission 203109) | Marine microbial communities from Western Arctic Ocean, Canada - CB21_32.1 | ecosystem: Environmental > Aquatic > Marine > Oceanic | place: Canada: Western Arctic Ocean | collected 2017-09-28 | reverse complement strand
CGGATTATGCCGGGAACGGGACGTTCCATTAAAGGTGCCGCCATTGCGGGACGCGAATGGGGGAAACGTATCAAGGATGCGGATTCTTTAAAGTTGTCGTCGTTGAGGGAGGCTGCACAGCGTCCTGCTGCCGGCAAGGGTTCGTATGAAGAAACTATGGGTGGGTTGACCGGATTTTTTCGTCAGCACATGGACCCGGACAAAGGATTGTCAAGTCAGTTGTTGACTTCTGGTGACCCGGATCAGATTGCGCGGGCGGCAAGCATTGAGAACGCGAAACGGATTGCTTTGGGGCAAGAAACATTGCTGCGGGCTGTTATTAGTCGTGGCGTTGGGCGTGCAATGAAGGGTAAGGGACCGAACAGGGCGTTGGGTGGTCTAAACTTTAACGCGGTGACAGATTTTGCTGAGGCAGTTTCCGCACGCGACATTTTGCAAATGTCTGATAACGGTTCCCGAATTGTTGGCATCAACCGTGAAAACGAATGGTTTAAGAACCTGCCGGAAGAAGTACGCAACCTGTCGGATAAGCGATTGTTGAATGCTGCGCAGGCTTTTCTGCCCATGATTCAAGACATGACTCGTAGCGTAACAACCAAGGGTGATTTGCAGGATTTGGTTGCATCTGTTGCATCTAGGGAAGGGCAGGGGTTCTTTCCTCGCCGGATGAACGATTTCGGCAAGGACTTGTTTGGGATCAAAACGCATGACTTTGATGAAGTGTTTGAACCGTTCGGGTTTACTGTTGCACAGTCGTCGCAGAAGCGACGGTTCACGGTCGGTAACGAAATTGTTTTGCCTGCGAAGGCAGCAAATTTGGCAGGCAAAAAGAATCGTGCTGTGCAGGGCAGCGGCAAGAATAGTCGAAGCAGAGTTTTAGGCAACGCTGACGGTACACCGTTTGTGCCTCAACGGCCATCTGAAGTCGGCAAGAGTGTCCGCAAGCAGATTGACGACGCGGCGAAGGAAGCGTTCGGGGAAAGCCTTTACGACGCCGACATTGATTCAGTGTTACGCAGTTACGCTGGCGGCATGGGTCGCAATGTGGCGATGAACACGTTTGGTAGGCAAATGGTGGACATGGGGATGCCTATGGCTGATTTGCCTGAAGAGGTGCTGGACATTGTACGTCATGTCGCTAACGGGTCTTATGACAGGTCGGTGGGTAAACTTGGTAAGCAGAAACTTAATGCTGCTGCTAGGCAGACAGATGAGTTGAGGAAAACGATTTTTGCGGAGCGTGTCGCCGTGGGGGCCGAGGTTGAAGACTTGGCTCAAGCAGTTGAAGACGCAGGTGTCCCTGCCGTTAGGCAAAGACTTAGCGGTGCTGCTGGGGAAGCGGACACGTTGGGCAAAATGGGTGGAGGGGTGGGACGGTTCAAAGATCCCGCTATTCGTGCGTCTGCCCCGGAACTAAAAACGAACATTGAAACAGGTGGCCGTCTTTATCAAAATGCGTTGGATACGTTTGTTGAGGTTTTGGAAATATCTGACGAGTTGCAACGAATCGGAGTGGCTGCAACCCAGTTGGGGGACAAAGGGGTGCGTGGTGCCGATAAAAGAGTTACTGATTTGACGGAACGGGCATTCGGTGCCGCTACCCGTCTGCAACAGTTGGAACGGGAACTTTTGGGAGTCAACGCTCCCCTGTTTAATGACGTAACCGGTAAGGTTACTGCGGTGTGGGCGGCTGGTGCCACACGCGCTACCGGAAAGAATGTTGCCCGAATGGAAGGTCTTGTCGAAGGGTATAACACGATTTTGTCCACAGTAATGGACAGCATCAACAATTTGACAGGCGAGTCTGGTGCGGCACGTTTGGTTAACGCTAAAATTGGCGAAATTATGGGGCAAGACAAGACGGTCACACAGTTGCATCAAGTGTTGGAGGTGTTGGACCCGAAGGGTGCAAGGAGTGCTGCTCAGAGTGCCGGATTGCCCAGTAAGCCTCCTCCGGCAACAGGGCCGATTAAGAAATGGGGTGACGATGTTGCTGACTGGTTTGAAATTGATCGTGATGTCGGGCATCAAAACTTTATTGCTCCGGGTGTAACAGATAGTGTTTCGCCGGAACAAATGAACAATTTGGTGAGACAGTTGGAGGCGAGTTCTGCCGCTGTTGAACAGGAGGGGCGTTTGCAGTCGCTTCTGCATGGACCTTCTCGAAAGGACCGTGAAAGGGTTATTACATCGTTGTTGGCTGATCCGTCGAAAGATGGGGCAGCCTATTTTCGGGCTGCGCAGGGGTTTACGGAGGATGCTACCGCATTGTTTGATGAGGCGACTCGGGCACGCCAAAGCGTTGATGCTTTGGAAGCGGAGGGCAACAAGTTGGGGATACCTAACGATGTGTATAAGCGGAGGCTTGAAGAGGCTAAGGGTGCAGCGTTTGCTGCTGAACTTGAGGCGGAGTCTGCGATGCGTGAGGCGCAGGAAATATTGCAGGTGTCGAAGGCGGGCCGTGAGGCTGTTGCTGCTGTTGAGGCGGGTCGGCTTTCCGGTCTTGGCGAAGCGTCGCTGCCGAAGCGGCTCCCCCACGAACCGCCGTCACCTACTGAGATAAGAATGGAAAAGATTGCAGAGATGGCGGAGGTTGCTCCCGGTGGTTTCGGAGGGAAACGCTATTCGTGGCAAACTCAACTAACTGAAGATGTGGTCGATGGTTGGATCGACTTGACAAAGGACGGGTTGGCAAACTGGGGGCCGTGGCGTATGGCGTCAGGCAATGTCGAACTGAACGAAAGCATGGCTGCGGCAGCGGAAGCATTCCAACGCATCAACGATGTCAAGGAAGTCAAAGGGTTTCTGCAAACATACGACCGTATGTTGAACTGGATGAAGGCCGGGATGATCGCTACACCCGGTTTCGTGTACCGTAACCTGTTCGGGGCAGTGTTCAACGCTTGGATGGATGGTGTGAACCCGGTTGAAATGTATCGGGCGGCAGCGATCACAAACGAAATTAGTATCAGGGCACGTAAACAGAATCGTTCAGTTTTGCAGGTAGCGGAGGAACTGGCTCAAAGCAAGGACGGGTTGCGTGTCCAAAACTTGATGACGGCAGGACCGACACTTAAACGCAGCAAGGCCGGTGACGCAATAGGGGCCGCAGAGAAGACGGTGGTTCCGAAGGGGTTTGTGAATGTGAGCCAAGCAGAGTTGCAGGCGTACACAGATTTGTTGAAGGCCGGGGTTCGTGGTGGTGGTCAGGCTACACGGTCTGTGCGTCCCGGTGCCAAGGTCGGGTTGGCTGACGCTTCCGGGCCTGACATTTGGATTGGGACAAAAAATTTGGCAACAACTGTTGCTGGGGCGTGGCGGTCAGATTTTTGGATGTACCGTGGTATCCGTTCCGCCAACACACAGGTAGAGGACGTTATACGTATAGGTGTCGGTTTGGACACGTTGCAGCGTGGCGGCGATATTGGTGAGGCGTTGTCGCGGATTGCGAAAACCCAGTTTGACTATTCGGAATTGACTGGCGGTGAACGCCGGGTGGCGCAAAGAGTCATCCCGTTCTATACTTGGACTCGGAAGAATCTTCCATATCAGTTGGAAAAGTTTGCCACTGAGCCTGAACGATACAATCGCCTGTTGGCGATCAAACGCAATCTTGAATATGGGCATGAGGATGAGGGATGGGTGCCGGACTGGTTTACGAAGCCGTTCGGTATCAGACTTCCGTGGCAACATTCGGGTGCCCGCATCTATTCGGTTCCCGATTTGCCGTTCCAAGACTTGCTACGATATGACCCGTTTAGGCACAAGGATTTCGGGAAGGGCATATCGACAGCACTTGATGAGGTCGGCTGGCAAGTCTCCCCGTTAATCAAAACCCCCATTGAATACAAGTTTCAGCGTAAAGTTTCTGGGGTTCCGTTGTCGGGGGAGTTGAACCCGGCACCGCAACTGTTTGACATACCGGGGTTGAGGAATGCGTTGAAGGCTGTCGGATTGGCCCATACGGATGAGCGGACAGGCGAGTTGATGATGCGTGACCATCATGTCTATATGGTGACAAACATGGTTCCGTTGCTGTCTCGAAGTAGACGGCTGATCCCCGGCGAGGAGCGATCTCAGCAACGTTTTTGGGAAGCGATGATGTCTACTTTTGGTGGACTCAACGTGCAGCGACAGTCGAAGGGTGTGCAGGAACGTTGGCGAAGCCATCTCAGTTATTTGATGGACGAGTAACCGTAGGCGACGGGACAGCACGGGTTTAGTTATATGGAACACATCTCACGCACCCAATGGGGTGCCACTGAACCGAAGAGGGCGTTTACGCCACTGGCTCCTGCCCGAATCAAGGGTGTTGTGGTGCATCATGGCGGTGTGCCGAATCCTCCGTCGGGGGTTTCGGCAGTGATTGCCTATGAACGGCACCATATTGAGACTCGTGGCTGGCTCGGTATCGCTTACAACTGGCTGGTTGATGAGCAGGGAATCATTTATGAGGGGCGTGGATGGTTCCGTGGTGGTGCCACGAAGGGCTGGAACAGTCGCAGTGTGTCTGTGTGTTACACAGGGTTTGGTGAGTTTGAGCCGTCGGTTAAGACGAAGGAATCTATTAAGCGTGTTATTGTCGAAACGCAGAACCGTTACGGTGACGGTTTGTGGTTGAAGACGCACCGTCAGTTTAAGAAGACAACGTGCCCCGGTGAGTGGCTTGGCGATTGGGTAGAAAGCGGCCTTGATGTGCCTCACAATCCATCTAGTATTGATTGGGACGCCATTGGTCGTTATATTCACGACATTAAACAGCAAGTCGCCAAGAGGCCGTTGTCTTACCGTCGGCGGAGTCGGGGTGAGCCTGTCAGGCTTGTGCAAAAAATGTTGTTGAGCCGAGGGTTTGATCCCGGCCCCGCTGATGGTGCCTTTGGACGTAAGACTGCTGCGGCGGTGAAGGCGTTTCAGAGGGCGCAGGGCATGTTGAAGGTTGATGGTGTGGTGGGCGTGTCCACGTTTACTGCTTTGTTTATTCAGTAAGGAGATAGTTATGCCGAAGGGCAAAGGTTATGGAACGTATGAGGACACGTTTGGGTCCCCAGATGATCAGCCATATGATTCGTCGTCTAGCGACAATTCGTATGATATGTCGGTGAGGGCGAAGAAGGATGCTGCGTATTTGCGTAACACTAAGTTGGGGAACGCCAATCATGGCGGTCGCCCGTTCGGAAAGTAGGCGCTATGACAGCATCACGTAGACTCAGGCAACTTTCCAAAATCCGAAAGAGCGGGAGCGCCGCTGATCGCAAAACGGCCAATCGGGAACGCAAGATGCTCCTGCGAGGAGAGATCGGATCTTGGGCGGGGGCCACCTCGAAGGGGGACCAGCGTCGCAAGGAACGCGCCAAAATCGCACAGCACCGAAAGCGTCAAAGAGAAGATAGGAGGAATGTAGCACATGGGTAAGAACCTGTTTACAACCCCCAAGTTGGTCAAGACCGACACGGTGCTAGTCACCACATTTGAGAGCGGGTCGATCTTTCAACCTCCCGACAGCGCCACCCAAGAGAAGGCAATGGCCCGCGCTCCGTATGGAACGGGCCGCTAGGTGCTGTTCGACTGATGGCGGGTAAGAAGCGGCGTCCGAAGCCTCGGTATTGATATGCCGTTGAAGCGTGGCAGCAACTCTGCTGCTATTTCTAAAAATATTCAAGAACTTGTTTCCAAGGGATACCCGAAGGAACAAGCGTCTGCCATCGCATACGAGTATGCGCGGGAGACAAGGCGCAAGGGGAGGAAAAAGTAAATGGATTATCGTGACGTTGTAGAACGGGCGCTGTGGACAGCGGCCCAGTCGTTTCTAGCGGTACTGGTTGTTGCAGATGTGTCGTCGCTGAAGGCGGCGTCTATCGCAGGGGCAGGTGCCGGTATCAGTGTTTTGAAGACTGCTGTTGCACAGCGTGTAAGCAAGTAACAAATGGATCATTTGGAAGAGTCGTGGGAGATGTTTATGGAACATCAGGGCCACGCTATCGCTACAGAAATTTATAGCAACTTGCGTGAAACATCGCATTTGTTTGATGTTGACGATGGGACTCATGCCAAATGGTCGGATGAGGAAAGGCTCGGTTTCCTACTTGTCTTTGACGCTGAGGAAGCAGACGCTATCCTTGCCGCATTCTATGCGGGTATGGATGGGTTGAATGATGCGCAGCGGGCGTTCGCTCAGTGGATCGCATCGTTGATGCGCCTGTTGGGGGAGTGCATGAGCAATCACCCGGACGAAGAAATATAGTCCTGAACGCTTTCGTTTAAACTCAAGTGCAACATAAGTTGTTGCTTTAGCCTGTCGCGTCTACGCGCCAGTGTCGTTTTGGGGACACCGATCACGTTCCCTGTTTTACGCAGCGACAGTCCTTCAATGAGTAGGCGTTCCATGATCCATCGGTCCTCGTCGTCTAACGAGTCGAAGGCGTCCGCTAACGCTTCCTTCAGGTCTGCTGTTTCTTCAAGGGTTAGTATCGGGGTTGATGACGCATTGGGTGCTTCGGTCATCATTTGTTCGAGTACCGTTTTGGGTCGTGGACCCCAAACGCCGCCTTGACCGTTGGCCCTGTAATCTAGTTCCTGTGCCGTGAGGGCACGTTCTCGTTTTTTGCTCACTTTTTAACCAAGCGTTCAGGCCATGTATGTTCATGGCGTTTCCTTTATGGTTGCTTGGTTGCAGTATGTGGTTACACATTTCAGGTAGTCTTCTTTGATGACTCTCGTGTTTTGTGAATCATACCCGGAAGGCTCACCTAGATTCCACGCTTCGTCGTGGTCGATCCATCCTAGCATCTCTACGGCACGTAGTTCGGGCATTGCGGGACGAACAATAAACAGGATGAGTCCTTTATCGAGTTGTCTGCGTCTGACAGCCCCGTTGCGACTACTGCGTACCCGTCTGACTTCAATGTTGTGCCCTACGTCGGGTCGGCCTTTGTTTTCTTCGTGCCGGTTGCCGGGCCATACGTGACCTGACCAGTATTGGTTGGTGACACGGGCCACAGCGAGTTCACCTACACAGGCAGCGACCTGTGCGGTGCGGTCGTCTTCCATCCGGTTTCGGTCATAGTGATTGGCGTCACTTTTTTCCCAGTTTTCTATGTACCGTCTGGTTCCAACGTGGGATGCCCACTCGTATTCCCACGATTCGAGGTCAACTGTTATCAATTTCGTCTACCTTTACTGCGGTGATGCGCACGACCTGTCCGTCATCGTCCCATGCTACACCATTGAGGGCATCCAAGGTGAGTTTCACATAATTATCTAGGTCACCACGGAGAGTGGTTGCGTTGTGTGGGGATTCCACTACATGAATTATTGTTTGTGTCGGGGTGTAAACGAGGTAGACTTCTACGGGGCACTCGAAAGGTTTGCCACCTCCTTGAGCCCACAAAAACCCGATTGCTTTTTCTTCATCGGTGGTTGACTTGGGTGTAAATACTTTCCCGCTTTTGGTGTGCCGGGGGCGCGCTTTCGCTTTTGGTTTCCGATCAACCGTTACCGTTTTGGATCTCATCAAGGCGTCTATACTTTCTCTTGGCGAATTCTTGCAACGGCGGACTCTACGAGTCCACGTAACCGTGTTTCACCGTCGGGGCGTTTAGTGAATTTGCCACCCCAGTCTTTGTCGGCGGAAATAATTTCAGACAGTACTTCTGCTGGTTCGTGTTTTTGGCGAACCATCAGGCACGCTAGGTGGTAGAGGGTTCCTGAACGGTCACCGTCTGGTTTGCCCGGTTTGGCCTGTGGGCCTTCTCTGCGAACAATCCCTGCTGGTCCTGTCAGGTAGGTGGGTGTTTGGGACGAGCGTTCAAAGTCGATTCGATCTATGTGCTGTTTGACTGGGGCACGATACAGTTCCCGTACCTGTTCCCACAGGTGGGTGTCGATACGTGTCGCATGTGCCCGTTCAACAAATTCTTGAAGCGGTAGGATGATGGGGGAATCGAATGTTCCTTCTACTACGACGTTGCGGGGCGATACTATACCGGCTCCGTATGGGTAGGGGAGTCTGACTCCGTTGCCTATCCCTTTGCCCGTGAGGGTGACTTGTTTCGGGTTGACTTCCTGTGTGGGTGCGGCAACGATGTTGCAGGCACCCATGAGTCCGTGACGTATCTCGGTGGCTCCCATCATGTCTGAAAAAAATACCCACAAATGGTAGCCTTTGGATCGGGAGCGTTCTATCCATGACGGTACGTTTAGTTGTGTGAGCACCCGTTGCGTGTTTTGGGCGTGTATCCATGAGTCGGTGTCGCCTTGGTCCCAGTCCACGCATCCCCACCACACACAGTGCGCCGTAGAGCCCCCCTGAGGCTCTTCGAGGGCAAATACGGGGTACACCCCTATGGCAGCGTCTGCGACGCTCAGGTGGGCCTGTACGGCGTTCTGGAAGGATGCACCGGATGCCGGGTAGTATCCGCCGGTCGGGTTTTCCCACGGACGGAACCCGTGTTCATTGTCACGGGCAATACTGTTGCCTCTGAACAGGTCAGCGAACTGTTGAACCAACACTGGATCAGGCATCGGGGATCAAATCCTCAAAGTAGGTGTGGATCAGTCCACACTCAGGGTTCAAATAATAGGTTTGGTCGATGAGTCTCGCAGTGCGCTTGTTTTTGCAAAGATTTACGTTGATGGAGTTGGCATGGTATTCCTTCTCGAAATGGGACAGGTTTTGTGCATCGCGTCGCCGGTATACTTCCAGCACAAAGATTGCTTCCTGTTCCCCACCGTATCGTCCAGCATAAATGCCGGCTGCTCTGCCGGGTTCGCCTGCTCCACGCCCTGACTGATGCACTAACCCGATGGGGACACGTTGTTCCTTTGCCCAACGTTTCACAGCCTGCGCCTTCGATGTCACTCCGGTTGCGTCTGATTCTCCACCGGGCAATAGTTCCAAATAGTCGATGTAGCAGAATGATGGCTCGCATCCCCACCATTGCCGTGCTTCGTCCATGACTTTCGTCATTTCCTGTAGGTGCATCGACTGGTCCACTATTGCTACGTTGGCGAGTTCTTCCTTCGCAACAGTTTCCAAGTCTTTCATCACGGCCTTGTCGCCGTTCTTAATGGATTCTTCAATTTCGGTGGAGGACTTGCCACGCAGCAGACAGTACAGTTTCATTACAACAAGTTCACGGGGTTCATCAAACGAGAAGATGACAACCCGTGCTTCAGGATTGTTGACAAGGTTCCAGACGATTCCGTTGAGCAACAGTTGAGACTTGCCGGTGTGGCTACGTCCCAACACGAGCAGCACTTCGCCTCGGCCAACGCCACGGGTGGCGATGTCCAATTCGGAAAACCCTAGATACCAGCGTTCGGTTGGGTTGCGGATAAACCCGATCAGGTTTTCGACAACAGTGGATGTTAACTTGAACCTTTTAGGCTCTGAGGGTTTGTTCCCTTGCACGGGAACGCCCGCCAACCCATCCCAGTGGGACAGGCGGCGGGCGATCTCCTCCTCAGATTGGAGGACCGCAGGCATTACTTGCTGAACGACTTCTGGCGCAACTCCCGACCCACCGTGGCAAGATCGTCACCGGTCTTGCCAGTCTTGGGACATACGAACCATTCAGGAAACGCGGACGTACCGCCCTTATCCTTGTTCGTCAGCCACAGTCCCTTGCCGTCGCCGGAACGGCGATACGCGGGACGGGCCGGGTTGTCATTACCAGCCAACTGTTCAGGCCAGTTGGTGAACCACTTGTCGCTGTTGTTCATCAGGTCACGCCAGAGTTCATCTGTTGTGCCTCCGCTGCCTGCACTACGGGGTGCAGGCGGTGCTGCTGGCGCCACGGCAACACTTTCGTTGCCCCCGGAAACGCTTTTCTGCAACCTCCGAACAGCAACGTCACCAATGTCGTAGCCGACACCGAGGGCTTCAAAGTTTGCTATAGCGAGTTGGTTACGCCAACCCGTTGCAGCATCCAACACTTCTTCCTGAGAGGAGGCTGCATTCATTGTCCATTCGATAGACGACGATGCTTCCTCTGATTCATAGGGTGCAACCTGCACTACGCTTCTGCGTGATACAGTGATGCGGATGTTGTCTTCTGACATTACTTTCTCCTTTTATAGTTGGTTCCAA
>Ga0302123_10003716_pt1 | contig 10094 bp, 11 predicted proteins | sample CB21_321_MG_FD_203109 | JGI IMG/M metagenome (GOLD analysis project Ga0302123, IMG submission 203109) | Marine microbial communities from Western Arctic Ocean, Canada - CB21_32.1 | ecosystem: Environmental > Aquatic > Marine > Oceanic | place: Canada: Western Arctic Ocean | collected 2017-09-28 | reverse complement strand
GGACGATCGATAGGCGAAGACGCTACAACCGGACCGTCAGGAAGCTCAGCGCTGACTCTCCATGACAGCAATTCTCTCGGGTCCCGATTTGTCCCATTGTTGCTGATTGACAACACTAACGACCATTGGTCAGCGTACTATGCAAAATTAGTCCTTCCGTACCTTGAGACGCGTGGCTACGGTGGATAGAGCATCAATACCGCTCCAATACAGGAATCAAGCGGGTCTACCAACTGGTCAGCCATCGCGGCGGGATACGATCACACGGTTGCTCTCAAATCTGACGGGACGCTCTGGGCTTGGGGTTCCAATATCGCCTGCCAGCTTGGCGTCAGCACGAGGATCTTTGGATTTGGACCGCTGCCCATCAGGATGTCTCCTTGCCGGTCTATTGCCAAAGTGCGTCCGTGGCACACGGCAGCATACCAGCTATGCCCCATCACATGGGGGATGTTTTGACAGCGTAGCAATATGCCGGTACCATTTCCGGCGTCAGGGCCTGCGGGCCCTTTCACTACGGTGAACAGCAATCCGGCAAGGAGGTTCCCAAATGAGCAAGGACAAGGGTTTCGTGGTGGGAGTCGTATCGTCCCACGGCCACGAGAGCGGCCATATACAGGTGTGGGACGTCTTACCAGAGGTCGATGCAATCCACGTGTGCACCATCGCCGACGAGGCCGATCTGGACGCGATAGCGGCCCTGTCGCCCAAGACGGTATCTAAGACGAAGGACCTTAGCGAGCTCCTGAGCACTCCAGGCCTTGACGCCGTGGCCGTTTGCGTGCGGCCGGACCTGGGACCGGATGTCTTGCGGGCGGTCGTATCGGCCGGTATCCCGGTCCTATTCGACAAGCCCGCGTCGACCAGCGCAGCCGCCATGCGGGCCGTTGCCGACCTGGCCCGTGACAAGGGTGTGACGGCAGGGGCCATGTTCTCGTGGCGGCGGTCCGCGCCGATCATGGAGGCGCGCCGAATGCTACGGGAAGGCACATTCGGTGATCTGATGGCCGTCGAGTCGCGTAACCTGACCTCCCAGCTGCGCTATCGCCGGCCCGATACGTCCTGGCTGTTCAGGTCGCAGTACGCCGGCAGCGGCATCCTCTCGTGGCTCGGATGCCACAACCTGGATATGCTCTCCTACATCACCGACGACCGTATTACCGAGGTCACCGCGATGACCGGCAACCAGAACCCGGAGAAGGTGGATGTTGAGGACACCGCTTTCGTGACCTTCCGTTTCTCCAGCGGCGTCATGGGAACGCTGTATGCAGGCTATCTGATGGCCGGGCCCGGAAAGTTCCCAGACGATGGTTTCCTCGCTCTACGAGGGTCTCAGGGGTATGCGGAGATTTACCTAAACACGCCTTGGACCGACAACCTATCGGGCCACAATATGCGCGTTTGGAGCGAGGCGCCTGGCTGGGAAACGGGCGGCCAGCGCAAGCTTTCCTTCGCCGCGCCGGAGTCCCACGTCTACGGCGGAAAAATGGCCGAGCTGCTGTTCAGGGAGTTCTTAGAAGCCAGCACGGTGGGCGCCCCCGCTCCGAGCCCCATCGAATCCTCAGTCCACTTGCTGGAGGTGGTCGAGGCGGCGAAGGAGTCGTCCCGCACGGGACGCGTCGTGACAATCCCCTAGGGCGTGTCCGATTCACATCAGGAAAGGGACCCGATTTGCCTGATCTGCTAGGACAGACGCGATTTCAAGACGATGCTGGAGTGTGGGTGTTGCCTGCCGCGGGCTCGCCCGGCTTTCAGCCCACCATAGACGGAGCACGTCTCAGCGTGCCCCCCGGAGAGTCCTTTGTACTGCGAGGCTCGGGCGTGCACACGCGGAACGGCGACAGCATTACGCTGCGGTTCCGCGCCCCAGAATCGGACTCGGGCAGCCTGCAGTTCGGCTTCGACGCCGATACACACGAACATGCCAGAGTGGAGTGCAACTTCGAGCGTTCGGTCATATCGCTTTCGACGTCCGATTGGACCATACCCCAGCCTGTGGCATCCGCGCCCATGTTCTTGGCCGCCGGCGAGTCTGTGGTAGTGGTCATCGAGAAGAGCGAGGCCGGCGGCAACCTGGTCAAGAACGCCGATATCGGAGTGCACCTCGACGGGCAGCAAGTCCTGGCCGCGGACGACCTGGACCTGCTGCCGGAGATGGCCGTCGCCATCGGAGTGCAGGGGACTACGTGCGTCGTCAAGGAGTTTTTACATAGCGGCCCGCCGTCCGCCATTCCGGAGTACCTCCACCTGGGCGGCTGGCAGAATCGGTGCGTTCGACTAGCGAAGATCCGAAGTCAGATTGCCCTTTCTTCTTTCATCTGATCATAGATTTCACCAAGTCGTTCGGATATACGAGAGCCCGTACGATCATATCCCAGCTGTCTCGCCGTTTCGTTGATGACTTCAGATCTATCCCCGCCATACATGAGACCTACGGTTACTGTTGCATCCGGGCAGCACTCAGCCCACTCCCACGCTGTCACCCAGCACGTCCGGCTGGGGTCTGGCGGCACTTGACGCGGCACTGCTCGTGATGTCGGCCATCCTGCTGCGACGGACCTCAGGCCACAAAACCTCCGCTAGGCCGTAGCCCTAGACTATACTGCCCCCAGAAGCAGGGTGTAAAGGGCGGCGAGAGAGTGGCCCTCGACCTGGGACATGGACGATACCCGCACGTAAGCCACCGCTCTCTTTGTTTCAGTCTTGATCATGTGTCTGGTTATCTCCCCCTTCGGGCCGCCACCGCCAGAGCAACCTCAGCTAGCGTGTTGAGGAAGTTCTGTATGATGACCCGATCGGTATCTGATTCCTGGCCCTCCCCCGAATCTGTGGCAGGCCAGTGTATACGCGGGGGTACAGAAATCAACCCCTCCGAGTCACGGTTTTGCGGTGATACAGGCGTTCCCACCCTAGCTCTCCGTTCCCGTCGCACCCTCGGCGTCGAGTAGGCGCTTCAGGGTGGCATAACCGATCCCAAGCTCAGTGGCAGCCTTAGTTCGGGACATCGTCCCGTCGCCAAGGCGCTCCAAAACCGTTCCAAAACGATTCTTAAAACCTCGCCTATCGGTTACCCGTGGGCGTCCGATTCGCTTGCCCTGGCGGCGAGCTCGATCCATCCCCGCCTTGACCCTCTCCCTCAGGATCCCCCGCTCAAGCTGGGCATAGGCGACGGTGATGTAGTAGAGCGCCTCGCCGAAGGGCGATGTCGTGTCTAGCCAGGGCTCGGTGTAGGACCTGAGCCCGACTCCCCATGTTCTGAGCCGCTCCAGAGTGTTAGCGGCGTCGAACACAGATCTGAAACCGCGATCCATCTTCCACACCAATCGCATGCGATTAGCGGCGTACTTCCAGGTCTCGAGGCGCTCGCAAAGACGTCCGGTGATCAGATGATCTTTGTCGATCTGAACTCCTACGGGAGCGAAGACCGTCTCGTTCGGGACATATTCGAAACCCCAGAGTTCGCGGACTGGATTAAAGGCTCTGGCAGGTTGCATTTGATCCTCGATAGCCTCGATGAATGTTTGCTGCGGATTGACACCGTCGCAAACATTTTGGCGCTCAAATTCAAGAGTCTACCAGCAGATCGTCTTGTTTTAAGAATTGCATGCCGAACTGCGGTCTGGCCCGCCGGACTCGAAAACACCCTGAAGGCTCTATGGGCGAGGACGAAATAGGGATATATGAACTGGCTCCTCTGAGACGAGGCGACGTGGAGCTAGCTGCCTCCCAAGAGTTCGCGGATCCAGTTCAGTTTCTGCGAGCAATCGACGACCACGACATCGCCTCACTGGCAGCGAAGCCAATCACTCTCGAGTTTCTCTTTGGCGCGTATCGCCGCAGAAATGGATCCCCACAGGACCAGGTCAACCTGTTCACTGAAGGCACCAGACTACTGTGTGAGGAGCAGAGCGAATCTCGCCGCACTGCGGGCCTTACGGGTGCTCTGAGCGCTGACCAGCGCCTAGTACTTGCCAGCCGGATAGCCGCATGCATGGTTTTTGGGAATCGCGCCAGTGTATTTACCGGGAGCAATCTTGGCGATGTTTCAGAGGACAGTGTAGATGTCCGCGACCTCGCAGTTGGTGCGGAATCCCTGAGAGGGAACGAGTTCCCTGTGAACGAGAATAGCATTCGCGAGGTTCTGGAAGGCGTGTGGTAAAATCTTTGGAAATCATGGTGGAGCCGATACCTCCGTCGTGGTTACGAGCGGGCGGCACGCCAATGCCGCCCGCTCCTAACCACGACGACCCGTCCGGGGTCGGAAAGGCGCGTCGCGACATCCAGGTTCGACAGTGGAAGACGACGATCCCCCGCCGGTCCGCGCAGGCCCTGAGCGCCTTTTTCCAGGAGTGCGTCGAGAGCGGGCGAGGGCTGGGGCCTCCCCCGGTTTCCAACGAGGACGGACTGCGTTTTCTGGAGATCCAGCACGCCCTCTACCGCGCTACCGAAACGGGCGAGACCAAGCGCCTGAGACCCCTGTAGGTTTCGACCGCGGCCCGGAAGAGAATCAGCCGTTGCTGGAAGGGCGCGTCAGACATTACGGGTCCCGTCGAAGCGAGGGGACCGGAGACGAGATGAGCATTACGATGGACGACAATCGGCTGAGGGTTGGGATCGTTGGATGTGGAGGGATCACCAGGGCGCTTTATGTCCGCGTCTACGCGCTCGTAGCCGACATCGCGCGAGTGGTGGCGGTGGCCGACCTCGATGAGGGTCGGGCTAATCACGTGCGTACGGTCTTGGGCGATGCGTACAACTCCGAGGCGTACCGCTCAAGGGTCCTGGCGGCAGATGCGCGCAAGCCCGAAGAGCGCGACGCTTACCATGCGGAAGGCCGAGTTGGCGGCGTCGGCTGCGACCCACAAGATTCGCAGGTACCGAGACCACGAGGAGCTATTTAAGGACAACGAAGTAGACGTGATGGTTCTGCTTACACCGCCTCCAGTTAGAGCCGAGCCCACCATCGCCGCCGCGGAGGAAGGGCGCCACATCTTCACCGAGGGGCCGATGGCCCGCAGCGTCGAGGAAGCCGATGCGATGGCCGCGGCTATCCGAAAGGCCGGTGTCAAGTACGACTGCCAGCTAATCGACAGGTTCCCGCGGGACATGGTCCTAGCGCGAAAGGCGGTCGAAAGTGGAAAACTGGGACAGATAGGGTTCGCGAACGTTGAGCTGAACCTCTTCCAGCCCCAGAGCTACTACAGTCCTACGAGGGCGAATAACTGGCACGGCACGTGGCAGGGCGAGGGCGGCGGGGCGGTTTTCCACCATGGTCGGTATATAATCGACCCGTTCTTATGGGTCGTGGGGTCCCGGGTGGTGGAGGTTTTCGCCTATTCCGGGCCGACGCTCAGGGTGATCGAGCACGACAGCCTCACACAGGCGGTGCTCAGGTTCGCCAACGGCGCGACGGGCATGATTCATGTCTCACTGATTTCCCAATCCGCCCTGGAGGTTCGACAGAATATGAGTGTCGGGCTGCGGGGTCGTATATCGATCGCCGGCCAAGACGCCCACCTGGTGACGCAAAACGAGAACCTCAGGCAGGGGCCGGACGGCCTGCCGCCGATTCAGTCGCGCACGAGCTTTGTGTCCAGGGACGCACAGGACGCGCTGGAGGCGCTGCGCGCTGAAGTGGAGGACCTGCCAGCTACGGTCCCAGGAGCAGCAAACACGGGGGTTCTTGGAGCGTGTCATCAACGACACCGAACCCCAGGTACCTCTCGAGGTGCCGCATCACCACGTCGAGGTGGTACGGGCGATCTACAAGTCGTCGGAGGAGAACCAACCCGTCGCATTGCCTCTCGACAAAGACGACCCGTGGTACAGCTTCAAAGGACGTTTCGCGGCCGGTCGCAAGCCTTCCTCGTAGCCACATCGGACTTGCCTGGAATACGGAGCACGGGGGCCTCCCATGATCCGCCTCCCTCTAATCAGATACCGTACTTCACCTCGACCCTGCGGCCGGTCCGCGCAGACTCGTAGGCCGCGTCGATAGTTTGCAGTACCCGCAGGGCGTCCTCCACGTTGAGAGCTGGCTCTCGATCGGCTTGGATGTCGTCCATGAACCGGCGCATCCACTCGAACATCCACACGGTACCTCCGTAGCCGGTCTTGGGCGGGAGCGAGTCGGTGAAGGTCCTTTCGAGCCAGCTGCCCCCATCGAGAGGCGCGGCCTTGACGTCAAGACTGGCGCTGCCTATGGGCGTCCAGTCGGCCCAGCCATCGACGCCACGATACACGAGAGAGGCGTCGGTGCCGATGACCTTGGGCGCGAGGTAACCACACCTGAGGCTTCCCAAGACCCCGCTCTCGAACTCAAAGACGCAGAGCGCGAGATCCTCCAGGGGCTCCTGGATATAGCCCACGGGACGAGCCGTCATCGCTTGTACCGACCTGATATCGCACCCAGCCAGGAACCGCATCAGCTCGATGTAGTGCCCTCCGAGCATGTGCAGGACCCCACCGCCCTCTGTGTCGCGTCCATACATGAAGTGGTCGGGGTCCCGGCTTCCTGGCCGCACCTGAGAGGTGGTGAAGCTCAACTCGATGTCCGCCGGCCGGCCCAGCGGACCGTCGTCGATGATGCGCCTCAACTCCAGGGCGACGGGGTGAAACCGCCACGGGTACCCCGGCAGCACTTTGACTCCGTTCCTACGCACGGCCTTGACCAGGGGAACGAGGTCGGCCGCCGTGAGAGCGAACTGCTTCTCCATGTAAAAGTGCTTGCCCGCCTCGGCCAGCTTGATGCCCGCCGCAGGGACATCCCTGGCCGGCAGCGCCACACAGGCGACGTCGAACTCCTCCCGGGTGATGAGGTCGTCCAGGCTCTCGTAAATACCTGCGCCGGGGTGATGCTCCCTGGCCTCGTCCAAGCGTGGGGAGCCGGTCTCGTCGCAGTAGGCTACGATCTCTACTTCGTCCATCTGCTTGAACGTGGCGATGTAGCCCGTACCGTCATCGTCGAAACTCCCCACATGGCCGTGTCGGAGCCCCACGAGGGCCAATTTCAGCTTGCTTCGCTCCGGCATTCGTCACCTCGCCTTTCGGTTGATGGTTCTGACTCTCGCTACCTGTTCGCCTCTCGCATGTGGCCGCTGTTTTCTGCTGGGTCCAAAAGCGGGCCGAAGTTATCACGACGGCTGTACTCTGTCAACGACGAATCCACTATAATACGTTATGTGATAGGACATCAAACATGAGGGTGTCCTCGAAAAAGTATTAAGTATTCGTGTAATATAGAGCATAAGACCGTGCGGACCAACTCCGTCGCGCTGTTATCGCATGTGATGAACATTCGGACCCAAGGGAGGATTTTAAATGGTAAAGGCATCGACGTTTCGAGCGGGAGTCGTAGGGCTTAGCGGTATCGGGATGACGCGACCCTTGCCCGAAACAGGGGCTGTGCTCAGGACTCCGATGCCCCACTCTCACGTGGCCGCCCACACGGCCCTGCTCAACACGGAATTGGTCGCCGTGTGCGACATCAAATCCGAGATGCTCCAGTCCTTTGCTCAGACATGGGACGATGTGTTCCCGCACACACGGACTTACAGCGACTATCGGGAGATGATCGACAAGGAGGACCTCGACATCATTCAGGTGGCCACGCCGGACAACCACCACACAGACATCGTTCTGTACGCGGCCAACGCCGGAGTGAAGCGCATCCTGTGCGAGAAGCCTCTGGCCACGACTGTGGCGGACTGCGACCGCATGTTGGCGGCCTGCGAAGCCAATGGGGCACTGCTCAGCGTAGACCACACCAGGCGCTGGTGGCCCATCTTCCACCGTGCGCGAGCGGCAATTCGAGCTGGAGCGATAGGAAGAGTCGTGCGTATCGTCGCCCACATGGGTGGGCCAAGAGCTATGCTGTTCAGGAACGGGACGCACCTCATCGACGGCATCCTCTTCTTCGCCGAGTCCGACCCAGACTGGGTATTCGCCGACCTGGACGAGGGCTTCGAGGACTACTATTACTACAAGGGCACCGGCGGACGAATTCCAGAGGAAGATCCGGGGGGAAGCGGCTATGTTCACTTCAAGAACGGGGTAAGGGCCTTCGTGAACGCCTCTAAGGGGCAAACCACCGCCCGCTACCTGGAGGTGATCGGTGAGAATGGTCAGATAGACATACACACCGACTCGGTCATCCTCTGGACCGGACCGGGCAAGTGCGAAACGCTCGCCCCGGACTCCCACTCCGTCGAGGACATCGCCGCCGCCCTCGACGAGCTCATCAGGATAGGCGAAGACGGTGGTGAGTTGATCTCGTCGGGGCATGAAGCTGCAAAGGGGGTGGAGATCATCCTAGGCTTTCTCCGATCCCAGGAGCTCGGCAACGTCCGAGTAGACCTCCCTCTTCCCCGTTAGTGACCAGCACCTATTGGGGTGTTCAGCTCGTAGAGATCGGCGCGGTCGCCGGCGCCAGGTTGAGCTTCCACCCGTCGCCGGAGACGATAGTCCGGCCAGGCGCTAGGGAGATCGTGCGGAGCAGGTCCGGAGGCGGGAGGCCGCAGTCCTACCCGATGGTCCGGTTGTTTGGACCGTTCCACATATTCGTCTCCTGCACGAGCATGAGGAGTGCGACGGTGCTCGACGAGATGGAACGCCGCACGGGCAAGTGCGTCGTAACCGCGCTCCAGCCGACGCTGTGGCACCTGCTCGGCCTTGCCGGGGCACTGCGAGATGTGCCGGGGCTAGGCTCTCTGTTCGCGTTGAAGGCGGGGGTTGCCGAGGCGTGATCGTCGTCGATGTCGAATAGTCGTCAGGTAGAGGACGAGGTACAGCCAGCCATGAGTGAAATCGGAAGAAGGCTAGTCTTCAACGGGCGGGACCGGGTAGAGGTCGAGCGGTTCGACGTGCCCTCCCCGGGGCCGGGCCAGGTCCTGGTACGAGTGCACCGGAGCCAGGTCAGCGCGGGGAGCGAGAAAAACGGGATCCTCTCCGCCAAAAGCTCCGATGTCCGCCGTCCGCTGGGGTACACGACCATTGGGCGGGTCTTGGAGGTCGGCGCCGGGGTGGACGACTCCAGGCCCGGTGACCGGGTGTTGGCCATGGGCAACCACGGCTCCCACTGGCTGGCAGGCCGGTTTACTGTAGGGGAACAGGACTGGGACTCGATTCACCCTATAGGGTACGAGATCACCGACGAGCAGGCCGCATTCGCGATACTGGGCGAGGTCGCTCTTCAGGGCGTCCGGCGGGCCCAGCTTCAGATCGATGAGTCGGTGGCAATATATGGTCAAGGCGTTGTCGGACAGCTTACCACCCAGCTATGCCGCGTATCTGGGGCGTACCCAATCATCGCCATAGACCTGGACGACGCCCGTTTGGAGTTGGCTAAGAAAAGCGGGGCGACCCACACCATCAATGCCTCGAAGGTCGACCCCGTGGAGGCGGTGCGGGACCTGACCAGCGGCGGGCCGTCCTTAAACGATAGCCACCCCGGCGGCGGCGCTCAGTGCGTGTTTCACGTTAGCCGCGACCCTGCGGTGCTGGTGCCCGTCATGAAGTCGGCGGCAGACCGGGGCAAGGTGATCCTCACAGGTAGTCCGCCCGGCGCCGTGGAGATCGGGCTACAGGTGGAGCTCCTCAGGTGGGAACTGGACATCAGAGGCGTGTACGGCAGCGGTCTGGATAGGCCCCATCCCTACTGGCCGTATACACGCGAGCGCAACCGCCGTGCCATCATGCGGATGATCGCCTCCGGAGACCTCCAAGTGGACTATCTTATCAGCCACGTGGCCAAGCCCGAGCAAGCCACTGAGCTGTACCAGAAGGTGCTGGCCGGCACCGAGGGCTGGATGAGCATCTTCTTCGATTGGGAAAGCGAGCCTGTCTAGTGCAGAATTAGGAGACATCTTAGGCAATACCAAGGTCTCGCCCGGACCCTCCAGCGAAAGCTCTGACTGGGTTCCAAGGGGCGGAGCCCCTGGCGGGGGCCTGGGGGGACCCCGAGAGATTCCCCAACGGGTGGGCCGAAAGCTAGGGATGTCCAAGCACGACCCAAATTTAGAGAAATAGGTCTCGATATTCGTGGTTGGACCAGGTAACGGTGAGGATATGACAATCGTCGAACGTGGCCGTTTTTT
>Ga0302123_10003713_pt1 | contig 10100 bp, 7 predicted proteins | sample CB21_321_MG_FD_203109 | JGI IMG/M metagenome (GOLD analysis project Ga0302123, IMG submission 203109) | Marine microbial communities from Western Arctic Ocean, Canada - CB21_32.1 | ecosystem: Environmental > Aquatic > Marine > Oceanic | place: Canada: Western Arctic Ocean | collected 2017-09-28 | reverse complement strand
TCGCTTGTATTGGCGCAGGTGGATTAGGCAGCCCAGCCTTGCTCTATCTTGCTGCAGCCGGTATCGGAAGATTGACTATAATCGACGATGATATCGTTGAATTAAGCAATCTTCAGCGACAGGTGATTCATTCTACAGCCGATGTCGGTATGGCCAAGACCGAATCGGCAAAAAACCGTATTGCAGCACTCGACCCCAATGTCGAAGTCGTGATTCATCAACAGCGATTAAATGCTGAAAATTGCGATGAATTACTTGCTGGCCATGATGTTATTATTGATGGCAGTGATAATATTCCCACCAGGTATGTGCTCGACGATGCTTGTCGCCGTCTTGGTATACCTTGGGTCCACGCCTCAATCTTCCGTTTTGAAGGCCATATTTCTTTGTTCAACTACCACGGCGGGCCCGGCTACCGTGATCTATTCCCAGAGGCACCACCTGAAGGGGTAATCCCATCCTGTGCAGAAGCGGGTGTACTTGGAGTTCTACCTGGTGTAGTAGGTAGTCTTCAAGCAAATGAAGCAATAAAAGTCATCCTTGGCATCGGTAAGACTCTCTCAGGTCGTTTGTTAATCTATGATTCATTAACGATGGAATTTCGGGAATTGAGTTATTCCAGTGCTACTAACTTGCCGAGACATGCTAAAAAACCAGAAGACTCCGCAGGTAAATTGATGATTCAGAATATCGATGTCGCTAGTACGCTTGCCAAAATGGAAGGGGGATGGAGTCCTTTCATCCTCGATGTTAGGTCGGAAAGAGAATTCATAACCTCTCGTATCGACGGCGTCAATCTAAGAATAACTCATGATGAAGTTCTAAGCGCAGTCAACCAAATCCCTGCTGATTGTGATGTTTTAGTGTACTGCGCTGGTGGGGTAAGATCGCAACTGGCAATTATGCTATTGGTGGAAGCGGGCAGGGATGGCTCATTACTCTACAATTTATCTAGCGGGATGAATGCTTGGCAACGTTTGGTTCCGGCTAAGACCATCCGTGGTTGAAAGCAACTTCTACCCACCTTCGGTGGGTGAATCTTCAAAGGTCATCAGTAGGTGTGCTCATCGTGGCAAAGATAATCGTCGCCGATGAGAATCAGGGACGGCGCAATTTACTGGCCAATACGCTTGAGCGTGCAGGCTATGATATTACTAGGGCTGGAACCCTTCGTCAAGCCGAAGGAACCGCCTTGGCAACCATGCCAGAAGTGGTGCTAATAGACGGTGATTGGGACGCTGGTGATGCAATTGATTCTAGTCAACGTCTGATGGCAGATTCCGAATTTGCTTTCAAATGCCGAATAGTGCTCCTCTCACGTTCGTCAAGTCAGGATTACATGATTCAAGCGGCGAGAGCTGGAATCAACGAGGTTATCACCAAACCGGTCGACATGCCCAAACTCATGGGACAATTGGAAAAGCATTGCAAGAAACAATTCGTGCCACCACCAGCCGATGTCGAAACCACAGGCGGTGGTGGTGGTTCCTTCGACGTATCCATGGTCATGGGAGGAGGGCAATGGGCTCTACCAATGCTAAAAGGGTTGATTGGACCCGAAAAAATCAATGCCGATTTCATTGAGGAAATCCTTCAACAATTAAACGATGAAGGGTTTGAATTCGATACCGCTATCGACCCAAATATTATGTCAAACGTACTGAGGGTTGCATTGAATAGATTGGTCGAACAATCCGAATCCGAAGAAACCCAACCCACAGGTGAACCCAACGCCACATCTGGGATATTACCTGGTCAAAAAGGTCGATTGATCAGTGAAGCACCTAAGTCAATGGAAGAGGTATTGGAGAATCAAGCCCAGAAAATCGCTGACGAAGTAGAAGGAACCATGGCTGAAATACTTGAAGAATTGCCAGAAAAAGTAGCCTTGCTCGAAGAGGATGCCAAAATCGGCCTCGACCCTGAACTCGTCGAATATATTCGTTTGACTACCGAGATGGTCAATGAATTGATGTGGGACCTTGGCAAACCTGGCAATGTTATCGACCTCACCTTGATGACAAGAATCGAGGATGCGGCGATGTTCCTCGGCGATATTTTGACCTCATTACCCGAAAAGGCGGAGGATGAGGAGGAATGACGCTTAGCGAAAAGGAAAAGCGCTTGATATTTGGTGCGCTTTCTGCTGCCTTCATCGCCAATATGCTAGGTTATGCTTTCATAGTACCTATTATTCCTGCATGGAAATTACAATTCGGTCTTTCCAATACCGAGGCCACTGCATTGGTATCACTTTGGGCGGTACCGTTATTTTTTCTCGGACCCAAAACCGGTCGTCTTGTCGACCGTTTTGGTGCAGGCCATATCATTCTTGCATCGATGATACTTCTCAGTATAACCTCTTTGCTATATCTGGTAGCGACTGCAGAGATGGTTGACGGTGCGTTCTACTTTCTAGCACTGGCCCGACTGCTGCACGGATTGGCTGGGGCGGCGGTAATGACCGCCGGTTTCGCTGCGGCCAGTGAGATATGGCCATTGAAATTTGGTGAGATATCAGGAAAGTTGGTCGGCACTGCGGTCATGGGGGGTCTACTTGGGCCTGTTATCGGCGGGGTGACCTTTGAGTATAGTGAAACATTTGCTTTTACCATTCTCGCGGTGATTCCGGCACTGGTAATTCCCTTCGCATTTTTTGCCTCCAAAAAAATTAGTGGTAAACCGGAGAACAATGCCCAAGGAGGGGTGGCGGTTGGAGTTTTTTTGAGCAACCCGATTTTGCTTCGCCTAGGGATTCTTGTAGTCCTTGCAACAATCGCAACCGGAGCTTTGGAAGCGGGTGTACCACTATTCCTCTCCGAGGGTTTAGGAATGGGTTCAGGGATGATTGGTTTGGTAATTCTAGTGATGGTTTTAGTTCAGGGATTAGGCGGTTGGATTTGGGGGATTCAAGTCGATAAGAAGGGCCCGGTTCGCTTCATGATATTCGGCTGGATAATCGTCACAATAACCTTGCTCGCCTGCGGATATGTAGCAACCGACCTTTCGGATAAATCCACGATTTGGTTGATTATCGGCATTCTCGCTGCTTTCCAATTTTCTATCGCCGCAACCCAAGTACCAATGCTGCCTATGATCGACACCGCTACAACCCAAGCCTATGGTAGTGGTTCAGCAGGACTGGCATTCGGTGCGTTTGGTACCGCTTGGGCCGCTGGGACTATCATCGGGCCGATGCTGATAGGACCGGTACTCGACTATTCTGGTTCTTGGGCATTCACCTTTGGACTATTGGCATTACCGATGATAATCGGCTTGATAATAACTATCGCTAACGGCCATGTGCTCAACAGTTGTTACGAGGCAGAGATGTCGATGAGAAAGGAGCCGCAATAGGTTGCACCCAACGCTTGAAAGTGTGTGTTGGCTCGCAAGGACAAGGTGGAATGAGATGGTTCAAGGACAACGACCAACCATCTATGGTAAAGATTGGGTGCCGATGACACCTCTCACCTTTCAACACCCTTTACCTGTGGGCGCGGCACGAATAGAAATTCTACGGTATGTCGCTGAACGTCATGACGGTAAATTACAGTTAATCGCTTCGATTTGGGATCACGTCATTCGTGACATCTCTGCCTTTGACGGAGATTTGTGGTACGAGTTTTCAACCGATTTCATCGATGCAGTGCAAAGAGGTATGCGCGCTAGAGCAAAGGTTGTAGATTTGGATGATGATTACGAGGTGATTCCTAGAACTTCTGTAGATGAACATCTTGAGCGACGCCTAGATCGTTTTTTGATAGACATCCGGCTGTGCATGCGACGATTAGCCCAATATATGGCGGTAAAACTCGACCATCGTCTTGAATGGCAGCGGATGATGACACGAACCAGAGTCCTTGATGAGCATCTAAAGTTGGTATTTGCTGAAGGCATCCCTACTCCTGACGGTGGAACATTCGGTGGTAAGGGCTTTCGCTCAACCTGGCAAGAAGGTGTTGTAGCGATAGCAACCGCATTGGAACGCCGACCACAACATGATATCGATGACGAATATGATGGCGATTTTGTCGCTCCGATGATTCGAGATGTCGGTTTGTGTTTGGCAATGGGCGATAGCGTACTCGATGTGATGAGTGCACAATTGGGTAAATCGGAGTCGAGAATGAATGGCGGCCACGAAGGAGCAGGCGGTCGAGACTTACATGTCGGTTGTTTCCACCGAGGAGTTCTGCCACCCACAGCTCCGCTACCGATAGCAAGTGCGACCTTGACTGGAATGGCATTAGCCGCATGGCGGCAAGGAATCGAGAGATTTCATATCGCTTGTATCGGTGAAGGTTCTTCCTCCTCGGGCGAATGGTGGGAATCCTTGAATCTCGCTGCGACCAGAGGCTTACCTATTTCCTATGTCTTGCAAAATAACCAAATCGCGCTAGACACCCCACCTATAAATCAATCCAATGTTGAATTGTGGGCTGATAAAGCTGTAGCGATGGGCATGCCATCGTGGACTATCGATGGCTCTGACCCGGCTAGTTGGCATGCCTCGGTAGCAACCGCACGCGAGTTTGCTCTCGAGGGCGGCGGCCCGACCTTGATTCACGTCGAAACCATGCGTGGCTGTGGCCACGCCCACCACCATGACGATCTCTACCTAGGTGCCGAATCCGGCAATCCTCCCGGCTATGTTGACCGCGACTTGCTCTCCTATTGGCAAGAAAAAGACCCGATACCAAACCATCGTCAAATCCTATTGGAGATGGGGGTGAGCGAAGAGGATTTGTCACAGATGGAAACAGAGGAACAGGACGCTGCTGATGCTGCGCGAGCCGAACTCGAACAAATGCCATGGCCAGAGCCAAAAACCATTACTAAAGGTGTTACTTTACTCCACGATGCCGATAGCCACGACGACCATCTACAAAGGATAGGTAAGGAGGATTTCGAGGAAAGCACCGCTCCACTAGCTGTAGGAGAGTGCACATTGAGTTTTGTCGAAAATGGAGGTTGGACCTATGCTCGGGCGATTCAACAAGCGATGGTCGAAATCGCCGATAGTTATGGTAATGATACCATATTCATGGGCGAGGATATGGAAATAGCCGGTGCTTTTGGCATGAATATCGCTTTGAAAAATGCAGGACATAGCGAAAAGCTTCTCGACATGCCTCTTTGTGAAGCCATCATCATCCATTCTGCAACTGGAGCGGCCTTGGCTGGAATGCGCCCGATTGCCGAGATTCAATTCGGTGGTTTTGCCGCCCTTGCTCATAATGCACTAATCAATAATGCCGCCATGCTCAAATGGCGTTGGGGTGCAGAAATCCCACTGACAATACGTATTGCTCTTGGTGGAAAAACCCGTTCTGGACCTTTCCATGCTAATATGATAGAATCTTGGTACGCGAATGATCCTGGATTGATAGTGGTGGCTCCAGCAACTCCCCAAGACGCGTATGACCTATTACTCGAAGCAGCAGAATTGGACGGACCTGTATTATTCTTGGAGCATATCGGTCTTTATGGACTCAGAGGCGGCCTGACCGGTTGGGGTATGAATATCAATCAAAATGTGGATGTCGATTCTGTAAAAATCGCCATCGATGAGGGCAAGCACCACCGCCTCGGAAAGGCTAAGGTTATTCGAGGCGGAAGTGATCTAACCGTAGTGACTTGGGGGGCGATGCTCCATCTGGCCAAGCAAGCGGCTGATGAATTGGCCAAGGAGGGGATTGAACTTGAGATAATAGACCTTGGCACCCTAATTCCATTCGATGCTCAAACCTGTATAGATTCTGTAAAACGTTGCGGGCGTTTACTGGTTTTACAAGAGGGACAATGGGCCGGAGGAATCGGCCATACGATTCAAAGCAGAATCCTTGAAGAGACCTTCTATCTATTGGAAGCAGCTCCGGTAGTAATCGGTGCATTGGACATCCCGGTGCCGTTCAGTCCACCTCTTGAAGACCATAGTATCCCCAGCCTTTCTCATATTATTGAGATTTCTCGGACTATAGCAAAATATTGAGACCTATTTCTTCTTGTACTAATATGCAATTTTGGAAAATGGTGATAGGGTAAGGGTCACTTCGCAGTTCATGGGAGAGGAGGAACCCCTTGGTATAGGCGCCCTTCTCCACTGGAATTCCCTCTTGATAATCAGTTCAATTTTCGTCACCTTGGTCGCCATAACCACCTTCACCAGTAGATTGAACGGAGTTCATATCTCGATCGTCATCGGATTGTTGATTCTCTCCATCATCCTTCTGATTACCGCAGCCGACTTCTTTATCGAAGGCGCCAAGGGTCTGGCGCAAAAAGCAGGTATCGCCGAGGTAATAATCGGTTTAACCATCGTCAGTATCGGCACATCCCTTCCTGAGATTCTAGTCACTACAACCGCAGCAGCATCTGCAGGGAGAACTGGAGATTCGGCGATGATTGATTTAGCAGTTGGCAATATCTTTGGTTCGGTATTGGTGCAAATAACCTTCATTTTGGGCATTGTCGCCCTGGTGAGACCTCTGAATATTCGTCCCGATTGGCTGCGTCGTGATGGCCTGATAATGCTTGGAGCAGTGATATTTTGTTCGTTATTGCTCTGGCAAGGCGGGGGTCTTTCGCGCTTTGAAGGCTTCATCCTCTGTTCGACTTATGTCGTCTATATTTGGTGGTTGTTGAAAAATCGTGAGAACATACGCGAAGACGAAATCGAGGCGGTAGGCGAGATAAGGGCGAGTGAGTTTTCATGGACGACTGCGGCTTATTTGATAATGGTCATCATCGGCTTATTCTTCGCTATTTTTGCAGCCACTAAACTGGTAGAACTAGCCAGTGAAATCGGTGAATCGATGAATATTCCACCCGCTATTGTAGGCACGGTAATGTCGGGATTGGGTACTTCTCTACCCGAATTGACGGTAGCATTGATGGCGGCAAAACGCAGTAGCGGCGTGGCTATCGGTACACTTATTGGTTCGAATATCACCGACCCATTGCTCTCTATCGGTATCGCAGCAATGGTAAATCCACTGATAATCAGCACCGAATCCCATGCCCTGATAATGCATTTGATTGTACCAGCGACGATAATCGGTGTTGCCATCTGCTTAGTGATGATGTACACCGGCATGCAATTCACTCGTATGGAAGGCGGAATTCTAATCGGACTCTACGTATTCTTCCTCGTCTTGCTTGAGTTGCAAAGAAAGGGTTTCATCGTACTCTAGGCCTAGCGGGATGTTGTGCTAATAGCGAACATAACCGTTCCAGATTATCAGCATCGATGGTATTGAACGCAGCATCTCTATCACTGTCGATATCGAGAACCGCCAGTAAATCACCCTCATTTGTAACCAGAGGTAGCACTATTTCTGAACGGGTGGCGGATGAACAGGCAATGTGCTCTGCTCTTTGTGTCACATCGTTGACCAATTGGGTTTGCTTGCTACGAGCACAGGTTCCGCAAATTCCCCTATCAAAAGTAATCTCAAGACATCCGTGACTACCCTGATACGGTCCGACCTTCATCAATTCAGGTGCTACTACCCGGTAAAAACCAGTCCAATCATACCACGAGAAGGCATTGTGGAGTTCAGAGACCACGGTTGATAATACCGCTATCCAATCGCTTTCACCCTCGATTTGGGCACAGATAGAGCCGATGATCTCATCGTAGCGCTCCGCTCTGTCCATGCTGCTTCATCTCCAGCCCCTATTTCAGACCAACTGCTTATGCGAAGGGGCCGAGTCGGTCCAGCATGGTCGACTTTCAACTCGATGAAATGCAAGAGATGCTTCGAGAAATGGCCAATGAATTTGCCATCGATGAAGTAAGGCCCCATGCCGAGCATTGGGATGAGAAGTCTCAATATCCAAAGGAGGCTATTGCCGCGGCTGCCAAAATGGGTTTACTCAACCTCCACATCCCAGAGGATTATGGCGGTGCTGGCCTAGGTAGTATGGAAGAGGTTCTGGTCAACGAGGAATTGGGTTGGGGTGACCCCGGTTTTGCTACCGCTGCTTATGCGACCGCTCTCGCCTGTGCACCATTGATCACCGGTGCTAGCCATGAACAGAAGGATATCTATCTGCGCAAAGTGGCTGAGGAAGGCGCACTTTCATCGTACGCGGTAACCGAACCAGACGCCGGTTCAGATGTCGCCGCCTGCAAGACCAGCGCGATACGTGACGGTGATGATTATGTCATCAACGGCTCGAAGATGTTCATCACCGGTGCAGGTCATGCCGACTGGTTCTTCGTGTTGGCAAAGACCGATGTCGATGCAGGCTACAAAGGGATGTCTGGTTTCATCGTCGATGCCGATAGCCCCGGTTTATCACTTGGCAAGAAGGAGTCCAATATGGGGCAGAGATGTTCTGATACCCGGGCCCTCAACTTCGATGACATGCGGGTGCCAGCAGCCAATCTGGTTGGAGAATCCGAATCTGGCGGCTGGATGAATGCGATGAAGGCCTTTGACATGTCAAGGCCAAACATCGCTGCGCACGCTACCGGTCTTGCTCGTGCTGCGTACGAGCATGCATTACAATACTCCAACGAGCGTCATACCTTTGGCAAGCCCCTTCATCAACATCAGGCGATTCAATTCATGCTCGCCGATATGAAAACCAAGGTCGAAGCGGCGAGAATGCTTACTTGGAAATCAGCAAGTGAGGCAGACGCTGGCATTCGTAATACCGAATCGGCGGCCCACGCCAAGCGCTTCGCCGCCGATACCGCGATGGAAGTAAGCACCGATGCAGTGCAAATCTACGGCGGCTATGGCTATTCAGAAGAATATCCTGTTGCCCGACTGATGCGCGGAGCCAAAGTCATGCAAATCTACGAGGGCAGCAGCCAAGTACAGCGTATGATAATCGGCCGTGAGATCACCAAAGATCTCTGAAGGTGATTCTCTTGGCCAGCGCAACCCCTGCGATTATTCTTGCAGCAGGTGCAAGCACTCGACTAGGTCGGGCCAAGGCTTTAGTCGAGTGGAATGGTGAGACTTTGATCGAACTAGCGGTTCGCCAATTAGAAGCAGCAGGCGTGGAAAAAATAGTCATCGTCAGCAATAAAGAATTGGCAATCGATTTGCTCAGCATCATCAAAGATAGGCAAATCGCCATCAACCCAACACCCGAAGCAGGCCGCAACAGTTCGATTCAGGTCGGAATCCTCTCTTTGATGAAGGAGAGTGGAAGAATCCCGCAGCGGGTGTTGATAGTTCCTGTCGACCGTTGCGGCTGGCAAGTCACTACCGTCGAGAGATTACTCGAACAGAATTGCAGCTGCACTCCAATTCCCGCTGGTCATCCAGTTCTACTCTACGAGATTGAAGCGGTACTCGCTGCTGATGGTGATACCCCTCTTCGCAGTCTTTTCAATCCAGAAAGGATAGCAGCACCCGGTATTAAATTGAATATCGACAGTGAGGAAGATGTGGAGGCATTACCATGACTTTACGAGTGCTAAAATGGCTAACTGACCAATTGCTCGTTTCTAAGAAGGTTGCAATGGCTACGGTTCTGTCAACCAGCGGCTCTGTCCCCGGAAAAACCGGTTCCCGTCTCGCTTTGACCACTGATACCATCATCGGTACAATCGGCGGAGCAGGTCTGGAGCGAATAGTCATTGAACGCTTACAGAAAATGCTCTCAGAGGCGACTACAGCAGTAGGTGAAGTACAAACCTACGGTCTCAACAAAGGTGCCAAGGGCTATGAGGTCATCCCACTTGACAGTCTCTGCGGCGGTCGTGTGACTCTCGCATTAGAGGTGATAATCGCAATGCCACATATTCTATTCATGGGCGGAGGACATTGTGCAAAAGCCATATCTTTCGGTCTTCAACCATTGGGTTGGTCATTCTCAGTTCACGATACAAGAGTAGAGTATTCGACCTTAGAAGGTGCAGTGGAATCACATCACTGCTCGGTTGCGGAGTTCTTCGACTCAGAGGATTCACTCAACAGATTCTCCGATGTCTTATTGCTGGGTCATGATTGGCAAGAGGATGAAGAAAGATTACTGACTTTGCTTAATAGTGATTTTTCAGGTCGAATCGGAGTCATCGGCTCGCGCGCAAAATGGCAAGCGTTCGAGCAGAAGGTATTGGACACAGGAATCTC
>Ga0302123_10003712_pt1 | contig 10102 bp, 7 predicted proteins | sample CB21_321_MG_FD_203109 | JGI IMG/M metagenome (GOLD analysis project Ga0302123, IMG submission 203109) | Marine microbial communities from Western Arctic Ocean, Canada - CB21_32.1 | ecosystem: Environmental > Aquatic > Marine > Oceanic | place: Canada: Western Arctic Ocean | collected 2017-09-28 | reverse complement strand
CACTGAGCTACACCGCTGCCGATGGCGAGACCTACGAGCTCAACCTCATCGATACGCCCGGCCATGTGGACTTCTCCCACGAGGTGCGGCGCTCGCTCATGTCGTGCGAGGGCGCGCTGCTGCTCATCGACGCATCGCAGGGAGTGGAGGCCCAGACCGTGGCCAACATGTACATGGCCATGGAATTCGACCTGGAAATCGTGCCCGTGATCAACAAGATCGACCTGCCGTCGGCCGACGTGGAACGGGTCAAGGAGGAGATCGAGGAAAACCTGGGGCTGGACTCGTCGGACGTCGTGTGCTGCTCGGCCAAGGAGGACACCGGTGTCGAGGAGGTCCTGGAGGCCATCGTGCAGCGGCTGCCGGCGCCAAGCACCGATGTCGACGCCCCGACACGGGCACTGCTGTTCGACGCCCAGTACGATCCCTACCGCGGCGTGGTGCTGTTCTGCCGGGTCAAGGAAGGCATGTTGAAGGCCGGCCAGCGCCTGCGGTCCATGAACACCGGCAAGGAATATAGCGTGGAGGAGGTGGGCCGGCTGGGCCTGACAAGGTTGCCAGGGAAGGAGCTGCCGGCCGGTTCCGTGGGGTATCTGCTGGCGGGGATCAAGGCGGTGCGCGACGTCGCCGTGGGCGACACCCTCACCGACGCCGCCCATCCCGCCAAGGAGCCGCTGCCGGGCTACAAGGAGGCCAAGCCCGTGGTGTTCTCGTCCCTCTATCCCATGTCGTCGGACGACTACCCCGAGCTGGTCAAGGCGCTGGACAAGCTGGTGCTCAACGACGCAGCTCTGATCTTCGAGAAGGACTCCTCCGCGGCACTGGGCCACGGCTTTCGCTGCGGCTTCCTGGGCCTGCTGCACCTGGAAGTGGTGCAGGAACGCCTGCGCCGCGAGTACGATCTCTCGTTGTTGCTGTCCGCACCGTCGGTGCGCTACCTGATCCATCTGCAGAAGGACAAGACGCTCTGGGTGGACAACCCGAGCTACTACCCCGACCCCACGTTCATCGTGGGCGCCGAGGAACCCTTCATCAAGGCCTCGGTGATGATCCCCGAGCGCTACATCGGCCCGGTGATGGAACTGTGCCGGGAACGGCGCGGCCTCGACGTCAAGTTCAGCTACCTGGCCGCCGGCCGTGTGGAGATGACCGCGGAGCTTCCCCTGGCCGAGGTTCTGTTCGACTTCAACGACCGGCTCAAGTCCATCACGCAGGGTTACGGATCGTTCGACTACGAGATGATGGACTACCGCGAGACGGATCTGGTCAAAGTGGACATCCTGGTGAACACGGAGCCGGTGGACGCGCTGGCGCAACTGGTGCACCGCGACAAAGCCCGCAAGCGGGCACTGCACTACTGCGAGCGCCTGGCCAAGATCATCCCGAAGCAGCAGTTCAAGGTGGCCATCCAGGGGGCCATCGGCGGCAAGATCATCGCCCGGGACAACATCACGGCATTGCGCAAGGACGTGACCGCCAAGTGTTACGGCGGCGACATCACCCGTAAGCGCAAGCTGCTGGAGAAGCAGAAGGAAGGCAAGAAACGCATGAAGACCGTGGGGTCGGTGGAGATCCCGCAGGAGGCTTTCATTGCCGTCCTCAAGACGGATCCCAATTGACGCCTGCCGGCTTTTACCTGCACGTTCCGTTCTGCACCCGCATCTGTCCCTACTGCGACTTCGCCGTCCGTACCGGAGATCGGGAGCGCCGCCGAGCCTTCGTCGAGCACCTACTGGCAGAGATCGATCTGCACGCCGACAGCACGCTGGAGTTCGACACCCTCTACTTCGGCGGTGGAACGCCGTCCTGTCTGGAGCCGGAGGATCTGGCGCGCATCGTCCATCGTGCCCGGGCGCGGCTGCACATGGCCGGCGACACGCGTATCTTTCTGGAGGCCAATCCCGAGGACGTCTCGCCCGAGTCCGTGGCCGCCTGGCGCCGACTCGGAGTCGATACCCTGAGCCTGGGGATCCAGGCGCTGAACCGCGCAGGGCTGGAGTTCCTGGGGCGGCTGCACGATCCGGAGGCTGCCCGACGGTCGATGGCCCTGAGTCGTGAAGCCGGATTCCGCACCGTCTCCCTGGACCTGATCTACGGCCTTCCCGGACAATCCACTGCCGACTGGAAGGACGAACTGGACCGCGCGCTGGCACTGCAACCGGATCACATCAGCTGCTACCAGCTGACGGTTCACACGGGAACCCGGTTCGGGGCCATGGAGAAGCGCGGTACGCTGACGCAACTGTCGCGCGACGCCCAGGGGGAGCTGTTCCGTTTGACGCACCGGCACCTCAACGCGTCAGGCATGCAGGGCTACGAGGTCTCCCAGTTTGCCGCGGCAGTGAAGCATCGCTCGCGCCATAACCAGAAATACTGGGACCATTCGCCCTACCTGGGGCTGGGACCCTCGGCGCACTCCCACGCGGAGGACCGGCGCTGGTGGAACTTCCGCAGCACCGACACCTGGCAACAGAAGGTCGCCGAGGGCGTCCGCCCGGTGGAGAAGATGGAGACGCTGGATGCACAGGCCCTCACCCTGGAGGCGTTGATGACCGGCCTGCGCACCTACGCCGGCGTCGACCTGGAACAGATCCGCCGCCGCTGGGGGGTGGACCTTCGCGCCACCAACGCCGATCTCATCCAGCGGCTGGCAGCCGAAGGCCTGGTGACCGAACGTGGAGATCGGCTCCGGCCAACCCGGGACGGACTGGCGGTGGCCGACAGCCTGGTGCGTAGCTTCGACATCAACCAGACCTGAGCGGCTCGCTTCACGGCATGGGACAGCCCAGCGATGCGGCGTTGGTGCGCGGAAACGAGTATTGGTCACGGCCTAGCCATCGTGACGGCCGAAGGAGCATGATCTCGACGTGAAGTCGAGAGTGCATCCCAAGTACAAAACGAAATACCGCGTCGGGAATTGGCCCGAGTACGATCGAGCGCTGGTTCAGCGGGGCGACGTCACCCTCTGGTTGGCGCCGGAGGCGATCGCCAGGTGGGAGGTCGCGGGTGTCGGCAAGCGGGGCGGGCAGTTGCAGTACTCGGACGTCGCCATCGAAACCGCGCTGACGCTCCGCTTGATCTTTCACCTGCCCCTCCGCCAGACGGAGGGCTTTCTGCGGTCGATCTTCGGGATGCTGGGCCTCGACCTGTCCGCGCCCGATCACACAACACTGTCGCGGCGGGCGCAGCGACTCAATCTGACGCTGCGTCGTGTCCTCACGTGCACCGGCATCCATCTTCTCGTCGACGGTACCTGGCTCTCGATGGTGGGTGAAGGTGAATGGGCTGCCGTGAAACATGGAAGCCGCGGTACGCGGGGCTGGAAGAAGATCCATCTGGGCGTCGACGGTCAGGGCGTGATCGTCGCTCACGCCCTGACCAGCGGGCATGTTGACGACGCGACGACGGCCCTCGATCTGATCAACAAGGTTGAGGGCAACGTCTCCTGCCTCACGGCGGACGCGGCCTACGACACGGTCGCCTTCTACGACGCCGCGGGATCTCGTGGCGCGACCGTTGTGGTCCCACCGGACAAGACGGCCCGTGTGTCTGGACGGAGACCGCGATCGAGTGCTCGGGATCGCACCATCACGGCGGTGAAGGCGATCGGCCGGCGCCGCTGGAAGAAGGCGTCGGGCTACCATCGGCAGGCCCGCGTGGAGAACGCCTTCTTTCGCTACAAGTCGATCATCGGCGAGGCGCTTCGAGCCCGGACTCCCCGCGGGCAGGAGTCCGAGGCGTGGCTCGCGTGCAACGTCCTCAATCGGATGACCAAGCTTGGCAGACCGGATTCGTACAGCCTCGGACCGTGAACGGATGACCAACGACCGGGGCAGTGCGGATCACCATCGAGTCATGCACCAACGCCACCTTCCGTTCTCGCGATCGAATCCGGAGGATGCGTGGCACGCAAGGAGCACTATCTCGTCGGGCTCGTCCAGTATGGCCTATCGTAAGCAGATGCAGGAGCAGGAGCGGCTGGTGGGTGCCGGGGCGCTCAGCAGTCTGGCCGGGCGTCTCAGAGGCTTATTCAAAACCGGGGAGGCGGTGGCCGCAACCCAAGACGTGGCGTCCGAAGAAAAAGGCGAACTGCCGCCGAGAGAGAAGCGCGAGCTTCGCGGTTGGGAGTACGCCGTAGCACGAGCCGCGCGACGCGGCACGGGGATGCGCCCCCTGAGCGGAATCCTGCGCCGGGTGGACTGGCTCTCTTTTCCAGCCATGCTCGTTCTGGGGACCGGCCTGGGGCTCGGGTGCGGCGCCCTCACCTGGCTACTGGGACCGGTCGGCCTCGGTCTGTCCGCCGTGGTCCTGCTGGTTGGTGCACTGGTCGCGATGTCGGCCGAGCGGCGGGTCGACTGGGAGGATCTGCCGGAGACGTCCGAGCCCGAGGCGGTCACGTCACCACATGGGTGGGTCTCGATCTCGGGTGGACGCTGCGTCATGGGCAGCGCCGACGACGATGAGATGGCCTTCGACTCGGAGCAGCCGCGACACGAGGTGGAGGTGACCGGTTTCTGGATGCAGGCGACACCGGTGACGCGCCGGCAGTACGCCGACGTCATGGGGACAAACGCGACCGGTCCAGGCGACCTCCCGATGACCAGGGTGAGCTGGCTCGACGCCGTCGACTACTGCACCCATCTGTCGGAGCGTGACGGCCATCGCCCCTGCTACTCGCGACGAGGGGACGAGGTCACTTGTGATTGGAACACCGACGGCTATCGCCTGCCGACCGAGGCCGAATGGGAGCATGCGGCGCGGGCCGGGAGCGACACGCGGTGGTTCTTCGGTGACGACGCGACACCGCTCGAGCGATACGCGTGGTCCAACTCGAACGCCGGCAACACGGTCCATCCGGTCGCGCAGCTGGAGGCGAGCCCGTGGGGGCTCCACGACATCTACGGCAACGTGTGGGAGTGGTGCTGGGACCGGTTCGGACATTACGGGGAGGCGCGCGAGGCGGATCCGACCGGTGCTACGTCGGGCGCTGTTCGGGTGTTGCGTGGCGGGTCGTTCGGCGGCGATCCGCGGGTCCTGCGCTCCGCGAACCGGGACGGGGGCCAGCCCGGGAGCCGGGCCGAGCGCATCGGGTTCCGGTGCGTTCGTCGTCCGGCCCCCCAGCATGGTTGAAGACTTGTTTGCTTGATCCTGATATTGAACGTCTGGACCCAATCGCGTCAGGACAGTGACCGTTGCATTGTGTCACTTACATGACAATGCTGTAGAGGTCACTGTCAACTTGAGGTTGCAGGTGACACAGTGGGCCGATGACGAACGAGTCTCCCAGCTATCACGGATATTGATTCCCTCCCGAAATCATCAGTCACGCCGTCTGGCTCTACCACCGGTTCGGCCTCAGCTTCCGCGACACGGAAGATTTACTGGCTCAGTGGGGTGTCACCGTGTCCTATGAGGCGATTCGGCAGTGGTGCCTGACATTCAGACTCGACTACGCGCGGCGGTTGCGGCGACGCCGGGGCCGCCAGGGCGACACCTGGTATCTGGACGAGGTGTTCGTCAAAGTCCCGAGGGCGGCAGCAGTATCTGTGGCGGGCCGTCGACGAAGACGGCGACACGATCAACATTCTCGTGCAGTCGCGCCGCAATCGGCGAGCGGCCACACGGTTCTTCCGCAAGCTATTGAAAGGACAAGGCCGCGAGCCTCGCCGGCTCATCACGGACAATCTCCGGAGCTACTCGGCAGCGCACCGCACTGTCACACCGTCCGTGATCCACAGTACCCAGCAGTACGAAAACAATCGCGCGGAGGTCTCGCATCAACCCACGCGGCAACGCGAACGCCAAATACGCCGGTTCAAGTCCGCCGCGCACATGCAGAGGTGACCTGTGCCTACTGAATGATGCTGGAAACTGAGCCGTTCAGGGATCGTAACGCCCGGTTTCCGTCAACTTGACAGTGCCCTCACGAGGCTTCTGGGCCGGAGAGGTCGCGAGCCAATCAATGCGCCTGGACGCGGCGCGCTTCGCCAACGAGATCAACCTGGTACAAAATGTTGGTTCCCCTTGGGGACGCCATACCTTGTGGAAGGTCCACAACCCCACTCACCAGCTTACCGAGCGTCCAAGGTCCCACGAACTCGTAGTGGTCAGTCCTCGGCGTAAAGACCACACGGTCCACCAGCAACTTGCGTAGGATCTGCCGCGCCTGCGGGACGTGACGGCGTAACAGTCCCCGCCAGTCGTCCAGACGCGCCCGCAGATCTTTGCTGATCCGCTCGCGGTCGCGGGAAGTCAGCGGGTCCTGCCCATCGAGGCTGCCGAGTTCTAACTCGATCTGGTCTGCCTGGCGCTCGGCGGTCTTGATCGCCGAGACGAGTGTCTTGAGCGGTCCCCCGACGACGAGTGCCGCCGTCAGGCGCGCCAATTCCAGGTCGAGTTTCTTCCCCTTGGCCGTCAGCGTCCGTCTCCGCTTCCCGGCGTCAGGATCAGGGGTTGTCAGCCGACCCAGAGCCCTCGACAGCGCCGCCTCCAACACCTCGGGGCACAGCGCGTCACCCTCCAGCTGACTCAAGACCGCTTCGTCGGCTGCCAGCATTGGCATTTCCAGGGTATTGGTACAGACCGTACGGCCGCGATGGTGATACGACGTGCAGCCGTAGAAGAAGGCTCGTCGGCCCCCATGACTGTGACTGCGAACGACGAGGCTGCCACCACAGACGCCGCACCGAGCCAACCCGGTGAGCAGATACTTCGATTCCACACCGTCGGTCGGACGCCCCCACAACTGCCCCTGGGTCCCGCGCAGGTAGATCGCCCTGGCGCCCTTCAAACGTGTGTGCGCCGCCTTCCACAGGTCCGTGGTCACGATCTGGAGGTGGGGCGCTTGCACTCGGACCCACTCTGCCTCGGGCCGGGCTTGTTGTCGGGTCCTTCCCCACCGATCGCGCTTCCGGCTCTGATTCCACACAATCTCTCCGCGATACAGGTCCCGGTAGAGCACTGCTCGGATGGACGACGGTGCCCACGCCCGTGGCCGACCCCGCTGCGCTCGTGGGCAGGCAGCTCGTTGCTCGTTGAGATGCTTTGCGATCCGGCGCATGCCCCATCCGTGCGCACAGCGGGTGAAGATCTCGCGGACGACCGTGGCCTCCCAAATATTGATGCGGCGCACGACGTGAGACCGGCGCTGGCGCCCGTGGTCATCGGGGGGACCCAGGATCTCGACATTGTCATACCCGAACACCCGCCCCCCGGTGACGTGCCCCGCCTTCGCCTTGCGGACCATCGCGTCGTAGGTCCGCTGCCGCGCCTTCTCCCGCTCCAACTCATCGGCGTAGGCCGTCAAGGAGAGCACGATCTTGTCGGTGGGGCTGTCCAGCGTCCGCTCCCGATCCTCGAGGTAGAAGAACACGCGCACGGCCGCCCGAGCTGAGCTGACGGCCTCTGGAGTCGGCCGATTGTGCGACGAACAAAATTTCGTGCGCTCGGCGGCTCTCGGGTGTATAACGGTGCCGTCCGGGGCAGGTAAAACGGAAATCCAGGCTAAGTTCCTCGAACCAGTTCCCTGCGCCGGCGCCCGATTCCTGGGTCGCCGCCTCTCGGGGGCCGACCGCCAGGCGCCGAACCCATCGGGAGAGCGATCGGGCGGGGCCGTTAGCAGCAGGCGGCTAACTGAGTCTCAGCCACTGTGTCGTTCGCATCCGTCTCGGTTGTCAAGCCGAGGTCGGCAACCACTCGGTCGTAGAAGCTCTCGTATGCCGCACGGCCGCGAAGGACATCGCTTAATAAAGCACCGACGATAGCCCGTCGCAGATCTCGCTCCGGAACGCCTGCGGTGAGAGTCAAGAAGTGTTGAAGAGTCATAGACGATTCTGGATGACGGACATTCGGTTCATGTTCTGTGAAACCTCAGCAGGATCCCTGAGCGCGTACGAATGCCCGAGCCGGGATCTCCGCCCTGGCTTAATCGCTTTATAACGCCGATATAGTTGGGGAACAGTGCCGGGGACCGGACCAACGGGCGATGCGAACAGCGACTAGGTCCTCACTACTGTTCAAATATAACCTGACAGGGCGACGCGTTGCAACACATTTGTACGGCATCGCCTCGATGCGAAGAACAGGCCTGGGCGTCAGGTTGCGGCGGTTGCCGGGCGGCAGGGCGTCTATGACGTGTGCGCCCGCGCCCGTACCACGAACGCATGAACTACTGTCCGTACAATTGAGGACCGTTACTGGGCTCATGGCGTTCAGTCCATGGCGGTGTCCGGATCAAACGATGCTGAAAAGGCGCGATCAACCCTCCCTGCCAAGATAGATGAGACACTTTCCATGCCGGAAATTAGTGCTTCAATTGCCCGACCACTTTCGCCCCGACTTTATTAGTCAGGCACCGCCCCGAAACCCGTCCCGGAAAAGCGGTGTTTGATGGTACGCCGGTCAGTTGGTCGGGACGCAGGTCTTCAGTCCGACCACCCGGGTGGTGGGTCGTCGTCTGCCGCCGTCGTCCTCGTCGTCTTCGTACTCGTCGAAGTCGTTGTCTTCGTCAGCAGCATCCTGGACGAGCAAATAAGTCGCGAGCGCAAGCTCACCGAGCTGCTCCTTAGCTGGCGTCATGTCACTTCAGCTCCTCGAACCAGGCGACTCAGAGTGTGGGGACGGCCTAAGCCTGCGGTTGGGGCGGGCTCAAGGGGCTGGGGACGAGGCGCTGGAGTTCGTCGATCCACGCCGTGTCAGAACATTCCGTTGCTGTTGGCTGAAGTGTCGGGGACGACTTGCAGGACGTCCCAGTGCTCCACGACCTTGCCCTTCTCGTCGAAGCGGAAGATATCGATGCCGGCGTAGTCATGCCCTGGGGGCCAGTGCTGAAGGCAGTGCAGCACCACGAAGTCACCCTCCGCGATGGCACGCTTGAAGTGAACTCGCTTATCCGGGTATTCCGCAGCCATGCGGTTGAAGTAGTCGACGAACGCCTGCTTCCCGTCACCGACGCCCGGGTTGTGCTGGATATAGACGTCTCCCACGTATCTCTCAACTGCTTCATCCGGCCGGTTCTGGTTGAACATCAGATCATAGAAGGCCATCGCGTTCTTCTTGTTCCGGTCAGCAACATCGGGTATCACGGCAAATACTAATGGAATCAAGCCCTCTCAGCAAAGGTCGAGCGTGCGACTTGCGTAGCAGGACAGGGCTACGGGCTGGGCACGAGGCGCTGGAGTTCGTCGAACCAGTCATCATGTCGTGGTCGACGACACCCTGAAACCATGCAAATCGGCCTTGTGGCCCCAGTATCGCGCTACACTCGACCACACGTGTGAAACGCTTCGACAAGAAATTCGGCGCAGACTTCGTATCCCAACTGCCCACCACACCTGCCGTGTATCTCTTCAAGGACGAAGCCGCCAACGTCCTATACGTAGGCAAAGCAAAAAACGCTCGTCAGCGCCTCGCCAATTATCGTAACGCGTCCAGGCGCAAGGCCCACACAAAGATGCGAGTACTGGTGCGAGACGATCCGAACATTGAGACCACCCCACAACGTGGATGGCGCATTCGCATTCCTGTACCCCGCCATCGGCGTTCGACGCACGTCGCACAATACGCTCTTCTGCTTCACCACGAGTGTTGAGGCCTGGGATGCATTCGAGTTCGAGTGGTATGGCACCTTTCGTTCTCGGCCGCGCTCCAAAGAAGCCTTTGATCTTCTAATCGAGCTAGTCGCTCGCGTGGGGCACCTTGAGAGAACGGCCTCCCTTGGCAAACTACCTGACGCAAGGGGTTCCCGGCTCGCAGGTGTCCGACAGCTCAGCACGGAGCTCGTCGACGGACTACGTTCTTTTCTCTCCGGCGCATCGGCCGACGGCCTGAGGGCTCTGGCTCTGGCGCTCCTCGAAAAACCAGGGGCCCGACGGGACGCCGCGGAGGTTCAGGATCATCTGCGCGCCCTTAAGGACTTCTTCGTCACCGACCTCAAGAAACTGCATGACGCCCTCCGCGCCTGCGGCCGTGCATCCACATTCGTGTCACAGGACGAGCGGGATCAGCTCTTCATCCGAGCCACGGGGTTGACAGAAGCGCCGTAGCCGTCCCGCCGCTAGACTGCGGGACGACCCGCCGTGGTCAGCATGATGTTCCCCGGCTG
>Ga0302123_10003711_pt1 | contig 10103 bp, 12 predicted proteins | sample CB21_321_MG_FD_203109 | JGI IMG/M metagenome (GOLD analysis project Ga0302123, IMG submission 203109) | Marine microbial communities from Western Arctic Ocean, Canada - CB21_32.1 | ecosystem: Environmental > Aquatic > Marine > Oceanic | place: Canada: Western Arctic Ocean | collected 2017-09-28 | reverse complement strand
TGCATTTGGGCACGTCAATGCGTTTCAGGCGGTAGGGGTATTGGTTCAATTTGAAGACATGTAATTCCGGCTTGCCCAACGCGGTGATGTAGGCTTTTTGCATCTTGCGGTCGTAAAATATGTGGTGGGCGACCAGGTCGGGGGGTAGTGGAATATCCATCAAGATTTTGCCGAAGGTGGCCGCCTTGGGATCCATATCGATGATCGCAATTCCTTCCCGGCGCTCTCGCGCACCGGTCAATTTTAGTGCCTTCAGGGATTCCGCAGGTTTGCTTTCGTAGTTTAACATCGCGAGTATTTCGCTCTTTGCGATGCTGGGCGCTAGTATTGCGACGGTCATTGCGGCCGCCAGCCAGATAGCTGTTCGTTTCATTGCTATTCGTCCCAATTGTCTTCTAGTTTCAATATATCAAGAGGTATATGAATTCCATAAAAGGCGAGCAATAAAGATTAGACAAATCATCCTGGCGCAAATTAATTCTGCGTCGCTAATTTGGATATGGACATGACCAACAAGCTTCTGTTGTCCCTCGCCAAGGGGTCGTTTAGCAGGCGTGGCGGCCTCCGGACGATGGCGGCAATCGTCGCGCTGACAATCCATGGTGGCGGGCTATTTCCGGTGTCCAAGTCCGCGCTGGCGCAGTTAAAAAAACTTCACACGGTTAACCTCGAAGTACGCAAAGGCAAGGTGACCCCCGCCAGAAAGACGATCCGGGTCACCGAAGGCGAGAACGTACAAATACATTGGACCACGGACGAAGCAGCCGAGATCCATTTGCATGGTTATGACATCGATATCAAAGCCGAACCGGGTCAGACCGTGTCCATGAAATTCGAGGTCCACGCGACTGGGCGGTTTCCGATCACACTGCATGGCTTTGGCCATCACACGTTGATTTATCTGGAAGTCTATCCCCGACCTTAATTCCCTACGGCGTAGGGTCAACCCTGTCAGGGTCTTGCTAAACCGCGGCCCGACCACTGTAAGTCAGGGCGACTTCGTCCAATTGGTTTTGTTCCAATTTATCGGCGTGACGCTTCCGGCGCTTGCCTTCCATCTCCAAGGCCAGTTCGAACTTCTTGGCCTCGCATTACCCAACATGGCACGGACAATGCGCGCTGTTTAATTTCTCTCTGCCTGGCCACGGACCAAATTGGCCGCCCCGGCACCGGTCTGCACCCCTTGCGCGGGCAGAACAATGTCCAGGGCGCTTCCGATGCGGGCTTGATTCCCATGGTCTACCCCGACTACCAGCCGGTGAACGACCCCGCGGCCCAGGCCAGATTCGAAGCCTTGTGGCAGACTAAAATGGATCCTAAGGCAGGTTTGACCGTGGTCGAGATTACCGAGGCCATCCACGGTGATGATATTCTTGGGCTGTATATCATGGGGGAAAACCCGGCGATCTCGGACCCCAATGCCAGCCATGCCCGCGCCGCCCTGGCGAAATTGCAGCATCTGGTGGTGCGGGATATTTTTCTGACCGAAACCGCCTGTTACGCCGATGTGGTCCTGCCGGCCTCGGCCTGGCCCGAGAAGGATGGCACGGTCACGAATTCAAACCGGCAGGTACAGATGGGCCGCCAGGCCCTGCAACCACCCGGTTCGGCCCGTCAGGATCTTTGGATCATTGAACAAATGGCGCAAGGGATGGGCCTGGATTGGCACTACAGCGGGCCGGAACCGGTGTTCGAGGAAATGCGCACAAGCATGGATTCCAGTCGCGGCATGAGCTGGCAACGGCTGCAGGCAGAAGATGCCATCACCTATCCCTGCGCCACGCCGGACGATCCTGGCCAGGCCGTGATGTTCGGCGATGGCTTTCCCACCAAAGATGGCCGCGGCAAGTTCGTTCCTTGCGACGTGACCGATCCGGACGAATTGCCCGACCAGGACTATCCCTTGGTTTTGCTGACCGGCCGTCTGTTGGAACATTGGCACACTGGCGCCATCACCCGCCGCGCCTCGATCCTGGATCAGCTGTAGCCTGAAGCCGTCGCGCACCTGCCTCCGGTGACCCTGGAGGATCTTGGCATAACGGCCGGTGACCGCGTACGTGTGGAAAGCCGCCGCGGCGCCATTGAATTGATGGCGCGGGCCGATATCGGGGTTCAACCCGGAACTATATTTATTCCCTTTTGCTTTGCGGAAGCAGCCGTAAATCTGTTGACCAACGCCGCCTTGGACCCCGACGGCAAAATTCCCGAGTTGAAATATTGCGCTATTAGGGTATCGGCGGTTTAGAGCCGTTCCAGTTTTTTCGCCGTACCGCCAGTTTTCGGCAACGAGGCAAAAGTGCCGCCACCGCTGGCTGACCCTGGCCCTGATCTTTGATTATATCTCCCTGGATGAAACCACCGTTATTTACGAAATGGCAATCCGACCGGTGCGCGAGGCGTTTGATCTGAGCGGGGCATTTTATTATGCCTGGACCCTGCCTACGGCCCTGTTAACTGCGATATGTCTGGCCGGCTATCTAGGTTTCCTAGTTCATTTGCCCACTGGCAGCCGCAACCGTTTAATTCAGGTCAGCCAAATCTACGTGAGTGGCGCCTTCGCCATAGAATTTATCATCGGCAATTCGTGGCAGAGCCACGGCGATGGTTTCACCAACGGCATGCTGAACGTCATTCAGGAGAGTATGGCAATAACCGGCGGCTAGCTCGTCCTCTCTACCCCGGTTCACGATCTAGCAGGGATGGGTGGCGATCTGCGCATCGCCATCACGCCCTATACATTGTGGCCGGTGCGATGGGCCTGATGTTTCGGCGGTTTTCGTGTACCTAGTGACGCGCCCCTGAAAAGTGAACAAATGCCATGAATTAGGCTTTCAGTTTTTCCCGCAGCAACTGGTTGACCATCTGGGGGTTGGCCTTACCTTTGGTAGCTTGCATGATTTGTCCCACGAACCAGCCCAGCACCTTATCCTTGCCGCCTTGGAATTCCGCCACCTTGTCCGGGTTGGCGGCAATCACTTTGTCGATTTCGTTTTCGATGGCGCTGCTGTCGGAAACCTGCGTCAGGCCTTTTTCGGCGACAATGGCGGCGGCGTCCCGACCGTTTTCGAACATCAGTTCCAGGACATCCTTGGCGATTTTACCTGAGATAGTGTTGTCCGCAATCAAATCGATCAAGCCACCCAGCTGATCGGCGGTGATCGGGCTATGGGCAACGTCCCGCTCCGCCTTTGACAATTGGGCGAAGAATTCACCCTGCACCCAGTTGGCGGCGATCTTGGCGTCACGGCCTAGGACGACCTGTTCAAAGAAGGCCGCTATCTCCCGTTCGCTGACCAGCACCTGGGCATCGTGAGCGGATAATCCAAACTCGTTCATATAGCGCCGCTTCTTGGCATCAGGCAGTTCCGGTAATGTGGCACGGATTTCCTCGACGAATGCGTCGGAGAATTCCAATGGCAGCAAATCGGGATCGGGGAAATAGCGGTAATCATACGCCTCTTCCTTGCTGCGCATGGGCCTTGTCGTGCCGCTGTTTGCGTCGAACAGGCGGGTCTCCTGGTCAATACTGCCGCCCTCCTCTAAAATATCGATCTGTCGGTTTGTTTCATAGGCGATGGCCTGTTGCATAAACCGGATGGAGTTGACGTTCTTGATTTCCGCCCGGGTGCCCAGCGTCTCGCCGGGCCGGCGCACGGAGACATTGACGTCGGCCCGCATGGAGCCTTCCTCCATATTGCCGTCACAGGTGCCCAGGTAACGCAAGATGGTCCGCACCTTGCGTACATAGGCGCCCGCTTCTTCCGCCGTGCGCATATCGGGCTTGGAAACGATTTCCATCAAGGCCACGCCTGAGCGGTTCAGATCCACATAAGTCTTTAACGGGTGGCGGTCATGGATCGACTTGCCGGCATCCTGTTCCAGATGTAGCCGTTCGATACCGATATCCCGCGTGCTACCATCCGACAGATCAACACTCACCACGCCCTCGCCCACGATGGGTTGTAGGTATTGCGAGATTTGATAACCTTGGGGCAGATCGGCATAGAAATAGTTCTTTCGGTCAAACACGGAATAGGTGTTGATCTTGGCGTTCAGGCCGAGGCCACTGCGCACCGCCTGTTGTACAGCGACTTCGTTGATCACCGGCAACATGCCCGGCATACCTGCATCGACTAAGCTGACTTGGCTATTGGCCTCCGCCCCAAAGGCCGTCGCCGCGCCCGAGAATAGCTTTGCTTGCGAGGTCACCTGGGCATGCACCTCCAGGCCGATCACCACTTCCCATGGGCCGGTGGCGCCTTCGACATAATCTCTCATGAGGCGCCCCTCCACCATTGCGCCGGCGTCTCGGCAAAGGCAGCGGCCTGCTCCAATACATCCGCGACGCGAAACATTGTAGCTTCATCAAAGGCTGGGGCCAGCACTTGTAGGCCCAGGGGTAGCCCATCATCGGACAAGCCCGCGGGAATGGAAATTCCAGGTAGGCCCGCCAGGTTAGCGGGGACCGTAAAAAGATCGTTTAGATACATGGCGATGGGATCATCCGCCTTGTCGCCAAAGGCAAAGGCGGCCGAGGGCGCCGAGGGCGTCAAAATTGCATCCACGGTTTCATAGGCATCTCGGAAATCCCGGGCGATCAGGCGGCGGACTTTCTGCGCCTTCAGGTAATAGGCATCGTAGTAGCCTGCCGATAAGACATAGGTGCCGATTAGGACCCGGCGGCGTACTTCCGGCCCGAAACCGGCAGCGCGAGTGTTCTGGTACATTTCCGTAAGATCCTCGCCGGGTACCCGCAGGCCATAACGAACGCCGTCATAGCGGGCTAGATTGGATGAGGCCTCGGCCGGGGCCACGATGTAATAGGTCGGCAGGGCATATTTTGTGTGCGGCAGAGAAATATCAATAATCTCGGCGCCGGCCTCCTGCAGCCAGCCGGTACCCTGTTGCCACAGGGCCTCGATCTCCCCCGGCATGCCATCCAGAACGTATTCCTTTGGCACGCCTATTTTCAGGCCGCGTACTTCGCCGGTTAGGGCCGCCTCAAAATCCGGCAGCGCCACATTGGCGGAGGTGGAATCCTTGGGGTCATAGCCCGCCATGGCCCCCAGCATAATGGCGTTATCGCGTACGGTGCGGGTGATCGGGCCGGCCTGATCCAGGGACGAGGCAAAGGCTACAACGCCCCAACGAGAACAGCGTCCATAGGTCGGCTTACAGCCCACCGTGCCGGTGAAGGCGGCTGGCTGGCGGATCGATCCCCCCGTATCCGTCGCCGTGGCGCCCATGGCAAATTGTCCGGCCACCGCGGTTGCAGAACCCCCTGAGGAGCCGCCCGGCACCAGGGCCCGGTTATCGGTCTTGCGCCGCCAGGGGTTTTGCACCGGGCCGTGATATGAGGTTTCGTTGGACGAGCCCATGGCGAATTCATCCATGTTGGTCTTACCCAACATAACGGCGCCGGCACGCCACAGATTGGACGTTACCGTGCTTTCATAGGGTGGGGTGAAACCGTCCAGAATATGGCTGCCGGCAGTGGTCAACACGCCCTTAGTGCAAAACAGATCCTTGATCGCGAGGGGGATACCTTCCAGGGCGCCGGCCTCGCCGTTGGCCCGCCGCTCGTCCGAGGCCGTCGCCATGACCAGGGCAATTTCGGGGGTTTCCGTCACCATGGCATTCAGCGCGCTTGCCTCGGTCATGGCCGCGATGTGGCTTTCCGTCAGCTCGCGGGCCGAAAGGCTGCCTTGCGCTAACAGATCCCGCGCCTCGGCGATATTCAGTTCTGTCAGTTCCACCATTATTCGATCACCTTGGGTACGGCAAAAAACCCGTTCGTGCCATCGGGTGCGTTGGCCACGATATCTCCTTGCTTGCCGCCATCATCGATAACATCCGCGCGCCAACGCAAGGCCTCGTCATGCACCGCTGCCATGGGCGGCACGGCATCCGTATCCACCTCATTCAACTGTTCGATCCATTGCAGGATAACCGACAGCTCGGCTGCCAGGGGTTCCAGCTCATCCTCTTCGACCCCGATGCGGGCGAGATGAGCAATGCGTGCGACCGTGGCTTTGTCGACCGACATGTGCGACCTTTCGGGTCAGTTGGAAATCATGAATTTGTGCCCCTTTTAAAGCGCGCGGAAGCTACCACTCGACATGCCCACGATCAAGCCCGAGGCGCTGCGCGCCACCGTCGCCTCCCCGCAACGATTGCTGGGTCTGGACCTGGGCAGCAAGACCATCGGCCTGGCTTTGTCCGATATCACCTGGCGCATCGCCTCGCCACTGGAAACGATACGGCGGCGGAAGTTCGCCATCGATGTGGAACGATTGTTCGCTTTGGTTGACGAGCATGATGTCGGCGGCCTGGTACTAGGCTTGCCTTTCAATATGGACGGCAGTGAGGGACCGCGCTGTCAATCGACGCGGGCTTTTGCCGACAACGTGCTGGTCTTGCGCAATCTGCCCGTTATATATCAGGATGAGCGTCTCAGCACCGCCGCCGTGCAGCGGATGTTGGTTGAGGAAATGGACAGCACCCGAAAACGCCGGGCCGAGGTCGTGGATAAACTGGCGGCGGCCTATATTTTGCAAGGCCTGTTGGACCGCCTGAACCTGGAGCGGACCGGATCTCCATGCCCAAAACCCTGAAACTGGCCGTCTCTACTGATATTCACCGTGGCCCCGATAAGATGACCAAAGTCGGCTCGGCCGCCGTCCTGTTGCTAAAAGATTTTGCCCTCTTTGCCCAGGCCTATCAGCCCAATTTTATTACGGAACTGGGCGACCCGATTCCCGACATTGACACGGCGACGGATCGGCAAAAATTTGGAATGATCGCCGCCTAGTTCGGGATCTGCCGGCACCTAATCGGCACTTGATGGACAATCACGCTCAGGTCCACTTGTCCATCGCCGACAACGGCGAAAATCTGGGCCAGAACTTGGACCATTACAGCTAAGATGTGTGTGGCCGCCATCTGGTCTTCTGGTAACTGGACAGCCGCATCCACCACCGCCAGGGGTTTTGCCCGATTAGGCTGATTTGACCCGGTTGGCGGCCGATTTAGCCGCGACCAGTCTGCCGGCAATCATCTTTACTACGTGCCCCTGATAGCGGGTCCCTGCAAAGCAATTTTTACTTCGGGAACAACCAGCGTATTGGCGGCTTGCCCCATAAACGGGAACTTCAGGCCCTATTTCGCCAGGCTGGCAATATTATTCTTTGTGTTGCCTGCCATGTACATTGGAACAACGTCAACATAATCGACGGTATACCCCACATCGCTGTTCAATCCCTCAGCTAAAATTTTACCACCGAGGGCGTTGCTGCCGGTGCCAGGGCCAACATCGAAGTCGACCATGAAACCGGCTGGGCGTACCCATGGCTAGGATGCCATTGCCTTGGCCGTCTCGGTTGGTAGCCTGAATGTCCGCTGGCGGCAACCTTTGCCAAGCTTTGAAAATTATATCCGGCTTGCGGTCAAAGACATCGGCATCGGCATGCGCCCGGAGGGCATTCCCTAGGCACTAGAGCCCTTTGGGCAAATAGACTCCTCGCTTGCCCATCGCTATGACAGTACCGGTCTTGGCCTATCCCTGGCAAAACAGTTAACCTAGACCCATGGTGGGCAATTGCTGATCGATAGCGCGCCGAACATCAGTACGACGGTTCGGGTGTTGTTGCCGGCTGGGTGTCTGACCCTGGTGTTAGATGACTAAAGACGGTTTTCAACCGTGGTTCACGGCAAGTTCGAGACCGCCCTGCCACGCTTCTCTAGATATTGCTGGTGGTAGTCCTCCGCCGCAAAATAATTGCTCAACATGAGAATTTCCATCACTACCGTACCGCCGGCCTCGCCACTAGCCACCAGAGCCTGCCTTGACGCTTCCGCGGCCGCGCTCTGATAGTCATCATGACAAAATATCGCCGTGCGGTACTGGCTGCCGATATTAGGGCCCTGACGGTTCAATTGCCGCGGATCATGGCAGAGAGCCATAATAATACGAGCAGGTCTTCATAGCTGACGGGACCGGGATCGAACGTCACCTACACCGCCTCGGCATGACCGCTGCGTCCGGTGCAGACCTCTTCATAGTTTGAATTGAACAACTCGCCGCCGCATTAATCCACCGAGGTTATGACCACGCCGTCGACCCGGCGAAAGGCCACCTCCACGCCCCAGAAACAGCCCGCGGCGAAAGTCGCCTTGACCAGGCCGTTGTCCATTTGTGTCCCCATAATCGCAAATTCCCTCTGCTGGCATCCGTACCAAATCAAGGCATCAATACGGTTTATCGCCTTTTAATGTAATCCGATGCAGGAGCCGTGTATGTCCGTGGTAATCGTTGACCGGATAATGTTGGGCGCAACGGTTATCCCAAAACGCTAACGATCCTGGCCGCCAGACGAAGCGGCAGCAAAATTCCGGCTTAATCTGATGCTGGTAAAGATACTCCAGGATCGGCGTACTCTCGGCCTCGGTCATGCCCGTGAAGCGAACCGTGTGCCCGGTATTCACGTACAATGCCTTGCGACCGGTTTCAGGATGGGTGCGAACCACGGGATGTTCCGCCTGCATCACTTCCGCCGCCAGGCCGGTGCCGCCATCGACGACCCGGTCTTCCCGGGTTTGCGCCGAGCTACCCTTGGCCGCGCTGTTGACGGCGGTAAGACCCTCGAGAAATGCCCGCAATGGCGCCGAAAGGCTTTCATAGGCCTGATATTGACTGGCAAAAAGTGTGTCGCCGCCTATCGGCGGTAGTTCCTTGGCATACAGTACCGTCGCCATGGGCGGTTCTGCCTGATAGACCGTATCGGAATGCCAGATACCACCGAAATTGATTGTTTCCTCCGGCCGTTTCAGGACCGGCGTAATCTGGGGATAGTCATCCAATCCCTTGACGAAAGGATAGATGTCAGGTTCGCCAAAACGGCTGACAAATGCCAGTTGCTGGGCCGGTGTAATATCCTGGTCGCGCAAAAATATCACCAGATGAGCCAACAGGGCCTGGCGAATTTCGTCCACGGTTTGGGCTGTTAATGCCTTGGATATATCGACACCACTAATTTCCGCACCAATGGCCCCCGTGAGAGGCCGTATTTCAACCGTCGTTTCTGTTGCGCTCATTGTCCGTCCGCCACGGCTTCGTTAATTGACCGTTGAAAATGCGCCAGCGCCGGTTCATTGCGGCCGAAGACCAATTCAGTTTGGGCTTTCGCGGCAAAGCCGGCCTGGATGCCTTCGCCGATCAGGAAATCCTCTTCATCTACTGTACGGATTGTTAGTTCCACACTGCGTTTCCAATGTTGCTTGGCGCTTTCAGTCGTTGCCGGTTTGGGGATAAAGAAATCCAGGTACATGACGCATTCGCCCACCTTGTCTGCCACAGGAAAGACCCGCCACGCCTCCACATGATCGAGTTGCATGATAAACACCGTATTCGGGAACAAAACATAGACCAAGGCCGTGTGCGGGAGGAGATCCCATTCCGCCTCCGGTCGGTCGCGCAGGGCTTCAATGGTACGCCGAGGCAAAGTTTCCCGCAAATGCGGTCCAAAAGCTTCAAATAGGCAAAGATTAGGAAAAAATATTGGCCCCACAGTATTGGCATGTAATACCGCGAAATGATATGGCTCCAGGAAGGTGTCGATGACCATCTTCCAGTTCAGCTTACGCCGCAAAATTCGGGTTTCAAGGTGGTGATAGTCGGCCAGGCCGTAATTGGCCAGTTCCGGGGCTATCCCTGCCAAATGCGTATAGGCGTCAAGCTTGGTATCGGGATCGGGGTCGGGGATCACCCAAATCAGCCCGTCTCGTTCGACCGCCGGTAAAGGGGTCAGGCCCCGGCTAGCCTTATCTACGCCCGCAAAACTGTCGCCATGGGGAATGCCCATCAATTCGCCGCGCAAATTGTAACTCCAGCCATGATAGGGGCAGCTGAAGGCGCGGCCGGCATGGCCGCAATCGTCGACCAACCTGGCACCGCGATGACGGCAAACGTTCAAAAAGGCACGCACGGTCCCGTCTCGGTCGCGCACCACAATGATCGGAACGCCAGAGAAATCATCGGTCAGATAATCCCCTGGCCCGGCCAGTTGTCTGCTCAAGCCCATCAATAACGGGTATTTGCGAAAAAG
>Ga0302123_10003710_pt1 | contig 10104 bp, 24 predicted proteins | sample CB21_321_MG_FD_203109 | JGI IMG/M metagenome (GOLD analysis project Ga0302123, IMG submission 203109) | Marine microbial communities from Western Arctic Ocean, Canada - CB21_32.1 | ecosystem: Environmental > Aquatic > Marine > Oceanic | place: Canada: Western Arctic Ocean | collected 2017-09-28 | reverse complement strand
GGAGGACGCGTGATGACACGTTATGAATTTGAGTTATGTCTTGCTGGTGAGGGTGACACGCCCGAAGAAGCGTGGGAATCTGCTGTAGAAAACTTTATGATGGACCCCGGATGCCCCCCTGAATGCAAAATTGTTAATGAAGAGGACGAGTGATGAGCGGTAAAAAGAAATGCAGCACATGTCTAACTGTTCACTGGGACGATGAATTGTGCCCAAATTGCAACGGAAATGTCGAATATTCCGAAGAAACAGACGAAAAACACGTTCCTTATACGGGACCGCTGCCCTCTCTTGATCCGTATGTGCAGGACTATAGAGAGAAGTACGGCCGCGCAGCGCAGGAGGATTTATACCCTGAATGTGACATTAACGGAGGAAGACGATGATTGAGAGAGAAATAGAAGGCGACAGCGGTCTGACAAAGCTCAAAATCCAGGTTGATGGAGACGAAGCGAGCGTTTTGTTCCGCGTGGATCAAGGAGGGGCGATTGCCACGTTTTTGGAAACTGTCCCCGCTGCCTTTTTTATCGACCTGGGGCAGACGCTCGCGCTAAACGAGCGCGGGGATTTTGCCGACCAGCTTAAAAGCGATGCGATTACTGACGCCAAACTTCTGGCCGGTGAGTTTAATAACCTTTAATTTTGGAGGATGACGAGATGAAGATTTTACATCAGATAGATGCTGGCTCGGTAGAAAGGGCGTCGATTTTCGACCGCTACGATTCGACCGCTATCAACGTGACCTTAACCACTTCTGGAGGGGACACGATCACCTTCCACGCAAGCCGCGAGACGCTCGCGGAGATTGTCTCAAAGCTCAACACTGAGCTTGAAAAGGCAGGAGCCTAAGCACCAAGGGGCAGGGAAGCCCCGCTTTTTTGAGGTAAACGATGAGAATACCAATCGATGAAGATGGGCGACTTCAACTACGCAAGTTGCGGGAGAAGTCGAAAAAAACCATCCACGACCTAGCGGAAGAGGTGGGGATCGCTCAGTCTTCCGTTTCTAAGGCGGAGACTGGATTCTCGAAGAGTCTCTCCGCTGCTGTACTTGGGAGGTGGGCCGATGCCCTAGGGGTGGTCGTGTCTTATTCTCCCTCCGAGCTTACTTTCAAAAGAAAGAGATAACATGAAGCCAGTAGATTTTGGAATGAAAGACGCATCTTTAGTAGCTATGTATTCAGTCGGAACTCATGAGTACCTGCTAATTGAAGGTTTTGACCGCGAGGATGTGATCGTACGATTCACAATTTCGGTTGTAACCTGGGAAAAACTCAACTCCGAATACAAGGACAAGCGCGCGGAGGTAGAGGATGAGGATGCTGAGATGGTTCGTCAGTCTTTGGATGAACCCGTACCGACAGACGAATTAGGCCACGAACTACCCGAGGAAATCCACTAAGGAGGACAAACAGATGCCGCAAAATTTTACGATCAACAAGATTAGTAGAGCTTTCGACGATGCCGATCAGTACGGGAACATCACTTGGTCATGTTCTATCGATGGCTCGTCGGACAAGGTGCTGCTCAAAACCAAGCCCGAGCCACAGTTCCAGCCTAAAGAGGAGGACGTTGTGTTCGGCCACCTAGAGCCTTCTAAGAGCGGAAAGGCGACTTGGCTGAAGAAAGACAGGAAGGACGATTTCCCGCAGCAGGCCCCTCAGCAGACCTCACAGCAGGCTGCACCGGCAGCTAATGGTCAAGACCGAGACTCTCGCATCGAGGATCAGGTCATCTACAAAGGCGCGATTGAAATCTACCGGAGCAGTTCAGTGTCGAAAGTAGAGGACTGCGTTGCTCGCGCGATTCAGATTATGGATACCGTCAAGGCTCGGCATGTAGTCGCGGTGGAGGAGGCTGTGGACGATGTCCCATTCTAAAGATGCTCTTATCGGAGAGGTCAACGACTTTATAGAGCAGTTTAGCCTCGCCCTCGATACACACGATCAGATTAAGTGGCTACTTGGTGACTTAATGCTCGAAGGTCAATCCATGCCAGAAGATGTCTGGCAGGTGCTACCGGCCTCCGAAAAGGTCATGCACACCCTGCGCCAATACGAAGTCTGTGCGTCTGCTTGGGAGCCATGCGAACGAAGCGATCAACTTTCCTGGTTTCATCACTGGGTGCTGCGAAAGCATCCCGAGAGGATGGACTGGATTGCGCTCTGCATCGAGAATCGGATAGAGGAATACGAACTGCGAAAAATGATTCGTAAGGAAAAGCTACGGGACGGGGCGGGGCGAGACAGGGCGTGACGAGATGTGAATGGACGAGGCGAGACAAGACGAGATTTTTTTAACCCTTTTTTCGGAGGAGACTACGATGATACGCGCGACATTTGAGATTAAAGGCGTTGCACCACTGTTTTACGGCAAGCATGTGCAGGAAAAGAAGACAGACAAAGAGACTGCTGAACAGCATGAAAACCGTACTTGGCCCAAGAAGGTTCATGTTGGCGACGATGGAGGTCTTTTCATTCCACCGTTTGCGCTCAAGAACGGTCTTGAGGCTGCGGCGAAGTGGCTCAATAAGAAGATTCCAGGTGAAGGAAAAGCTACCTTTACTAAGCGATTTCGCTGCGGAGTGCATGCTTGGGACAACATCCTGCTCAGTAACGGGGTGAGTGATCGAGCCACGATGGATTGCATCGAGCCGCTACAGCTTTTTGTTCCATCTGATGGAGTCCGAGGTGGAGGGAAACGAGTGAATAAAATCTTCCCCAAGCTAGAGGAATGGGGTGGGACCGGTACTGCGGTAATTTTCGATGACAAAATTGGCGAATCTGTATTTGAGGATGCGTTGACCGCGTTAGGTCAGTACATCGGGTTTGGTTCGATGAGAGTGGAAAACGGTGGGTCTAATGGCCGGTTCAAGGTCGTCAGCCTTTCCTTTGAAGAAGTCACCAGTTAGGAGCGACAATGTATACACTTCACCCTGTAGCCGCTAAGGCGGTGGATTTTTTAAAGAGTGGAAAACCTGGGGACAAGTTCACTGAACGAGACTTGTCTCTTAGACTGTCTGTTGAATGTGGACCTGGGAGCGAAGGTAAGAATAGGATTCGCCGAGCTATCAGGATTTGCATTCGGGAGCATCGAGTCTTGTGGGAGTGGGATCGTCCGAAGGGAGGTGAAGCAGCCTTAGTGTGCTGCGATGCCGCTCGGACGATGGAAGCACTTGATAGCGAACGGAAGCGTATGTATCGGAACGCTAAAAGGCTTGGTCTGAAGAGTATGTGTCTCGATGAGAGCAACCTGACCAGTGAGGAGTCGAAACGTTATCGGGCGATGCAAGTGGTTGCCACGATGAGCGGTAACCTCAATAAGACCCAGACTCTTGTGAAGTTAGTCAAGGATGGGTCTGCGTTGGTTGCTCCAGATGAGAAGAAGATACTCGCACTTATGAGTAAGTAAACGGCCCGACGGGACTGGACTAGACTGGAATTGGCATGACCGGACTTGGCGCGACAAGACACGACAAGACTTTATTATGAGTAAGTGACAGGACAAGACTGGATATGACATGACATGACAAGGCACGGCAAGACGTGGCGCGACAAGACGTTCTTATAACTTTTACTCGACAAGGCTAGGCGTGGCATGGCGGGACGTGGTGAGACTGGACAAGGCGAGACGAGATTTCATTATAAACTTTCTTACAGGACGGGACTCGACGTGACGAGGCAAGACATGACTTGGAACGAAGGGACATGGCCCGACTCGACGAGGCCAGACAACACAAGATTTTCTTATAAACTTTCTACTAGACCAGACTAGCCCGGACATGATTGGACTGGATATGACACGGAATGACGCGACATCTCAAGACAAGATTTCATCATAAATTTTCTACAAGACACGACGCGACCGGGCGGGACTTGCCAAGGAAGGACTAGGTTTGATGCGACAAGACAAGGCAAGACTTTATTATAAAATTCTACCTGACCAGACAAGACAGGGCATGGCTCGACATGACTGGCCCAGACCCGTTGTGACAAGACGAGACTCGACGAGGCAAGACAACACAAGATTTTCTTATAAACTTTTTGCATGGCGTGACTCGACGCGACGGAACTCGAATCGAATCGACGCGAGGCGGCATGAAATGACAAGTCCAGACAAGACTTTCTTATAAACTTCTACATGACGGGATGGGACTAGTCCTGAATTTAGAGTAAAGGAGAAACCATGTACGTGATTGAATGCGAAGGTAAGGAGAGGGACGACCGCTTTGTAATCAAGAAGAACTGCGGAGCATTCTGTGAATGGCCCCGTGGAAGATTCGATCAAGCGATCACTCTCACCAAGGAAGAAGCTGAATCCATTATTGAGGATCAGGGTTTTGGTGAGGTTCGCAGACTTACTCTTATGGAGAACTGAAATGAGCGATTGCAAGAGATGCGAAATGCTAGAGAAAGTGATCCGCACTACCCGTCAATACTTGGACGGGAATATGGTCAAGTTCAGCAAGACTTACCGCTCGCTGACTGACGCACTTGAGCAGCCCGCAGATGATGCGGACACGGTGAAGCCGCAGGAATGGCCGGAAGATACAGATAAATACCTACATCTTCCGAGAAAAGAACTCGTAGAACTCTTGACGACATTACGAGCATTGGCGGATTCTGGGAGCCTAGAGATGAGCCTTATCGACGAAGCATTCCTAAAACTTGGCCTCTCACCGTGGTTGACTGACGGAAGACCACAAATTAGCTCTAAGGAGGACTGAGATGAAACAAAAGGAGTTAGTTTTGTCCCATCTAAGGAAGGGGACGATTACATCAATGGAGGCAATTTACGCCTACGGGATTACCCGCTTGGCTGCTCGTGTTGCTGACCTTAGACGAGACGGGTGGAAAATCTCCACCGAGACAATCAAAAGTAACGGAAAATCTTTTGCAGAGTACAGATTGGAGCGACAGGATGAACAAGACTCAATTCAAGATGTGGTTAGAGAAGGATCACTTCGCGTGCTTTCCAGGGATGAAGGGATTTTTTAACAAGCGAACTGAGGAAGAGAGGAAAGACATCTACCGTAAATGGTTTGCTGTACTGAAGCCCTACGATGAAGGTTGGGCTATCAAGGCCAGTGAACTTCTGATGACGGACTGTGAGGGGCTGATGCCGCAGGATCACCCTTCAAGGATCGCTGCCATTTGCAGACGACTTCAACCTCGGCCACGGGATGAAACACTCGAATCCCTGGAAATGACCGAGGAGCAGAGGGAAGAAATAAAGAAATGGCCTGCCCTCTATCCACATATCGAGTGGATTATGACTGCCCTCGGAGAAGAGAAGGAGAAGATTCTGGATGAGCGGTCGCTGATTCCAACTAATAAGCTCCGAGTAGAGTTCGATCAAGATGCAAAAATCAGACTCGATGATTTAGTCGAGGAACTCAAAATACGAGCAAATGAAGCATACGACAAGGAAATGGCTGAGAAGGACCGCCCTAATTCGCCTCCTAACGCGACTTCTACCCCTTCCCCCACTACAGACACCCCTGAGGAAGAGGCAGCGTTAGAGAGCAAACCTGCTACTAAGATGAGTAGCGAGATAGTGGATTCTATACGTCAGACCTTTATTGAACTTGACGGAAAACAGGATATTCCGTTCTAAAAGTTCTATGGGAACCATCAAGATTAGTTACTGTAGTGCCTGTAAGAAGGTGGGTAACGTAACCGAGTATTGGTTCATAAACGACGCGCAGAAGCGTTCTACAGATTACAAACATCTCCCTCTAGAGCTATGCGAGAAGTGCGCTAAAGAGGCCATTCTGTATCTTGAAAGATTCAATAGATACAAAAGTTTAGATATAGGGGAGGTAGTTTTAGAATAATTTTTTTAAAATTAAAACTAAACCCTCACCTACCATTAGGTAGCTAAACACCATTATATCTGGGGATTGAAAAAGAAAAAAGGGGGGGTAAGTGGAGGAAAACTCACCCCCCCTTCAAGGAGAAAACAGATGCGACTCACAGTAGATAACACACCCTTATGATTAGCAATCCATGAAATTAGAGAAGATAAAAATAGGCCAAAAGCTCTGGTCAATGAAGAAAAGCAACTTTGGGGAGGTAGTTCGGGTTGGGAAAACCGGATGGATTACCTTGGATATTTCTGGGAAACTTCAGAGAGCATGGCACACCGACCTCGTAAAGAGGAAACCAAAGGAACCTGACTTCACGCTTTTCGAGGAATTGGACATCGAGGATCAAAGGAGGGTTCTCAAGGCGTCTAATTATTGTGACCTGCCAATACATGACGTCATGGTGGAACTAGGACTGTCAAATAAATGAAACTGCTTTACGTCGAATGGATTGACGCATCGGTAGTCGGGGACCAGTGGACTTCGCTCGAAGAAGCCCACTCTCTTTCCTCAAAGGAGCCGTACACCTGCAGGACAGTTGGGTACTTGATTTCAGAGAAAAGAATAGGAACCCCACAGCACACTATTTACCTCACCATGACCGATGGGGGGGATGAAGTCGGCCCCCAAATAGAAATACCTGTTTCAACAATCGTATCACGGAGGGAGATTGATGTTAAAGGACGAAATAGCCAGGAAGGTGGAGAAGGCCGGGAATAAAACCCTTACCGACCAACTCACCACCGCTCAAATGCGTGACCTAAAAGAGTTCGCCAAACTTGCCAAAGATGATCCAGGGTTTGTCGAGGCTCACGGGTGGGAGGGAATTGCAAGATTCTTTCGTAAGAAATGGAACCGAAAAAGACTTGCTGCCAAAACTCTCCGAAGCAACGTGAGCAGAATCAATGGCAAATCTTAAACGCCAGATTGATAAGGATCAGGTGAAAAGTGAGGAATTAAAACTCCTCAAGGACAGACTCAAAGCTAAAGATAAACTTCTCGATCAGTACGAGAAGCAAATCAAACAGCTAAGAAAGTCCAAGTACCGCCTGCCAAAGTCCCGCAAAGCTCGTTCGAGTAAAGCAGACTACGTTCGGCTTGTGGTCCCAGATACCCACGGGTGCTTCGCAGACCCCCAAGCACTGCGAGCATTCCTAGATGATGCCAAACACTTAAACCCCAAAGAGGTTGTTCTCCTGGGTGATCATCTGGACTGCGGTGGGTTTCTCGCCCAACACCACACAATGGGCTACACCTCCGAGGCTACCTATTCATACGAGGATGATTGCGCAGCGACCAATACATTCTTGGATGAATTACAAGAAATCTGCCCTAATGCAGAATTTCACTACCTGGAAGGTAATCACGAAAGAAGGATCGAAAAGTATTGTATTACTTCTGCGATGCGGTCTGGTGCGCCAGATATCAAAAGAGAAGCGGAACACCTTCGCCAGCTTTACGCGGTGGAGCAAGTGCTGTGCCTAGATAAAAGAAAGATACCACTCTATCGACAGGGAAAGTTCTATCACGGCCTAGGAGTGCCAGCGACCATCAAGCTAGGTAAATGTCACTTCACTCACGGGGTCTCTGCCTCCATAAATGCCGCAAAAATTCACGTTGAAAGGTTCAACGGAAATGTCTGCTATGGCCATACTCACCGTTGTGATAGCTTTACTATCAGGACTGTCTCTCAAGGAATCATAGGTGCATGGAGTCCTGGGTGTTTATGTGGCCTGCAGCCTTTATGGATGCACCAGAATGTGTCAAACTGGTCGCATGGATACGGACTACAGCTTATTACTTCTACGGGTGACTTTCTTCATGTAAACATCCCGATCATAGAGGGGAAAAGCTATTTCGTTTCAGTCGCGGAACGACTGTCTTAGAAAGAAAGGATGCTATGAATGGTTTTAATGAACAGGTTGGGGGAGACCATTATAAACGCCTACCAGTGCAGCCTCTATGGTTTATACGTACTAATGGGTTTCAGCACATCGTCGGCTGTATTATTAAGTATGCCTGCCGCTACGCGGTTCTCGGCGACCCGCAAGACCTTGAAAAAATCATCCAGTACGCGCAAATCGAAATCAAAGAAAAGGGGGCAACCTACGAAATCCGCTCTGAGAAACAAATGCTCAGCGATGCTGAGCCGAGCGATTCGGATGGAGAAGGCAGACAGAAACGGCATGTGCCAGTGCGTGACATGCAATGTGAAGAAGCCGTGGAAGCAGATGCAAGCAGGTCATGCAGTCTCGGGAAGGACTAATGGAATCCTTTTCGATGAACGTGGAATACACCCACAGTGTTTTGTTTGCAATTGCCACAAACACGGTGCATACGAAGAATATGTACCGTGGATGTACGAGAATTATGGTAAAGATGTGTATGACGAACTCAAGTTACTTAGACGAACAGCAGTCAAGTTTTCACTGGACGATTACCAGGAACGCCTTAAACAATACAAACAGCGAGTGATAGACGCTGGAGGGACATTATGATTGAGCTAATTCAAGAAAATAAAGTATGGGTTATTCTTGGTGGGTTAATTGCCTTAGTGATAATTAACAAGGATTCCCTGGGGTTTTTGTGGTCATGGACCAACCGTGTCCGGTCCTCCACCTCTGCCACGCCAAGCGACCGAGCTAATTTGTACGAATCGTTGATCGAAACCCAGAACTTATTGGCTAAATGCGGGGTGGAAAGAGACAAACTGGACGATATGACACTTTCTGAGGTGGGGCGGGTTGCTACCACGGGAGATTATGAGAAAACTACTTAATACGCTCGTTGTTGTCGCGCTACTGATCGCTGTGTTGGGGGTATCTACCCCTTCCCCCGACATGGTGGTCGTAGTGTATGAATCATCTGAAAGTGTTCCCGAGCCTTACGTGACGGGTGCTTTAAAAGTCCTTTCATCCGAAGGACTACAAACGAGAGTTCTCGACAAGGACGTAACCACGGGAGAGGGGGAAGTGCCTACGCAGGTGGAGGCTGCTCTCAGCACAGCCACTAACCTTCCCTCTCTTGTCGTCCTTTCTTCTGGGAAAGTAATTAGTTCCCAACCTCTCCCCTCTACCTTTGAAGGTATCTTGGAGGCCGTGCAGTGATAGACCCAAAACTAATTGACGTTCGCTTTAAGTTTGATGGGCTGGTTGCTGACCCCACAATCAGGGAGATGGAGTACGCAGGTGCTAAACCTTTCCCAGATAAGTTCCTGATTGAGAGAAGTGAATGGGACGACCGGATCAACGAACACGAAAAGCATAAGAGTTCCGCTGAGGATTTCTCTGGTCGCTTCACCCACCAAGGGAATTCCCATGAATGTGTCTGCCATGCTGCACATCAGGCGTTTATGTGCGCGTACAACAAGCAGCTAGGTGGGATGGACTATGATGTTTGGTTTTCTCCGTTGGCTCTCTACACCAGAATTACAGGGGGAAGGCAGTGGGGTGGATCGAGCGTAATCGACTCAATGTACGAGATGATTGAACGTGGCATGCTTCCTGACCATGACGGCCCCGAAGGAAAGAACGCACAATACGAGAAGTTCAAGCACACCGTCCATCAGACTGCGGGCAGGAAAGAAGACTGGTGGCCAACGAAGGGCTGGATTAACCCCCGCGAGCTACCTGATGGATGGGAACAAACTGCTGAACACTTCAGAGCCTTAGAAGTTTACACCGTACCTGACCGAGATGCCCACGCATCTGCACTACTGCAAGGTTTCTGCATTGTAAATGGCCGAAATGGGCACTCAATCCCACACATGAAGCTCGTTAAGGACGGAAGTAGCTATATGTCAAAGTATAAAGACTCCTATAATGAATTTCGTTACGATACAGAGAGATTGTGGGGTGGTGGTTACATAATCAGAGCAACCACAACGCCCCATAATCCCTCCAATCCAGCAGAATCAACGGAGTGAGTTGGGGCAGGGACGCCCCTCCTATTATGAAATACTACATTTCCCTCATACTTATAGCTATTATTGGCTTGGCCCTGTACGAGAAGCCCGTTAAGGTGCCTGTTAAGACCGTAATTAAGACACAGCCAGATAAACCCATTGGAGTAAAGGAGTCCGTAGGAGCTAAATTCAAGCCTCCTGCGGCAACCTTTTGACGTACCCGATAATCCTCGGTCGAGGAGAAGATTCAGGAGACGGTAATGTGCTGGATTTGGTGGGAAGATGAACCATTTGACGAGCCAGACGACACTCTAACTCAAGATTGGAGGTGATCC
>Ga0302123_10003706_pt1 | contig 10107 bp, 7 predicted proteins | sample CB21_321_MG_FD_203109 | JGI IMG/M metagenome (GOLD analysis project Ga0302123, IMG submission 203109) | Marine microbial communities from Western Arctic Ocean, Canada - CB21_32.1 | ecosystem: Environmental > Aquatic > Marine > Oceanic | place: Canada: Western Arctic Ocean | collected 2017-09-28 | reverse complement strand
CCGTTCGCAAGCCGAGGACGCGGTGCGCGGCGGCAGCAACCATCTTATTCTCGACGACCAGGCGGTTGGCGGGATGCGCGCCGCCATCCCCATGATCCTGGCCGCCGGTGCGGTTCACGCCCATCTGGTGCGCCAGAATCTGCGTACCTATACGTCGATCAATGTTCGCTGCGGCGAATGCCTCGACGTCCATTACGCGGCGGTGCTGATCGGCGTCGGCGCGACCACGGTCAACGCCTACCTCGCCCAGGAGACCATCGCCGAGCGCCATCGCCGAGGCTTGTTCCCCGGTCTTTCCCTGGGCGACTGCGTGGCGCGATACAAGGGCGCCGTCGATCAGGGCCTGCTCAAGATTATGTCGAAAATGGGCATCTCGGTGGTGAGCTCCTATCGCGGCGGCTACAATTTCGAGGCCATCGGTCTGTCGCGCACCCTGGTCGCCGATATTTTCCCCGGCATGCCGTCGCGCATTTCCGGCATCGGCCTGGCCGGCATCCAGCGCAAGGTGCTCGACCTTCATGGCGAGGCCTGGCCCCGAGATGATGCCGGCGACGGGGTCGCGGTGCTGCCGGTCGGCGGTCTCTATCGCTACCGCGCAAGCGGCGAGACCCACGCCTTCGCACCCGAGCTGATCCATGTGCTGCAAAGCGCCGTGGCCAGCGATTCCTACCGACTCTACAAGACCTACAGTAATGGCGTGCGGGCGCTGCCGCCGGTCAACCTCCGCGACCTGCTCGACTTCCAGCCCCTGGGGCAAGCGATCCCCGTGGACGAGGTCGAATCGATCACCAATATCCGCAAGCGCTTCCTGTCGGGCAGCATGTCCCTGGGCGCGCTATCGCGGGAAGCCCACGAGACCCTGGCCATCGCCATGAACCGCATGGGCGCCAAGTCGTGTTCGGGCGAGGGCGGTGAGGACCCGGAGCGCTGTTTCCCCCGGCCCAACGGCGATAACCCCAACTCGTCGGTCAAGCAGGTCGCCTCGGCGCGTTTCGGGGTGTCGGCGGAATATCTCGCCAACTGCAGTGAGATCGAGATCAAGATGGCTCAGGGCGCCAAGCCCGGCGAGGGCGGTCAGTTGCCCGGCTTCAAGATTTCCGCCGAGATCGCCGATCTGCGCAATTCGACCCCCGGCGTCACCCTGATTTCGCCGCCGCCGCACCACGACATCTATTCCATCGAAGACCTTGCCCAGCTGATCTACGACCTCAAGCAGATCAATCCCCAGGCCCAGGTTTCGGTCAAGCTGGTGGCCCAGGCCGGCATCGGCACCGTGGCCGCCGGGGTGGCCAAGGCGATGGCCGACGTGGTGCTGATCTCGGGCCATTGCGGCGGTACCGGGGCGAGCCCCCAGACCAGCATCAAATATGCCGGCGCGCCGTGGGAGATGGGCCTCTCCGAGGTCAATCAGGTGCTCACTCTCAATCGCCTGCGCCACCGCATCAAGCTGCGCGCCGACGGCGGCATCCGCACCGGCCGCGATATCGTCATCGCCGCCATGCTCGGGGCCGAGGAGTTCGGTATCGCCACCACGGCGCTGGTCGCCATGGGCTGCATTTTGGTGCGCCAGTGCCATTCCAACACCTGCCCGGTGGGCATCTGCACCCAGGACCCCAAGCTTCGCGAGAAGTTCGCCGGCTCGCCCGAAAAGGTCATCAACCTGTTTAGTTTTCTGGCCGAGGAGGTTCGTGAAATTCTCGCCGCGCTCGGGGTTCGCACGCTCGACGAAATCGTCGGGCGCAGCGATCTGCTGGCCCAGGTCAGCCGCGGCAGCGCCTATCTCGACGACCTCGACCTCAACCCGCTGCTGGTCCAGGCCGACCCCGGCGAGCACGCCCGCTACTGCACCCTGGAGGGCCGCAACGAGGTGCCCGAGACCCTCGACGCCCAGATTATCGAGGATGTGCGCGACGCCCTGATCGCCGGCGAGAAGAAGCAACTCGCCTACACCATCAAGAACACCCAGCGGGCCATCGGCGCCCGGCTATCGTCGATGATCACCCTGCGCTACGGCATGAACGGGCTGATGCCCGGCCACATTACCGCCCGGCTGCGCGGCTCGGCCGGTCAGTCCCTCGGCGCCTGGCTGGTCCAAGGGGTCAAGCTCGAGGTCTTCGGCGATGCCAACGACTACGTCGGCAAGGGATTGTCGGGGGGCGAAATCGTAGTCCGCCCGACGGTGTCGAGTCCGCTGGCCAGCCACCGCAACACCATCATCGGCAACACCGTGCTCTATGGCGCCCTGAGCGGCCGCTTGTTCGCCGCCGGCCAGGCCGGCGAGCGTTTCGCCGTGCGTAACTCGGGCGCCCAGGCGGTGATCGAGGGCTGCGGCTCCAACGGCTGCGAATACATGACCGGCGGCGTCGTGGTCATCCTCGGCAAGGTCGGCAACAACTTCGCCGCCGGCATGACCGGCGGCATGGCCTTCGTGCACATGGCGGAAACCAAGCTGCGTCAGCGGCTCAATGGTGACAGCGTGGTCTACCAGCGCCTCGCCAGCGACCACTGGGAAGGCGTACTGCGCGGCCTGGTCGAGGACCACGTCGCCGCCACCGGCTCGCGCCATGGCCAGCGTCTGCTCGACAACTGGGAGGTCGAGCGCGGCCGCTTCTGGCAAATCTGCCCCACGGAAATGATCGACCGGCTGGAACACCCCCTGAGCGACGCGCCTATGGCCGCCGCCAAATAATTAAATACCCTGTCCCCGTATTTAATTATGGGGACGCTTTACTTAATTATTGGCGTCGGCTAATATTGATCCATGGCAAGATTGGCACGCGTGGTCGCGCCGGAGCTCCCGCACCATATCACCCAGCGGGGCAACCGGCGTCAGCAGACCTTCTTCCGCCCGGCGGACTATCGGCTCTACCGCGAGCTGATGGCCGAGTGGTGCGACCGCGAAGGCGTCGACATCTGGGCCTATTGCCTGATGCCCAACCACGTCCACCTGATCGCCGTTCCCGGCACCGCCACCGGGCTGGCCCGGGCCATTGGCGAGGCTCACCGCCGCTATAGCCGGATCATAAACCAGCGCGAAGGCTGGCGCGGCCATCTCTGGCAGGACCGCTTCACCTCGTTTCCCATGGATGAGAGCCATCTGCTGGTGGCGGCGCGCTACGTCGAACTCAACCCGGTTCGCGCCAAGTTGCGGCGCCGGCCCGAAGCCCATCCCTGGTCCAGTGCCAAGGCCCATCTGGCCGGCGCTGACGACGAACTGGTCAAGGTCGCGCCGCTGCTTGAATTAGCGCCCGACTGGCGGGATTTCCTGGCTGATGGGCTCGATGACGCGTCGGCCAACGTGATGCGTAGCCACGAGCGCACCGGTCGCCCGCTCGGCGCCGAGGGCTTCGTCAAACGGCTTGAGAAAAAGCTGCGACGGCCGCTGGCCAAGCGCAAGCCGGGGCCGCGCCTGGAGCCGTCGAAAGACGGCGCCTCATAATTAAGTAAGGCGTCCCCATTATTATTTTTTTGGCGCGGGTGGTTGCGCAAAGCCTGTATCCCGGCTGGCGCTTCGGCTAATCTCCCAGCCCATGCGTATAATTTATCATCTCTGGCTGTCGCCGCCGTCGCGCAAGGTGCGGCTGACCCTTGGCGAGAAGAAGCTCGAGTTCGATCTTGAGGTCGAAAAGACCTGGGAGCGGCGGCCCGAGTTTCTCGCCCTCAACCCGACCGGCAAAGTGCCGGTGATGGTCGAGGAGGACGGCGCGGTCTATGCGGATTCCGTGTCGATCTGTGAGTATCTCGACGAGAGCGTCCCCGAGCCGCCGTTGATCGGCCGCCAGCCCGCGGCCCGGGCCGAGGTCCGCCGTCTGGTCGCCTGGTTTGACGAGAAATTCCGCCTCGAAGTCACCGAAAATCTTGTCGGCGAGAAGGTGCTCAAGCGCTTCCTCGGCCTCGGCGAGCCCTCGGTCGACGCCATTCGCGCCGGTATCGCCAACGTCCATAACCACCTGGAATACGTCTCGTGGCTGGCCGATAGCCGCAACTGGCTGGCCGGCGACGATCTCTCCCTGGCCGACCTGGCGGCGGCGGCCCATCTGTCGTGCCTGGATTATCTCGGCGACGTGCCTTGGGAGGATCATCCGCGGGCCAAAGAATGGTACGCCAAGCTCAAGTCGCGGCCGTCGTTCCGCCCCCTGCTCAAGGACAGCATTCCCGGCCTGCCGCCGCCCAAGCACTACACCAACCTCGACTTTTAGGCGGCGCTGTGTCGCCCTCGGACGATGTTAAGGCCGAGATAAGGGCCCAGGCCCACGCTCTGGGGTTTACCACCGTGGGCTTCGCGGCGGCGGCCGCGCCCGACGAGATCGGCGCCGATTTCGAAGCTTTCATCGCCCAGGGGCTGCACGGCGAGATGGACTGGCTGGCGCGCCATCCGGAGCGCCGCACCAGCCCCCAGGGCCTATGGCCCGAGGCCCGCAGCGTTATCGCCCTGGGCCTCAATTACGGCCCGGCCATCGACCCGCTTATCCGGCTCGAGGCGAGGGACCGGGCGGTGGTCTCGGTCTACGCCCAGGGCGGTGATTATCATTCGGTAATCAAGAATCGGCTCAAGCAGCTTGCCCGGTTTATCGCCGAGCGCTTTGAAACCGAGGTCAAGGTGTTCGTCGATACGGCGCCGGTCATGGAGAAGCCGGCGGCGGCCCGCGCCGGCCTCGGCTGGCAGGGCAAGCACACCAATCTGGTATCCCGCGAATTTGGCTCCTGGCTGTTCCTCGGCGAGGTTTTCACGGCCCTGGAACTCGAACCCGATAGTCCTGAAGTCGATCATTGCGGTTCCTGCCAGGCCTGCCTCGACATCTGTCCGACAGCGGCCTTCACCGGCCCCCACCGGCTCGACGCCACGCGCTGCATTTCCTATCTCACCATCGAACACAAGGGCCACATCGCCAGTGAGTTTCGCGCCGCCATGGGCAACCGGGTCTATGGCTGCGACGATTGCCTGGCGGTCTGCCCGTGGAACAAGTTCGCCGCCCCCACCGGCGAGGCCGCCTTCCTGCCCCGGGCCGAACTGACGGCGCCGCGCCTGGCCGATCTGGCGGCCCTCGACGACGCCAGCTTCCGCGCCCTGTTCGCCGGCTCACCCATCAAGCGCACCGGTCGTGATCGCTTTGTTCGCAACGTGCTCATTGCCCTGGGCAATTGCGGTGACGCCGGTCTGGCGGCGGTGGCCGAGGGCCTGCTCACCGACGCCTCGCCCCTGGTCCGCGCCATGGCGGTGTGGGCCCTTTGGCGCCTGCTCGATGACAAGGCGTTTGCGGCTCTACGCGCGGCCCATCATGACAACGAGTCCGACGCCGATGTCAGAGCCGAGTGGCGGACGGAAATCTGAATGCGCCCTACTCGATGTTGACGTCGAGGCGCTCAAGGTTGGTTTGGGCCGACTGGGCGGCCGGGGTGCCGGGGGCTTCGGTGAGGATGCGGAGCCAGTCGCTACGGGCGCCGGCGTCATTGCCCCGCAGGCGGCGGATATTGCCACGCTCGAGCAGCAGCACCGGATCGTCGGGGCGCAGCACCAGGGCCCGGGCGATATCGTCCGCCGCCAGTTCGAGGCTGCCCACGTAACGATAGGCCGCCGCCCGGAAGCCATAAGCCTCGCCCGATTGACGCGACAGCTCTATAGCCCGGTCAAGGTCGTCGATGGCCTCCCAATAGCCGCCCTGGGCGGCCAGGGCCTGGGCCCGGTCAATGAGCAGTTCCGGGTTGCGGTCGTCGAGGCCGAGGGCGGCGTCGAGCATCGCCAGGGCGCGCCCCGGCACGCCGCCCGCGAGCCAGGCCTGGCCCGCCTGACCCAGAACCTCGGCCTGGAGGGTCTGATAGCCGGCTGGCATTTCCCGGGCCATGCGCTCGAACACCTCGCCGGCCTCGGCGTGAAAACCCAGGGCCACCAGGGCAAGGCCGGCGCAATGCCAGGCCGGCGGGCCGCCGCCCTCGTAGCGCCACGCCAGAGCCTGGTCGAAAGCGGCGTCCGGGTCATTGGCGACCAGGGCGGTACAGACCTGGTAGCGGCGGGCATCGGCCTCGTCGCCCATGATTTCCCGAGGCAGAGCGACAGCGGCGCCTTCGTTGACCACGTCGGCCAGGGCGGGGGACGCCAGCCCGGCGGCAAGGAGGGCTAACAGCCGTGTCCGGCGAAGTATGGTGAGGAGAGGTTGCACGGGCCAAGGATAGTGGGTACTGCTGTCGGCTCCAAACCTTTAGCACTGCGTCCATCGGCATGGCCAAGAAAATCAAAATTCTGCGGACCGACACAGAAGTCCGTCTCAACGACAATCAGCTTGCAGCACTGGCCGAAGTTGGCGAGGTGGTGACCCCGGAAATCTGGGATGAGGCGGCCCTGACCGCCGCCGCCACAGACGCTGACTACATCCTGACGTCATTCTTCCCGACCATATCGGCGGCGGTCATGGATGCGGCGCCGAGCCTCAAAGCCATCGTCAAATACGGCGTCGGGGTCGATAACATTGACATCCCGGCGGCCACGGCGCGCGGCGTCATGGTGGTCAACTGCCCGGAATACGGCTCCGACACCGTGGCCGATCACGCCTTCGCCCTGATCATGGCCCTGGCGCGCAAGATCATCCCTATCGACCGGGCGACCCGGGCGACCGGCTGGGTCTGGCCATCGCCCGAATTCTGCGGTGTCGATCTCGGCGCCAAGACCCTGGGGCTCATCGGCCTCGGCGCCATCGGCCGGGCCATGGCGCGCCGCGCCGCCGGCTTCGGCATGACCCTGATTGCCAGCGACCCCTACGTGACACCGGCCACGGCGGCGGAATACGGCGTCACCCTTGTCGGCCTCCCTGAATTGGTCGCCCGCGCCGACTTCATCTCGATCCACTGCATCCTGACCTCCGAGACCCGCGGCCTGATCGGCGCGGCCGAGCTCCGCGCCATGAAGCCAAGTACTTATCTGGTCGATGTCTCGCGCGGCGCCATTATCGACGACCAGGCTCTGCTTCGCGCGCTGCGCGAAGACTGGATCGCCGGGGCCGGTATGGATGTTTTCCAGGTCGAGCCGCTGCCCACGGATTTTCCGCTGTTCGACCTCGACAATGTCATCGTGACGTCTCATCTGGCGTGGTACACTGAGGAGGCCGACGCTCGCCTCGCCGCCGAATGCATGGCCCGCACCGAGGAGCTGCTGGCCGGCGAGACGCCGCGAAACCTCAAGAACCGGGAGGCCCTGGGATTGTGACAGGTGTGACCGCTTCGGCGGCCCCCGGCCGCCTGTTCTGCTTCGGCCTGGGCTACACCGCCGAAGCTCTGGCCCGCTCGCTTATGGCCGACGGCTGGAGCGTCGCCGGGACCTGCCGCGAGGCCGCCCGGTGCGACGAACTGGCGGCGCTCGGCATCGATGCCTGGCTGTTCGATGGCGAGCAGGCCATGGCCGATCCGGTGGCGGCGCTGGCCGGCGCGACGCACTTGTTGGCCTCGGCGCCGCCCAGTGAAAACGGCGACGGCGCTATCTTTCACCACGGTCTCGACATTGCCGAGGTCGAGAGTCTCGACTGGATCGGCTATCTCTCGACCACCGGGGTCTATGGCAATCATCGCGGCCTGTGGGTCGACGAGGAGACGCCGACGACACCATCCGGCGCGCGCGGTCAGCACCGGGTCCTGGCCGAGGAGCAATGGATCGAGTTCTGGTCGAGCTACGGCATTCCGACTCAGGTTTTTCGTCTGGCCGGGATTTACGGGCCCGGCCGCAGCCCGCTGGATGCGGTGCGCCAGGGCGGGGCCAGGCGAATCGATAAACAGGGCCAGGTATTCTCGCGCATCCATGTGGATGACATTGTTACGGTGCTGCGCGCCGCTATGGTCCGGCCCGACGGCGGCCGGATTTATAACGTTTGCGACGACCAGCCGGCGCCGCCCCAGGACGCGGTCGCCTTCGCCTGCGACTTGCTTGGGGTCGAGCCGCCGCCTGTGGTGGCGTTCCATGACGCCGAACTGTCGGCCATGGCCCAGAGCTTCTACGCCGACAACAAGCGAGTGCGGAACAGCCGCATCAAGAACGAACTGGGCGTCACCCTGGCCTATCCCAATTATGAGACCGGGTTGCGCGCCCTGTTGGACAACGAGTCATGAGAGCCTCCCGGTGAACAGGAAACAACGGCGCGCGGCGGCCAAAGCCAAAGGGCGGCGCAGCACCGCAGCGCCAGCGGGCGAGGACGTCGCCGCGCTGTTGCGTCTCGGCGTCGAGAAAGCCCGGATCGGCGACACCGGGCAGGCCGTGGAGTTGTTCAACAAGGCGGTGGCTGCCGGGCCCGATGTGGCCGAGACCCATTACAATCTGGGGGTCGCCCTTGAAGCCCGGGGCGAGACCGTGGACGCGGTGGCGGCCTACCGCGAGGCGGTGTTCCTCAAGCCCGAACTGGCGTCGGCCCACAATAACCTGGGCATGGCGCTGCGCCGGCTCGGCCAACTGGACGAGGCGGCGGCGGCCTATCGCCAGGCCATCGCCCAGAGCGCCAGCTTCGCCGTGGCTCACAACAATCTGGCCGTGGTGCTCAAGGAGTTGGGCCGGCCCGACGACGCGCTGGCGGCCGGCGACGAGGCGATAAATCTCAACCCGGATTTCGCCGAGGCCCACGGCAATCGGGGCAATGCATTGCAACTGCTTGGGCGCATCCATGAGGCGGCGGCGGCTTATGGCAGGGCCATCGAGATCAAGCCCAATTTTGCCGAGGCCCATAACAATCTGGGCAACGCCCTGCAGGAGCTTGGCCGGATCGACGAAGCGGCGGCGGCCTATGAGCAAGCGCTTCGCCTCAAGCCCAATTTTGCCGAGGCCTATCGCCAGCTCGGCGCGGTCAGGACCTATCAGGCGGGCGATCCCCATGTCGCTCGCATGACCGCGCTGCTCGACGATCCGGCTGTGGCCGATCCTGACGCCATACAGTTGCTGTTCGCTCTGGCCAAGGCGCATGAGGACGGCGGTGACTACGATCGCGCGTTCGACTGCCTGGTCCGGGGAAACCGGCTCAAGCGCGATGCGGTGGAATTCGATATTGCCGGCTTCGAGAACGGCGCCGACGGCATCATCGACACCTTCACGGCGCCGTTGATCGAGCGCCTTGCCGGCGCTGGCGCGGCCAGCGCGGTGCCGATTTTCATCGTCGGGATGCCGCGCTCGGGCACCACCCTGATCGAGCAGATCCTGGGCAGCCATCCGGATGTCCATGGCGCCGGCGAATTACGCAACGTCGACGCCCTGGTTGACATCATCGAAGGCTATCCCGCCAGCGTTTCCGAGGCCGATGGCGAGCCGTGGCGCGGGCTCGGCGAGACCTATGTGGATAGCATCCAGGCTCACGCCCCGTCATCGCCGCGCATTACCGACAAGATGCCCCTGAACTTTCAGCACATCGGCCTGATCCATCTGATGCTGCCCAACGCGCCGATCATCAACGTCACCCGCGACGGCCGCGATACCTGCCTGTCCTGCTTCAAGACCCTGTTCAGCCATGGCGTCGAGTTTTCCTACAACCTGACCGAACTCGGCCGGGTTTTCCGCACCTACGAGCGGCTCATGGCCCACTGGCACGCGGTCCTACCGGGCCGGGTGCTGGATATTGCCTACGAAGATGTGGTGGCTGATCTCGAGGCTGCGGCCCGGCGCCTGGTCGATCACTGCGGCCTCGGGTGGGACGCCCGATGTCTCAATTTTCACAACACGGAACGGCCGGTGCGGACCGCCAGTGCCGCGCAGGTGTGGCGCCCGATTAACCGCGACTCGATGGATCGCTGGCGCCATTACGAAGCCCATCTGGGGCCGCTTCTGGAAGTGCTCTAGCCGACTTGTTCGATCAGCCGGTCCAGGACGACACCCAGGCGCGCTAGATCCTGGGGTTCGGACAGGCGGTGGTCGCCGTCCTTGACCAGAACGACCTCGACATCGTCGCCGGTCAGCTTGTCGGCCACGGCCAGGGCCGTGCGCCACGGCACGTCGGCGTCCTTCATGCCCTGAAGCAGGCGCACCGGGCAATCGATGGCGATGTCGTCTTTCAACAGCAGATTTTCGCGGCCGTCCTCGATCAGCGCCCGGCTGATGATATAGGGCTCGCCCGCGCCATAGTTCGACGGGATGGAGGCCGCGCCGTC
>Ga0302123_10003701_pt1 | contig 10112 bp, 10 predicted proteins | sample CB21_321_MG_FD_203109 | JGI IMG/M metagenome (GOLD analysis project Ga0302123, IMG submission 203109) | Marine microbial communities from Western Arctic Ocean, Canada - CB21_32.1 | ecosystem: Environmental > Aquatic > Marine > Oceanic | place: Canada: Western Arctic Ocean | collected 2017-09-28 | reverse complement strand
CTTCTCCAGTGCTCATAGATTCGACTAAGCTGTTAGCGGATTTGGAACTGGATCCCTCCGAACTCGCCGCTCGGACGGTCACTATAAAGAATCCGCCGACCAGCGTCAACAAAGCCGAGTCACATCATGATCAATGAGCACGAGACTGAAATTCGTGTAAGGTACAGCGAGACCGACGCCATGGGTCGATTACACCATGCAAATTACCTGAACTACTTCGAAATAGGGCGAACCGAGCAACTCCGCGCACTCGGGCAAACCTACCGGGAATTTGAAGCATCGGGTCTGTTTCTGGTCGTCACAAAAATCGCTGTCCAGTACCACCGGGGTGCCAGCTACGACGATCTTTTAAAGCTCAAAACGCGGACGATGCGGGTAACACTTGTTCGTATCGATCACGAGTACGAACTCTTCCATGACGAAGTTCTGATCGCCAAAGCAGCCAGCACCCTCGCGTGCGTCGATCGCAACGGCCAGGTACAGCGGATTCCCGGTTGGCTTTTAATCGAACCGGCCGATAGCGGGCATTCGAAATAATTATTGCCCGACACAGCCAGCGGCAATTAGAAACGATACTCCAGTCCCAAATTCAAACCCTGGGCCCAGAAAGCGGCGTCGGCGTTACGCGGTCTCGGATCGCGGGGACCGGTTCCAGTCGGTGTTGTGGGAAAGGGATTGCTGGCTGGAAAGAACTCTGAATTCACGTTGAAATCAATCTGTTCCCCCGGACGGGCCACCCGCATCCAATATAGAAACGAATAGCCCACTGTAAATGCAAGACGATCCGTAAGCCGATATCCGAGTCGGGCATCGACCTGCGGCAGAATCGAAAACTGGTCGCGGGTGGTGGTGCCAATATTGGTGCCTTCCAGGGCCAACAGCCCGCCGGTTTCCGAGATGGGCGTACTGCCGGTTGGCGTGAAAACCGTACCTCCTTTGATCTGGGTCCGCTGATGGACATTACCAAATGCTAATTGCGGTCGCAGATCGAAGGACCAACGACAGTGATGATGCATGTAATGTAAACCGATTTCCGCACCGTTAAAATCGTTGGTTGTGCGGAAGTGGTCCTCGACATCAAACCGCCCCGTCCCCGTAACGGTGACATTCTCAAGCACAGAAAGCTGTTCATCGAGTCGGGCGTAACGGTATCCGCAAGTAAAATCGAGTCGGATATCTCCACGGGGAAGAAAGCAGAATGTCGCGGGCACCGAGCGACAGGGCCTCGCCCGGGCCGGTCGAAATACGCCCAAATTCCACCGCCAACCGATCCCGGCCGCATAAAGATCACTCTCTGCGAGGACCGTGACCCCGCCCGCGCGGGCAGAGTTGGCAACGACTTCCGCATTTTGTCCGGGTGTCGAAGGACTCGTATCGAAAAACGGACGAGCGAGCAGTGGCACTCCGCTGGAAGAAATCGAAAAGCGCTCATGGGGTCCATTCAAACCCCACAAATCGCCATCGATCCCTTCAGAGTGTTCCGGATTCCACCAATGGCCGAAGCGAATCCTCCCTCCCGACCCCGGAGTCTGAAAAAGTGAGGTCGTGGGAAACAGCACACGCGTCGAACTCGCCCCAATGCGACCGTCCTGCCCGGGACTCTCATCGCCCGTTGTCACCAAGGGAGGTGTATTTTTCATCCCCTTGATCCACCAGTGCAAATATTCGACATCAACCCACCACGGCTCAGGTGGCCCGACCGGAAGCAGAATCGTGGCAACGCAGGGAGGGACGGTTTGCAACGCGCCCGAAGAAGATTCGAAGGATTGCAGCTGAATCTGATTTTGGGACTCGGTGGTGGCCAGAACAACAGCGGGCACCGGGGCGATTAAGCCTGGAGGCACGCGCTGATAAACCGGTTGCCGCTGTGTGTCGCTGCGGCGCTCATCGATCCATTGCCGGGGCCAATCGTCGAGCAAATCCATCGCCTGTGTCGAATCTGTCTCGGCCCCAGAGACGAGGTTCGTGGCATGCGTGGCCGCGAGCCAGAGAACGGCAAAGCACAGCAGCCTATTTTTTCGGTGGAACCAAGAACGCATCAAAGGTTTCCAGCAACAAGGAAGCGATAAACCGTGCGGCGCAAAAACCACCACACACTCTGATATCGAACCGTTAGAACCGGAATATCCCTAAAAATCGTTACTGCCGAAAAACTTTGCCTAAACTTCCTATTTTTACTCTCGATCGTCCTCCAGGGAGCCCCTCGCTCCGCTCATGAGATCGACGAGCAATTGCGGGCCTGGATTCTGGAGAGTTCGGTCAGGGTCCGGACAATCTCGGTCGAATCCTGCGTTTGTTCGTAGATGCTTCGCTGCCTTTCAGACCAACTCGGTCGCGAGGCAATGTCGAGGCACGATTCGAGATAGTCCTTGCAGCCGAGGGCTTCCGCTTCGGGCCGCAGTCGCCTCACAAGTTGCCCGACCCGTTCCTTGGCCGAGAATGCCTCGTAGGTGTAGGTGTCGACCAGTTTGGCGTTGAGTCCATATCGACACGATCGCCATTTATTCTGCAGGACCATCATCGGATGACAGTCGTGCTGGTAGGCACCCTGATCAATATCGTCGGATAGTGCTTTTACCAGGCACTGTATGAGTGCCGTAATCGACAATGTGTCCTGCAAATTGCCCGGCATATCACAGACACGCACCTCGACCGTACCAAAGTTATGGTGAGGACGGACGTCCCACCAGATTTCCCGGATGCTGTTGATGAATCCGGTATCCACCATATGGTTCACAAGCCATACATACTCACTCCAGTTGCGCATGAGCGTCGGCAGCCCTGCTGTCGGCAAACCCTCCATAATCTTCGAGCGATAGGAAGCCAGGCCCGTATCACGCTGTTCCCAAAAAGGACTACTGCAACTGAGTGCAAGAATTGTGGGCAGGTGTTGCATAATCCGATCACAAACCATGACTGCTTTGTCGCCAGTATCGACACCGACATGGACGTGTAGACCGAAGGTAACCAGCCTTCGCGCCATGTCTTGCAAGAGGTCGATCAACCGAAGGTAACGTTCATCTTCAGTCACTTTCTGTTCGTCCCACCTGGAAAAAGGATGGGTCCCACCCCACCACAATCGCAAGCCCATCCGATCGGTAACTGCCTCGACCACTGCGATCTGCTTTTTGAGTGACTCCTCTGCATCGGACACCGTATGACAGACATCGGTATTCACTTCCAAAACGCTCTGCATCAATTCGGGTTTGATCTGACCGCCTTCGTCTGTTGAATCGAGATTCGCCATCAGAGCGCCCAGCGAACTACTTAGCCCCATCGTTTTTTCATCTACCAGACCGAGTTCGACCTCGACGCCAATGGTGTGTGAATCGTTTCCGCGGAATTCAATTTTGCTCATGGGGTTATCTCCTCCGTCACAGACGAACAATCGTCAATTCTACTAGGATCAGACCAGAACACAGCGCTTCGGGCAAGAATCTTTGCAGCCACGATGATGACCTCTTCCGCAATATCAAAGTTCGATGAGTGCAGGGGTACATGCTGTTCGTTCGTTGCCGTCCCTAAACGAAACATTGCCCCCGGTACTTCCCGCAGATAGACCGAAAAATCCTCGCTCCCCATACTCGATCGACGAATATCTTCGATATTCTTCGCTCCTATCAGTTCGATTGCCGACCGTCGCAGGATTTGATTGAGCGTTTTATCGTTAATAACTGAATCAATTTCAGATTTGATATCTAAGTTAATCTCAACGCCCGTCGTCTCACTCACTCCGTGACAGATGCGATGCAGTTTTTCTTTAGTCTGGACACGCACATTTTTACAGAGGGTTCGCAGCGTACCACGCAGTTCTACCAATTCAGGAATCACGTTAGAATTGGTTCCTCCAACGATACGTCCGAATGTGACCACCACTGCCTCTTGGCTATCGGTGGTCCGTGGAATGAGTAGATAGATCGCCTGAAGAAGCTGCGCGACTGCGTTGACCGGATCCACCGACTCATGGGGACGAGCCGCATGGCCGCCCACGCCCCGCAGATGAACGCGGATTTCATCGCAATTGGCCGTACTCACGCCATCCCGCAAGCCGATCGAGCCAGCCGCGCGTTTCGGGTCCACATGAATGCCCAGAACAGCGGCGAGACCCTCCAATGCGCCAAAAGCGACCATTTCCCGCGCACCTTGCGCCGTTTCTTCCGCCGGCTGAAAAATGCCGCGCACCGAAACGGGCCAGGGAAATCCGTCAGCTTGCCGCAATTGCTGTAGACCGCAGAGTGCGCCATACAGAATCGCACTGTGCGCATCGTGACCGCATGCGTGCATCACGCCATCGTTTACGCTTCGGTAGGAAACATCTTTTGCATCTTGGATTTGCAGGGCATCGATGTCGGCACGCAGTCCAATCCGGGGACCTTTTTCATCGCCCACATCTGCAAGCACACCGCGTTTCTCTGCAGGAACACGGCAGACGCATCCGGCGGACTGCAAACGCTCCAACAAAAGCGCGGTCGTTTGAAATTCCTCGCCACTGAGCTCCGGATACGCATGAAGGTGACGCCGCAGGGCAATCAATTCCTCACCCCGTGCATCGATTGCCCGATCCAAATTTTGTTGCCACGTCGTATCCATCTACCAAACTTTCAAAATAATTCCCGTGTGAAACCAGCGACACTCCCGGTCCTATGCATCTCATTTTTCCACGTCTGGGGTTCCCGGCACCCAGCCTGCGATTCTACCACGACCAACCGCTTACGTCATTCATGCACCTCCTCCCCGTTTGGCAGGCCAAGGCAGAAAAAACCGCCAAGCTCAGCGCTTATTCTGGAGAAGGATGATCTTCCGTATGCACATCGGAACGACTCAGCGAACGTCCCCACACGATGTAATGGAGCAGGAGGAATCCGACTATCGCCAACAGGAGAACTAAGATTGCCGGATTGCCGCCACTGCATCCCAGGATCAACACGGCGAGCAGTCCGAAACCCGCCAGAGCAAGCAGGACGGCCATACTAGTTCCGAATCGGCTCTGCTTTTTCTTCGAATCCAAACGTGGGGAATCGACAGGCCTCTCAACCGAAGTAACGTTCGGCGCAAAAGGCGGATGGTCTTCGGTGTCAAACTTAGGGTCGTTGGTCATTCGACGAATTCAGGATCGATCTTTTGGGGAATCACACCCGCTTCATACCCCCGATGCAGCAGTACGGTCACCGCCTCGCGTCCCCGCTCTCCAAAATCAAGCGTCCAGTCATTGACATACATCCCCACGAAAGTATCCGCCTTCTCGCGATCCAGGTCACGCCCATATTGCAGGGCATACTCGAGGGCGTCGCTTCGATGATCGAGCCCGTATTGAATACTTTCCTTCAGCAATCGATTCACATCACCGATCACTTCCCGGCCCAGATCTTTACGTATTGCATTGGCCCCGAGTGGCAAGGGAAGTTGCGTCTGCTCATACCACCACTGCCCCATATCGATGAGCATGTGCAGATCTTGATCCGCATACGTCAATTGACCCTCATGAATAATGAGACCCGCATCGACGCGCTTTCCCTGATAACTCCCCTCAGCAACGCAAGAAAGAATCTCATCAAACGGAACGACGACGTGATCGAAGTCTTTATCGAGACAAAGACGCAGCGCAAGATAGGCAGTCGTCAGCGTGCCGGGGACCGCAATCGTTTTATCTCGAAGTTCGTCGATACGCATTTCCTCGCGGGCAACGACCATGGGGCCATAACGGTCTCCCATACTCGCACCACAAGGACAGAGCATATAGAGATCTGTGAGGTGTGCGTAACCGTGCAAACTGACCGCCGTTAATTCCAACTCACCGGAAAACGCGCGGCGGTTGAGTGTTTCGATATCGACCAGTTCGTGCTGAAAATCATAGTCGCCCGTTTTTATTTTGTCCCGCGCAAGGGCATAAAACATAAAAGCATCATCGGGATCGGGGCTATGTCCCACGCGAATACGCTGACGGGTACTATTCACTTTTTTTCTCTCCGTCTCCAGGAAACATCAAACCATCTGCGGGCGATAAAAATACACTCGTATTGTGCCCGATCTCCAAAAGGGGTCAACCAACCGTTGACCGTTGGGCAAAAATGTTTCCTTGGAATTTTAGCCCGCAGGGTTTGTAAAAGAACCCTAATGAGAGACGAAAGACCCCTTTGCCTGTTGGCCGAACTCGGTCATTATGGTTTCTCTCCAAAATGCCAGTGCCGATCAAAAGATTACGAAATAGGCCCCTATGGAACTCCGCGGTACACAGATTCTCGACACGTTTGCCGAAGCTTTCGACATGCGGTATGTGCGGTTGGTCATCACGGCGCACGACGATTATTGGCTGCAAGCCGCTATCCGCGAATTTACGGGCTACAGTTCGTCGGTGATCGCCTGCGATGCAGAGACGGGAGTGGAAGCGTATCTCGATCCTGCCCAGACCCCCGACGGTCGCTGCGGAGTCAGCGTATTGGTCTTTGGATTTTCTACAAAAGCACTCTCCAAAGCTGTACCCAATCGCACCGGTCAATGCGTGATGACGTGCCCCACAACGGCTGTCTTTGACGGCCTCAACGGCGAGGAAGACAAAATAGCCCTTGGCAAACATATCCGCTATTTCGGCGATGGTTTTCAGAAAAGCAAGAAAATATTCGATCGCCGTTATTGGCGGATTCCTGTGATGGATGGTGAGTTTTTGGTGGAAGATCGCCTGGGTGTTGGTCGGGGAGTGGCAGGGGGGAACATTATCCTCCAGGCCGTTGACCTGGAATCTGCCCTGGCGGCCGCCCGCCGCGGTACCGATGCGGTCGCCGAAAGCCCCGGCGTGATTGCCCCCTTTCCTGGTGGCGTCGCAAGAAGCGGAAGCAAAGTCGGTTCGATTTACAAGCAATTGCCGGCAAGCACGGCAGATGCCTATTGTCCGACCATCCGCAGTCGTACCGAAACCGCCTTGCTTGAGGAGGCAAACTACGCGCTGGAAATCGTTATCGATGGAACCGGGCCAGGTGCGGTCGGCGGTGCAATGGCCGCTGCGCTACATGCCGCAACCGGAGAGGGAGTTGTCGCAATCGGTGCGGGAAACTATGGCGGAAAACTCGGCAAACATCAGTTTGCGCTGCAGGAATTGCTCTCTGCATCGACAACGCCTTGAGCACGACAACGCCTTGAGAACCTTTTCAGCTACTCTCGCCGCGCCTGAACAGCGCGGCTTTTTGCACTTTTTTCGTTCGTTAGCCGTGTTGCCCCATTTGAAACATCACGTGCTCCGCAGATTTAACCTTTAGCGCTTCTCAAAAATTTTATCTCTATGCATACTTAGAGGAATTAAATAAGGAACTCACTTATGAGATATACAAAACAACTTCTAACCGTGGCTTTCGGCACATTACTGCTTATATCCGCTACAACTTGGGCGCAGGAACCTAAGTACGCGGCCAAAGTTCCTGACTCGGTTAAAACGCCGGATAAAGTCCACACAGAATTCCTCGGCGATTTGGAGTTTTTCGATGGCGCGCCAAGTAGCGCCACTGTCGAGAAGGCCTATGATTTCCTGGATTTGTCTCGCGGGACAACAGCCTTCCTTAAAGGTATCCCTGCAGCTTCAGTCTATGCTCTTCTAGAAGGCCTCATACAGGCAGGTGTACCGCCAGGTGATTTAGGTATTACCGAAGACCTTATGGATGCGCGCTCGCTATTCTTAACTCCGAACTCAACTACTGTTTACGGCTTTGCCGAAATTGATGTTAAAGATGGACCTCTTGTCGTAGAAATTCCTCCAGGGGTGCTCGGTCCTGTAGATGATGCATACTTCCGCTGGGTAACGGATGTTGGTGTGACCGGACCTGATAAAGGTGAAGGCGGAAAATATCTGTTTGTTCACCCCGATTACAAAGGCGATATCCCGGAAGGCTATTTTATTGAAAAAACGCCGAGTTATCGCAATCTAATGCTGATGCGTGCTTTCGTTAAGGACGGAAATGTTGCGGATGCGGTAAAGGGCGTAAAAGCAAAATTTCGAATATACCCACTTTCTGAAGTAGAAAATCCACCGAAGCAGCGCTTTGTAAATATATCAGGCAAGCAGTTTAATACTGTGCATGCTAATGACTTTGACTTTTATGAAGAATTGAATGCTGTTATTCAGTACGAGCCTGCCGATTCATTCAATCCGGAAACAGTCGGGCTTTTCGCTTCCATTGGTATCAAGAAGGGTCAGCCCTTTAAGCCAGATGCTCGCATGAAGACCATACTGACCGAAGCCGTGGCGGTTGGTAATACGATTGCTCGGGCTCTGTCCTATGCTCCACGCAATGAGACTGTCTATTTCTATCCCGACAGAAAATGGACTTCACCATTTGTAGGCGGCAGTTCAGAATTTATGAATAACGGTGAACTCGTGCTCGATGACAGAATATTTTTTCACTATGTAGCGACAGGCATTACTCCGGCCATGGCTGCTCCGAAAGTGGGATCTGGATCTGCCTATGGTTTTGCCACAAAGGATGCAAGTGGCGAATACCTTGATGGTGGGAATACATATAAGGTAACACTGCCAGCCCCTATTCCTGCGAACAACTTTTGGTCTTTCATGGTTTACTCTGGCCAGCACCGCTCAATGCTAGAGACCGATCAAAAACTTGCAGGCCTCGATAGTAATAACCCATCAGTGAAACCAAACGCTGATGGCTCCTATACCATGTGGTTTGGACCAAAGGCGCCAAAAGGTCATGAAGGAAACTGGATACAAACCATGCCGGATAAGAGTTACAGCGTGCTGCTGCGGCTCTACGGGCCGCTCGAGCCATGGTTTGATAAAAGCTGGAAGCCCGGTGATTTCGAACTTGTTAAATAGTTGCAGCTAACACCCAGTTCTAGCCGATGCCGCTAACGCGTCATCGCTGAACTGGGCGTTTGCATCCTCATGGTGTGAAGAGAAGCCATGGACACGATTGAAGAAAGAGCCCTGATTGCTGAGCAGCTTTGGATTTTAGCGCTAGATGTAGAATCACACGGCGACTATCTACGAGCCTATGATCTTCACACAGAAGCGCACAATCTTATAATGGACTGTGCCAACCTGCGGATAGGAAGTTCAAAGGCCCTTTTCACACTTCGACGTGCATGATGTCTGCTCAAGAGGGCGAATCAGCGATCTCGATGACAGGCCGGGGCCCGTAAGGGTCGCCATCGGTCCTCAGCAAGGACGCAAGGCTTTCATGATTCGCACCATCCGCCCCCTGGACAGACTTGACCCCGGGTTGGAGCGAGTGGCCAAGGCCAATGGCTTTTCCCTGCACGCGGGGGTCAGCTGCGAAGCTCAGAAACCGATGCGGTATTGGCCAACATTCTAGTGCAGGGTAGCGGTGTCAACAACAACGCGGAATCGCCAGAGAGTCAGCAGCCGGGCATGCGCCTGCGAAGTGGCCTTACCGTCGCTATCTACAACACGGCAGTACGCGATTTCGACATCGGGTGTATTCGAATCGACGACGCTGATATCAAGGGCGATGGTTCAGATGTCTACCCCTCTGACGTTACTCTCGTGAACGTTTTAGGTGAGTGCCAGGACGCTTATTACCAAAAGCGAGAAGCGAATGAAGCCATTAATTCTGGCGAAAGATTTGTCACTGTTGATAATGCCTATGCACTGACTGATGCCGACGCCAGTGTTGCAGCGCCGACTATCCCCGCGATTAATAATGGCTTCGATTTTACCTTCGATGACACAGATTATGTGGGTGCAGTAAAACCAGGAACGGATCGTCGCAATGCCAGTGGTTCGGATGGACGATCCCGGGCTCACTCGACTACAACCTCAAAACTCCATCTAGGATTACTCTCGCCGCCTAGTCTTCACCCCGTTTTGAGACGGTGTCTGCCTGTGGAAAATCCTCGGGGAGCCGAAGCGTGACCTCTCCCGTTGCCGCCCACTCAGCACCCCGCACCAGTGCCGTGGAAAATCCCGTACAGCGCATGGCACCATCATCGTGTCCCATGGGCGTGTGAAAAATACGCCCGTCACCGTAGCGGATGGTGATCAACATTGGCACATGATTACCGCTGCCCCCTTTTTCTTTCGCCGAATAAGCCGTCGCCAGAACCTGCATGTTTTGGGCCGGACCACGCAGGTAATCGTACAGTTCATC
>Ga0302123_10003700_pt1 | contig 10113 bp, 10 predicted proteins | sample CB21_321_MG_FD_203109 | JGI IMG/M metagenome (GOLD analysis project Ga0302123, IMG submission 203109) | Marine microbial communities from Western Arctic Ocean, Canada - CB21_32.1 | ecosystem: Environmental > Aquatic > Marine > Oceanic | place: Canada: Western Arctic Ocean | collected 2017-09-28 | reverse complement strand
TTGCTACTGCAGCCTGAAGTGTCAATTTGTATGTCGGATAAGTTAAAAGCATTAGCTATCGACCTGGATGGCACTTAGCTGGTTGGGGAAAGCCTGTCTGAGCGGAACCCGCGAGTCGTCGCAGCTACGTATAAAAAGGGATATCACATCGTCGTCGCAACCGCACGTCGGCTGCAACCGGGTTTTGTTGAAAAGCTATACCGTATCTGCAATTGGAACCGCTGCATTGCCTGTGTCAGCTGAGCTTCGCGTATCGCCACGGTTCAGGGCAGCAGCACCATCGGCGAACCTACCATTCACCTACGTTGTCCATGGAAAGCCAGGGCTCCTCGGGTGCGAGGGAATCCCCATTCTGTAGAATTTCGATTGAAATGTTGTCCGGAGATCTTACAAAAGCCATGCGGCCATCACGGGGTGGTCTACTAATAATGACGCCGCCATCCATCAAGCGCTGACAGGTCTCGTAGATGTTATCAACGGCATAAGCCAGGTGTCCGAAATTCCGGTTTCCATCACCCAGCTCATCGGCATCCCAGTTGTAAGTGAGTTCTACCTGAGCGGACTCATCACCCGGCGCCGAAAGGAAAACCAGCGTAAACCGACCCTGCTCGTTTTCGTAACGGCGATTTTCCTGCAGGCCCAGCTTGTCACAATAAAAATCCAGAGAGGCTTCAATATCATTGACCCTCACCATGGTATGTAGGTACTTCATGTAGCCGTATTCCTTGATCGATTGTAACCATACATCTTAACGGCTATGTACGAGCCACACCATTAATGCCCTTTGCTGAACTATTGGTTAACCAATCACTTAACCAATCACTTAACCAAGAGCCAATAAACATCAGCTGTTATCCTGTTTGCTTGAGCAGGCCAGCAAGTAGTCGTTCATTGTCCAGTGTTGTCAGGATACTCCTGGCTGCTTCCTGGCCTTTCTTGATGAAATGTTCTTTGAAAAACTCTGCGCGACCTTCACTCATGAATTCCTGGGGGGTGAGGATGCCATAAATGATTGGCACGCCAGTTTCCATCTGCACCTTCATAGTTGCGTCCATAACGGTTGACGCGACGAAATCATGGCGGTAGACGCCGTGATCGGCAATCAGGCCAGCGACCACGACGATGTCCACTGTCTGCGATTGAATCAGCTTTTTTGTAAACAGCGGGATTTCAACAACGCCTGGAACACTGTATGTGTTTACCTGAATCTGCGGATTGGCGCTCTTCAGCTCTGAACTACAACTGATGGCAAAGGCGTCGACGGCTTCGGCATGCCATGTTGCCTTGACCAAGCCTACAGTAGCGGAATACATAATAACTCCTGAGAGGAAATACCACAGATGGGCTTCCAACTAGATACTCGTGATCGACTAAGGGAATGAGGAAATTGATAATTTTGCGGTGAGCTATTTATCGTAATACTCAGTGTTGCAATACTAAAGTTAGCTTTGCCAATGTCGGCGGCAGGCCTATGCAACGACCGTGAACGATTCTACGAGATATGCGCCCCAGTTGTCATGCCTTTGGGTTTTTCAAAATTACTCGAAATCACCCACATAGATGGGTGAGGTATAGGCAAAACCCCCATCCTCCAGCCTGACTCGAAAGTAATAATAATCGCCAAGTTGTGGAGTTGAGGGGTCATCAAACTCATAACGCATGGAAGACTCAAAAGGAACGAGTGCAGGCTCAATACGCACAGAATCTCGGTAACCCTCTACTTCAAATGTTCGTGTTCCACCCTGTATCGCTTCGTTGATAGGGATAAGAAATTTCTGCCCGGACGTCGGTTTCGGCAAACGGTCTTTGGGTATCCACGCAACATCTTCATATCCAGAGGCAATCCCTATTTCTATCACGGTGTCTGCATTAGTTGAAGTAAGCTCGAATTCCAGAAACTCATCCAGTCCGTGTGTTCGAGTTAAAAAGTCTACTCGCCGGGACTCTCGTCCATGCTTGACCTGCCAGTGTGGCCCTACACGGTCCACAGTAATCGTGGCGCCTTGTGCAACGACATAACCCACCCACTCCCGTGCGTTCCTCGGTCTGCTCATTAAACGACTAAACGGTTCACTCGAAGATTCAACGACCAAACGAAATCGACTACCTCCAGTGTCAAGTTGACGCCTTGTTTTAAAAAGGCTGCCGTTCTTAAAAACCTCGACCGAAGCGATTGGCGATGCTGCTGCAATCTGAAGGACAAGATTTCTGATCGGTTCCAGGCGAAGATTCATTGGGCTTACTGCCAACACAATTTTCGATCCAACCGAAACATAAGTCTGGTGTTTACTCATCGCATCGAACCAGTGTTGCCCTTCTGTCAGCCAGATAGCAGTATTCACCTCTTGAAACCGTCCAGGATACTGGTGACTGTGATTGGACCCGGTGAAACCAATCCGGAATCCCATCATTGCAGCCTTATTTCCGAACCAGTCATAAACAGAACCGCCGCTGACAATCTCAACCAGTTGAAGATTCCCAGGCACCATTCGCCGTAGATCTGTGGGCTGTTCTGGTTTCGCGATAGTGAACGAAGCGGCATCACTCTTTGAAAGAACAAGGCTAGCTCCGCCTGCTGCAAGCGATTGCCAATGACTCACGACTGACGTGTCATCTAATGCTTCGTGGTCAGCGGCTAAGGTCAGGTCATATCGTCCCATGGCGTTGCGTGCCAGTTCTTCCCCTGAGTGCGCGCCTGCCAACATTTCAGTCGGGACGCCCAGATCAGCCCAGATAATCCGGTATGGCTTGTTGCTCACGAGTACAGGGTTCGATGTTGCAGAGATTCCTCCCCCTCCGGTACGAAGTTCCAGTTGATAGGTACCTGCAGCCGGGAAACTGATGCCATCAATTTTCTGAACGGGAGTAACAACATCCAACCTTTCCGAGAAGACACCGTTTACCAGTAAATCAAGGGACAGGTTTTGCGCCCGCGCAATATTCCCGTACTCGTCTTCGAGCCTCACCCAAAAATCGACGAGTTCACCGGGTGTCGCGACAGAGCTGGAATACAACCTGAGCTGGTTAAAGTCGCCGGACCTAATTTGGATGGCATTACTGGGCACCCTGGTTAACGATGCTTGCTGATTATTTTTGAGGTAAAGCGGTATCTCGTAATGGGTCGTTGCCGCCTTTGGAAGCTGTAATCTGTCTACAACCAAACGCAAGATGGTTCCTGCCTGCAGCTCACCTGAAGTCACGTCGAAGGCGATCGCAGATGCCTGGTACCCGGGTTCGCCTGCGATCCCAACTACCTCAACGTCACGTGCCAGCAATTGCGCGGCTGAAGGCTCGTCCGTCACCACCCGCACGAAGTTGGTGGCAGCCGGCGTTTCTATTTGCAGCCTTCGTACCTCCGTCCAATGCTGGCGAAGCACGATAGATCCGCCAGCTACCAGAGAAACCGGTAGCTGATAATTAATCTCCGCATAAACCACCCCATCGACAACACTTTGGCCCCGAACCGCCAATTCCGCAGCGCCTGCGGTCTGTTCGGTGGCGACAGCGCCTGCGGTCTGTTCGGTGCCGACAATGAGTACCGGATCGCTGATTTCCGCACGGATCGGCAAAGATAGCAGGGCCAACCAACCTATCAAGTAGTATAGTTTCAACATGAGGAGTAGTTTGGTTTCACATGGACGTCTTTCTTGTCACCAAAAGCCCAGGCGCCTCCGTGAACATAGAGAATCACCGGTGCAAGTGCGATGTTGTTTGGTCTATAGACGTCAAGGGTCTGAAGTGTTGTAGCCTCATCAAGTTTCTGGGCGACATAGTGAATGTCACGAGTTAATGTGAAATCAAAACCAGCGTCGATAATGCTGGTTTCCTCAGATCCTTTTGCAGTGAAACTATATGTAGCAAACAGAACTACCCAAAGAAGGCCATATTGCATCAATTCACCGCTAGCGTTAGATATAAGCGGCAATTTAAGCTGCAAATCACAGGGTAATCAAGGTCAAAAGTGTAAGTATATTAATAACATAACATCAAGATGATCTCACGGGAATCGTATCCTGATATAACGCGAATAATAATCGGACAAAAAAAAGGCCGCGTATAGCGGCCTTTAAATCAGTTCACTGATTAAGCTTATTGATACTGTTTCAGCTCTTCTCGTGCAATAACCCGCCGATGCACTTCGTCTGGACCATCTGCCAACCTGAGAGTTCGTTGACCAGTCCACATCGCCGCAAGAGGCGTGTCCTGCGAGACGCCAAGCGCACCGTGCATCTGGATAGCACTGTCAATGACCTTAAGTGTCATATTAGGTACTGCGACCTTAATCGCCGAGATGTACTTCCTGGCTTCCTTATTTCCAATCGTGTCCATCATGTACGCAGCCTTCAAAACTGCGAGTCGGCACATATCAATTTCTATGCGTGAGTTTGCTATAACGTCATAGTTACCACCCAGCTCTGCCAGCGACTTACCGAAAGCAGTTCGAGACAGTGCGCGACGGCACAACAACTCAAGCGCTCGTTCAGCGACGCCAATGGATCTCATGCAGTGGTGAATTCGACCTGGGCCAAGACGACCCTGCGAAATTTCAAATCCGCGACCTTCTCCAAGAATAATGTTTTCCTTTGGCACTCGCACATTATCGAACTTGATATGCATGTGCCCGTGTGGAGCATCATCTTTACCAAAAACGAACATAGGTCGGACTACTTCCACACCCGGGTACGGAAGTGGTACCAGAATTTGTGACTGACGAAGGTGCTTGGGTGCATCCGGATTAGTTACAACCATGGTGATCATAATTTTACAACGGGGATCACCTGCACCAGAGATGTAATGCTTCTCACCGTTAATAACCCACTCGTCACCTTCAAGTACAGCTGTTGTCGCAATATTAGTTGCATCTGAAGAAGCGACATGAGGCTCTGTCATCGCAAATGCAGAACGAATCTTTCCTTCCAGCAAAGGCTCCAGCCATTCTTTCTTATGCTGCTCTGAGCCATAGCGCTCAAGTACTTCCATGTTGCCGGTGTCAGGCGCAGCGCAGTTAAATATTTCTGATGCGATCGGATTACGTGCCATGACTTCTGCAAGATGCGCGTACTCAAGGTTGCTTACACCTGCTCCGCCCTGACTTTCAGGAAGGAAAAAGTTCCACAGGCCTGCTTCGCGAGCCTGGTCTTTCAAACCATTAAGAATTTCCAGCTGTCTGTCTGTCAATTGCCAGCGATCACCGACGTCGATCTCGGTGTAGTATTCGTCTGTGAGTGGATCAACATTTGTTTTAACAAACTTGTCGATCTTGTCCCGAATTGGAACCAATCGTTCCGGGATGTCGAGATCCATCATGGCTCGGTCCTTTTTATTAAATTGTTATTAAGGTCGCTAGCGCCACCCTGTTGTGGGGATAGTACCGCCATGTGAGTAGATATAGTTGTTTATGTCGATAGTTTATGGATTGCAATCGGGCAAACTGATTGGTCCCATACAACATGCACTAAGGCCGGAGCCTGATTAGCCACCAATGAATTTCATGACGGTGACCTCGCCCTGGAATGCAAGCTTCTTGTCACCAAGGGCGGTGACAAGCAATCCTTGCAGTTTCGGTAGTGCCAGGTGGCGCGGAAGCTCAAGAATCTCTGACATGTCCTGACGATTGGCGCTTGAAAGGCAGCCATATAGATAACCATCAGAAGAAAGTCGGAGTCTGGTGCAGGTTCTGCAAAACGGTTCGCTCTCGTTGGCGATGATGCCGAAATTTCCGTAGTCCGCTACATAAAAACGTGCTGCGGTGGAATCATATGGCGCGTCAGTGCGGCTGAACTCGTACTTTTTACCGATTTCATCCAGAAGAGATTCCATGGAAACAAAATCTGCCTGGAATCCTTTACTCCCAAGAAGATGCCCCATCCTCATCAGTTCGATGTAGCGCAACTCGATACCTCGCTCGAAACAAAAATCGAGCATGGAAAGAATATCGCTGTAGTTCTGGGATCGCATCGGCACCATGTTTATCTTTAGCTTGATGCCAAGCTCAAGCATTGCATCGATACCTTTTAGCACCGTTCCCAGGTCCCCTCCCCTGGCAATCTGCTTGAACCTGAGCGGGTTCAAAGTGTCGAGGGAGATATTCATCCGCTTTAGCCCTGACTCTGCAATCACGTCCTTTTTGGACACGAGTAGCTGGCCATTGGTTGTCAGGCTGACATCGCTGAGGCCGATCGACATAACACCGAGAAGGAAGTCATCAAATTTAGGTGTGACAAGTGGCTCACCTCCAGTGATTCTGACCTTGTCGATACCTGTCGCCTGCTGTAACAACTCAACAGCTTTAAGAAGCCTTGGCGCGGACAGTTCATTATGAGCCTTCATCAGCCGCTTGCCATCAGGGACGCAATAGGTACAGGCATAATTGCACGCAGCAGTCAGGCTGACACGCAAGTTGCTAAATTTTCTACCTAACCGGTCGACAATCATGACTGAACTCTAGATCCTACGTTAAGATTATACAGATAAAGGCCGGTCGTTATACAGAACATGAATGAGCCGGTTCCCAATAACCAAACCAACACCATTGGTTTGAGGATGAAGTTTAGACAATGCGCACAATGATTAACTGGATTAATCGGGAACGGCCTGCTGCCCGACAATTCCCATTAAGTGATTTCGATCGTCTGAGTCACGAACTAAAACCTTGCGATGTTTTACTGGTGGAGGGCCGGACTCGTGTCAGCGATATTATTCGCTGGCTGACCAACAGCCCCTGGACTCACGCAGCTCTTTATATCGGGCGACTTCATGATGTAGAAGACGAAGAGCTGCGCGCAACGATCGCTTCGCTCTACGGCGGCGATGCCCAGGACAGGCTGATCGTTGAGAGCCTATTGGGCCACGGCACTATCGTACGTGCATTATCCTCCTATGACTGCGAACACCTTCGCATCTGCAGACCTTCAAGACTGTCACGCGATGATGCTACCAGGGTGACACGACATGCCATCAGCCACGTTGGGTTGGATTACGATGTCAGGCAGATTCTTGACCTGGCCAGATTCCTGTTCCCCTGGTTCCTACTTCCCCGAAAATGGGCATCAACCCTGTTTCACCATAGCGCAGGACGACCTGAAAAAACGGTTTGTTCAACGATGATTGCGGAGTCCTTCGGGCATGTGAGTTTCCCCATTCTCCCGTTGGTCAAACACACCGAGGAAGGTGAACCTAGATTCTTCCGTCGAAACCCAAAATTATGTACCCCAAGTGATTTTGATTACTCTCCCTACTTTGAAATCATCAAATACCCCTTTATGGATTTCAATCATGAGGAATACCAACTGCTCCCCTGGAAAGGTATTGGCATGCTGTCAGCAGAAGAAGCAGACATTTATGTTGAGTCAGATGAAGCCCCTAACACGGGTGATCAATAAAGGCGGTGAGCTGTTTTACAAAGTCGTGCTTCCAGAAAACCTTGTTTGATCCTTTTACCAATATGCTGTCACCAGGCTCCAGCCGACTCACAAAATTTTCGAGGTCAAATTCGTCAACCGAAGGGAAGTGGCCGTGCCGCACAAACGATGACTCCGAGAAGCCTGGGCCAAAGGTATAGACCTGATCAACACCCTCTAAATGCCGCCCCATCTCTTGGTGGGCAGCCTGTGATGTTGTACCCAGCTCCAGCATCTCGCCTAACAACGCTATACGCCGGTGATGTTTTTCCATTGAGCCGAGATGTACCAACGACATCTTCATGCTGACTGGATTAGCGTTGTAACTATCATCTATGACGGTGATGCCGCCGACCTCAAGCAGGTTGCCTCGCCCACTGGGAATTTCGAGTGCGCTGATGTGTGCTACTGCTTGCTCCGGATCAAACCCCAGCGCAGAAAGGACTGCAAACAACGCGGCTATAGATTCAACTCGTTCAGCCCCGATAAACGGTACCTCACACTCAACTACGGTCCCCGCAACATCGATTCGAACGACTGTCCCTGATCCCGTAGACCGGCCTTTGGCGTAAACATCACCACCCTCACCGAAGGTCATAATCTTTGGGTGATTAGAGTGACCGGCGAGACCTACTGGTACTACCAGCGTGCCACCACTACGTAATCCATGACTGATGGAAAGTTTTTCCGCTTTGAGTTCATCCAGGCCTGAAAAGTTTCCAATATGCGCAGGCAACACATTAAGCACCAGCGCGACGTCGGGTTCCACAAGCCGCGAAAGAGGCTCTATTTCACCCGGATGATTGGTTCCAATTTCAAACAGCCCAACATCAGAACTTGCAGGCATTCTAGCCAGCGATAAAGGCACGCCCCAGTGATTGTTAAGGCTTCCCTCAGAAGCATGGCAGCTTGCCATCGGACTTAAGATGGCCTGCAGCCAGGTCCTGAGGGTTGTTTTACCACTGCTTCCCGTTATCCCAACAACCTTAGCGGATGTCCGGTTACGGGAGTAACTGCCCAGTTGCCACAGGCCATCGAGTGTATCGTCAACCCAAAGAACAGGAACTGCACAGGTCACTTTCCGATGGGCCATCACCACTGATGCCCCTGCGTTCGTTGCCATCTCTATGAAGTTGTGACCATCGCCCGCTTTTTTATTTCCGCCGCCAAAACGGGGACCAGGGTCACCTGACAAAGCGACAAAAAGGTCTCCGGGCGCAGTCGTTCTGGAATCGATACTGATGCCATTAACGCCAGTAGAAATATCGGCCTGACCAAAGGCGGCCTGCAATTCTGTACCTGACCATAGAAATCGGTTGTTCACTTTGGACGTCGCGCCTCCATATCGGCACTAATGAGCATCAGCGTCATTAGCTGCGCATCTTCACGGCCTTCATAATAACCTTTTTTTATACCCACCATCTGAAAGCCCAGGTTAGCGTAGCATGCGATTGCGCCGGTATTGTTTACTCTCACTTCCAGCCGAATACAACCAATCCCTGCGACCTGGCAGCTTAGTGTTATCCAACGAATCAGTGAAGTCGCGATACCCAGCCTGCGGAACATTGGGTTGACCGCCAGCAAGCTGATGTGCGCGGTAGTGTCAGCGAAACTGGTGATCGCGAAACCGGATAGTACGTTTTCTGATTCGGACACGATGACTGTCGAGTCTGTGGTCCTGATGTGGTGTTGTACCCTGGCCGGCTTCCACCTCCAGGGCAATTCATTTTCAATCTGCGATCGGGACAGTTCCGCAATCGTCGAGGCGTCTCTAGCTTGCGCTAGCCTAATGACTGAAGAAGTTGTTTTAGGCATCGCTTTTCCCTGCGCCTGTGTCAGCCAAATCATGATGTTCGGCTATTTCCCGCAATAGGTATTTTTGAACCTTTCCCGTGGAAGTTTTTTCAAGAGAACCGAATATCACTGTCTTGGGGGTTTTGAACCTCGCCAGGTTATCCCTGCAAAATTGAATAACATCATTTTCCGACATTGACTCCCCGGGCTTCAGCGTGACGAATGCACAGGGATGTTCACCCCATTTTTCGTCGGACTTCGCGACCACCGCAGCCTCGAGAATTTTTGGGTGACTGAACAGCACATCTTCAATTTCAATACTAGAAATGTTTTCACCACCGGAAATGATAATATCCTTTGATCGATCTTTGATCTGGATGTACCCATCTGGATGACACACAGCGAGGTCTCCGGAATGAAACCATCCACCCGCAAACGACCTGGCGGTTGTTTCGGGGTTTTTTAGATAGCCCTTCATCACAATGTTACCCCGCATAAACACCTCTCCCTGAGTCAGCCCGTCCCATGGAACGGGCTGCATCGTCTCCGGGTCAGCCACGATCATGGCGCCGGCCAATATCGACGAAACTCCCTGTCGAGCTTTCAGGGTTGCTTTTTCGTTCGCTGAGAGATTGTCCCATTCCCGCCGCCACGCTGAAACAATCATAGGACCATAAGTTTCTGTCAAACCGTATACCTGTATTACGTCGAAGCCCAGCGCCTCCATACCCAGAATCATGGCGGCTGGCGGCGCAGCCGCTGCGGTCATCACCTTGATCCCGGAGGGTAACCCCTGTTTCAGCGATGACTCCGCATTGAGCAAGGTATTCAGCACAACAGGTGCGCCACAAAAGTGAGTCACGGCATCTTTCCGGAAGGCTTCATAGATCGCGTCTTCCCGAACGTGCCTTAGGCAGAT
>Ga0302123_10003699_pt1 | contig 10115 bp, 9 predicted proteins | sample CB21_321_MG_FD_203109 | JGI IMG/M metagenome (GOLD analysis project Ga0302123, IMG submission 203109) | Marine microbial communities from Western Arctic Ocean, Canada - CB21_32.1 | ecosystem: Environmental > Aquatic > Marine > Oceanic | place: Canada: Western Arctic Ocean | collected 2017-09-28 | reverse complement strand
CCGCCATCACCTTAAGCCCACATCAAACCTACATTGTGTCGGCCGCGTTTATAGCCTGGAGACGAGAATGGACCCAGAAACATTACAAGCGAACGTCCGCGAGGCGATCGGGCGCGAACTGTCCGCGGCCGAAGCCACACGAATAGGAACGGCGGCCGAACGTATGCTCAGTGCATCGACAGCGATATTGAAAGCCCACCCGGGCGGCGTTCCCAGCGAGGCGTTCGACGCGGTGCTACGGGAATTGGCAAGCCCTGCAAACCGAGCCAATAAAAATGAGTGAACCGTCGGCGTGGACCCTGGTCGAAGCAGCCGCGGCGATCCGCACCAAGCAGGTCTCGTCACGCGAATTGACCGAAGTCTGCCTGGGGCGCATTGCCGCACACGATCCGCAACTCAAGGCGTTCATCAGGATCGACGGCGACGCGGCATTGACGGCGGCCGAGAAGGCCGACGCTGATTTGGCCGCCGGGACGGTCCGAGGACCGCTCCACGGTGTGCCGCTGGCGCACAAGGATCAATTTGAACGCGATGGCCAGATCTCGACCTGCGGCTCAAAAACCCGCAATGGCGTTAGATCGACCAAGACGGCGACCTGCCTGACTCGCCTCGATGCCGCTGGCGCGCTCGATCTCGGCACGCTCAATATGTCTGAATTCGCATTCCATATTTGGGGCTTCAATCGATTGCTGGGGCCGCCGCACAACCCGTGGGACGTCGACCGTATCGCCGGTGCCTCGTCGGGCGGATCGGCCGCGGCGTTAGCGGCACGACTAATATTCGGATCAATCGGCTCCGACAGCGGCGGATCGATTCGCTTTCCGGCGGCGATGTCGGGTGTGGTCGGGCTGTTGCCGACACATGGCCGGCTCAGCCGCCACCGCATGCTGGGCTCAAGTCGGACCGTCGATGCGCCGGGCCCGATGGCGCGCACCGTCGCCGACTGCGCAGTGCTGCTCGGATTGCTGGCCGGCCCGGACGCGGCGGACCCGTGGAGCAGCCATCACCCGGTGGCCGATTACGGCAGCCAACTCGAAGCCCCCATTGCCGGTAAGACGATTGGGGTGGTGGGCGATGCCCTGCTTGGCAAGCTGCCGCCAGACCTGCGCGCCGCCTATCAGGCGGCAGCGCAGACATACGCCGCGCTCGGTGCAAGCCTCATCGAGATCGACCTTGTCGACTTCGAACCTCTCTCGGCACTGGCCGCGTTGGTATTCGCCAGCGAAGCGGCAGCAACGCATGCCCGCGCCTTGCGCACGCATGGCGACGATATGGAACCGCAGATCCGCGAACGACTGCTGCAAGGGTTCGCCTACCCGGCCGCGGCGTACATCGAAGCGGTCAATGCACGCGCCAACCGAACGCGAAGCTTCGTCAATGAGGTCTACGCAAACGCAGAAATCCTGCTGTTACCTTCAGTGCCCGACGTCGCGCCGCGCCTGGCCGACGTAGTGGCAGGGACACCGCCGATTGCGACCCCGCTGGAACCCGGCTATTTCATGCGCGCGATCAACTATCTAGGCTTGCCGGCGCTGGCGGTCCCGTGCGGATTCTCAGGCGAAGGTCTCCCCATGGGTTTCCAGCTGGTGGGGCGGCCGTTTGCCGAGGGCACGCTGTTGAATTTCGGCCACGTGTTCCAATGCGAGACAGATTTTCACAAGAAAATCCCCAATGGGTTCGACGTTTGACGGATAACATCTCGGAACAGTGAGTTATGAGTAAGAGTACGATGAGAACTTATTTTCCCTCACCCCAGCCCCACGTCGCGCGGGCTTACGCGGCGCCACTGGCGCCACGGTCCCACCTCGAACCCCCAAGGGAGAGGGAGCTATCGTGCGCACATCAAAAGCCCTCTCCCTGGGGGAGAGGGTTGGGTGAGGGGAAGAAAATAGAAGTGCAGGAATTCTGTGAAAACTAAAGGACGCGTAACGCTTTGACATCCAGCGGCTCGAACTACCGCGTCGGCATCGATATTGGCGGCACCTTCACCGATCTGATTCTGGTCGGCAGCGATGGGGCCATGCACACCAAGAAGGTGCTTTCGACGCCCGACGATTATGGCCGTGGCGTGGTGGCCGGGCTCAAGGCGGCGTTGGACGATCGTGGCATCGACGCCGGGGCGGTCGAGCGACTGGTGCATGCAACGACGGTGGCCACCAACACCATCCTCGAAGGCAAGGGCGCATCGACCGCGCTGATCACGACCCGCGGGTTCCGCGACGTGCTCGATATGCGGCGCTTAAGGATCCCCGAGATGTACACGCTCAATTATCCCAAGCCCGAGCCGTTGGTACCGCGCCGGCGCCGTTTGGAGGTCGACGAACGCATGGGCCCGCGCGGGGCTATATGGATAGCGCTCGACGAAGCCAGCGTTCTGACGGCGTTGGAGCGTATCAAACACGAGAACGTCGAAGCCGTGGCGATCAGCCTGCTGCATTCCTACGCCAACCCGATCCATGAGCAGCGCATCGCGACGATGGTGCGCGACGCCTTGGGATCCGGCATCTACATCACCTGTTCAAGCGATATCCTGCCCGAGTTGCGCGAATACGAACGTACCAGTACGACCGTGATCAACGCCTATTTGGGGCCGGCGCTCAGGCGCTATTTCGAATCCCTGGTGACGCACGTGCAAAGCATCGGCGTTACCGCGCCGCTCCAGGTGATGAAGTCGGACGGCGCAATCATGACGGTGGCGGCGGCCATCGATAAACCGGCTTATCTGGTCGAATCCGGCCCGGCCGCCGGCGTGATCGGCGCGGCGCGGGTTACCGGTCTCGGGGGCGGGGTGGATTCAATAACCCTGGATATGGGCGGTACCACCGCCAAGGCATCGATCGTCGAAAACGGCAACGTGACGACGACGGGCGACTATGAAGTTGGCGCCGGCATCAACCTGTCGAGCAAGTTGATCACCGGCGGCGGGTACGCGCTGAAACTACCGGTGGTCGACCTGTCGGAGATCGGCGCCGGCGGCGGCAGCCTGGTGACGATCGACAAAGGCGGCCTGTTGCACGTAGGACCGGAAAGCGCCGGTGCGATGCCGGGACCGGTCGCCTACGATCAGGGCGGCACCGCACCGACCTTCACGGACGCGATGATCGTGCTCGGCTACCTCAACCCTGACTATTTGGTAGGCGGCGGACTCAAACTCAACGCAGAGCGAGCGCGTCAGGCGCTGACCGACCAGGTCGCCGAACCGCTCGATAAAGATCTGCTCGACACGGCCTACGGCATTTACCAAGTGGCGGGCGGCACGATGGTGCGTGCGGTCAAGGCGGTGTCGACCTATCGCGGTCGCGATCCCCGCGATTTCGCGTTGTTCGCTTTCGGCGGCAACGGCCCCGTGGTGGCGACGGAAATCGCGGCGCAGCTTGAGATGACGCAGGTCGTCGTGCCGCTTAATCCGGGTGTATTCAGTGCGTTCGGCCTGCTGTTGTCTAACATCGAGCACGAGGTAACTCGGGCCCTGCTCAGGCGCCTCAACGATCTCAATATCGATGAACTCAACGCGATCTATGCCGAACTCGAAGACAGCGTCGAGCGCGTTATGGCAGGCGAAGGCTATGGCGCAGGCGAGGCGACCATCAGCCGGTCAATCGACCTTCGTTATACCGAGCAGGCCCACGAACTATCGGTCCCGTTCGAAGCCGATCTCGCCAAGCTGGCGCAATCCTTCTCCGACGAGCACCAGCGCACCTACGGCCACGAAGCGGGTGCCGAATCGGTCGAGAGCGTGGCGCTGCGGGTGACCGGACAAATTCCGGTTGAGGGCATCGAATCCTATGAGATGCTGGCCGGACTCACCCGCAAGAATGATGACGAGGTGGCTGCGCCAGCCGCGCGTCTCGCCTATTTCGGACCGGCGGCCGGCCAATTGGAGACCCCGGTTGTAACCCGGCGCCAATTGCTGGAGGGTGCCCGCCTGGGCCCGTTGATCATCGAGGAATATGATGCGACCTGCGTGGTGCCGCCGGGCTGGCGCGCACGCGTGGACGAGCGCGGCAATATCGAACTGCAGTTCGAATAGTGTTTTCCAAAAGGACTTAACCCAGACGTTCGGACAAGTCATATGGCAGCCAATATCGATCCCATTACCAAAGAAGTTGTCCGCAACGCGTTGAGTTCGATCGGCGACGAGATGGCGCTGGTCATCATGCGCACGGCCTATTCCCCGATCGTGCGCGACTCCGGCGACTTCTCGACCGGCCTGTGCGACCGCAATGGCCGGATGATCGCCAGCGGCCTGACCATGGCCCTGCATCTGGGCTCCTTCCCCGATGCCATGCAGCAGATGATGGCGGACTATCAGGGCGACATAAATCCCGACGATATGTTCGTCTGGAACGATCCCTATGGTGGCGGCGGTATGCACCTGCCCGACGTCTATATCGTCAAGCCGGTGTTCCACGGCGACGAGATCGAAGGGTTTGCCACAACGTTGGTCCACCAAATCGACCTCGGCGGCGCCGCGCCCGGATCAAACGCGGTGTTCTCGACCGAGATCTACCAAGAGGGCCTGCGGATCCCGATCATCAAGCTGTTCGATCGCGGCGCGCCCAACGACTCCTTCTTCAAGATACTTGCCAAGAACACCCGCCTGCCCGACAAGGTCGAGGGTGATATGCGGGCTCAGATCGCGGCCTGCCGCACCGCCGAACACGGCTATCTCAAGCTGATCGAGAAATATGGCGTGGAGACTTTCCGGCAGTTGCTCGAAGAGATGCACGACCACTCGGAAGCACTCATGCGGTCTGAGATTGCTGCCCTGCCCGACGGCACCTGGTCGTTCACCGACTATCTCGATGGCTTCGGTGAGGATCCGGTCCCGATCGCGCTGAAAGTGACCGTGACCATCGCCGGCGACGGGGTCACCATCGACTGGACCGGAAGTGCGGGCGAGGTCCCAGCCGCCATCAATTGCCCGATCCCCTTCACCAAAGCGGCCTGCTACGTCGTGCTTAAGTGCTTGGCCGAGCAGGACATCCCCAATTTCGAGGGCTTTATGCGGCCGATCGAGGTGATCGCGCCCAAGGGTACGATCGTCAACCCGCGGCTGCCGGCGGCTTGCGCGGCGCGGGCAATTATCGGCTGGCGGGCGCTCGATGTATTGTTTGGCGCCTTTGCCCAAATTGTGCCGGATCGGATCCCAGCGGGGGGTGAAGGCGGGGTTTCGTTTCCGGTGATCGGCGGCTACCACGAGGGTCGACCGTATATTTGTAGCGAAACGCTGGCCGGGGCCTGGGGCGCCCTGCCCGATCGCGACGGCGTGCATGGTATTCCCAACCCCGGCGGCAACCTCACCAACCAACCGGTCGAGATGATCGAGGCACTCTATCCGATCGAGGTGACGCGCTACGGGGTGCTGCAGAACTCCGGCGGACCCGGCAAGCACCGTGGCGGCCTCGCCTTCGTGCGCGAATATCGCCTGCTCGGCGACGAGGCGCGTTTGGTCATGCGCTCGGATCGGCGGATGTACCTCCCCTACGGACTGGACGACGGTTCGCCCGGCACGCCGTCGTGGAACATCATCAATCCCGGTGACGACCAGCGCATCCTGCCGGTGATGCCGATGGAAGCGGTCAAACTGAAAACCAACGACGTGTTCTGCCACATCTCGGCCGGCGGTGGCGGCTATGGCGACCCCCTTTTGCGAGACCCTCCCGCGGTGCTCGATGACGTCCGCGAGGAACGCATAAGCGCTGACTACGCGCGCGACGTCTACGGTGTGGTGGTCCGGACGAATTCGAAGGATGTGCGGCAATGGGACGTCGACGAACCGGCGACCGATACCGCGCGACAAAAGCTTCGTACCGAGCGTGACAAAGGGCACGACAGCCAACCCGCTTATCTTAGGTATTTTCACGAACCCCTCGGCATCAGCAATTTTGCCTTAGAGGGCGAACGTTTGCTCAAGGTGTGAGGAGCAATAGGGATTTGATGGCCGTACGACCGCCGGAAGCTTCGGTTCCGATGTTTGATGCGCAACAGATCAAGCGAACTTCGTCGTTTTCGCCCACAGTGCCGGCGATTTATGTCGATCAGGTGCAGACGGTCGAGCCGACGGATAAGCCTCATCTAGTGCTGCTGCACGGCGGCTCGCATAGCGGGGCCTGCTACCTCCACACGCCTGACGGCCGCCCGGGCTGGGCGCAATTCTTTGCGCGGTGCGGTTATCCGGTGTCGGTAGTCGACTGGCCGGGCACCGGCCGTAGCGGCGCGGTGCCGTTCACTCGGTTAACCGGCGATACGATCTGCCAGTTACTCGCTGCATTTTTCAACAGGCTTACTAAGCCGATTGTCCTGCTGACCCACTCGATGTCAGGCCCCTATGGCTGGCGTTTGCTGGAGACTTGCGGGGACCATATTTCAGCTTTGGTCGCGATCGCGCCTGGCCCGCCGGGAACATTCAGCCCGTAGCCGAGATTGTCGAGCGCGACGAAACTACGCTGGTGGTTCAGCGCCGAGAGGCGGCGACGCGCGTCCCCCGCAATACCGCCTGGCACCCAGACGAGGCGTTTGTGAGCGAGAAACTGATTGGCCGCTCGATGCGGTTTCCCCACGCCGCCCGGCCGGCTTACGCGGCCTCGTTGCAACCCCTACCGCCACGCTTGATGCACGAGCGGCTGAATATCAACAGCTCGCAATTGCAAATTCGCGATACCGATAGTTTCGACGCCAAACCGGTCTTGATCGTTACCGGAACCAGTGATCGCGACCATTCACGCGCCGACGATGGAAAAATTTCTGATTGGTTGGGGGAGAATGGCGCCGCGGTTGATTACTAGTATCTCGCAGATCTCGGCATCGAGGGCAACGGGCACATGATGATGCTCGAAGATAATAGTGACGAGATCGCCGGCCTGATCGCGGGCTGGCTCGAAAACGTACCCAGTCCAACCTAGCCGGACGCACTCACCCAGCCTTCGGGCGATTCACCAATGCGCAGCAGATGGGCGTCGATGATGTTGTGGACCAGGGTTTCCAGGCGCGACATCGGGCCGGGCGTGAAACTGGAGGTATCCATCGCCCGTTGCAGCGAGTTCGACATATCGCGATCTTCCTCGATCAGCGTCACCATCGCCTCGCGGTAGTCGGCAAGCTTGCTGTCAAACTCGGGATCATCGAAGAATTCGGTGGGAAACAGCGTGTAGGTGATCAGCCGCGTGCGATTGGGCCCAATCGGCCAAGCGACGAACGGCTGGACGGCGTCGTTGCGCGCGATGAGATTGAGGTTGGGCGCGAGGAACCCGCCGCAGCCGAAGCTGTCGGGCCGATCGTCGAGCCAGGGCATCCTGCAAAATCGGGTTTTGCCGTCGGGCGTGGTCGGTGAGGCGTCGAAGAATGAGCTGTAGCCGCCGCGCCGCTTGGTGTTGAACGGAAAGCGCTCGCCATCGATCACGCCACCAAACGAATGCGCGTGCAGAACTTGAAAGTGATAGACGTCGACGATGTTTTCGTTGATCAGCTTCCAATTGCAATCAAGGTCGGTCACCAATTTGTCGGCGAGACGGCAATCTTCTTGCCGGAGCAAATCGAAGTCGGCGGCAAAATCGGCGACGAACGCAGCCAGCGGTTCGGCGTCGGGGTCGAAGTTTACGAATATCCAACCCGCCCAGACGTCGGACAGCAACGGCCGCAACGCACAGGACTGCGGATCAAAACCTTCCGCCTCTTTCATATAAGGGGCGCCGATCAACTTACTGGTGAGATGGTAGAGCCAGCCGTGGTAGGGGCAACTGAACTCCGACGTGTTGCCGTTGCCGGTCGCTACTTAGACGCCACGATGGCGGCACATATTGGCGAATGCGTGGAGCTCGCCACGTGCGTCGCGCGACACAATGATGGGCTCATCGGCGATACGAAATGTCATATAATCGCCGGGGTTTTCGACTTCCTCAACGCGTGCGACGCACAGCCAATCCTTCATAAACACGCTGCGCTTCTCGAGTTCATAGATGCGCGGCGATGAATAGATGTAGCCGGGGACGTGGCGTGAACGGTCGGTGGGCGCCGACGGCAAATCGCCGTTGGCGTAAGTGCTCGCAACTGCGGCTTCACTCATGACGCGACTGCGGGCTCAGAGGGTGGTGGGTATCTTAGCACGTCGGTTTTGACAGCAATGCTGCGCGTAGCGAGATCAGTGTTGCTTATGACCGCCGCCCAACTTCCAAAGGATGTGTTTGAGCAGCAACCGTTTGTCGCGGCGCCAGCATTGCAGGGGATCGGTAAGCTCATGCTCGAGGCAGATATTGCAGGAAACACAATCGACCAATCCGCGCTTACCGGCCTTGATCTTATTGGCGAGGTCGGGTTCGCGGATGAAGGGTCGCGACATTGAGATGAAATCTGCATCCCCACTGGCCAAGATTTTGGCCATCGTTTCGGTGCGCCGGATGCCGCCGACCAGGATTACGGGGATCTTGGTCAAGACTTGTTTGACGGCCCGAGCATGGGCGCGGAAATAACATTCGTCACCGGCCGGCATCCATAATCGGTGGAGCACCAGATCCTGCATTGCGCGTATCGGTGAAACACCAATGAACTCGCCGGCACTCATGCTGGTCAGGTGCATAATACCGACCGACACTTCGATTGCGTCGACCCCTTCTGTTTCGAGTTGCGCCGCGCGCGGCAGGCTTTCTTCGGTCGTGAGGCCGCCCTCGGCCATTGAATCGGCGATGCCCAGTTTGAAAGTGACCGGGAAGTTTGCGCCGACGGCGGCGCGTATGGCACGGTAGATTTCGATCAGGAAACGGCCGCGCCGTTCGGCATCACCGCCCCATTCATCGTTGCGTCGATTGGCATAGGGAGAGCTGAATTCACTGATTAGATAACCGTGGCCTGCGTGCACGTGAACACCATCGAAGCCGGCCTGGCGCACGCGCCGCGCCGCTTGGGCAAAGGCTGCGATCACCTCTCTTATCTCGGCATCGTGGGCTTCCTGGGGCTCGCGCAGCGAGATAAAATTTCCGACCGGCGACGGGGCCAGCGGGGTGACGGCGGGGTCGCGGCTTTGACTGCCGGCGTGCCCGAGTTCGCCAAAGATGATCCCGCCGGCATCATGGACCTGTCCGGTCAGGCGGGTGAGCGCCGGGATCATCGCATCATCGTGGATCCCAGCCTGCTTGGAGATGTAGCGCCCGCGCGGGTGGGGATAGAGCATCCCGGTGAACATCAGGCCGGCGCCGCCGCGGGCGAGGTTGCGATAGAGGTCGATGAATTGATCCGTAATCTCACCGCTGTCGCGCGCCATCATCTCCGATGTCGCCGATCGCACCAATCGATTGGCGAGGGTGAGTCCACCGATCCGACCGGGTTCGAAGAGCCTATCGATCGACATGGTTTGCAAGGGTGAATTGTTGTGGCGGCGCCATCGCAGCGGCAGTCTAGCGGACGGCGTCTTCGGCACAAACGGCGGGCGTTGAACGCACCGGAGTTCATCCAAGGAAATTTCAGCCCGTTACTTTTTAGTTAATATTGACTGATTGGTTCAAGTATATGATACTTGGTGCATGCCTCGCGGTCCCGACAAGCAATTTGACCCTGAAGTCGCGCTCGATAGAGCGATGCAGCTGTTTTGGGCGCAGGGGTATGCGGCAACCGGCCTGAACGAACTGCTGGAAACAATGGGGATCGGACGCAAGAGCCTGTACGACACGTTTGGTAACAAACGAGCGCTATATATAAAGGCGCTCGATCATTACTCGCAGACTGTTGTGGCTGGGATCTACCAAGGGCTCAACAACCCCGATCGACCAGCGCTGGAAAATGTACGCGCGGTGATGAGCGACATCGCGCAACAAAATTCCGCGCCAATGAGCCGCGGCTGCCTGTTGGGCGTGAGCATGGCGCAGTTCCGCACCGACGATACAGAAATGGCTGGGGTTCTACGCAAACACATGCAGCGCGTCGAACGCGCCTATTACAAGGCGTTTGCGAAGGCGCAGGCCGACGGCGACCTGAAGCCGACAACCAACGTGCGGAACCTCGCGCGGCTATTCATGAGCGCCCACCAAGGGTTGGTTCTAATTGGCCGGGTGACGGAGACACCAGAGATACCGCGCAGCATCGTCGACGGTGCACTTGCCGTATTAGAGGCCGCGTAGATTTTT
>Ga0302123_10003698_pt1 | contig 10116 bp, 4 predicted proteins | sample CB21_321_MG_FD_203109 | JGI IMG/M metagenome (GOLD analysis project Ga0302123, IMG submission 203109) | Marine microbial communities from Western Arctic Ocean, Canada - CB21_32.1 | ecosystem: Environmental > Aquatic > Marine > Oceanic | place: Canada: Western Arctic Ocean | collected 2017-09-28 | reverse complement strand
CGGGAATGCGGACGAAATGTACGAGCTTAAAAAAGGCGAAGTCGTAATCATTGACGGCCGGCCGAAGAACAAGACCTGTCATTCTCTTAACCCGGTGCCGTGCATCGTGTACGACCCGGGATTCGCCGACGAGTACAACATTACGGCACGCACGGACCTCGGCATCACCAGCCTGGCGGCAACGTGCCTCAATCTGCTCGGCTTTGCGGCACCGGAGGACTACACGCCGTCGGTGTTGGATTTTGAGTAGAGCTCCCGCTTCGCGCACTTCAAAGAGCTTCTACAAGAACAATGGCTGGACGCGGACGCCGCGGTGGTTATCTTAGCAGCCAAACCACGATTTCTCGCAGGAGTACGATGTATGGCCCTCGGCGACCTAATACGCCCGAAATGGAAGAATAGTGATCCGGAGATCCGGCTGGCAGCGGTTCCGGAGCTGGGTAGCGGCGATGCCGACAAACTTGCGGAGCTCGCGACCTCGGATGCGGACGTGCGTGTACGCCTCGCCGCGGCGAAGCGCCTTTCAGATCCGGCAGTGCTCGATCAGATTGCAACCAGTGAATCAGACCCGGAGATCCTGGCTGCTATTACTGAAAAGATTGACCAGCATTTTCATGACACGGTTGTTGCCGCTGCGAGCCTGGCATCGTGCCAGACAGAGCTCGACCGGATCAGCTCTGAGGAAATGCTGTCCCGTATTGTCGTAGCCTGCGAGGTGGACGAAATTCGTTTCGCCGCAGCGGAGCGCATCAATTGCCCTGCCTGTCTGATGCGTCTCACCGTCGCCCACACCGGCAAGGCGATAGGTGCACGCTGCGTCGAACGCATTGAAGAAACAGAGCACCTGGCACGGGTGGCGCGGGACGCGTCCAATAAATCTGTGCGGCGTGCGGCGCAGGAAAAAATCGAATCGATTGAAGAAAAAAAGAACTGGCCGTCGGCAGAGCAGCTTCGCGAGAACGAGCTGGCCGACTTGCACAGCCAGCTCGATAAGCTCAGCGCCTCCTGGAACTGGGACTACGCGTTTGAGCGCTTGAACAAGTTGGAAGCGCGCTGGACAGAGCTCGACCCTGGTCATACAGATCCGCGCTTCGCCGATATTGGCGATGGCCACAAGCGCCTTACCAAGCGCCACGAAGAATTTCTCGTACGACAGGAAGAAGATCACAAGCGCGCCGAGGTGCGTGCCGGCAAGCTGGCGGAACGCGAAGGTATCTGCACAGCCGTAGAAACGCTGACCGGACGTTTCGATGAGGAGGCATACGCCGCAGTCGAACAGCTCAAAATCGATTGGGTGGACGCACCGGAAATTTCCGAGAACGATGAGGAACGGCTGCAGACACGTTTCGATGACACGACCAGGGTGTTCGCCGAAACCGCGGTTCGTACTGTCCGCGAAAAGGAGGAACGCGACACCGCGATGACCAAGTTGCAGGCCGTGCGGGATGAGGCTGTCAAACTGCCCACGAGCGAGGCGTTTGATAACCTCCCTGGTCAGCTGGCAGATCTCGCGGCGGGGTACAGCAAGATCAAGTGCGACGGCGACGAGGCAGACGCTATGCGCGCCGAGTACGAGACTGCTGTTCAGGCTACCATCGCACGCCTTGAAGAACATCGCGATGAAGTCGCCAGAATGCAGGCCGAGAATCAGAGCCGGCTTGAAGAGCTATGCGCACGTTACGAAAAACTGTGCGAAGCTAAAGAGATCGCGACGGTTATTGAAGAAACTCGCGAAATCGAGAAAGCCTGGTCGGGCGTCGGCGCGACCGCTAGAGATGTCCGCGAGCCGCTCGACAAGCGCTTCCGGAAACTAAAAGAAAAATTTCACAAAGAGGCACGGGAGTTCCGGCGCGGTCAAGATCTCGACAGATGGGCGCATTTGACCCAGAAACAGGACCTGTGTGTTCAAGTCGAAGCGCTCGTTCAGCAATCAGACTTTCCGAAGATGGCGAAGACGATCCAGGAGCTACAGAAGCGCTGGAAGGAAATCGGACAAGTCCCGCGTGAACATTCGGACGAGATCTGGAAGCGTTTCCACGGTGCATGCGAGACGCAATACGCCCGCTGCCAGGTGCACTTCAACGAGCAAGACGTCAAGCGCAAGGAAAACCTCGAAGAGAAACGCAAGCTGCTGGAAGAGGTCACAGCGCTGCGCGATAAATGCACCACCGATCCGGCCCGTGATCGGGTGCAGGAGATTCAGGCGGCGTGGAAATCGATCGGCCATGTCCCCAAGTCGGGGATGCAGATCAACCAGGACTTCCACGATAGCTGCAACCAGTTTTTCGAGCAACGACGCAATCACTTCAAAGAACGCAACGACGCACGCAAAGAAAACCAGAAGCGCAAAGTGGAACTCTGCGAACAGGCAGAGGCGCTGAAAGATGCAGACGCCGGACGGAAAACTACGGACGCGATGAAAAAACTGCAGGCCGACTGGAAAGCTGCCGGGCCCTGCGAGCGCAAGAAAGAAGAGAAACTTTGGGAACAGTTCAAGGCTGCGTGCCAGCATTACTTCAATCGGCTTTCGAAGCATCACGAGGAACTTGAGCAACAGCGCGGCGGCAACTACGACCGCATGATCGAACTATGCGACGAGCTCGACAAAGTCCTGGACGACGAATCGATGGGGATGCGCAAGAAAGCGACACAACTTGTCGAGATCCAGAACCGTTCCCGTGGAGTCGGCCCGGTTCCACGCGATAAGGAAAACGAGATAAGCGATCGCTTTACCGCGCGCTGCGACAAGTTCTTCCAATCCCGGCGTGAACATTTCGAAAAAATGAAGACGGACAGCAAGGCAAACCTCGAGCTGCGTGAGGAATTGATCGTACAGGCGGAAACCCACGCGGAATCCACCGCCTGGCGCGAGACGACAGATTTCTTCAAGGACCTGCAAGCGCAATGGAAGTCGATAGGTCCGGTGTCGCGGGCTGACGAAGAAGATTCGTGGAAACGGTTCAAGGCTGCGGGCGACCTGTTCTTCGACAAACGTCAGGCCTATTACGATGGCGAGCACGAGGAGCGGTACAAGAATCTCAAGCGCAAGGAAGAAATATGCACGAGGCTGGAGACGTTTGCCGACGTCAAGCCGCCGAAAGAAGAGAGCAGTGTCAACCTCGCGGAACAATTGCAGATCGCCTTCGAATCGAATTTCATCAAGAAGTCCGCAGACGACGCACAATCCGAATGGCGCCTGTCACTCGATAAAGTTCGCAAGCTGCAAGATCGATGGGAAGCGACGGGTGAAGTACCCCGTGAATTCGACCGTTCCCTCTTCAAACGCTATCGCCGTGCCCTCGACCAATTCTATGCCAAGCGCCCGGAATCCGATACGCCGAAGGAGTCGAAGGAGCAAATGAAGAAAAATTTCGAGGTCAAGACGGCGTTGTGTGATGAGGCCGAAAACCTGCTTGCCAACGGTGATCAGGCTGACCAGATTCGCGACGCCAAGCGACTGGCGGGTCGCTTCAAGAAAGCAGGACGCGTGCCGTCGAAGAAGCAGGCGGACGTATTGGGCGATCGATTTTACGGCGCGATCGACAAGATTTTCGAGGCCGATAAGAAAAGGGAGTAATTTCTTTTCTGTAATTTGTCCAGGCCAGTCCAAAGTCAGGCCAAACCGGTAGAGTTATTATGGCTACCGACGAAGAAGAGAATGGGTCTACCAACTCGTCGAAGTCGAGGAGGCAGCCGTACAATAACTCGGTGCTCTGGCAATGAGCCTGAAAGACGCGGGTCATGGTCGAGCGTTTCTGGCGAACGATCAAGTACGACGAAGTCTACCTGCGCTCCTACGCCGACGGCGCTGAGGCGAGATACTACATCGGCCGATTCATTGACTACGACAACACCCGTCGTCCCCATTAACACCACGACATGCAAACACCCCATGCGGTCTATGCGGGCTCAGCCGCAGCATGATCACGAATGAAAAAGTCATCAGTACATTGACCAACCCCAAAACCCATGACAACAGTATCAACGCCAGACTGAACTTAATTTAGCCACTACGTGGTCCAATCAAGGGGACCATCTCTACGTGTTGAGCGGTCTCGGCGAGTCGTGCCGGATGTGTTGTCATTGCAATACCAGATAAAGCACGAAAACCCGCACCGAAGTGCAAGTTTCTGCGATTGTTACGTTAGGATTATTACGCTATCGTATAGGCTGTAATGTCACTCTATAACCGAATGGCGCTTAGTTAAGACAGTAAAAGTGCGATTCTCTCTGCGCCAAAGGGACTTTGTATGTTAGCCCAGAGTTGTCCGCATGGCGGGCTACCCTGGGTGTCATCAAAATCGGGATGCCTATGCCATACGGGATGTAAGGCCCGCCAGTCGCCGAGCAAGTTGAATACCGCCGCAGGACTATGCAACCCGAGCGGCTACTGGCGAGCCTTACATCCCGTTGTCGTTGAATTGACAATCAATGCATACCCAGGGTAGCGCGCGCAACCCTGGGCTGGTATAGGGAACGCCTATGGCGTAGAACAACAATCGGCGGAAGGCAACTTTTGCCGCCCACCTAACCTGGATTACCTGGATTATTCATGCGTTATCGTCGCGAGAGTGCTCAGCTGGCATCAGATCAAGGTTTTCGAGCAGATCGACCCCGTCCCGACCTTCCGAGAGTCGGAACAGCCACAGCTACATCGAGGACTCGCGCAAGCGACGCGAAGCAGCTTAACGCGAGCAAGCGAAACCCTTGATATGGCGTCATCTGTGTGCTCGTAGCAGGAAACGCGCAAATAATCCAGGCTAAGTGCCATTTCACCCTATAACCCATCCCACGATGAAGAATCTATGTCCAAAAGAATTCGGTAAACTCGCCGAAACCTACACCGTCATCCCGATGGTACGGGAGCGATTGGCTGATCAGGAGACCCCGATCAGCATGGCGCGCAAGGTCCGGCAGCGCGGTCGCTTCTTTCTGCTCGAGAGCGTCGAAGGCGGGGAGACCTGGGGTAGATTTTCGATCCTGGGTATGGATATACGCAAGGAATTCATCGTCAACGGCGACCAGGCCGTCCTGAAAACGGACACCGGCGAGACCCCGATGCCGGGCAATCCTATCGATGTATTGCAGGCCTATCTTCGCGACTTCAACTCCGTACAAATACCCGGGCTACCCCGATTCTTCGGCGGCGCGGTCGGTTATTTCTCGTTCGAGACAGTGCGTTTTTTCGAGCGCTGCGGCAGCGTTAAGCCCTCGGACACACCTTTTCCCGATGCCTATTTCATGATCGCCGATCAGCTCGTTGTCTTCGATAACATCAATCACACGTTGAAGCTGGTTTGTTGCGTTCACCCCCGCGACTTCGATTCCGTCGAGGCCGCGTACGAGCACGGTTGCGCCCGGCTCGATGCGATGGAGGCCCTGGTAGCCCAGCCCATTGAAACATCCGATCCAACGCCGCAAGACACGGATGCCACGGTCGAGATGACGTCGAACATGACCCGTGACGCCTACGAAAAAATGGTCGACAAGGCGAAAACCTATATCGTCGACGGCGACATCATCCAGGTTGTCCTGGCACAACATTTCAGCGTCGAACTCGATGTCGACAGTTTCGATGTGTACCGCGCGCTGCGTTACATCAATCCGTCGCCGTACATGTATTATCTCGAGCTCGATGACGATCGCGCGATCGCCGGGTCATCCCCGGAAGTGATGGTGCGCGTGACGGACAACCTGGCGGCAGTTCGCCCGATCGCCGGCACCCGGCCGCGTGGCGCCGACGAAGCAGCGGACCAGGCGCTCATGGACGATTTGCTGGCGGACCCGAAGGAATTGGCAGAGCACGTCATGCTTGTCGACCTGGCCCGCAACGATCTTGGCCGTATCGCGGATATCGGCAGCGTCCACGTGCGCGAGTATATGTGCGTAGAGAAATATTCCCACGTCATGCATATCGTCTCTCACGTCGACGCCCGAATTCGCCCGGATTGCGACGCGATCGACGTTTTCAAGGCGACCTTTCCGGCCGGCACCCTTTCCGGCGCCCCGAAAGTGCGAGCGATGGAGATCATCAACGAGCTCGAACCCGCGGCCCGCGGCCCGTACGGCGGGGCATTAGGGTACATTACCTACGGCGGCAACGTCATGGATATGGCCATCACGATCCGCACCGTAGTCAAGCACGGCACAACCGCGACCGTCACGGCCGGTGCCGGGATCGTCTACGACAGCGTTCCGGCCACGGAATATGACGAGACCATGCACAAGAGCCGCGGCATGCGACGCGCCCTCGAATTAGCCGCCCGCGGCCTGAGAATCGATGGAGGGATGGAATGATATGATCGTCATGATCGACAATTACGACTCCTTTACTTTCAACCTTGTCCAGGAAATGGGTAAGATGGGGGCCGAAATATCCGTATATCGTAATGACAAGATTACGGTTGCGGAGCTGATGGGCCTCGAGCCGTCTGCCCTGATCGTGTCACCCGGCCCGTGCACGCCCACCGAAGCCGGCATCAGCGTCGAGGCGATTCAAGCTTTCAGCGGCAAGATCCCGGTATTCGGCGTGTGTCTCGGGCATCAATCTATTGTGCAGGCGTTCTCCGGCCGCATCATTCATGCGCAGGCAATCATGCATGGTAAGACTTCGAAAATCAGTCACAACGGCGAAGGCCTGTTCGCCGGACTCGACAATCCATGCGAGGCGGGACGTTATCACTCCCTCGTCGCATCGCGTACAGAGATGCCGGATTGCCTCGAAATCACTGCCGAAGCCGATGACGGCGAGATCATGGGCCTGCGGCACGTCGAGCACGCCACGGTGGGTGTGCAGTTCCATCCCGAGTCGGTGTTGACGCAACAGGCCGGTCCCCGCCTGATGCAGAATTTTCTGGATATGATTTGAGTGCTTTGAGCCGAGCAGCCCTGATTATTACCGTGGCGACGGCGGCCATGATCGCCAGCGCTGTGCCGCCCGCGTTCGTGACCGCTCTGCCAGACGTCTTGTTCGCTGATGGCGCCGCCATCACGATCGGCATCGATGTCGAGGATGCGGACTCCGCAAACGTGACGGTTACCGCGGTGACCAACGACTCCGCCGTAGAAGTTGTCGTGCCGCAGGGAAATCGTCTGGGACGTTTCAATTTCGAAGAAGCCGACGGCACACCGATCGGCGCGATCGTCGTCGAGCTCTTCGAAACCCGCAGCGGCCTCTCTGCTGCCCGCATCATCGATTTAGCGACAAAGAACTTCGAAGGCGCCGGCGAAGAGATTCCGGGCGCCGATCCGTTCTACACAGACGTCGTCGTACATCGTGTCATCCCAGGGTTCATGATGCAGACCGGTGACGCAGTGAACGGCAACGGCACCGGCGGATCGACACTGGGCCCCTTCGACGATCAGTTTGAATTGCAGGACAGCCTGAACTTTGGCCGGTCCGGTGTGCTCGCAATGGCGAACTCAGGAGCGAATAGCAACAACAGCCAAATCTTCTTCACCTTCAATCCGGCCACTCACCTCAACGGCGCCCACATGATCCTTGGCCAAGTGATTTCGGGACAGGAGGTCATGGATTTTATCGAGGCGTTAGAGACAGGTGCCAACGACCTGCCCGTAGAGACGCCGAAGCTGGCATCCGTCGATATCATCGAGAACTCCCAGGACGGGACGCTGACGATCAAACCCGCCAACGACTTTCTCGGCAAAGCCCAAGTGACCGTCACCCTGGACGACGGCAGCAGCCCGCCTGTCGAACACGTGATCACCGTGCAGCGGCTAACCGACGAGATCGGGACGCTGCCGTTCCCCAACAGCGGCGAAACACTGGCGGTCGAGTCCCACAACGACCGGTTATATGTATCATACGGCAATCGCGGTTTGTCTATCTTCGACATCGCCAACCCCACAGCACCCCAATTCCTCGGCAACTTCGACACGCCCGGTACAGCCAGAAATACGGCGGTGCATAACTACAGTGGCAAGCTCGTCGCCTTCGTCGCAGACACCAGCGGTGGACTTTGTGTACTCGACGTAACGGATCCTGCGGACATCACATTGCTGCAGTTGATCCCGGTCGGAGGTGAGGTTGCCCCCAAGCTGAACGGCAACGTTTACGACGTCGAAATTAGCGATACCCGGATCATTTTCGTCGCGGAAGATGACGGCGGCGTCAGCACGTTCGATGCGAACAACGCCGATGCAATCGACGGCATCGGTGCGCGCCTTGCCCGCCTCGACTTGTCCGTCGGAGAACCAGCCCGCGCCCGCGACATCGAGCTCAACGGAACCACCGCCTACATCTCCTATCAAAACTTCGGAATCATCGCGCTCAACGCCAGCAACCCGAGTGACATCGGCTTCAGCAACGTCCCGTTCAGCGCGGCGCTGGCGCAACCGTGGGGTATGGCCCTTCGCGGTAACTCCTTGTTCGTCGCTGAGATTGGTGCAGGCGCCACCGTTGGCGCGCTGTCTATCTACAGCGTTGCCAACGCATTGGGGCCCGTCTTGAGATCACGCCTCGAACTTACGAACCTGCCGTGGCAGGTCGGCGGCACACCCGGCATGGCGATCGTCGGGCGGTTCAATGGCGGCGTGTCGTTCGTCAATACCGCCGACGCCGTTAACCCATTCATCGAGTTCGAATCATTCGCGTCGTCGTCGATAAGCAATTCTGTCGTTTTCAACGATCACATTTTTTTGGGGCGACGCACCGCGGGTGTATCCGTCGTTGACGGGAATCCTCTGTTCGACGGAGAAGTGAGCGTCACGGTAGGTTCATTCCACGTACAGCACAATGATCTCGCGATCATCGACCTGGGCGAAGCAGACGAAGGCGGCACACCAATCGAATCGACATTTACGATTCGCAATCCCGGCAATGACACACTGACGGTCGGCAGTGTCGACAGCGACGGTGACATCGTTGTGACACAGCAACCCGCGACGAACATTGCACCAGACGGCGAAACGACGTTTTCGATCCGCCTGCCGGCCGAACCGGCCGGGCTCAACACAGAAACACTCACGTTCAATACCACCGACAGCAACGAAAACCCGTTCACGTTCGAGGTTGGCTGGACCCTGCTTGGCAACAGCGCCGTGTCCGGCACAGTCTGGGATGATGTCAATGCGGACGGCGTGTTCGATGCTGACGAGCTCGGAATCAGCGGCGTAGTCGCACTCATTTACCGTGACGACGGCGATGGTGAGTTTGAACCAAATGAAGGCGATCCCATCGGCGCCGACGTTACGACCGGCAGCGCTGGGGACTATGGTTTTACCGGGATTTCCGGCGGTAACTATTGGATCGATATCGGGACGGATGCGGCGCCACTGAGACACCGCGTCATTACAGCGGGGCCCGACCCCAGGCTGGTGATCGTGCCGAGCGGGAATGCTCTCGAAGACGTCAATTTCGGTACTCATTTCCCGGTCGTGACCCTCACCGCCATCGCCAACACCGTAACCGAAGGAACCGACACGCTGAGCTTCCGAATCACGCGTACCGGCCCGATGATAGGTACGTTGAGCATCGACTATACCGTGACCGGCACAGCAAACGGCGATGATTTCGTACTGCCCGGTACTGTGGATATCCCCGACGGTGAAAGCTTCGCAGATATCGAAGCGACGCTCACCAACGACGATATCGTCGAGCCATCCGAGACCGTTACAGTGTCTGTGGATATCAATATCGCCTATCAGATTAGTGGACCCGGCACCGCGACGGTGGCTATCGACGATGACGACACAACAGATCTGATCGCGACAGAGCTGTTGTATACCGCCGGGACCTTTCCGGCCGGCACCGGATTCGACCTGATCGATATCACGATCGACAACCTCGGAAACGACATCGCCGCCAACGTCACATTCAGCGCCCAGATCCGATTCTCGGAAGATATGATCTGGGGCAACGCCGATGATATCGTCCTGGCGCCCGATTTCAAAATCAAAGGCCCCTTGTCCGGCAACGACGAGCACGAACCGGGCGGGCGCGCCCTCGTATCAATCGATGCACCTGCCGCCGTGAATCAGTATGTTGGGGTTATGCTCAACACGGATGCGGCACTGGCCGAGACCGATACGACTAATAATGTGGTCTGGTCCGCGGCAGCCGATGTCCAGGTCACGCCCGAACTAAGCGCCAACGCG
>Ga0302123_10003689_pt1 | contig 10131 bp, 8 predicted proteins | sample CB21_321_MG_FD_203109 | JGI IMG/M metagenome (GOLD analysis project Ga0302123, IMG submission 203109) | Marine microbial communities from Western Arctic Ocean, Canada - CB21_32.1 | ecosystem: Environmental > Aquatic > Marine > Oceanic | place: Canada: Western Arctic Ocean | collected 2017-09-28 | reverse complement strand
AGCGGGTGATGAATGTGAAATGCATCGATTGCTACAGCGATACTGGCACTTTCCAAATAATGATGACCCCGGACAACGTGCTGGTAAGCGGCGGACATTTCGGGTCTATGACTCTTGGCTTCTATCTGGACATTGCCGACGATCACCACTTTCCCGATGGTCCATGGGAATGGACCTACGATTTCCTGCCTGTCCGTTCGATTATCGTGGAAAACGTAACCGTGGCCGGCGATATTCGCATCAATGCCAGCCAGGACAACTATGCTACGAATGATTACACCCCCGAGATCAGCCTGAACAAGGTTACTGTCAAGAGTGATCTATACACAGTTGGTTCCGCGAACCTGGTAAAGATGGTCGACTGTTCTATCAAGGGTACACATTATCTCAAGACCCCGAGGATTATCTGGAGAATACTATCAAGCCTGCCAATCCGTAAAAAAAGGCGAGTGGATGGCAGGTATTTTGGCCTTCGATTTGGGTGCGGAAAACTTGAGAATTTGGCCGCCACGGCTTGGGGTAGGCTATGGTCTTGATCCATGTTGCGATACGGTGTTTTAACTCGGAAAGTGACGAAATTCGCGGCCAAAAAATCATTTAGGAAAACGCCATTCAGGGTGCCTTGCATCTGGAAAATAAGATACAAGCGTCAGGTGCGGATGCGGTAGCGATCGGGTTCGATTTTGAGCTTCTTTATACGGTAATTGAGTTTGCGCTGGGTGGTATTGAGGGCGCGCGCTGCTCCGGCACAATTGCCCAGGCTGGCTTTGAGGCCGTCTACCAGAATCTCGCGCTCGTAGGAATTGACCAGGACTTCGAGGCTGGCGCCCTCGGGCGGAATCATTTCAGTGTGGGTCTCACGGGCCGTCTGGAGGGAAGGCGGCAGGTTGTAGGCGTGGATGACCTCGTCGTTCGAGGTGAGCACGGCATGTTCGACGCAATTTTCTAACTCTCTGACATTCCCCGGCCAATGATAGCTCATCATCATATTGATGGCGGGCGTCGAAATTCGACGGATCTTTTTGTTGTAGGCCTTGTTGTAGGCGTCGAGAAAGTGGTCCGCCAAAAGCGTGATGTCCGTCCGGCGATCCCGCAACGCCGGCAAGTAGATGGGAAAGACATTGAGGCGATAGAAAAGGTCGTCGCGAAATCGGTTTTCGATCATTGCAGATTCGAGGTCGCGGCTAGTGGCCGCCAGGATACGGATGTTGGCGCGAATTTCCTCGGCGCCACCGACGCGCTCAAAGACACGTTCCTGCAGGACGCGCAACAGACGCACCTGGACATTCGGGGCGATGTCGCCGATTTCATCAAGAAAAAGGGTGCCGCCGCTGGCCAGTTCGAAACGACCCTTGCGTTGTGTTACGGCGCCGGTGAAAGCACCTTTTTCATGCCCGAAGAGTTCGCTCTCGATTAGGCTCTCGGGCAGGGCGGCACAATTGACACTGATGAAGGGGCCATCTTTACGGTTGCTGTCGAAATGGATAGCACGAGCGACCAGTTCCTTGCCGGTCCCGGATTCACCGCGGATAAGGACGCTGGCAGGGCTGTTGGCCACCTGGGCAATCTGGCCATAGACATGGCGCATGGTCTGGCAGTTGCCGATGATGTTGCTGGGATGATACTGGTCGGCCAGCTCAGAGCGCAACTTGCGATTTTCTTCCAGCAGGTTATTGCGCTCCTCAAGCTGTGAACGGATATTGGCGACTGCCTCGGCAAGCACATTGGCGATAATATTGAGAAATGCTACGTCACGTTGCAGCTTTTCCTTGGTTGCCTTCGGTCGGTCGATGCTGATTGTGCCGACAACCTCATTGCGGTGGAGGATTGGTACGCATAGAAAGGCCAGGTTCGCCTTACGTCGAGACTTCGTACGGTCGAGGAAGTCCGGCTCAATGCTGACGTCCGGAATGATTGCCGGTTCCCGCGTAGCGGCTACGCGACCGGTGATCCCTTCGCCAATGCGATACTGGCCGCGTTTCGCCTCCTGTCGCGTCAGTCCCTTCGATGCTTCGATTTCCAGAATATCCGTGGACGGGCGGCGCAGTGTAAGCGTACCATGCTGCATGCCCATTTCGCGATCCAGAATATCAAGGACCTCCTGAAGCAGAGAGTGCAGGTCATGGTGATGGACGACAGCACGCGTGATCCGGTACAGAATTTCAAGTTCAACGGAAAGTTCTGTCGCAGAGTCCATAGAAGTACATAGGTGAGGCGTTTTCTTAAGACAAAAATGTAGCATGATACCCAATGAATACAATCCTGTAGTAGGATATTTCATGTTGTTTCATGTGTGAAGATGCATAACTATTTTATTTGCAAGTTAATATGTCAAATGTTGGCGGTATGGTATATCCCCTGCTATGACATGACCTCGTAAGCCGTGGCGGAAACACTTTGGTGGTTGCCGATATAAAAATCGCGGGCTTTGTGGCGCAGCGGCTGATAGCAGCGCCGTGGAATAGCACCCAGGGGAGGTGGCGAAAAAAGGAAACAAGGTAGAATGCCGTCGCAGGCGGCAAATTCAACGAAATCTGGTTTATGGATTTCGTTTTTTTCATGTGTTGAGACGCGTACGCACGAGTTGATCGCGGTCGCACAAACCAGTAACGATAGATTCTCGATGGAGTTATGTCATGAGAAAAACACGAATTATCGGCGCACTCGCTTTTCTGGTGTTTGCCGTGTTTCCACAATTAGGACTGGCGGCATCACTAGACGGCGGCGATGCCGCACCGGACACAGGTGATACTGCGTTCATTATCGTTGCCTCGGCGCTGGTGTTGTTAATGACGCCGGGCCTTGCTTTTTTTTACGGTGGTCTTGTAAGGCGAAAAAACATTTTGTCGGTATTGATGCAGTGCTTCATGTGCATGTGTCTTATGACTGTCCTGTGGGTCATCGTTGGCTACAGTTTGGCCTTCGGCAGCAATGTTGCGGGCAGCTGGATCGGTAACCCATCGGATTATTTGTTTCTAAGTGGTGTCGACGGCTTGTCCGGGACAATCCCGCACTTGTTGTTCGTGGCCTTTCAGGGCATGTTCGCGATCATCACGCCGGCTTTGATTCTTGGTGCATTTGCTGAGCGTCTGAAGTTCGGTGGTTTTTGCCTGTTGATGGGGCTTTGGTTACTGCTGGTCTATTGCCCGGTGTGTCACTGGGTGTGGGGCGGTGCCGAAGGCTTCTTTGGTCTTGGAGCCGATGGAGCTCTCGACTTCGCCGGCGGTACAGTCGTACATATCAATGCTGGCATTGCGGCGTTGGTGCTGGCGCTTGTCGTTGGCAAACGCAAGGGCTATCCGGGTAAGATTTCGCCGCCCCACAATTTGCCGTTTGCGGTGTTGGGTGCCGGGCTGCTGTGGTTTGGCTGGTTTGGTTTCAATGCTGGCAGTCAGCTCGCAGCAGATTATGTTGCCGTGAATGCTTTTACTGTGACACAGATTGCCACCGCCATGGCGGGTCTGACTTGGGCGATCATTGACCGCATTGTCACCGGCAAGGCGACGATGCTCGGTATGATTACAGGTGCAGTCTCCGGTCTCGTGGCGATTACGCCGGCATGCGGATCGGTGAACCCAATGGGCGCGCTTGGTGTTGGTGCTGGTGCCAGTATCTGTGCCTATTTTTCAGTCGCTTTCATCAAAAAGAAGTTTGGCTACGATGATTCACTTGACGTGTTCGGAGTTCATGGCGTCGCGGGCATCTGGGGTGCCCTTGCTGCGGGGCTTTGGGCCACGGCAAGTGTAACAGGCGGAGCCGAAGGCTTGTTTTACAACGGTCAGATTACGCAGCTTCTAATTCAGCTCAAGGCGGTTATCTACACCATTGTATACTCCGGCGTTGTTACTTTCATCTTGGCAAAAATTGTCCAGGCAGTCATTGGCTTGAGGTCGGATGAAGACGCTGAAAGCGTTGGTATGGACTTGTCCGATCATGCCGAAAATGCCTACACCAAACTGGACTGAGGGGTAACACTATCATGAAATATATTACTGCTGTAATTCAGCCCGACCGCTTGAATGACACGCTTGATGCGCTCGAAGATAAGGGTGTTCACCTTGTGACGGTCACATCGGTCATGGGCCGCGGCCGTCAGAAAGGCGAAGCCGAGGTGTATCGCGGCCACAAGGAAGTGGGTAGCCTGCTGAGCAAGATGAAGTTGGAGATTGCCGTCAACGACGAATTTGTCGAAGCGGCGGTTAATGCTATTGCCGAAGCAGCCAAGACCGGTAAAATCGGCGACGGCAAGATCTTCGTGCTGGCGCTTGAGCAATGCCATCGCATCCGCACCGGTGAGACCGGCACGGAAGCGATCGGTTGATCGAAGAGGCTTGAAACTCGAAAAGCCCCGGTTGCGACATGCAGCCGGGGCTTTTTGTTTTTGACGGAAAAACAGTACAGGAAGAGTAAGGAATGGCTGGGCGATCGGGGGCTGATACAGGGAATACAGATTAAGATATGGCAAGAACAGTGCCGGACTATTTGAAATCGAGCAGCTCGATTTCAAACACCAGCAACTGGTTGCCGGGCACCAGCGGCGGTCGGCCTCTGGCGCCATAGGCCAGCTCCGGTGGGACGAAAATCGTGCGTTGTTCGCCGCGCGTCATCGTCGCCAACGTTTCGTCCCAGGCTTTCAGGGTGCGGCCCTTGCCGACGACAAAGGCGTACGTTTGCTGCTGTTCCCGGGTATTGGCGAACTCCTTGCCGCTGTCGTAGATTCTGGCTTTGTAATGGACGGTCACCAGGGCACCGGCAGGTGGCGATCCCTGGCCCTTCCCAGGTTTGTCGATGAGGTACCCGATGCCCGAATCCGTGAATGCGGCTTTCGGGTGCCGGTGCCGGATCTGGGTCCGCTCGAAATCCTTTTGCGTCGCCGTGAACGCCTCGGCTTCGGCTCCGATGCGTCGAATACGGACAGTATTCATGACATCGCCTTTCTTGATCTCGCTGACGACGTCCTGGCCCCCGGCAACCTGACCGAACACGGTGTGCAAGTTATCAAGATGCGTGGTGGGGCCGTGGGTAATGAAAAACTGCGACCCATTGGTGTTCGGTCCGGAATTCGCCATCGACAGGATGCCGGCGCCGGTGTGTTTCAGATCCGGATGAAATTCGTCTTCGAATTGGTAGCCGGGGCCGCCAGTGCCGTTGCCGCGAGGATCGCCGGACTGGATCACGAAGCCATCGACGACGCGATGAAAGGCCATGCCGTCGTAGAACGGTACACCCGCCTGCCGGTTCGAGCGTTTCGTTCCCTCCGCCAGGCCGACGAAATTGATAACCGTGAGCGGGGTACGCTTGTAGTGGAGTCGAAGGACAATTTTGCCGCGGTTCGTGTCGATGACAGCATAGAGTCCGTCGGTAAACTTATCGTCAGCTTCGCCTGGTTCAGTCTTTTGCGCCGAGACCGAAGACATTGCCAGCATTGTGGAAAATGCCGTGGCCAATGAGATACGGGTCAGTCGTTTCATGGGGCCGTAGTGGTTGTGGGCGTCTGGCCGGCTGCTATTGGTTGCCGCCGAGCAGTTTGTCGAAAGCAGCCTGGTTGGCGATGAATTTCTCGGCATCCGCGCCGACGCGCTTGATGACAATTTTGTCAAGGCTGTCACCTTTGGCGATGGCGTCAACGACGTCCTGCCCGTTCACGACCTTGCCAAACACCGCGTGTCGGTCGTCGAGCCATGGCGTCGCCTTGTGGGTGATGAAGAATTGCGAGCCATTGGTGCCGGGACCGGAGTTGGCCATGGAGAGAATGCCGGGGCCGGAGTGTCTCAGGGTCGGGTCGAATTCGTCTTGGAACTTATAGCCTGGGTTGCCGCGCCCGTTGCCGTTCGGGCAACCGCCCTGGATCATGAAGTCGGCGATGACGCGATGGAATATGAGTCCGTCGTAGTACGGCTGGCCTTCGGGGCGGATCGATTTGATCTTGCCTTCCGCCAGGCCGACGAAATTTGTCACTGTCAGCGGCACTTTTTTGTAATAGAGCTCTATGACGATGTCGCCTTTTGAGGTGCTCATTGTAGCGTACAGTCCGGGGGTGAGCGCTTCGGCGCTCTCGGGTTCGGTGCTTTCGGCCTCGGCGTTGACTGCCTCGACCGGGGCCGGTTCGGGATTACGGGTGTCGGACGCGGTTGCGGCGGTACTCAAAGCAAACGCAGCGCAGATGGTGAGAGCGAGATTTGTGTGTTTCATTGGATGGCTCCTTTTTATTTGGTTGAATTGTGTCACAAGGGCAGATCAACAGCCTGCGCTTCGGCGGCGCTGACGGCGACTGCCTCGGTGAATTCCATGTACTTGACGCCGTCTTCGAACGTCGTCAGTCGTATCGGTTCCAGACCCCGTATGGCATTTATGAATTCTTCTTCAACACGCCAATGGCCCTTTTTAGACGTTTCGATACTGATTTCGTTCAATTCTTTGTCGCCGCGCCGGCCGCCGTACAGTTTTTCAGCGCCGATATCGAGCAGCAGCGTGCCTTCGCTACCGTAGAGCCATGCGCTGTAGGTGTCCCGGGTGAGTCCGGTGACGCCGCTGAAGAGGAAATGCGCCTGAGCCCCGCAGTCCATTGTCGCGAGGATGTCGAGGTGATCGGGCACGCGCACGGTTGCCATTTTGCCGCCGTCCTGATGCTGGCGCTGGGGCACGAAGACGCGGCTCATTGCCATAACCCGGCTGGCGTGTCCGACCCAGCGTGCGAGGGCCTCGTACCAAATTCCCATGGCCATCGTATTGTAGCCGCTCATGTCAAAGTCTTGCCGCCAGTGGCGGGCTGCGCCGGGGTCGAGGAAGGTATCTGCGGCACCGCGGATTTCGATCGAGTAGATGTCACCGAGATAGCCGTCGGCGATGAGATCTTGAATGGTCTGATCCCAGGTCAGCGTGAAAGGTGAGGGTACGATCTGGCTGATCAGGTGGGGGAATTGCTGCGCTGTGTCGAGCATTTCGTGGGCTTCGTCGGCATTCATTGCCATGCGGGCTTCGCACAGCACGTGCTTGTCGTTCTCCAGTCCTGCGCAGCTCAGCGTGGCGTGCATATACGGCCAAGTACCGATGACGATGGCATCGATATCGTCGTCATCGATGATTTCATGCCATTGTCCGCAGACTTGTGGGATGCCGAAACGGTCAGCGACGCGTTGCCCGGACTCGCGAGTGCGGTTGCAGACGCTGACGATTTCGATTCCGTCGAGCTCCTGCAGTTTCGGGATATGCATGTCGATGGTGTTGGCGCCGGCGCCGATAATGCCGATCCGAATCAGATCCTGTGCCATGATAGATTGTCCTGTGCGGAATTGAGTTGCCAGGCGGCAAAAGAGTATCTATCGCCTTGTAAGCGTATTGAACCGAATAGTTTAGCATGTCATGGGCGATTGTAAATAGTCCCGAATGGAAAGACCCTGTACGCGAAAAGACGACCAGATAGCGTGTCCGCAGTCATTGGCTGAAGCTGATCTTTGCAGTATATTGCCAGGCTCGAGCGATTCTATCCAACTGTCTAACTAATTGCCGCCAACGTTTGCCTGGCGGTGTTGATCGTGGTTGAACTGATGCAGGAAAATCACTTAGGTCTGTTGTGCGACGTGGGCGAGCTGAGTGTGCTGTTGGGCAACAGTGAGGACATCGAGACCTTTCTGCAGCGCATAGTCGAGGCCGTAGGCCGGCATATCGATGCCGAGGTCTGTACGATCTACGTCTACGAGGAAGGGGCCAGCGAACTCGTGCTGAAGGCGACCGTTGGTCTCGACCCGTCGTCTATCGGGCGTATTCGCCTGCGCCTGGGCGAGGGGCTGGTCGGAACTGTCCTGGAGCGCGGGCAGATGGTGTGCGAAAAGGTGGCCAGCCAGAGTCCGGCCTATAAACATTTCGACGACATCAATGAAGAGCCGTTCGACGCTTTCCTGGCGGTGCCGATTCTCCGTGGAATCGAGAAAATCGGAGTTTTGGTTGTGCAGCGCGGGGTTGGACGCCCGTTCAGCGATCACGATGGTATGGCTTTGCGCGCCACGGCATCGCAGCTCGCCAGTGCGATTGAGAATGCTCGGATCCTGATGGCGATGCGGACCCGCCGCAAAGAGCAGCGAGGGACCGATACAATTACCGGCCTGCAGATGATCAAGTGTCAGGTGGCGGCGGAAGGATTCGTCGTGGCACCCGCTTTTGTCTTCGATCGGGACAAGACCTTTCGCATCATGCGCGAACACGACTTTGCGCGAACCTACAGCCTGGAAGACTTCGAATGTGCCATGGCCGTGACGGAGCAGCAGATGAAAGCGCTGCAGACGCGCGTCGAAGAGCGCCTGTCGGGTGTGGCGGCGTTGATTTTCGACGCGCATCTGATGATGCTGAAGGATTCTGAATTCGCCGGCGCCATGGTTCGCCGTATCAAGCAGGGCGTCAATCCGCCGCGGGCCTTGATGGATGTTGCTGCTGAGTTCGTCGATGTTTTCTCCCACAGCGAAAATGCGTACATGCGCGAAAAATCGAAGGATGTCGAGGACCTGGCGCTGCGTCTGTGCAACAATCTGGTCGGGGCAGAGTTGCAGTCGTCGACTGACTGTTCGGGGCGCATCGTCATTGCTCGCGAACTTTACCCGTCCGAGATGCTCATGCTATCGACGGAGAATGTCGGCGGTGTGATTCTCGTTAGTGGTGGTGCGACATCGCACATCGCAATCCTGGCGAATTCGCTGGGTATCCCGATGGTCATTGCCGACCGGCCGCGGCTGATGCGTTTGCGTGACAACGTCGAGATCCTTCTGGACGGGCATGCCGGCGAGATCTACTTGAATCCGCCGGCCGATCTGGTGGAGCATCACAAGCGCGATGCAATCGTTGACCTGGAAGCACTTAAAGCCCGTATGCAGCCCGAAACGCGCACTGCGGACGGCGCCCGTGTTCACCTTATGGCGAACGTCAATCTCTTGGTCGATGCGACGCTTGCCAACGATATGAAATCCGAGGGCGTCGGACTGTATCGCACTGAGTTCCCGTTTCTTGTGCGCGCCGATTTCCCATCGGAGGAAGAGCAGTTCGCGGTGTACCAGAGGCTATTCCGGAAGGTCGCGGGCCAGCAGGTGAGCCTGCGTACTCTCGATATCGGGGGCGACAAAGTGCTGGCCTATTACGATAATCCGAAGGAAGCCAATCCGGCCCTCGGTATGCGTTCGATTCGCTTTGCGTTGGGACATCGCAACATTCTGCAGCAGCAAATCCGGGCGACGCTGCGAGCTGCGGTCGGCTGTGAGATCCAATTGCGCATCATGTTTCCGATGATCGCCTCGGTCGACGACTTTCGGGCGGCGCGGGATGTGGTGCGCGAATGCGCTGCCGCCATGGAGCAAGAGGGTGTGCCGCACTACCAGGACCCGCAGATTGGTATCATGGTGGAGATACCCTCGGTAATCGAGATTATTGAAGAGCTCGCCACGGAAGCGGACTTTATGTGCATCGGCACCAACGATTTTATCCAATTCATGCTCGCCGTGGATCGTAGTAATGAGAAAGTGGCGCGCTACTTTTTGCCGCATCACCCGTCCGTGTTGCGGGCCTTGAAGCGCATTGCCGACGCTGCCCGGCGGCACAACACCGATGTCAGTGTGTGTGGTGAAATGGCGCATGAGATTCGCTATGTCCCGTTTTTCCTGGGTATCGGTATCCGCACGCTCAGTCTGGCACCGCGGTATCTGCCGTCTGTCCAGCGGGCGATCTCGGAGCTTACTGTTGCGCAGGCGGAGGCCGAGACCGCGGCGATGCTCGCGGAATCGACAGTAAGTGGCGTAGAGGCCCAGATGAAATGCAGTGTCTCGTTGGCTGCCAAGGTTTAGCTCATGCAAAAAAAATCATTCAACATCCAGTATTTCGCGATTCTCCGAGAGCAGCGCGGGTGCTCGGTGGAGATGCTCGAGAGTACGGCGGTGACGGCGGCCGATTTGTATGCCGAGTTGCAGGCAGAGCATGGGTTCGAGCTGGACACGGAATCACTGAAAGTTGCCATCAACGATGCTTTCTGCGATTGGAGCACACCTTTGCAGACGGGTGACGCCATCGTGTTCATCCCGCCGGTTGCCGGAGGCTGACAATGTTTAATCTTTCCGCGACCCCGCTCGAGGCTATTGACCTCAAGTCGCGCTT
>Ga0302123_10003679_pt1 | contig 10143 bp, 7 predicted proteins | sample CB21_321_MG_FD_203109 | JGI IMG/M metagenome (GOLD analysis project Ga0302123, IMG submission 203109) | Marine microbial communities from Western Arctic Ocean, Canada - CB21_32.1 | ecosystem: Environmental > Aquatic > Marine > Oceanic | place: Canada: Western Arctic Ocean | collected 2017-09-28 | reverse complement strand
GCCTCCGCACCGGCCTCGTCGCGAATCGACACCTCGATGCCGGGCATTGGCCGACCCGCAGACGCAAGGCGACGGCGTACCGCCGGGTCGTCGCTGGCGACTGCTGCCCGGTGTTCGTCGGGGCCGAGCAGGGCGACCGTCGAACTGGTCTCGGTCAGCCCGTAGGCGTTGACGAACCTCGTGTCGGGGAGCAGTTCGAGCGCCCGTTCGACCACGGGCTGCGGCATGCGGCCACCCCCGTACGAGAGCGCCCTCAGGGTGGGCAGACCGGGGGAGCCCGGGCCCTCGGCGTCGAGGTGTTCCACGATCCGGGCCAGCATCGTGGGCACGACCATTGCGCTGGTGACCCCCTCGGCCCGAACGAGGTCGATCCAGGCGTTGGGCTCGAACGTCGGGAGTTGGAGCAGGCGACGTCCGGCGAAGGCATTCGAGAGGACCGCGGCGATGCCGGCCACGTGATACGGCGGGACGCTCACCAGGGCCGCCTCCTCCTCGCCAGCCGAGCCGAACTCGACGGAACCGAGGATGTAGGAGACCAGGTGGCGCTGGCGAAGGACCGCCGCCTTGGGGTCTCCCGTCGTGCCGCTGGTGAACAAGAGCACGGCCACGTCCTCGCCGTCGAATGCCCAGTCGTGGTCGGCCGACAGCGCCGTCGCCAGTTCGGCCCAGAGGACGGCCCGATCGACGGTCTCGACGCCGTCGATCCCGTCGAGGCGTCCGGCCGCACCAGGCTCGGCGACGGCCAGGGCGGGCGACACCCGACCGGCGAGTGTGCGCAGTTCTGCGTCGGCCAGTCGGTAGTTGAGGGGGACGAAGGGGACCCCCGCCCAGGAGGCACCGAAGAGCAGCGCAGGGAGGGCCTCGGAAGAGACGTCGGCGAGCACCAGGTGCCCGGCGTCGACCGACCGGAGTCGACCGGCGATGGCGCCGGACCGCTCGAAGAGTTCGGCGAACGTCAGGCCGCTGTCGCGGGTGCCGACGGCCACCCGGTCGGCGAAGCCACCGGCTGCCATCTCCAGCAACATCATGAGGTTCACAGCGGTCGGGCCTTCGGGCGGGGGTCTGGCGGCTCAGTCGGAGGCCGGGAGGGGCTTGGCCTCCTTGAGGCCGAGCAGCGTGCCGCCAACCCCCAGCGAGCCGTCGCCGGGCTTGGTGCACAGGATCTCGAGGGCGTCGTCGCCGTCGACGTAGCGCTTGCCGAGTTGGGAGCCCTCGGAGGCAGCGGCGTCGGGGGAGCCGTTCGGGCCGCCCTCGCCGGGGGGGACCATGGTGCTTCCGCCGCATTCGAGGTCGACGTCGCCGCCGGGGGACCGGACGACGATCACCTCGGTCGTGCACACCTGGCTGGCCCAGCGGCTCCCGGGCTTGAGTTCGGCCATGTCGGCTCCTCCTGGACAATGGTGGGCCCTGATGATCGGTCACCGGACGCCGTGCGCGCCACTCCGGCCGGAGATGCGCCGGTGCCGTACGATCCACCCACGATGCCGACGACGTGTCCCGGGAGCCTCCAGGCACTGCACAGCAGCCTGACCGACGCCGTCGACCGAGTCGATGGCGCGGCGCTCGCCTGGGCCGCCTCAGGGGCGATGTCGCTGACCGGCACTGCAGACGGTCCACCTCGACAGGTACCGGTGCCAGTCGCCACCGGACTCGAGGCCGCTGCCGAGGCGTTGTCCCAGTTCGGCGGCACCGAGGTGGACGGACCGGCGCTGCTGGGCGAGCGTGCGGCCATCGCCGGGTTGGGACGGGCCGGCACCACCTCGGTCGGGGGCCGGGCGCACCTGCTCGAATCGGCCGACGGCCCGGTCTGCCTGAACCTGGCCCGACCCGACGACGTCGCAGCACTGCCGGCACTACTCGAAGGGGCCGTCGACGGGGACGACCGGCGGGCCGTTCGACGTGCGATCGGCGGGCGCACCAGTGCCTGGCTGGCCGAGCGGGCCGACCTGCTGGGCCTGCCGCTGGGCGTGCCGGGGACAGCGCCCGACGGTCCCTTCGCCGTCGTAGCCGAGGGCGGTGCCTTCGAGCGCCCGGATGCCCCGCTCGTCGTCGAACTGGGTTCGCTCTGGGCGGCTCCCCTGTGCGGCGACCTCCTGCGACGCTCGGGATGTCGGGTGGTGAAGGTCGAGTCCACTGGTCGGCCCGACTCCGCACGGAAGGGGCCGGGCCGATTCTTCGACCTCCTGAACGGCGGCAAGGCCTCGGTGGCGCTCGACCTTCGCAGCAGCGCCGGGCGGGACTCGCTCCGGCGCCTGGTCGCCGTCGCCGACGTGGTCATCGAGGGCAGCCGGCCACGGGCGCTGGCCCAACTGGGCGTCGACGCCGGGCGGGAGGTCGACCGGGGTGCCGTCTGGGTGTCGATCACCGGCTACGGCCGAACCGGGCAGCGTGCCGACGGCGTGGCCTTCGGCGACGACGCGGCCGTCTCGGGAGGGCTGCTGCTCGAGGCCCCGCTCGCCTTCGTGGCCGATGCCGTCGCCGATCCGGCGACGGGCCTCGTCGCCGCGGCGGCTGTGCTGGGAGCCCTCGACGCCGGTCGCGGCGTGCTGCTCGACGTACCGCTGGCCGGCGTGGCCCGGTGGCTGGCACGAGGCGACACGGTTCCCTCCGGACACCACCAACTGCGTACCGCACCGCCGAGGGCCAGGCCGGTTGGTCCACGGGCGGCGGACCTCGGGACCGACACCATCCACATGCTCGCCTGACGGAGCGTCAGGTCTACAGTGGCCCCATGAACAACGAGCCGGCGAACGGTGGGGAGTCGGGTCCCAGCGACGAACTGGCAGCGGAGATCGACGAACGGGCCGCCGACGGCCGCATGCCGGGCCGCCGGGGCCTCGCCACCCGCCAGCGCCTCCTCGACGCGACCGCAGAGCAACTCGAGTCGTGCGGCTACCGGGACCTCAAGGTCGTCGACATCGCCCGCACCGCCGGCACCTCGCCGGCCACCTTCTACCAGTACTTCCCGGACGCCGAGTCGGCCGTCCTCGTCCAGGCGGCGGTCCTGACCGAGGCGTGGCACGAAGAACTGCAGTTCCTGATTACCGAGCGTGACTGGTCGGGCGACCCCGACGCGGCGGCGCACGAGGTGGTCGACGGCTTCCTCACCTTCTGGACCGACCACCGTGCGATCCTCAAGGTGCTCGACCTGGCATCGATGGAGGGCGACTTCCGCTTCCGCGACCTGCGCACGTGGCTCCTGAACGGCGCCACCAACGCCCTCGTGGACCTCGTAGCGGCGCACGACAGCGACATGGACCCGAAGGCGACGGCCGGTGTCGTCATCGCCATGCTGGCCCACGTCGCCAACCACCGTCCGGGCCTCGAACGGTGGGGCGCCGACCACGACGCCCTCGTCGCCACGGTGGCGGGGATCCTGCGCCACGCAATCGTCGGCTGACCCGCCTCGAAGCCCTCGCCGCTACCCTGCGCCCGGTGACGCACCGAGTCCGGTTCGCCCCGTCTCCCACGGGCTACCTCCACGTCGGCAGTGCCCGTACGGCCCTGTTCAACTGGCTGCACGCCCGTTCGACCGGCGGCACCTTCGTGCTGCGGATCGAGGACACCGATGCCGAGCGCAACCGTCCCGAGTTGACCGAGGCGCTCCTCGCCGAACTCGAGTGGCTGGGCCTGGACTGGGACGAGGGCCCCTACTACCAGTCGAAGCGTTCGGACCGCCATCGTGAGGTCGTCGAGGACCTGCTGGCCCGGGGACTTGCCTATCTCTGCGACGCCGACAACGACGAGGTCGACGGCACGGCACTGGCCGACGGGTTGGCCGTCCGCTTCCGGATGCCCGAGGGACGCACCATGGCCTTCGACGACATCGTCCGTGGCGAGGTCTCGTTTGACACCTCCGACCTCGAGGACTTCGTCATCTGGCGGTCGAACGGTTCGCCGATGTTCCTCCTGGCCAACGCCGTCGACGACGCCGACATGGACATCACCCATGCCATCCGCGGCGAGGACCTGCTCTCGGGCGTGCCCAAGGTGCTCCTGCTGCTCGACGCCATGGGCGTACCACACCCGACCTACGCCCACCTGCCGCTGCTGGTCAACGAGTCCCGCCAGAAGTTGTCCAAGCGGCGCGACGACGTGGCGATGGGCGACTTCCGCGAACGGGGCTACCTGCCGGAGGCGGTAGTCAACTACCTCGCCCTGCTGGGCTGGGGACCGCCCGACGACGTCGAGGTCCGGCCGATCGGTGAGATCGTCGACCTCTTCCGCATCGAGGACGTCAACAAGGCGGCCGCCTTCTTCGACCTCAGGAAACTGGAGCACGTCAACGCCACCCACCTCCGGGGGCTCTCCAAGCCCGACTTCATCGACCGGGCGGGCCCCTGGCTGGCCGAGGCGCCCTGGGCACCCGACCGCTTTGACGAGGGCATCTTCGACCGCATGGTCGACCTGGTGCAGGAGAAGTTGCGGACGCTCGGCGACGTGGTCCGGTTCGTCGACTTCTTGTTCCTCGACGACCCAGTCGACGATCCCGACTCCTGGCAGAAGGTGATGGTGGACGGACCCCTGGCCGTCGAGATGCTCGACGGCGCGGCGGGGGCGCTGGCCGACTGCCCCTGGGAGACGGAGGCGGTCAAGGGCGCTGTGTTCGAGGTGGGCGAGGGGTTGGGGCTCAGGTTGGGCAAGGCCCAGGCGCCGGTCCGGGTGGCGGTGACCGGGCGCACGGTCGGGCCGCCGCTCTTCGAGACCATGGCCGAGTGCATGGAACGCCACGAGGTCCTGCGACGCATCGATCGGGCCCGCCAGCGGCTCTGATCCAGCGCCGTCACACCGGGTGGGGGCGCCGGACGCACGCCGTCGGCCGGTCGCTCGAATCCGAGAAGCCGTTACGCTGACGCCGCCCTCCGGGGCCCACCTTCGGGGGTGGTGTAATTGGCAACACAGCTGGTTCTGGTCCAGTCATTGAGGGTTCGAGTCCTTCCCCCCGAGCAAGAGGCGGTCTGAACGGCCGTCGCTACACTGAGCGCCGCCCACGGACCCGATTCACGTATCGGCCGTGGGCCTGTCACTGGCCCCGTTCGTCTAGAGGCCCAGGACGCCAGGTTCTCAACCTGGTAACACGGGTTCGAATCCCGTACGGGGTACGCGTTTCAATGGTCGGTCCTTCGGGGCCGGCCCGGCCATCCTTCCGACTGGCGAGCGTGTGCTCAGCCCAGAAGGTGGCGGACGTGGGCCGTCTCGTTGACGCAGCGCACGGTGCGGATCCCGTTCGATGAGGCGGTCACGCGGAGGATCCCGCAGTAGTCGTGGTAGATCCGGAACGGGTCGTCGTGGCCGAGGATCGTCTGGAGGAAGACGCCCATCACCATGCCGTGGCAGTACACGGCGACGGTGCGGCCCCGGTTGCGTTCCACGATCCCGTCGAAGGCGTCGCTGACCCGGAGCCGGAAGGCTGGGTAGTCGCCTCCGAACACCGACTCCCGGTCCTCGAGGAACTCGCGCACGATGGCGTGGTCCTTGCCCATCTCCTCGGCCGGGACGTACTCGGAGCGGTGGCGATCGGATTCTTCGAGTCCGACCACGGGCTCGGGTTCGAGTCCGAGGCGTCGGACCAGGGGGTCGGCCGTCTCGATGGCCCGGCGCATCGTGCTGGTGACGACGTGTTCGATGCCCTCCCCGGCGAGTAGGTCGGCCGTCACCTGAGCCTGGCGTCGGCCGACGTCGGACAGGGGAGGGTTGGCGCCCTCGCCGTCGGGGCGGGATTCGGCCTCGGGCCGTGCGTGTCGGAGGATGAACAGTTCCACGGTGGCGGAGCCTACGGGGACGGAAGGGTCCGGCTCCCGGAAGGGTCCGCGTGACAACCCGCGAAAGGCGGGGTAAGTTTCGCGTCGAACAACGGGTCCGGTCCGTCGGATCCCGCTACGGAGATTCCCGGCGGTTGGGCCCCTCAGAACGGGCCGGCGCATTAACGGGTCTTCCGTCGCATCCCCGCCGAAGCGGCGGTTCCCGGTGTCGACCCCAGGTCGGCCCCCGGTTCCCGCCACCGGGGGTCGATCGCTCTCTAAGCCGGTAGGGCGCCGTTGTGTCGGGATGGGCGGATTTGAACCGCCGACCCCCTGCTCCCAAAGCAGGTGCGCTGCCTGACTGCGCCACATCGGCGCCCCAGCTCCTTCCGCGTATTCCCTGTTCAGAGGTTTTTTTCGCCCAGTCGAAGCGTCAAGCGGCTTTTGAGCCGGTTGCGCTTCGGAGGGCCGAGTGGCGAGCAAGTGGCTACCAGGCCGACAGGTCGGAAGGGACGGAAGAGATGGCAAGGCGCACGACGCGACGTCTGGGTGACGGTTCGATCTTCTATGACAGGTCGAGACGCAGATGGGTGGCGATGGCCTCCTTGCCGCGTGGTGTCGATGGGCGGCGGCGAAGGCTGCGACGCACGTTTGACACGAGGAGTGACGCGGAACTGTTCCTCTCTGGTTTGACGCCCGAGGAGGCGGTCCCAGCCGAGGACCTCACCGTCGGTGATCTGTTGGGGCACTCGAGCGTGGCAACAACCCGTCGGCACTATGTGCGTGCGGTGCGTCCAACGGTGCCGCATGCGGGCGGCCTGGATGCTGTGTTGGGCTGAAAAAGCAGAAGAACCGCCCGAAGGCGGCTGCAAATGATGACGACGACCTCAAAATACCACACCTATTTTCTCGATGTCTAATCGTGCACAGGTTTTCTGCAAATTTCTTGAAAACCCCCTCCCCTGAGGAGGTTGGGGGTGGCCGTCAACCCCCACGTATAGATCAGCGCAGGGGTTAGCAACTGTTCTAGCGGAGATAGGTACGGGCGTTGCCAGTAAAGGAAAGTCCGCTGGTTGCCGTGACGTCGAAGAAGACTTCGACACGCATAGTCCGATCGTCCAGTAGTTCGATCATTAACGTTCCTACCTCGCTCGTATTACACAAGAATTCACGAGCTCGACCTCTGACAGTTATTGGTGAGCCGTCACAGGGTGCGAGTTTTCTCAGAACGTACGTGGTAGGTCCGCTGCTTGCCGTGACGGTGTCGAATGCAGGTGAATGATCTGTGACACCCCATTGTGTTGCGTAATCGTTGTTTCCCTGAAAGCCGTCACCAATCGAAACGCGTAGCTTCGAGGGCTCAATACTGTTAGGAGCTAGTGCTAGATGACCGGCAAAGTAGTTGGACAACGGGTTGGAGGTGGCTTGGATCGCTCCTCCGTACCCATTTGTTCCTTGTTGGAACCAGGTTCCTTGGGCAGTGCCGTCCACGTCGTAGACGAAGAAACCACCCCTAGGTGCAGCGGTTCGGAGGCTCTTGTCAACGAGCTGCGATCGCAACGGTTCGGAAAAGTACTCGAATGAATCTCTCTCGAATAGTTTGAATGGTTCTCCACATTTCGGGTAGTTAGGGGCACCATCAGGGCAGAGCCAGTACGACTCGGCGCGTGCGAAGCCGTCTACCTGTGGAGCGGCAAAGTCAACGACAGATAGGTCCAGCTTGTGTCCATCACGATGGACACCGAGCAAGTCGCCTGCTGACACGGGTATCCGCGGCGGCTGATCCTCATGGGGGCCGAAAAGCACCTGACGCTGGTCGCCAAGAGCCGCGATTATCGAATCGGGGACACCGATTACGTGGTCTACTACCAGGTAGAGGTCACATGAGACTTCAATGACGTACTGGACCTCGTAGGCATCGCCCGTTGAGCCCCCATACCCGACTCCTTGGACGGCTGTACCGCGGTTGGTTAGCGACACGATGGAACCGCTTGCTGGCGCACGTACTTCGGCAAGGACAGTGCTCAGGGGAACCCAGTACTGGTGACTGACTGGAGTCGGATGGGCACCGTTTAGCTTGCCCAACGGATAAATCCAGTCGAGTTGCTCTGGTGAGAATGGGGCAACAGGCAGCATTTGACTGCCTTCACCCTCGCAGAGGCCACCCGTCCACCAGTCTCGAGCAATGTCGATCAATGCCCATGGATTGACAAGCACTCCAATGGTGGCTTCGACGCAACTAGCTGGGTCAAAGGGGTGGCCCGTGCACACGCTGACGGTTACCTCTTGACTGCCTTCCTCAGAAAACGCCACCTCTTGGTAAAGGGCGTCTTGAAGCCTGACGTCGCTGTTCTGGACGCTGTTCCACAGTTCATTGGATTTCTCAAGTTCCCAGGTCACCCAGTCCACGTCGCCACTTACCGTTGCTGTGCACCACGTCTTGCCACCAGCGGTGAACTCTTCATCGTCACATGTGAGCGATTCGATTCTGGCTGGTCCTGAATCGGGCTGAGTCGATTCAGTGGCAACAGACTCTTGATCTTCGTCGTATTGGGGAATGGCGACGCTGGATGTATCAACGGAAACTTGAAGTGTTGTGCAACTTTGGCCGCTGCAATCCTCGATCGTGACAACCGTCTCAGGCACTAGTTGCCAATCTTCGACCAAGAGATACTCAAACGTGCCTCCCTGATGTCCCCACGCACTTCCCACACCCCAGGTAACCGAGGCTGGGTCGCCGAATCCGCTGGCTTCGCACCAGATACGACGGAGGGTCGACTCAAAGTTGCAGTCCAGGGCCAGGTCAGTGCCTACTGGAGAGGAGGTGCTGGAATCTGAAGATCCGCCCCCTGTCGAGGGAACGCTTGTAGTCGATGGTGCCGTCAGGTCTGTGGATTGGTCGGTGGACGAGGGCACAAGGATGGACGTGTCGACTGAGGTCTCCACGGTCTGGCAACTTGATCCTTGGCACTCTTCGAGGGTGACGATGACTTCAGGGACCAGTTGGTGTTCCTGCTCAAGTGGTATCTCATAGGAAGGCCCCGTGTTCCAACCCCAGATGTTGGATTCCCATCGAAGTTGGGAACTGGCAGAGTTGCCGCTCGCCGTACACGAAATCTTTGGCACTGACTCATCGAAAGTGCAGGCCGCTGCTAGCCCTACCTGGCTTGCAGACGTCGTAGTTGGCGGGTCGGTTGTAGCGGCAGCAGCAGTCGTGGTCGGTGCAGCAGTCGTGGTCGGTGCAGCAGTCGTGGTCGGTGCAGCAGTCGTGGTCGGTGCAGCAGTCGTGGTCGGTGCAGCAGTCGTGGTCGGTGCAGCAGTCGTGGTCGGTGCAGCAGAAGTCGCAGGAACCGCCGACTTCGCTATTGGTGTCGTCGTTGGCGGTGCCGTGTCCGAGTTGCCCCCGCACGCCGAAGCCACCAACAACGCCACGAGAAGCGCTCCAGGCCGTCTCACAGACTGGACCTTACGTCAGTGTCTGATCCCTGTGCTCGGGTGACCCCGGGGGGGTGGGGGTGGCCGTCAACCCCCACGTATAGATACGCGCAGCCGTTCAGTCGACCAACTTCTTCAGAGTTGAGAGGGCGATGCGTCGTTGGCCGTTCTTCTGCGGCTTACCAGCCGCATCCCACACGGGCGCGGCTGGACCGTCGTAAGCAACCTCAGGTTCACCGTCGCTGTCGATAACGACCACGACGAGCCGCTCGGCCCTTGTGCCTGACGCGGAAAGCGCGATCTCGGTGCGGGTCGTCGCTTTGATCTCGACACGGCGCCCCTGTTCGTCGATGGCGTCGTATCCGTCGTTGGACGGAGGCATCAGCGTGAGGTTCAACAGATCTGCTGCGACGACCTCCCCGAAGCTGCCTACCAGGTGACCGTCAGGGCTGAACGGCCTCTTCGTCAACTCGGTTAGGCGCTGGCACGAACGAAAGATTTTCTTTATCGCAGCTTGGACAGCGTCATCCACGTTCAGAGTCTGTCATGTGACAAGAGTCGAAAAAATCTGAGCAGAGAACGAAAAAAAAAGTGGGACACTCCTACCTATAGGTAACGGTACCGTCCGTCAACTACGGGTTTCCCCTGTCATAGACAGAGGAAACAGCTTCTACGGCATATGACATGGCTTGACATGTCAACAACTTCCCCGCGTCATTCCCTCACCCGCGTCACACCTGTTGTGTGACGCTTTCGACATGTCATTACTGCTTCTTCGCGGTGCGTGCAGCCTTCTTGGCAGCACGCACCGCTTAGCAGGACCGAATCGCCGTCGATGCCATCGGTTCGCCGTACTGACAGTTGTCCGCTCTGCGTCTACGCCGCCATGTCATCCCAGTAGCCCGTCCGACCTGGTCTACGATCCGAATGCCACGGAACCGACGAACAGGAACGACACGGAAGGGCA
>Ga0302123_10003674_pt1 | contig 10151 bp, 10 predicted proteins | sample CB21_321_MG_FD_203109 | JGI IMG/M metagenome (GOLD analysis project Ga0302123, IMG submission 203109) | Marine microbial communities from Western Arctic Ocean, Canada - CB21_32.1 | ecosystem: Environmental > Aquatic > Marine > Oceanic | place: Canada: Western Arctic Ocean | collected 2017-09-28 | reverse complement strand
CTTGAGCGTCCGGCACTCCTCGGCGTACTGCACCATGGCGGCGGGGTCGTTCGGCGAGATGATGACGAGGCCAGGGTCGGACACGGTGCGAAACGACAGCTCGCCCGCATGTCCCATCGCGCCCGTATAGAACGACGCGATCTGGTTGTTCTCGGTGTCTGTGCTGCAGAAAAATGATGCCGTGAACTTGTCGGGGACTTGTTTCACCAGTGACGTGTCGACCCCGGCAGCGTCCAGCCACTGGCGGTACTCACCGAAATCCTGTCCAGCGGTGGCCATCAGAAACGGTCGCTGCCCGAGAAGCGCCAGCGTATAGGCGATGTTCGGTGCGCAGCCGCCCCGCCGCTTGTCCATCGAATCGACGAGAAAGCTCAAGCTGACCCGCTGCATGTGCTCCGGAAGAAAGTGCTCAGTAAACTTCCCCGGAAACGACATGAGATAGTCGTAGGCGATCGAACCAGTCACAATGAATTTTTTCGCCGTCACGAACTGACCTCCACGTATTTGCCGATCAACGGCGCCAAATCCTTCTTCACCTGGTCCGACATCGCATCAGGCCTGGTCAACAACGCGTACTTCAGCGCCGACGCACACTCGCACGCGCGCGCGTACGGCAACTGAGACACCACCCCCGCGATGATTTCCTGTGCCGTCTCAGCGTTCTGCATCAAAGTGGACACGACCATGTCCACGGTGACCGAGTCATGGTCAGGGTGCCAGCAGTCGTAGTCGGTCACCAGGGCGATCGTGGTGTAGCAGATCTCAGCTTCCCGGGCGAGCTTGGCTTCCTGCAGGTTCGTCATGCCAATGATGTCCATGCCCCACGTCCGATAGAGCCTGGACTCGGCAAGGGTTGAGAACTGAGGACCTTCCATACAGAGGTAGGTCCCACGATCATGCACGGTCGCTCCGGCCCGGCGTCCACTCTGACAGACGAGTCCGCTCAGTACGCGGCAGAAGGGATGCGCGAACCCGACGTGTGCGGCCACTCCCCGGCCGAAGAATGTGCTCGGGCGCCCTTTCGTGCGATCGAAGAACTGATCCGGGATCACGATATCGAGTGGCTTGTACTCTTCCTTCAAGCTCCCGACGGCACTCGCCGACAGGATGTACTCGACACCAAGCAGCTTCATGCCGAAAATGTTCGCGCGGAAATTTATGTCTGACGGCAGGATCCGATGTCCGGCACCGTGTCGGGCAAGAAACGCCACGCGCTGGCCTCGCAACGTGCCGACCAGATAGGGGCCGGACGGCTCGCCGAACGGAGTGGTCAACGTGACATCCTGACGGTCGGTGACGTCAGCCATATCGTACAGACCGCTGCCGCCGATGATGCCGATGTGAATCTTGTCCATGTATGCCTTCGGGATGCGCGATCTGTGATGCGAAGGGTTCGATTCTACAATACTTGTTCCACGTATCGGTGTCCCTGCGCTTCGCGGATGTACCCTGCCGACACGAGCGGATCGTGCACGAAGAAAATCAAATACTCTCGATCAATCGCCTCACGGATGAAGCGTTTCTTGAATGCAAGCGTCTCCATCGGAAACAGGTCATAACCCATGATCCACGCGTCGCGGATGTGCGCCGTCGTTGGGATGAGATCGGCCGCGAAGACTGCCGTCATTCCTGCTGACTCAAGATAGACGATCTGATGCTCGGGGCAGTGGCCGCCGGTCCGAACGACGCGGACTCCAGGCCTGACCACGCAATCCCCGTCGTAGAAATCCGCGACCCCTGCCTCCTTGAGCGGCAGAAAATCATCCGGAAGATAGCTCGCCCGACTGCGGTCGTGCGGGTTCGTCGCCTCTTCCCATTCGGCCGCACGGATGAGGTAGCGGGCGCGTGGAAACCGCGGCTTCAGCACATCCCGCTCGCGCACCGTGGCGCCGCCAATGTGATCGAAATGCAGATGCGTGGCGAGCACGAGATCAAGACTCTCAGTGCTCAGGCCGACGTCTGCAAGTGCGTGGTCAAGATGGCGGGTCCGATCGAGAGCGTAGCGGTCGCACAGCTCGACGCTCATCTTGTCGCCCACTCCGCAGTCGATGATCATGCGGCCCCAGTCAGCCTCGACGATCAGGGGTCGCATGCCGAGCAGCACCCGGTGACGGTCGTCGGGCGATGCCTGCGCCTCCCAGACGGGGCGTGGCACCGCGCCGAACATGCCTCCCCCGTCCAGCCGAAACATGCCGTCGTGCGCGCTGACGAGCTCGAAATCGCCCCAGGCCAGGCGATGGGACGTAAGGGCGAATGGCGCCTGGGTGTTTTGCTTCAACTCCACCAGCACACCATGCGCGGATGACGGGTGAATGAAGGCAATCAGCGAGGATTGTGCTCCGGGCCTCGGCTGCTCGTCGATCAAGCGCACTCCCCGGGCTCGGAGGTGGTCGAGCGCCGCGCCGATGTCGGGCACGCGGAGTGTGACGTGATGGATCCCCGGACCGCGCTTCTCCACGTACCGGGCGATGGGTGAATCTGGCGCCGTGGCTTCAAGCAGCTCAAGCGCTGCCTGGCCCGCGGGAATGACGTGAGCCCGAACACGTTGGGACCCGACATCCTCTGCAGGCTCAATTTCGAGGCCCAGCGCGTCGCGATAGAAGTCCAGTGCCTGTTCGATATCCTGCACCGCGATGCCGACGTGATCGAGGATGGCCTTCACGTTGTTCGAGGTAGCGTCGGATCTGGCCCGCGTAGCGCCCGGTACATGAGGTCGGAGGCAGCGGTGTACGGGTCGATGTCGCGAGCGGCAATACGGTCGATGACACGGTCCAGCTCTCCCGCTGGCAGGACACGATCGAGGCGCTCCATGAACTGATGCGACAAGAGTTCGCGGAGTCGAAATACTTGACGCGCGCGGGTACGGCTACCGGCCGTATTCTCTGCATGCGCCTGGAACCGTGAGATTGCCGCTCGCAGCTCAGGGATCCCCTCTCCCGTCGTCGCAACGGTCTTGACGATCGGCGGACGCCATTCCGCAGATCCGGTCGATCGAAGCGCCTGGCTTGCGGCAATGGTTTCGACCATTCGGTCTGCGCCGTCGCGGTCGGACTGGTTCACGACGAAGATGTCGGCAATCTCCATGACGCCGGCCTTTAGCGCCTGCACGGCGTCACCGCTCGTCGGCACGAGCACGACGACGGACACGTCCGCCGTCGCTGCGATCTCGACCTCACCCTGGCCAACACCAACGGTCTCAACGATGATCGTGTCCTTACCTGCGGCGTCAAGAACCAGAGCCGCGTCACCGGTCGTCCGCGCGAGTCCCCCGTAGTTGCCGCGCGTCGCCATGCTACGAATGAATACCCCTGGGTCAGAGAAGTGACGCCCCATCCGCACACGATCACCAAGCACCGCGCCACCGGTGAACGGGCTGGTGGGGTCGACAGCGATGACACCAACCTCCTGGCCATCCTGACGAATCTCTCCCGTAAGCCGATCGACGAGGGTGCTCTTTCCGGCGCCGGGTGGCCCCGTCACGCCGATCAACTGCGCACGCCCCGTCTTTGGGAATATGGCCTGCAGCAAGCGGACGCCGGCCGGCGTTTCGTCCTCGACCAGCGACATGGCGCGGGCGATCGCCCGCGGATCCCCAGCAAGCACACCAGACGCCAGCAAGGGCCCCGTCAACGCAGCCGTCATGCCCGTAAACCTGCAGACGGCCTCAGACGGATTCCGAGCCTGTACCTCCGATGGTTGATCAACAGCAGATTCATAACAGTGCCGGCACCGATCTGATCGTATCATTCGGTATGCGATCGCCTCAGACAACACAGCCCGCACGTTTGGCGACGGAATCGAGATACACGCTCGGGCGCATGTCCGGAGCCGTCCTGATCATGCTCATCGCTGCCGCCACGCCGGCGTTCGCGGACGCAACGGCCTTTATCGGCAGCACTGCCACGCCGGCTAACCGGCAGTTAAAAGGATTCGCGGTTGGCATCGGACTTCTGGTGCTCGGCTTCGAGTTTGAATATGCGCGTACGAGCGAAACGCCGGCGGAGGCCGCGCCTTCACTGACGACCGGCATGGGCAACGTGCTACTGCAGACGCCCGTCCCGGTCGCGGGCATGCAGTTTTACCTGACGAGCGGCGGCGGCGTGTATCGGGAGCGCCTCGGTACGCGGGAGGTGACGCACTTTGGTATGAACGCTGGTGGAGGCGCGAAGATCTCGCTCGTCGGACCGATTCAAGCCAGACTGGATTACCGTGTCTTCAGACTTCGCGGCGAACCGCTGCACACGGTCGTGCAACGCATCTACGCTGGACTGAATTTCGGATTCTGACGTCGGTCCTGGCGTACCACGCCGCGCATCGCGTCGGAAATTTGAGGGTCTCGGAACACCCCGCTGGCCATAGCCGCTGTGATCACGGCACTGGCGGCGCGGGGCGCGGCGTCACCGCCGGCGCGGCCAGCGAACCCGGTGTCGCTGGCGGCAATGGCCCGGGTTGTACTGGCGTCAAATTCAACAGGCTCCCGCCTCCCGCCAACGCGCCTGTATACAACTTCCAGATGTCCTGAATCTGATCGGGATACGCGTCACTCAGAATGCGACCGAGGCCGTAGTCCGCCCCCGGGACGGTCGGCTCGACGAGAAACATGTACAACACCGTGCCGTTGGGGCCAGGCTCGGTGGCTCTGAGCACCCGCCACCCACGCGCCTGAGCCACAACGCCAGGGTCCGTCGACGTCTCAAGCGCTGCCTCCAAGTACCCGATCACCATCTCGAAGTCGACGACCCGATCCGCGCGCACTGCCGTGAAGATCACCCCAGTCGAGGCCGTAAACGTGCGGGCACCAAGAGGTACGGGCGGCACAGTGGGTGCGGGCACCAGCGGAGCCTGTTCGGCGGGCGCCACCGGATCCTCTGCGCCGGGCGCCACGGCTGGTGGAACGGTCTGCTCGGGAGCAACGGGTGCGGAAACTCCCTGCTGAAGAGCGGGCGTCTGGTCCGGCGCCGGAGTTGGCATCGGCACTTGCGTATGCGCCAGCGACGTGAGGCACACAGTGGTGGCCAGCACTGTCAGTACGGTTCGCATCAACTCTCCACGCGGATTCGAGAATCCGCCCCAACAAAAAAAGAGCCCCGAACGGCGGCGCCGTCCGTGGCTCGGGTCGTGCAAGCGCGAAAGCGCGTGAGCTACCTGGACAGGTCCACTACAACGGTGCCGACGTTGGCGCCGAGCGCGGCGCCAAATGCCGCACTATACATGTCGTACAGGCGTGTCCGCTCCGCGGGGTCCTCAAACGCCTCGTACAGAATCGGCATGATGCTATAGTCGGCGCCCCTCACGACAGGGTCTATCACGTGGGTATAGACAATGTTGCCGTCAGGCATCGCTGTCCCGCCTTTGACAACCTTCCACCCGGCCGCCTGCTGGTTGCGCTGGGTACTCGCGGACTGCGTCAACGCCTCGCCGACCTTCGCCATGACCTCCTCGAAGTCGGCGACTCCAGCCGGCTTGATCGCGATCAACCAAAGCGCCGTATCACCATCGAACGTCAGCGCATCCTGAGCGTGAGCCGTGCCGTGCTGGGAAAGCGCTGGCAACAACATGATGGCACCAGCCAGTATTAACCCGGACAGTCGTCGCATCTTCAAGCCTCCTGAGATTAAGCGGGAAAGGCAGTAACTCTACCGTACAGTTCATCCGATGAAAACGGCCATTATCTCGTGGGCGAGAAGCATCCCTTCCCGCGGCAGCCGCAGTATAGCCCCATCATAAGACAGAAGCCCCCGATCTAGGAAAGGTTGAAGTCTTTCGCCGTATCGGCCCCAAACGTCAACGCCGTACCGTTGGCCTACGGCGGCCACATGAAGGCCCGCGTTGAGCCGAAGCCCAGTAAAGAGGGCCTCCTCAAGCCGATGGTCGAGGGACGAGATCACCTGATCCCTTGCGATCGGTGCCCCCGCGGTAACGGCCGAAATGTAATCCTCAGTGCTGGACAGATTTTGCCAGCGCGAGCCGGCGCGTGTGGAATGGGCCCCGCACCCGAAGCCGAGCCACTCGCCGTCGGTCCAGTATTTCAGGTTATGGCGTGCCTGACGCCCGGGGCGCGCCACGTTTGAAATCTCGTACTGCTCGTATCCCGCTGTGTCCGTTCTCCCGAGAGCGGCCAGGTACATGTCAGCCACGTCGTCGTCGGGCGCGACAGACCACCGGCCGCGCGCCATGGCGTCTCGCAGCGGTGCATTTGGGTAAATTTCAAGCATGTACAACGAGGCGTGGTCCGGTCCAAGCGAGATCAGGGTATCGACCGACTCAAGCCATTGCGCGACCGTCTGCTGTGGGAGCCACATCATCAGATCGAGCGAGATATTGTCGAACCCCGCGGCACGAGCCATCTCAAAGGCCTCAGCTGCCCTGGCAGCCGAGTGCAGTCGACTGAGGCGCACGAGCTCATCGTCACGGAATGACTGAACGCCGTAGCTCAGTCGATTGACGCCGGCCGCCCGGAAGCCAGTGAGCCGCTCCGGTGTGACCGTCTCGGGATTCGCCTCCAGCGTGATCTCCGTATCGCCGTCCAAAGACCACGACTTTCCGCACCCGTCGATGACGGCTGCGATCTCTGCGGGATCGAGCAGCGACGGTGTGCCGCCCCCGAAAAAGATCGTGTCGGCCGGAGATCCGTCGCCCGCGCGCCGAATCTCGGTCAGCAGTGCGGCGACGTACCGCTCCTTCAGGGCCGGTTCGAAGAGGCCGCGGTTAAAGTTGCAGTAGTTACAGATGGCGCAACAGAAAGGGATATGAACGTAGAGTCCGAGCACGCTAACTGATTGGAATACTTTGACCTAGGACCCGGCCCTGCCGCCTGACCACTTGAGATCGGCCTTGCCATCGCGCCCCCGTATCTGAGCGCGTGCCTGGCCTGCCGCGCGCGAGGGCAACGTGGTCTTGCGCGAGGCCTTGCTGCGCAGCTTCGAGAGCATGATCAGATCGTCGACACCGCCGTTGGGTGGCAGCTGCCGGTAGTCGGCACCGTCCAGATGGACCTCGTCGCACATTTCGTGGAGGCGGGAGCGCATCCGGTAGCCGATGCGAAACAGCAGAGAATCCGGATCCGTTGTGTCGTCGCCCCTCTCCTCGTGGTTCGAGGTAAAGACCGTCGTCCGCTCTGCGCTGTACCGGGCGTTGACGATGTGGTTCAGCGTCTCCTCGACCCACTCTGAGGTCTTCTCGGCACCCAAATCGTCCAGCACGAGCATATCGGCCTCGATCACGGGTCTGAGCACGTCGATTTCCACAGCCTGGTTGAGAGGATCGTACGTACTACGGATTACTCGAAGCAGATCGCGCGTGTCGTAGAACATCCCGCGCGCGCCCCGCGTCGTGATGACCTGCCGGAGAATCGCCACAGCCAGATGGGTCTTGCCCACACCCGGGGGGCCGAGAATGAGCAAGCCACGATCGACTACCGGAAAGCCCTCGGCCAGAGACGTGGCCTGCCGCAGCGCCTTCGTGAGCTTCTCGTTGTAGGCCGTGTAGCTCGTGAGGTCGCAGTGCTGATACCGACGTGGGATACGTGCCTCCGATAACAACCGTGCGGCTGCAGACTCGCGTGTGCAGTCGCAGCGCGTGACTCGCGAGACACCATCAACCTCGATCGTTTTCCATCCCGTGTCATCGCAAATCTCGCAGGCCACGTCGGCGATCCTAGCGTACTTGCCAGTCCGCGGAGGCGCGTATCCGCGGGCCTATTTTTGTTTTTGAGTTTCGACTTTCGGTGCCAGACTATCGGCCTTCGGGTCCTTGACCGAGTGCTTGACGAGATCGGTGGGCGATGACTTGACCATCGCGGTACCTAGCCGTTGCTCCCAGTCGTCGAGACCGCGGGCCAACTCGCGCTTGACGTAGTCCATGAACTCGTTGACCTCATGCTGCATGCCTTCGATTTTGCGACGCATATGCAGAATGATCTCGACGCCAGCCAGATTCACGCCGAGGTCGCGCGTGAGCGCGAGAATCGTCTCGAGTCGCGCAAGGTCGTCGTCCGAGTACAGGCGGGTATTGCCTTCGGTCCTGGATGGTGAGAGAAGCCCCTCTCGCTCGTACAGCCGTAACGTTTGCGGATGGATGTTGTACTTCTGAGATACGGCGCTGATCATGTAGTACGCCTTGCCTCGCTCAGCACGCTTCGCCATCAACTACTCCAACGGCCCGCGAACGTTTTCACCATTGATCCGACCAAACTCCCGAAGCAACTCTTTCGAGCGCTCGTCGAGCACCCTCGGCAGCATCAGCTGTACTTCGATGACGAGATCGCCACGGCGCCCGTCACGCACCGACGCCGCTCCGCGCTCGCGCACGCGAAATCGCTGCCCTGATTGCGTGCCTGGCGGTACCCGCAGTCGAGCCGGTCCGTCTGGCGCCGGCACGTCGATGCGTGCTCCGAGTGCCGCCTCATGGACCGCCATGGGAAGCGCGACGTGTACATCGTCGCCTTCGCGCCGAAATAGGGGGTGAGGTGCCACGTGCGCGGTGATGTACAAGTCACCGGGTGGACCACCGCGAAGCCCGGCATTACCCGCGCCTTCAATGCGAATACGATCGCCGTCGCTGGTCCCGGCCGGAATCGAAACCTGCACCGCCTCGCTGCGTGTCTCTAATCCCGATCCGCCGCACGGGGGGCAGGGTGCGAGTCGTTGATGTCCAGAGCCGCCGCAGCCGCTACACGCACGGGAGAACACCATGTGTCCGCGCACGGCACGGACCGTGCCAGTCCCCTCACACAGAAGACACCTGCCAGGCACCATCCGTGTCCGGCCTGCCCCCCCACAGACGCGGCAGGCGCAGCGACTCGTCACCGTGATTGGTCGGGCCGTATCAGCGAACGCCTCCTCGAATGTCAACTGCACCTCCTGATGCAGATCCGCACCCCGTTCGGATACCGCCCTCCGCCCGCGATCGGTCAGGACCTCTGCAAACAGGTCACCGAACGTCGTGGAGTCGTCCTCGGTTCGAGCCGAGAAGTCAAAGCCCTCGAAGCCGCTCCGCCGACTGTGCGGTTCGTCACCGCTGGGAGCCGAGTCGTGTCGCACGCGACGGTCGGGGTCGGTCAAGGTCTCGTACGCCTCGAGGATCTGCCCGAAACGACGCGCCGCCGCATGGTCCCCAGGATTGATATCAGGATGGCATTGCCGCGCCAGCCGCCTGTACGCCCGTTTGATCTCGGACTCACTCGCCCCCTGCCGCAAGCCGAGAACAACGTAGAGATCCATAGCCGAGCTACTTCTTCTCCTCATCTACGACTTCCGCGTCAATGACGTCATCCTGGGAGCCGGATGCCGGCGCCGATTCGGTTGCCTCATCGGCGGCGGCTGCGTCGGGCTGCTGATAGAGCGCTTCGGCAGCCTTGTGCTGCGCCTGGGTCAGCGCCTCCATCGCGCTAGTCATCTCAGCCGTATTGTTGGCTGCCATGGCCGCTTTGAGCGCCTCGATTGCAGACTCAACCGCCGCCTTGTCGCCTGCCGTCAGCTTCGCACCCGTGTCCACCAACATCTTGTCGGCGGCATACACAGCCTGATCCGCTCGGTTCCGCGTCTCAATCTCCTCACGCCTCTGTTTATCCTCGTCGGCGTGGGCGGAAGCTTCGTTCATCATCGTGTCGACTTCCTCCTTACTGAGGCCACTCGACGCGGTAATTGTGATCTTCTGCTCCTTGCCGGTGCCCATGTCTTTCGCGGACACATTGACAATGCCGTTGGCGTCGATGTCGAAGGCCACCTCGATCTGCGGCACGCCGCGCGGAGCTGGAGGAAGCCCGACCAACTGAAATCGACCCAGCGTACGGTTGTCTTTCGCAAGCGGGCGTTCGCCCTGTACCACATGTACTTCCACGCTCGTCTGACTGTCAGCAGCCGTCGAAAACGTCTCGCTCTTTCGAGTGGGAATCGTGGTGTTCCGAGTAATCAGGGTCGTCATCACCCCACCCAGTGTTTCGATTCCAAGCGAGAGTGGCGTGACGTCAAGAAGAAGGAGATCCTTGACCTCGCCCGCCAGGACGCCCGCCTGAATCGCAGCACCAATCGCGACGACCTCGTCCGCGTTCACGCCTTTGTGCGCTTCTTTGCCGAAGAGGTCTTTGACGATCTGCTGCACGCGGGGAATTCTTGTGGACCCGCCAACAATCACGATTTCGTCAATCTTCG
>Ga0302123_10003673_pt1 | contig 10153 bp, 7 predicted proteins | sample CB21_321_MG_FD_203109 | JGI IMG/M metagenome (GOLD analysis project Ga0302123, IMG submission 203109) | Marine microbial communities from Western Arctic Ocean, Canada - CB21_32.1 | ecosystem: Environmental > Aquatic > Marine > Oceanic | place: Canada: Western Arctic Ocean | collected 2017-09-28 | reverse complement strand
ATGGTGCAGTATTGTTATTCAGCGGCATTTTAGCTACGATGAATGGCGGCAGAATAAGTAGCATCATTGGTTTGCCGATTTGTCTATTGATACTTCATACTTCATTTTCAATAGGTTTAGTCGACGGAATATTTCGTCGCGGTAAGGCAAGTAGAGATCGAACCTCTTAGCCCAAAACAGGCGAACATTGATGATGATAGGGTCTGAGCAGAAGGTGAGTGATATCATGGAGACCAGGCCTACCACCGCACTTGCTCTGCTATTTGTGCCAATAATGGTCCTCAACGTTTTGCGTTTTGCAATCCCTCCAATCGATGCAATGTTTGACTTCTCGACCGAATTAATGTTGGCAAGCAATGGTATCGCTATCGGCATCGGCTTTGTTCTTTACAAGAGAACCCAGAGGGTACGCGACCATGAATGGCAACGAACCAAAGCCCTCAAGGCAACAAAAAAGCAATTCAAGGCTGAAGAGAGCGGGGTTTGGGAGCGAGAAGTAGATCACGGAATAGATACTAGTAACGTCAATAAGGAAGCACTTGAAGGCAATGTTTCTCGCATCAATCTCGAGGGCAAGGAGATAGAACTAGATCGGGATGATACCACAGAGGTTCAATTCTTAATGGACTCCGAGGTGGTGATTAAGGCCACTCGACGAGTTTCTGGCAAAGATAATTTCGATCAAGCCGAAATTCAGTCTACTGTTGGTGCCACACGTAAAACAGGTTTTATGGACCGTGTTCTCGATTCTATGATGAACCTTTTCGGCAAGAACTCCCCGCACACACGGCAAGAGAAGCGCGCTGAGATTCTAGTAAAAAGAGCGACTGATGAGCCGATTATCGCCCAAAAGCCAATCGCGCCAATGCAACGAACCGATGATGATGATGATGATGATGAGCCTGTTACAAACCTCGAGATAATGTCGTTGAGTGATCACGGGAATGTGGTTCAAGAACTAAGCCCTCAGGCACCTCTAACTCTTGAAGTACAAAAACAGATACATGCTTCAACTCAAAGTGGAACTGTGATTACACCCTCATCTGAATCCTTGCACCAAAAAGTGGCGCCGGTAGAATCGCTTGAGCAAATGGCGATGGTGTCCTCAATACCAACAACCTCTCAAAGAAGTGGTCAAGTGTCGGTTTCAGGGCCTCGTTGCGCTGAATGTGGCGTGAGTAGGGACCCCAATTCCAGATTCTGCGATAGTTGTGGCGCCGAGTAATAGAGTTTGGTTTGGCAATCTCTTTGGCACCAATATTGAAGAGACCCACTCAGCAGCCATGAATCATCGCGAGGGGTCATATGTCTGAAAAGCGGGACTATTATGAGATTCTTGACGTCGACAAAGGCGCTGACGCTAAGCAATTAAAGCAAGCGTTTCGCAGCCTCGCTCGTCGCTATCATCCCGATAAAAACGATGCTGATGACGCCGAGGCTCGTTTCAAAGAAATTCAGGAAGCTTATGCGGTTCTCTCCGATAGTGATAAGCGCCAACAATATGACCGATTTGGCCATAATCCCCCTGGAGGTTCACCCTTTGGTGCAGGAGGTTTTTCTGGTTTCAACATAAATCTCGACGATATTCTTGGCGGTGATTTCTTTTCTTCTTTCTTTGGTGGATCTCGGCGTTCGGCAAATAATGGTAATGACATATTATTACGCCACACGATAACTTTGGAGCAGGCTTTTACTGGGGTGGAAGAGAAGATTGACATCGACCTTCCTAGCAAATGTAGCGATTGTTCGGGAACTGGTGCTCAAGGTGGAAAAACCACGACTTGTAAGGCTTGTAGTGGTCAAGGACGGGTGAGAGTTCGCCAACAAGTAGGACCATTTGTACAAGATGTTGTGCGCACTTGTGATAGATGTAGCGGACTTGGTTCAACCGCGGATTCTAGTTGCCGAGAATGTGCTGGAAATGGTATTGTCGAGAAAGAGCAGAGCCTGAAGGTCACGATTCCAGAGGGGGCAGATCAGGGGATGCGTTTGCGCATTAGAGGCAAGGGTCAACCTGGGACATATGGCCGCGGCCAGCCGGGAGACCTCTTCATTGAGATTCAGTTAGAGAATCACCCCTGGTTTGAAAGAAGTGAACGCGATTTGATAATGTCTCTACCATTGGGATATGCTGATTTAGTTCTTGGCTGTGAGTTTGAAATCCCGCATATCGATGGTGGTAAATTGAATATCACCGTGCCTAAATCGTCCAATTCGGGCGATACTATCACCATTTCAGGCAAAGGAATGCCCGATTCCCATGGGCGAATCCGCGGTGATGTGGTAGTGCTACTCAAACTAGATATGCCGCGAAAATTCAGCAAGTCGGTACGAAAAGCCCTCGATGATTTACGCCAAGAGCTGTTGAGCGAAAGTGATGTAATAGTGCGCATGAAGGCAGATGCGGACGAGCGTCGGCGTTCTTGATTATTGCCGTTCTAATGTTTTTGCCGGCTTTGCCGCCATTGGTTCACCCTTTACTATTCCCGAGAGGTGGATGTCAACACTATTCGCCTTGCCGACGAGGTTGATTTGGCTGTAGAGCCGATGACCACACAGGAGGCTATCGAGGAAGACCTCATGTTGACGATGTAGGAACCTTGGGGTTACGCTTTCGACATGCCAGGCCTCACCTTCCGGCGCTTCAAAACGCAGGCCTGCTATTTCCCAATCATCCTCGCAGACCTTTATTCCAATCAATAATGGCCATGAATCATCCTTGGTACTTTCATCGTTCAATCGCCAAATAGCGAGATCGATTCCCAAGGTATGATGACGAATACAAGGTTCGCCCCAGGAGAGAACAGACTCTTCCCACTCCATAGAAGCTACAGTGCGCAGTGCTCTGGTCAAATCCTTGCTACTTTGTTTATTGGAATCAGCATTAGCGATGCATTGAATCAACCATTGTCTTCTATCCTTCATCGCTGTCATTTGCGCGGCAAAGCGCTTATCTTTGCGAATATGAAGCCAGAGAAACAGTGCTGGAATCAAAAATGAGACGCCCAAAATCCAGCGAACTCTTTCACCCCAAATCTGTGCACTTTCATTAGGGGCGAACCATGGTTCCTCTCCTTCGTCGATCAACTCGTAATTCAGACGCATCGAATAACGTATTTCCGCCCCATCACCTCCCCATTCTTCAGTGATTGCTTCCGCCCCATCAACGTGCTCAACCCGTAGGAAATGCGTGCCCAATCCCAGTTGTGAGGTGATGGTTATGCCACCGGTTTGGAAAGTTGCATTCTCACTGGAAATTGGTTGCCATGTTCGCTGATCCATATCCCAAATAGTTACCTCAAGAGAACTTACATTACCTTCGATAAGGACTTGTACCATGTGAATAGATTCGGGCCAACCCGTGGTCTCAATGCGAAACATATCGCTGTAGTCATTTACGGGCAAGGTTATTTCCGCATTGACTGTGGTACCGTCTAAAGGTAGAAGTGGCCATGAACTATTATCGGTGTTATTGGATTGAGGAAACAAATTAGGCGCATCCATTCCGATGTTGACATCATGGTGTAGTGATTTGCTAAACGAGATAGTCCAGCGGCCAGAGGTATTTGCGATGATGCTTATGCCATCCATATTCGGCATTCCCCATATAGCACTACTACCAAGTGGTTTTGCCACCACTCCACTGATATTGTCGTCATCGATGTAGGCGAAGTCGTATGCGACATCGGATTGAATCATCAGTTTCTCATTTTGTAGTAGGGGGATAGTCAATTTGCTTCGGCCAACTCTGCTTATTTCACCATCGGCATCAGCATGACTGTCATTAGAGGTTTGATGACCTTTAAAGCGCAGAGAATAGACGGTATCAGGTGATTGAGAGGTTATCTCGACTATTATTCTTGAGTTTGATGATTCGACAAAAACCGGTAGGTGTTGCAGCCCGGGGGTGGAATTGGTTGAGATTCTTATCTCGACGGTAGATTTGTCTTCCATCTGTGTGGATTGCAAATAGAATTCGATGAGAATATCATTGGATGCAGCGATTAATTCGGTCTCAAGATTCCATTCATCACTAGCATTGAATATCAAAATATCAACATCGCCACTGGGTAGGTCACTCGAGATGATAGTCGATTCCTCACAAGGACATTCATTGTGCATGAATAGTGTTTGACTTTGTGCGCTTTCGCTTGGAATGGGTCTAGTATCCCTTGGATCGATGGTATTTGGGATGATAATGATTCCCTGACTAGCATTCTCTATCTCGACACTTCCATTTTCTACTTCAAAATCCAATACATCTCCCTCTGCAATAGTAATATTATTTTGCCGGATAATATAATTACAACCATCACAATTTGCCCAAGCGCTACCTTCTACCACACTATATGTGGTGCTAGCGATGACTACAGGGGCGCAAAGCACGAGGAGGAGAAATCCTGCTATCAGGCTGCGCATATTGTTTGGCTGCCAATCATCTGTATTCAAATCATTCAAGAGAGGTTCACCTCACGCATTGGTTGATGCCCGAACTAGGTCGTACAGTAATCGCCCGGCAAAGGATGGCGAGATTATGGGCACTTGGTGACCGCAGTGCACCGGTTTCTTTCACTCCCGGGTTGGTATTACTCGAAGGAGATGTAGGGCGAGAAGTGAGTTTAGCGCCCTTTATTTGCCAAACTGATTCGGCACTTCCTTCGACGATGACGATTACCGGACGCGCCGGATTAGATCCGTTTCAAAGCGATGTCAACAGTCCACAATATGCTGCGTCAATCGGTCATGTACTACCCCCTTCACTCGACGAAGCCGATGCCGGTGAAAAAGCTGATAGTGGAGATTTACTACCGGTTTCATGGCAGAGGATTCGTCACGACCCCGACTTGTTGGCCAAGGATCTCAAGCCAGCGATTATCGCATTGGTTGATGCACCGCAATTAGCGCGTAGGCCCGGGCGATTAATCGAGGCGATAACTCTGCTAAAGCGCAAATTTCCCGGGGCATTAATGTGGACCCCAGGTCTATCAGGTCCCGATAATCTCGCACCTCTCACTTGGTTTGGTGTCGATTTACACGACCAAGTACGCAGTCGCCAATGCGCAGCATCGGGCTATGTGTTGACCGCATCTGGGCCGAGGAAAATCGAAGAGAGTGGTGAGCCTGATGTCGACCACTGGGCTATCGCTATCGCTGAGGTGCGTCGAGCGATTCGCGACTCAAGTTTGCGTGAATTGGCTGACCGACAAGCACTGACCTCTCCCCGCTTGGTCGAGCACATGCGTCGTTATGATGATTTGATGGCCGAAAGCAGTGACCATCTTTCGCAAATAGTTGATAATGGCGTCCATTTCAATTGTCATAGTGAGGCCGCTCAGAAAGACCCCTTGGTGCGTAATTGGCAACGTTTTATGCGCGATGAATACCAAAGCCCCAGCGGTATGAACGACGTATTGATTCTACTGCCCTGTTCAGACCGTAAACCATATTCCTCCTCTAAGTCACACAAACGATTTTTCCGAGCGATTTCCCATAATGGCTGTCATGAATTAATGATAACCTCTCCATTGGCAGTGGTGCCGCGCGACTTGGAGAATATCTGGCCTGCAGGGATGTATGATCTGCCAGTAACCGGCGATTGGAGTCTGGATGAGCTAAGTGTCATTCACGAGGTGTTGGCTGGAATATTGGCACGTAATAAATACCGAGTGATTATCAATCACAGTGGCATGGATCTCTCGAATCTCGGTATCGACATTATCGATACTAGAATCGGTGAGCGCGCGACTAGTGAAGAGGCTTTGAGTAGATTAAGTGCGGCCTGCAAAGAGAATATCAGTAGAGGTCGCAGAAGAGGTGAGCAAGTCAATATGGATAATTTATGTAGTGTGGCTAGATATCATCATTTGAATGATGACTGGCTCAAAGATTGCCGCATCAAGGGACGTTATCCGCGCTGGAAAGTCGAAAATGATGGCAAGCAATTAGCAATGTGGTCTCCGGAGAGAGCGGGGTTTTCAATCTCCAAAGCTGGCGTCGAACATCTTCATCAGCACAATAGTCTCGCCCGAATCGACTTAACAGAGGATTTCAAACTAAAAGGTGACTTACATATAGGTATAATGAAGGCTTGGGACAAGGATTTGCAAAGAGGTAGTGACGTGCTCTTAATGCAGAGCAGTCACTTGGTTGGCATCGCTAGATGTCTGGCTCCTTCTTGGGAATGGGATGGCACTCCTGGGCGTCTGTTGAAGTTGCATCATAAGTTATGATAGCTTCATGCATAATAGTAGCGGTTAAGAATAGGTAGCGAGTCGGCGGCTTGCTCAGAGGTGTTCACATGGCAAGAATGTACTCATCCAACAAAGGAAAGAGTGGCTCGTCGAAGCCATTTGTCAGTGCTGCTCCAGAGTGGTCTAATAGCGATGTATCAGCGGTCACTTCCCTAATCGTCGAATTGGGCAAGTCGGGTAAGACCTCAGCAGAAATCGGTACAATTCTCCGTGACCAGCACGCCATTCCCGATGTGCGCTTGGTCCTCAATGGCAAGCGTATCGCTGCAGTTCTTTCCGAGAATGACATAGGTGGTGCTTATCCAGAGGATCTGATGAACCTGATGCGCAAGGCGGTTACACTGATCAACCACCTTGGTTCCAATCGTAAAGATCACCACAATAACCGTGCATTGCATCTTACTGAAGCAAAGATTCGTCGCATGGCTCGTTATTACCAATCCGAAGGTCGTCTGGCCGCTGATTGGAAATACAAGCGTGACCAGTTGCGCTTGATGGTCGAGTGATTACTACAGTCATCTTGATGAACTACGCAGCCCTCCATTCGTTTGGTCTTGGACATGCGTGATCTCTTGGCTCTGCCAATGCTTGCCTCTTTAGAGGAACAGATTAGGCGTTGCAATGTTTTGATTAACGATGCTAGTATCGTCGATTTGGTCGCTCCATCCGATTTGGAAGGGGTTCTTGGTTTGGTGCAAATAGAATCGGCATTGATAGATGAAAAAATCTCTTACCGTCGGCGTTTACTACTAGCGAGAAGAGATGTTCCACGTGATGAGATCGACCGGTTACCGGATACGGAAGGATTGCTTATCCACATTGACCCCTTTGCTCATTCTAGTGAGGGTCTATCAGTCGCTAAAAATTTAATTCATATCACGCCCTTTGCGACAATAATCGAATTCGAAGGTTCAACAACCAGCCATCAAGGGGTAGTAGATTGTGTGGCGATATGCGCAGCACTCGCTAATCGGTTGAGTACTAATTCCCTCCGTGTGCGTCGTTTGCGTCCACTTTCGATGGCTGGACAATGGTTGCGAGACTCCCTAGATGCAACATATGACCCTGCATTGACCTTGTTGCGCAATCATCTCGACGAGGAAGGTTCGATTCAAGTGGTCGCTCTACCAGAGGTGACCAATCCTGATTTATCGGCATTGGATGGGATTGCTGAGCGGATGCTCAAGCGCCTTGCTAAATCTTGGCCGGGAATGGATTTTGATCAGAGATCGCAGGCGCTTTCTGAATTGGCACTACCTGTATTGAGAGAAGCGAAAATCTCGACCCCACGGATAGAAGAATTGATTTGGAAGAGAGCGATTATCGCTGAAGATGGTAGAGATTTAGCCTCGGTTTTAAATGAGGTTAGAGCTAAATGGCCAGAAGGTGGTGATCAAACCAGAGTCCACGCCTCTGAAATGTCAGATCGCTTGATATCTAACGGTATTTTCTAAGATACGATTTTCAGGACTTTGCCACAACCACCACAGGGGATACGCAATGGTCTTTCGTCACTGGTGATGGCATTTGCAGTGGTACAAGCAGGGCAATCAACCAAGGGCAATTTACCTAATTCATCATCGAGTTCGTTACGTTTTGGACTGGCAACTGCTGTTATCAATAATAGGGCGATAGTGACGGCGAGAATAGCGATTATCGTAAATGGTGGATAGGCAAAGAAGATTGCTGTTGCCACTATTAGGAATAGTGACGACTCCATCCATAGTGCTTTTCGCACCCGATTCTTGGTCATACGCAGGGCGATCCAAAATCCGGCAACGCAGGTTATCGCAGCACCAAGACTCAATGGGAAGGGTGAGTGAAGCGGGCTATTGGTTGCTAAGGCGACAAAAGTGAAGGTAGCATCGGTGTCCAATGCGGTAGCAGTGATTGTAATAGTCTCCCCCCAAGGCAATCTCACATGTGATAATTTGATCGAATCCTCCCCCTTGATAGCCGCCCCGGTCAGGCTGGAAAGTGAATCTGTGGTTATCGAGATGTGCATATCGAGTTCTTGCCAGCGGGGATTGGCAGGTTGGACGATAATGAAATCTCTCATCAGAGTGGTCTGCTTATCCCTATCCACCACTTCTAAGGTGGATATTTTCATGGTAAGTGGTGAACTACTCACCTTATTATCACCCATGAGGTCGATGTCGATATTTATTGTCTCAAATTCATTGAAGTTCCGGCCGAGTAATTCATCACCTTCAAAGCCCATTCCTTGGTGGAGAAAGGTCGAAGCTCTGGTCACCATTTGCCGCTCAAATTCTGAGGTTTCAACTTCATCTATCACCCGGTTTCTACGGTGTTCATCCTTGACTGAGCCGGCTGAGAATATTCGTAGTGAATCCGAGAGAGTGGTGGGGTCGCTACCGATATTATCCAATCCCCAGCGTAGCCAATACGACATCTCGGCTGAAAACAGAATGCTGACCTCTCTCTCTAGGGCTATACTGCCTTGGTCGACATACATGTCCATCACTATATTTACTGCGAGAGGTGAGCCGATGCCATTCGATTGTAAGGGCTCATCAGGTGGATAAAACCCACCGCCACTACTCGAACCATCGTCTATTGTAGTGACGCTGTGGGCTTGTGATATAGATTGAGGAACCATTCCTGGCTGGACGGTAATCTCAGCGACGGTGGTGATATTGATATCACCAGAGTCGGTTGCACTCCAAGTCCATGTAAGACGAAATGCATCATCATCTGTTTGTGAACCGAGTGGTTCGCCAGTGATGGTAATCCCATCGACTCTGAGGACGATATCGGTTTGGGACAACATCGCTTGGCCCCATGGACTGGTAATCAGGAGATGTACGTAAACGTCCATTCCCTCGACATCGGGTTGCTCAAACGCCATGCTGAGCAATGGGATATTTGCTTCTAATGTGGCATCTTCTTCGCTAGTACCCCACATGAAGGTCAATGAAGCCTGACCGCTAGGGACGCTGAAAAGAAGCGATTGAACCGATAGGGTAACCTTGATAGAACCCGATGAAATCTGGCCACTCTCGACTTCTATATCGATATTTATTTCGCCGGATCCAGGTGAAAGGAATGATTGATCTTGGCCAATATCTCCCGAATAAGTGCTGCTGCCAATCTCGATTTCGATAGTGGCATTAATCTGGGCACCGCCGGCATTCTCAATCGAATATGGGATTGAGAATTGCCATATCTCTTCAGGGTAGGCACCAATCCAAGCCGGAGTGATGGACCATGAGGCAATAACGGTTTTTTGGGCAATGGAGTCGGTGGTAGTAACCTCGGTTAAATCACTCAATTCAGCTGGAAATGGTGTAATCATACCAGCATCTGCAGGGCCATTCATGTGCAGGGTGACCGGACTGGTATCACAACATTCAGAAGCCTGGGCTTGTGAAAAGTCAACTACAAAGGCGGGAATGAGCAAGATGGCTATGATGAAGGCACTGGTCGAAACTCTCACTCTATCGCCCTATTTCCGCTGGGGCCGTGCCCAGCACATCAATCCTACGTTGAATCGTGAGAATTATGGCCTACAAAGCCTTCTCTAAAAGTTCACCGAGTTCTTTCTCAAATAATCCGACCAATGCTCCACCTACTTCGCCTTGGAGATCTTCTGGCAATATTTTAAGACCCAACTTTGTTGCAGCCCTACTCGCTTTTAATTCAGCATAGAGGGAACGGGCTTTTGCGCTGAAATAATATGAGACCGCTTCTCTCAATTCTGTCTTCAATTCTTCATCTGAATCTATCTTATCCTTGATATATGATTTCAACTCATCTTTGATTAAATCACGAAATGTTTCGATGACGAGATCCTCTGTAGAAAACAAGTCCTGAATCTGTTTACTCAAATCACCTGTCATCAGACGTTCAATTGCCATGATGCGGGGAGACCCCCCTCCTTG
>Ga0302123_10003667_pt1 | contig 10159 bp, 6 predicted proteins | sample CB21_321_MG_FD_203109 | JGI IMG/M metagenome (GOLD analysis project Ga0302123, IMG submission 203109) | Marine microbial communities from Western Arctic Ocean, Canada - CB21_32.1 | ecosystem: Environmental > Aquatic > Marine > Oceanic | place: Canada: Western Arctic Ocean | collected 2017-09-28 | reverse complement strand
AAATTCGCTGCACACCAACTTCAGCGCTGGGTGACGGTCGAGAATGCCGCCAAAGATGAAATCGTTGGCAAGCACGACCATGATTTCGTTATATCCCGAAATAAGAATGCCAGGACCTTCCTCACGCTCGGCATCTGTGGCGAAGTGAAAGGGATCGTCGAAACCGCCGCTCCCCGAATGCAGTGTGATAGGTGTGCCGGCCTCTGCCGCTCGCGCCCAAAATTGATCGTAGCGAGGATCCCGATAGGCTGGCCGGCCGACGGGTGCGCCGAGGTTAATCATCGCGCCGCGAAACCCACGCGCCAGGTTACGGTCGAGTTCACCCACCGCCCACGTCGGGTCATGCATCGGGATGACCGCGATGGGCACCAAGCGGTGGCTGTCGTAGGCACAGAAGTCGTAGAGCCAATCGTTGTAGACCATTGCGGCGGCTTGCAGCACTTCGGCATCAGGACTGCGCAGTTGCGCCAGCATCGCCGAGGTATAGATGATCTCGACCGACACTCCAGCGTCGTGTTGGAACGCGATACGCTTTTCCGGCAGGTATCCGGCCTCGATAGCGTCGCGGCCCTCGGTATCTTTTTCGATATCCATCAGACGGCGCACCTGGCCACCGGTGTAGAAGAAGCGGCCGCTCTCGCCCTGCCATTCCTCAATCAATCGCGGCGTTCGCTCACCGAACCGCTTACCCAGCGCGTTCCACCACAGGTCCGGCGGCTCCATGACGTGAGAGTCAGCCGAGATGACGCGCGCGATGGGCTGTTCAGTCATTACGAAGACTACTCCGTTTTGATGCTGCCGAACCGGTCGCAATCACCAGTTCTGCGATAGTCTAAGGGTACACTGGGATATAAACGCATCCGAAAGGCGATACATCGAAAATGCCGTGCTCCCGGTACCCACGCCCAGTCGAACTCATGCTTAGCAATGACCGCTTTTTTCTCGTGTGCACTAGCCTACCACATGTACGAATCCCAAAAAAAACCGGGCGGTAAAACCGCCCGGTTTAGTTCTTTATCCGCTAGACATTTACTTCCACATATTAAGCACGCCTTCATCTCCTAATTGGACGAAGATCGGTTTTGGCCGGAAGACATCCCCGACGTTATTCCAGGTTATCGTTCCGCTGATGGTCTTGTGATTCTTGACGTTAAGGAACGATTGAATAATGCCCTCTCGATCCCGCGTCTTTGCGGAATTCATGACGTGAGCGAGTACCTGCACCGCATCGTAGTAGGTGGTTACGAATGCATCAGGCGCACCCTTCTTGCCGGTGATCTCATGCCATTTCTTGATCCAGTCTTGAACTGCAGGTCTTGGATCATCGACTGAGTAGAGCGAGTAGCCAATTGTCCCTTTGCCCTTACCATTGGACATCTTCCAGAAATCCGCACCACCGACGGTAATAGCAGTCACTACCTGAGCATTGACACCACGATCCCTCAATTGCAGCAGGAACGTGCCGGCGGGGCCTGGCTGATGGTGCATCACGATAAAATCAGGCTTAGCATGCCGGAAAGACGCTACCTGTGAGGCGAAGTTTGTCTCGGCGTCCTTGAAGCCGACATCGTCAACAATCTCGATGCCATTATCCAGCAACGCCTTACGCGAAACCTTGTAGTTGTTAGTAGCAAAGTCGTCATCGTTACTGTAGCTGATCGCCGCAGTCTTAAAACCAAGCCGGTCTTTGACAGCTTTAATCAATACCGGCATGACCTCGTCGGGTACCGGCTGATAGCGGAACATGCAGCAGCCGAAATCCTTCTTTCCGTCATCCGTACGATATGGCCATGCGCCGCCCGAACTCGGGCTCAACACGGGAAGGCCGCATTTTTTGGTGTCCTGAAAGATCGCGATGGTGCTCTTGGTCGCTCCAACTCCGAATACGACGGGAACATTGTCGTCTTTGCACAGACGACGAAATTCCGCCATCCATTCGGGGGTTTGGGGAAACCGGGTATCGACCTTGTAGAATTCAACCTGCTTACCCCAGATGCCACCGTTCTTGTTGACCACTTCAAGACCGGGCATTAGGCCCTCATTCCAGACGCGTTGACCGAATTCGATGAACGGTCCGCTGAATATATAGGCGAATGGTAAACGTAATTTGTCCTGGGCCGACGCGGCGCTTGCGCCGAACAACATCGGCAACATGAGTGTGGCCAGGACGAGGGTAAGTATCTTTCTCATTATGTCCTCCCTGAATGATGGAGATTGAGGCTAACACCTCATCTCTCACTGGCAAGCATATTGATCAAGCACCCGGGATGCTAGGCAGTCTTGCGCTTTAGGCGTGTTTAAATGGCAGTTTTTATGGGGCGCAAACGATGTCTAAAGCTATAAGGCAGTATCGAATCGATAGTCCGGAGTGCTAAAAAACCTCAAGCGAGGCAGTCGAGATTTAAATGTGAAATCGTCTAACCAAGCCTACGCTGATGCTCAAAAGGCTTCCGCCAGATTCGACCATTACCGAGCAGAAGCCGTTATTCTGTGCTCCCAAATGTCCGAATTCAGCTAAGCATTACCGTGTCAGGCTGTATTAGTTGGCGATTCATCACGCACCTTAAACTCTCAAAATCCCCGCCAACGCTTCTTCGCTGCTAGCCCGCTAGCGTGATAGCGTCGAGGTGGTAACGCTCTCCTAGAAGACGGTGATTACGAGGAGAACACCATGAAGCCAAAGATCAAGATCGTTACCAACTACGGCCTCGTTACCGCCATTACCTCCGAGGGTTCAGCGATCGATGTGGAAATTGTCGAAGAAGACACGGGTAAGGAAATGCTTTTTACCAGCCGCGACATGGTCGCCATATCACCTTCCGACTGGCCGACGAAAAAATCGACGGGAGAGGCGTGTCTGGATGACGATAAAATTGCCCGAACGGGCTTTCGAACACGGCCGAAACACCAAAATTGGACCGTCGGATGGCCGCGGCGGAAAAATTTCTCCCGAGATCGGGGAAAACTGGGCTCGGCCGTCGTGGATTTAACGGTTATCTGGGAAATGTCGGCTTAATCGCTACCGTCGCCATCAGTGGCGACCCCCTTGTCTTGATCGATCCGCGCCTTGCCTGCCGCCGCCGGTCGGGCGGTCGCCCGCTTGTCCGCCACCACGATGCGGCCGGCCACGGCGTTGCCTTCTTTGTCTTCGCCGAAGGTGATGGTCCGTTGGGGGAACGGAATCTCGATGCCCAGTTCGTCGAAACGATTCTTCAGTCGGTGGTTGAATTCCCGCTTCAAGCCCCACTGCGTGCCGGCCCTGACCTTCATTTTGGCGCGGATGACGACGGCGGATTCGTCCAGTTTTTGCACGCCCTGCGCTTCCAGCGGTGCGATGATGTCGGCGCCCAGGGTTTGGTCCTCGGCCATTTCCCGGCCCAGGGCCTCGATCACCGTCATCACCTCATCCACGTTTTCCCGGTAGGAGATGCCGATATACACCATCATGTTGGAAAAATCCTTGGTGTAGTTGAGCACCGTGCCGACCTCGCTGAAGGGCACCGTGTACACGGTGCCGGCCACGTCGCGCAGGCGGATGGTACGAATGGAAAGGGATTCCACGTCGCCTTCGTGACCGCCCACGCTCACCCAATCGCCGACCGCGATGGTGTCCTCGACGAGGATGAACAGGCCGGTGATCACGTCCTTGACCAGGGTTTGGGCACCGAAGCCCACGGCCAGGCCGATCACCCCGGCGCCGGCTAGAAGCGGGCCGATGTTGATGCCCAGTTCGGAAAGCACGATCAGCGATACCATCACCGCTAGCACGGTGATCGCCACCTTGCGAAGCAAAGGCAGCAAGGTCCGGATGCGGGCGCTCCGTTCGACCATATTGCCTTGCGCGTCGGTCCGGTCCAGATAACGTTCGACGCCGGTGTTGACCGCTTCCCAGAAGATCAACGCCAGGACCAGCACGGCCATGATGCTGAAGGCGCTTTCTGTCAACTGCTTGCCCAAGGGCGTGTCCAGCCAGCCCAGCGCGTCCACGCCCCAGGTTCCCAACAGGGCCAGGGCGGCGATCAGGCCGATCGCCCAGCGCAACAGCAGGCGCAGGGCGGGGAGGTAACGGTTGGCTCTTTCTTCCAGCGCGGGGAAGCGGTCGCGAACGTCCTGGCGGATGGCGAAGCCCCGTTTCAGCAGCCGATCCAGACCGGTCATGACCAACCCGGAGGCGACCAGGATCACGGCGCTAACCGCCGTCGCTCGGGCCAGGTACTGGAAGCCGCCTTCCATGCCCAACACCCAAACGCCGTAGATGGCGGCCACATAAAGGATCGCCAGAATATGCCAGATGCCGGCGAAGCGGTCGCGCAGGCGCCTGGCGCGCCTAGCCTTTCCATCGCCCCGGATCCAGGCTGCCACCGGCACCCGGTTCTGCAGGAAGAAAACCACCGTCAGGCAGGTGATGACCAGCCCCATCAGTCCTAACAAGCCGGTATATCCGCCGCCCGGTAGGCCTAGCAGGAGCGCCACTTCGGCAAGGAAGAAGCCGGAAACGGAAATGCCCACCAACCGCCGGATCCAAATGAAAAGGTAATTGGCGGTCAGGTCCGTCAACGGCAAAATGCGAAGGGATTCAGCCGTCGGCGCCAGCAGCATGCCGGCCACGACCAGGATGCCACGGACGATCAGGTAGGCGTTGATGAGGATCAGCGCCACGACATGAACCTGGGGCGTGGGCGGCATCACCGTCGCCACGGCGTAAGCGGTGGCAGCGAACCCGACGAGGGGCACCAAGTCCAGCATTGTGCGTCCGGTCAACAGGGGCAGGCGCACCCAGTGGGTCTTGGCGTCCGGCTCCTCCAGGGCCCGCCGAGGCCGCCTGAGCAGAAGGCGCACCAGCTGTTCGGCAACCGCACCGGCAAACAGAATCAAGGCCATCTTGATCATTAGATCGAACCACTGCTGCCGGGTTTTCGGGTTCGCCGCCTGATCCTGGACCCAGGCGAAGATTACCGGCACATCCCGAAGTGAAGCGGCAGCCGCCGCCAAACGGCGCCTGGTTTCCCCCACGTTTTCCGAAAGGTCGGCGATCAGCCGGGCGCCAGCGCTTTTCACCGGTGGCTGCACCTGGGATTTTTTCCGGGTGACGATGAGGGTGCGGATTCGCGAAAGCAGTTGTTTCCGGGCCGCGCCGTCCTCCATGACCGCGGCGAGGTCTTCCAGTTCCTGGACGGTAACCGCCGGGGCGGGCTCGGCCTGTGCTACGAATGGACCCGACAGAAGAAAAACAACAGCAAGGCCGAAAAGGCTAAACCAGCCGGGCCCCAAGCCAGCCCGCGGTGAGCAAGGCAACCGCGACGCCAGTAGCTGGATCACGACCAGGGCGCTTTTCATGCGCAAGATGGTAGCACGTGCGTAGGTTTCGGGATGCGCCTGTTCGCTTCGACAAGATGCATGTCGAGCCGCGGAATGTAAACTCGTGTCACTGGCCCGCCTTTGGCCGAGGTTTTGCTACGGGGCGCCAGCTTAGCGTCCGCCCAGAGAGAAACCGGCATACACCTGCCCAAATCTGCGAATTCTTGTGCCAGAGACCAAACTTGTCATACTCAATGTCGCGAAACCCCCAAAAAAGGGGGCTTTTGGGACACAACTCAGGAAAGTCGCCGATTGGGGGACTGGGTGGTGGACCTGAGAGGACTCATACCAAGCAACGTGCCGGTGTTTCGTAGGATGGCAAACCAGTCTCTGACATTTGCGAACCAGTCTCCAGACCACGCACCCTAACCCTTTGGGAAAACAGGATTCTGCCTCCGGAGACTTAAAGCCAATTGCGCGGGCTTTTGCAGAAACCGCTGACGACAGAGACGCGGATCGCCATAGAAAATACGACTAGGACCCGCAGAGAGCTGCGAATTCTTCGCCACCGACCTAGGAAGTCTCCCGCCGCGGGACTAGGTGGTGGGCCCGGGAGGACTCGAACCTCCAACCTGACCGTTATGAGCGGCCAGCTCTAACCAGTTGAGCTACGGGCCCGTAAGCGGTGAGAATATAGGCGATTGGAACGCAGAACGCGTCTCTGATTTTTCTGAGAGGAGAAACGCCGATGAGCGAGCTTAGCGTAACCCGCCTGACTGGCGCGTTCGGCGCCGAGGTCAAAGGCGTCGTTCTGTCCGAAATGGGGGATAATTTGTTCGCGACATTGCACCGGTCCTGGCTGGACCATGACGGTTTGATGGTCTTGCGCGACCAGGAGTTAACCGCCGACGCCCACGTCGAATTCGCCGCCCGTTTCGGCAACCATTTGCTCGAAGCCGAGCCACGCGATCACGCCTTGCCTGGCTATCCCGCCATTTACCACGTCGACTATACGGTCGCGGAAACACCGCAGCCGCGCGCGTTCGTAGATACCGGAGGCGCCTGGCATGCCTACTATGCCGACACCGATGAAATATCCGGGGCGTCGATCTTGCACGTCGTCGAAATGGCGCCGAAAGGCGGTGATATTTTCTTCGCCGATCTCTACGCCGCCTACGATGCCTTGTCGCCGACCATGCGCGACTTACTCGCCGATCTTGAAGCGGTGCACACGTCTTCGGCCCATGTTGCGGCACAAACGCCCAAGCAGGCGATCCATCCAATCGTGCGCACCCACCCTGAAACCGAACGCAGCGTGTTGTTCATCAGTCCGGGATTCACGACCGAGATTGTCGGTCTGCACCGAGCCGAGAGCGATGCGCTGCTTGGATTTCTCAAAGCCCACGTCACCCAACTGGCCTTCATCTACCGTCACCATTGGGTCGCCGGCGATGTCCTGGTTTGGGATAATCGGTGTACGCTGCACAACGCACTTCCCGATGGCCATGGCGGTGGCCGCGTTACCTTCAATCGTGTCGCAGTCAGGTAATACATGTCCAACGACGAAGATCTAGACACCGACATCTATCGCCAGCGCTTGATTGAGGCGCGTGACGAACTGGTCGAACTCGGCAGCGCCAGCGAAGCCTCGCGGCAAACGGTTGTGCTCGACCAGCAAAGTATCGGCCGGCTGTCGCGTATGGATGCGCTGCAAGTGCAGGCGATGGCACTCGCGACTGAGGAACGCCGGCAAACTCAGAAACGCCGCATCGCTGCCGCGCTCAAGCGCATCGATGAAGGCGTTTTCGGGTGTTGCGTTGCCTGCGGCGACCTTATCGCGACCCCGCGCTTGGCCAATGATCCAACCGCGCCCAACTGTGTCGGTTGTGCCCAGGCTGCCGGTGGTTAGGGCATGTTACACTTAGTCTGAACGTGCCCTCACACACGACCATAAGCAGGCCGGCCCATGTCCTATTTTAATCCCCGCACGCCTTTCACCAGCAGCTTCAGCGACGATCCACATCGCTCGGCGACGCTGCCGGCCTCCTGGTACTACGACCCAGAGATCCAAGCTGTCGAAAAAGAGGCAATTTTCTTTGGCACTTGGCAGTTGATTGGCTACCACGATGATCTGGCAGCGGCCGGCGACTACGTCACGGCCGAGATTCTCGACCAAAAGGTTTTCGTTATTCGGGGCAAAGACGAGAAATTGCGCGGCTTTTTCAACGTCTGTATGCACCGCAGCCACACCTTACTGGAAGGCAAGGGCCAGGCCGGATTCATCACCTGTCCGTTCCACGCCTGGACCTACGACGCCGAGGGCGGCCTACGCGCGGCCGGAAATTCCGAAAACGTCGCCGGCTTCGATCACGACGATTTCAGCCTGACGCCAATCCGGGTCGAGACCTTTCTTCACATGGTGTTCGTCAATCTTGACGACGATGCACCCTCCCTCGCGGACCAAGCCGGTGGGCTCGAGACCTATGTTCGCGACAACATTCTGGGAATCGACGGACTCACATTTGCCCGCCGCGACACCATCCCTATCGCCGCCAATTGGAAGTTCGTGTTCGATGGGCTCGAGTGCTACCACTGCCCGGTGATCCACCCCGAGGCGATGAAAGGCTCGGACTACGAGAACCGCAAGGGGTGGCACGAAAGCACCTACTCCATCCACACCACGCCGGGCCACGACAGCACCGACGAGGTTCTTTTCCGTTTCAACAAAGATAGTCAGACCGAGAACCAACTCGGCTACGTCCTTTATCTGTGGCCTAACATGATGTTTGTGGCACGCCGCGGCGCGCCCAATTTCGCAATCGCTCACGTCATGCCGACCGGGCTCGAAAGTTGCGTCACGACGATCGACCACTTCTATCCGAACTCGCCGCCTACTGAGGAAAATGTCCGCTCAATGAACGGCGCGCGCGATGTGATTTGGCCGCAGGACACCCTCGCCATGGCTCAACAGCAACTCGGCGTTCACTCCCTCGGCTATCGCGAAGGTCGGCTCATGGTCGATCAGGTGGACTCGTGGCGCAGCGAGCACACGACGCACCACTTCGATATGATGGTCTGGCATGCCGTTATCGGGTCTGTGCCCGCACTCGCCCAGCGACGACGCGCATGAGCGATCGGTTTTGCAGCTGGGCGCCCGCCAACGAGCGCCCGAAAAAGCTTAAGCGCCTACTTCGATGCTAGGTGTCGAGGAAGCTTCTGAGCTTGCGTGATCGGCTTGGATGTTTGAGCTTGCGAAGTGCTTTGGCCTCGATCTGACGGATCCGCTCGCGAGTGACCGAGAATTGTTGGCCGACCTCTTCGAGCGTGTGGTCGGTGTTCATGCCAATGCCGAAGCGCATGCGCAAGACACGTTCTTCTCGCGGCGTTAGGGTCGCCAAGACCCGGGTGGTGGTCTCGCGAAGGTTGCTCTGAATCGCCGCGTCGATCGGCAGAACAGCGTTTTTATCCTCGATGAAATCGCCGAGGTGACTGTCTTCCTCATCGCCAATCGGTGTTTCCAGACTGATCGGCTCCTTGGCGATTTTCAGAACTTTGCGCACTTTTTCGAGCGGCATGCCGAGTTTCTCGGCGAGTTCCTCGGGCGTCGGTTCGCGCCCGATTTCATGCAACATCTGGCGGCTGGTGCGCACCAGCTTGTTGATGGTTTCGATCATGTGCACCGGAATGCGGATGGTGCGTGCCTGATCGGCGATCGAGCGCGTGATTGCTTGGCGGATCCACCACGTTGCATAAGTCGAGAACTTATAGCCGCGGCGGTATTCGAATTTGTCGACCGCCTTCATCAGACCGATATTGCCTTCCTGAATGAGATCAAGAAATTGTAAGCCGCGATTGGTGTATTTCTTGGCGATCGAGATCACCAGCCGCAGATTGGCCTCAACCATTTCTTTCTTGGCCTGCGCGGCATCGCGTTCGCCGCGCTGGACCGTCTCGACAATGCGTCGAAACTCGCCGATCTCGAGCGCGGATATCCTTGAGACTTCTGCAATTTCGCCGCGCATCTCCTTGATCTGCGGCGCTTCGCTTTTCGCGAAGTCAGCCCATCCTGCTTCCTTGAGCCGACGCACGCGCGATAGCCAGCGCGGATCCAATTCGCGATTGAAATAGTGCTTGAGAAAACTCTCACGCCCCACTTTGTAACTCTCGGCGAGCCGTAGCAGACGGCCCTCAAAGCTGTGCAAGCGGCGATTGAGACCATAAAGTTGGTCCATCAACGCTTCGATGCGGTTGTTATTGAGGTGCACCACCTCCATCAGAACGACGAGCTCTTTCTTGAGGTTCTCGTAGCGTTTCTGCTGGGCCGGCGTGAGTTCCTTATTCTTAAGGCGGGCGTCGACCAGTTTCTCCTGTAGGCGATTGAGTTTTTTGTACGTGGACGCGATTTTGTCGAACATCTCAAGCACGGTCGGCTTGAGCGCTTCTTCCATCGCCGACAGCGAGATGTTTACTCCCTCGTCGTCGTCATCATCGTCGCCTGATTGATCATCCTGCTGTCCGCCCTGCTGATTCCCGCCTTCCTGCTTGTCGCCCGCGCCCTGGCCCGCGCCGTCCGCCTCCTTTGACTTGGCCTCGCTAGGGGTTTCTGCCTCGTTCCCGCCGCCGCCCTCGTCAGCCTTGACCTCTCCGGCATTGTCGCCCTCGAGTTCGGCTGCGGAAGTTGGGCCGCCGCCATAGGTCGCGTCCAGGTCGATGATGTCACGCAACAGCACTTGCTCGTTTTTGAGCGCATCGCGCCAACCCACGATCGCTTGGATGGTCAACGGGCTTTCGCAGATCCCGCCGATCATGGTCTCGCGGCCGGATTCGATGCGCTTGGCGATATCGATTTCGCCCTGACGCG
>Ga0302123_10003666_pt1 | contig 10160 bp, 10 predicted proteins | sample CB21_321_MG_FD_203109 | JGI IMG/M metagenome (GOLD analysis project Ga0302123, IMG submission 203109) | Marine microbial communities from Western Arctic Ocean, Canada - CB21_32.1 | ecosystem: Environmental > Aquatic > Marine > Oceanic | place: Canada: Western Arctic Ocean | collected 2017-09-28 | reverse complement strand
TTCCGGCAGAGTTCGCCGACGACGACTACGAGGTCCACGTCAACCCGACGGGTCGCTTCGTGATTGGTGGGCCAGTCGGTGACACCGGCCTGACAGGACGCAAGATCATTGTGGACACCTATGGCGGGATGGCCCGCCACGGTGGGGGAGCCTTCTCCGGCAAGGACCCCTCGAAGGTCGACCGTTCGGCCGCCTACGCCACCCGCTGGGTGGCCAAGAACCTCGTGGCCGCCGGCGCTGCGACCCGCTGCGAGGTCCAGGTCGCCTACGGCATCGGTATGTCCCGGCCGGTTTCGGTCTTCGTCGAGACCTTCGGAACCGAGACGGTGGATCCGGACAGGATCTCGGCCTGCGTGCAGGAGGTCTTCGACCTGCGCCCAGCCGCCATCATCCGTGACCTGGGATTGAAGGCGCCTATCTACAGGAAGACAGCCGCCTACGGCCACTTCGGCCGGGACGGCTTCTCATGGGAGGCAACGGACCGGGTGGACGACGTCCGGTCCGCCCTGGGCCTGGCCTGACCCGACGCCCACAGTGACAGGCGGGGCCGACGAGCAGGGTCGCTTCGAGCTCGACGACGTCGCTGCGGCACCGACCGGGCCGACCGGCGGTCCTTCCCCAACCACTTCCCGGTCATCCACCGATGCCACCGGCGCCACGACGACTGCCGGGAGCGGCACCGAGTCTCCGGGCCGTGTCGTCCGGGTCATGCCTGACGTGGCGGCCGTGGATCGCGTCTTCGACTACCTGGTCCCACCTTCGTGGGAGGACGACGGTCGCTCTGCACGCCTGGGGGTGGGCAGCCGGGTCCGGGTCGTTCTCGGTGGCCGGAGGGTCGCCGGATGGGTTGTCGAGGACCACGTTGCGCCATCTGACGGTTTCGCCCTCAGGCCGCTGACCCGCCTGAGTGGGCTGGGTCCGTCAGCCGAGCTGATCGACCTGGGCCGCTGGGCGGCGCGACGGTGGGTCGGCCCGGTGGTGGGGTTCCTGGCCACTGCATCGCCGCCCACGGTCGTCGAGGCGCTTGGGTCGCCTCCACGGCCGGTGGTCGTGCCCGACTCCGATGCCGGCTGGATGGAAGGCGCTTTCGAACCGACGCCCGACGGCTCACCGACGGTCGTCCGCCTTCCTCCGGCGACCGATCCCATTCCCCTGGTGCTCGCAGCCGCCCGCCTCGGCGACGCCCTCGTCCTGGTCCCCACAGCGGCGGCCGCCTCCCGGCTCACGACAAGGATCCGCCGGGCCGGTGTTGCGGTCGCCCTGATGCCGCGGGACTGGTCACGCGCCGCTGCCGGCGGGCTGGTGGTCGGCTCCAGGGCCGCCGCCCTGGCACCTGTCAGGGACCTACGGGCCGTGGTGGTTCTGGACGAACACGACGAGGCCTACCAGGAGGAGCGGACCCCGACCTGGAACGCCCGTGACATCGTCGTCGAGAGGGCGCGCAGGGCCGGGATTCCCTGTGTGCTGGCCTCGGCCAGCCCGACGCTGGAGGCCCTCGGCCATGGGCGCCTCCTGGTTCCCCAGCGGGTCGAGGAGCGGGCGGCGTGGCCCGTGGTGGACCTCGTGGATCGCCGCCTGGACGATCCGGTCCGTTCGGGCCTCTTCTCGCCCAGGTTGGTGCCGGCCCTGCGGGGGGAAGGCGGTGACCCGGTCGTGTGCGTCCTGAACCGTAAAGGTCGGTCGCGCCTGCTGGCGTGTGACGGCTGTGGAGAGTTGGCCCGTTGCGAGGAGCACCGGGTGCCCATGGTCCAGGATGTCGACGACCGCCTGCGCTGCCCCCTTGACGAAGCGCATAGCCGTCCCGTGGTCTGCGATTCGTGTGGCGCCACCCGGTTCCGGAACCTGCGTGCGGGCGTCTCGAGGGTCCGTGAGGAGCTGGAGGCCCTGGCCGGGCGGCCGGTCCTGGAGGTGACCACCGAGACCGATGCGGGGCTGCTCGACGGTGGTGGGGCTTCGGTCTTCGTCGGTACCGAAGCCGTCCTGCACCGGATCCAGCGGAGGGTCGCCCGCGTGGTGTTCCTCGAGTTCGACCAGGAACTCCTGGCGCCCCGGATGCGGGCGTCCGAGCAGGCCATGGCCCTACTGGTCCGTGCATCCCGGCTACTCGGGCCACGATCGGCTGGCGGTCGCCTCATGGTGCAGACGAGGCAGCCGGACCACGAGGTGCTCCAGGCGGTCCTCCATGCCGACCCGGGCCGTCTGGTGCCCGACGAGAAGGAGCGGAGGTCTCTTCTGGGACAGCCTCCGTTCGCAGCCCTGGCTCGGGTATCCGGAGCGGTGGCGCCGGAGTTCATGGCCCGCCTCGGATCACCGGACGGAATCGACGTCATGGGCCCCAGGGACGGTTCCTGGCTTGTCAGGGCCAGAGACCACGACCAGCTCTCGGAGGCACTCCTGGCGGTGTCTCGCCCCGCTGGCCGTCTCCGCCTGGAAGTGGATCCTCGACGGGCCTGAGCCCGCCTGTCACCAGCCCCGGCGGTTCAATTCGTAGAGGGCGATTCCTGCGGCGGTGGAGACGTTGAGGCTGCCCACCTTGCCGAGTTGCGGGATGAAGGCCACGACGTCGCAGGCAGCCAGGGTGGTGGCCGAGAGGCCCCGGTCCTCATGGCCGAAAGCCAGGCAGGCCTTCTCCGGAAGGTTCGCCTCGTTGATGGGCACTGCCTGGTCCGCCAGCTCGATGCCGACCAGGCCGTAGCCGGCAGCCCGGATACCGCTGATCGCCTCGCCGACCTCTTCGCAGATCGTCCAGGTCAGGTAGCGACCGGTACCCAGGGCGGTCTTTGCGGTCTTGGCATGCGTGGGCGACGCCGTGGCTCCGGCCAGCCAGAGGTGTCCGACGCGGTAGGCCGCAGCGGTCCTCAGGATCGCCCCGACGTTGTAGGGCGTCTGCACGCCGTCGAGCAGGAGTGCCACCTCGGGTTCGGCGCGCCGTCGCCACTCACGATGGAGGCGCTTGAGTCCCGTGCTGTCCAGGTTCTTCACGTCTGGTCCTCTCCGGTGGCCGGGGCCGTTGCACCGGCGGCATCGTCATCCATGACCGCTTCGCCCACTGGCGCGACCCGTGCGGCCACGTCCAGCAGGCGGAAGCCCTTACGCGAGCTGCGTCGGTCCGTGGCCCAGCCGCGGTCATCCAGCCAGCGGGCCAGAGAATCAGCTCCGAGGTGTCGTTGGACCACCAGGTGGGCCGAGCCGTCCGGAGACAGGCGGTCCAACCACCTTGCCAGCAGTTCGTGGAGTCCAGCCTTGCCGATCCGGATGGGCGGGTTCGACCAGATCGCCGCCAGCATCACGTCGTCGGGCACCTCATCGGGTGCCACCACCTCGACGTTGGTCAGTCCGGCCGTTTCGGCGTTGGCCCGACATAGGCCGCGCGCCCGCTCGTTGACGTCCACGGCCCACACCCGGGCGTCCGGTCGCCGCGAGGCCATGGTGCAGGCGATGGGCCCGTAGCCACAGCCGAGATCCATCAGCTCCACCGGCCCGGTGGGTAGGTCCGGGCCGTCGAGCAGCAGGTACCGGGTGCCCCTGTCGACGCGTTCGGCCGAGAAGACACCACGGTCGGTGGCCAGCGTGAGGTTCACGTCGGGCAGAAGGAGACCCACCTCCATGGGGCTGGAAGCCACGTCTGGGCGGTCGGTCCAGTACTGGCTGTCGTTCACTGCGCCGGCTGGCGGTCTGGCATCCGGGCCTCCATCGCCTCGACGGTAGCCTTGTCGTGTGGCACCCCACCAGATTCGACTGATCGGCGACCCGGTCCTGCGTAAGCCGGCGACCGAGGTGACCAACGTGGACGGAGCGTTGGTGCGCCTCACCGACGACATGTTCGCCACGATGTACGGGGCCCCAGGGATCGGCCTGGCCGCACCACAGGTCGGGGTGCAGAAGCGCTTCTTCGTCTACGACCACGGTGAGGGGGCCGGCGTGATCCTGAACCCGCGGATCATCGAGTCCGGCGGTGAATGGACGTTCGAGGAGGGTTGCCTCTCGGTGCCGGACCTGTCATGGGAGATCACCCGACCGAAGCAGATCCACCTCGTGGGCGTGGACCTGGATGGCAACGAGATCTCGATCGAAGCCGACGAGATCGAGGCACGGCTCTTCCAGCATGAGATCGACCACCTGGACGGGATTCTCCTCGTGGACCACCTGGACGAAGATCAGCAGCGTGAGGCCCGACGGGCACTTCGCGAGATGACCATGTCCCGCCCGGCTTCCGCTGGGCAGCTCGATGGGGGCCTGCGGTTGTAGTGATCGCGCCTCCCCCGGCGCATCCCGGGAGGCTGGTCTACCTGGGTAATCCCGAGGTGGCTGTGGCGCCTCTGACCGCACTCCACGAGGCGGGCCACGAGGTGGCGCTGGTGGTGACCTCCCCTGAGCGCCGTCGTGGCCGTCGCTCGGAACCGACGCCCACGCCCGTGGCTGCACGGGCCCTGGAGCTGGGCATCCCCGTGGCCCACGACCTGACCGCCGTGGTGGACTCCGGTGCCGACCTCGGCGTGGTCGTCGCATACGGCCAGATCATCCCAATTGAGATCCTGGTGAGGGTGCCGATGCTGAACCTGCACTTCTCCCTGCTGCCCAGGTGGCGTGGCGCTGCTCCCGTGGAGCGTGCCCTGATGGCAGGCGACGAGACGACCGGGGTCTGCCTGATGGAGGTGGCCGAGGGCCTCGACACCGGCGGGGTCCATGCCCGGGTAGAGGTGCCGATCCGATCGACCGATACTGCTGATGGCCTGCGGGAGCGCCTGGGCGTCATCGGCGCCCAGCTCCTGGTTGATTCCCTGGAGGGCGGCCTGTCGGCTCCGGCGCCTCAGGAGGGCATTGCCACCCATGCCCACAAGCTGCACAGGGAGGACCTTGCGCTGGACTGGGAACGTCCCGCCACGGAGCTCGAACGCCTCGTGCGCGTAGGCGGCGCCTGGACCACCTTCCGGGGCGGAGACCTGAAGGTATGGAGTGCCGAGGGCGTCGACGAGGCGGTGTCCGGTCCGCCGGGGACCATGTCGGGCGACCTGGTGGCGACCGGTGCGCGATCCCTGCGCCTCCTCGAGGTCCAGCCTGCCAACAGGTCCCGGATGGAGGCCTCGTCGTGGCTGGGCGGGGCCCGACCTTCAGCAGGCGAAGGGCTGGGCGGATGAGCGGCGAGGAGGCGCGCCGGCTGGCCCTGGAGGTTCTCGGACGGATCGAGAGGGACGGTGCGTACGCCAACCTGGTGTTGCGCAGCGCCCTGGACCGTTCGGACCTGGATGGTCGCGACCGGGCGTTCGTGACCGACCTCGTCTACGGCACGACACGCATGCGCAGGGCGTGCGACCACCTGGTGGACAGCTTCCTGCACGATGACGTCCAGGCTGAGGTGCGCACCGTGCTGCGGCTCGGGGCCTACCAGCTCCACTGGGGCGGTGTCCCGCCCCACGCAGCGGTGTCGGCCACTGTCGCCGTGGCCCCCCGGAAGGTTCGTGGCCTCTGCAACGCCGTCCTGCGCCGGGTCGCCGAGCACCAACCCGACTGGCCCGGTCCGGGCGTCGAGTTGAGCGTGCCGGACTGGCTGCTGGACCGCCTGGTGGCCGACCTCGGCAGCGATGACGCTCTGGCGGCGCTGGCCGCCATGAACCGACCCGCCCGGGCGGTGGCACGCGATGACGGGTACCACCAGGATCGTGCCTCCCAGATGGTCGCAGCGCTGGCCGTCGAGGACCTCGACCCGTCCGGTGAGGTGGTGCTGGACCTGTGCGCCGCCCCCGGGGGAAAGGCCACGGCAATGGCCGCAGCTGGCGCATCGGTGGTCGCTGCCGACCTGCGACCCAGCCGGCTGGGTCTCGTAGGCGACAACGCCGAACGGCTCGGCCACGACATGGCCCTTGTGGCAGCGGACGGCCGGCTTCCACCGTTTCGCGCGGGATCCTTCGACCGGGTCCTGGTGGACGCCCCCTGCTCGGGACTGGGGGTCCTGAGGCGTCGGGCCGATGCGCGCTGGCGGATCGGTCCGGCCGACGTGGAGGAGCTGGCTGACCTCCAGCTGGACCTGCTCACGGCTGCCGCCGGGCTTGTACGCCCCGGGGGCCTGCTGTTCTACAGCGTCTGCACGCTCACCTCGGCTGAGACCGCAGGCGTGGACCGGCGGTTCCGGGAAGCGACCGGCGTGAGGCCGGGCCCGGCGCTGGGTCAGCCGTGGCGTCCACATGGCGACGATGGTGCCGGTGGCCTGCTGCTACCGCAGGACCTGGACAGCGAGGGAATGGCGGTCTTCCGCTACCGGATCGACTCAGCCTGACCGTCCGTGGGGCCGGCGTGTTGGCGACGGCCCCGTCCACTCAGGTCAGGAGGCGTTCGCCGAGGTGGGTCAGGACCCGGTCCAGGGCCTCCATGGTGGGGTGGTCGGGCTCGTGCACGAGCTCTTCGGTGAGCACGGAGTGGGCACGCTTGGAGATGCGGTGGAGGTTTCCCGGTGACGAATCCAGCTCGACGCCGATGAATCCATCGCCCAACTCCTCCCGGAGACGGTCGAAGCGCTCCACCGGGGCCATGGAATCCTCGCTGAACCGGAGCCCCAGGACGCACACCCCGTCGGCCACCCGTTCCTTCACGACGTCCAGGTCCCGATCCGAGATGCCGAGTGACCGCCGGTGGCGGGCGGTGATCGACAGCGGCAGGCTGGGCTGGCTCAGCACAGGGGCCAGCATCCGGTCGTCGAGCATCATTCCCAGGGCGAAACCCCCGGTGAAGCACATGCCGACCGCACCGATTCCGGGACCGCCGCAGCGGCCGTGCTCGAATGCCCCGAGGGCCCGCAGCCAGTCGGTGACCGGTGAGGTACGGCGACGCATCAGGGCCGTGAACTCCCTCGACACGCATCCGCCCACCAGCGAACGGATCAGGTAGCCCGGTGTCGGACGCCTGCCCGGGGTTCCGAACAGTGACGGCAGCACGGCGGTGCAGCCGATGGCCGCCACGTGACGTCCGAAGTCCGCTACGCGTGGCGTGATTCCCGGCATCTCCGCCATGACGATGACCGCAGGCCCCGAACCGGTTCGTAGCACCGTGCGACTGGTGCCGCCGTGCTCGAAGGAGCCGATCTCGTAGCCGGCCAACTCGTCCACGCCCATCCGGCGACCATAACCCTGCCCGGCGGCCAGCGGCCGCTCCGGTACCCTCGCCCCATGGCCGAAACCGGGCACGATGGATCCCACCACGGGGGCGGGTTACCGCTGGACGTGAAGGTGCTGACCATTTCTGACGGCGTGGCCCACGGCGTACGTGAGGATCGTTCGGGAGCCGCTCTGGTGGCGCTGTGTGAGGCCGAGGGTTGGACGGTCGTGGACACTGCGGTATCGGCTGACGGTGTCGATGCTGTGGCGGGGGCCATCCGGGCCCTCGTCGACGGTTTCCACGGTCTCGTGGTCACGACCGGCGGTACAGGCTTCGGCCCACGGGACCATACGCCCGAGGGGACCCTCGCCGTCCTGGAGCGCCAGGCGCCGGGTCTGGCCGAGGCCATGCGCCTCGTGAACCCCCTCGGCCGCCTGTCGCGTGGCGTGGCGGGCACCTCCGGCACCAGCCTCATCCTGAACACCCCCGGATCCTCGAAGGGATGCGTGGAGTGCCTCGGCGCCGTCATGGATGTGGTGGCACATGCAGTGCGCCTCCTGGTCGACAACGCCGACCCGCATCCGTCGGGCGAGGGGTCCGGCGCCGGTGCCTGACCAGATGGTCCACGATGACGAGGGCGGCATGCGCGCCGCCCTGGCCGCCGCCGGTGCCCTGCACCGTCGCACGGCACCCAACCCCAGGGTCGGGGCCGTGGTGGTCGCCAATGGCCGCATCGTCGGCTCAGGAGCGACCCAGCCGCCGGGCGGGGCCCATGCCGAGCGCGTGGCGTTGTCCGAGGCCGGGCCGGCTGCGGCCGGCGCCACCGTGTACACGACGCTCGAGCCCTGCGACCACGAGGGCAGGACGGCCCCGTGCACCGACGCCATCATCGGTGCCGACGTGGCCCGTGTCGTCGTGGGCGTCGGAGATCCGGACCCCGAGGTCTCCGGTCGGGGCCTCGAGAGTCTGCGCCGGGCGGGACTGGTCGTGGAGGTCGGGGTCCTCGCCGACGAGGTCACCGACTCGCTGGCTGCATACCTGCACCACCGGAGGACCGGTCGCCCCTTCGTGGTCCTGAAGCTGGCTGCGACCCTGGATGGCCGGATTGCGGCACCGGACGGGTCGAGTCGGTGGATCACCGGCCCGGAGGCCCGGCTGGACGTGCACTCGTTGAGGGCGTCATGCGATGCGATCTGCGTGGGAGCGGGAACCGTCCGGGCCGATGATCCGCGTCTGGACGTGAGGGACGCCGATGGCCGGGTGGCCGACGGCGAGGATCCGCCACGGCGGGTGGTGCTGGGGGCGATCCCCGCAGGTGCCCGGGTACTCCCGGCTGAGGAGTACCACGGTGACCTGGATGGGCTTCTGGACGGCCTCGGAGCCGATGGGGTGCTCAAGCTCCTGGTCGAGGGTGGGGCCGACGTGGCCGGCCGCTTCCACCGTGCCGGGCTGGTCGACCGCTACGTGGTCTATCTGGCACCGGCGCTTCTGGGTGGTGACGATGGTCGCCCCCTCATGGCCGGGCCCGGCGCCCCGACCATGGCGGACCTGCGCAGGGGGCGCTTCGTGGCGACGGAGGTCCTGGGAGACGACCTCCGGGTGGATCTGGTGCTCGGAGACCGTTGACCCCACGGGTCGCCCACCACGAAACCCCCGGTGGGCCCATGCACGAGGCGGGTAGGTTCGCTGCATGCTGAAGCTCGTCCTGCCCAAGGGTTCCCTGGAGAAGTCGACACTCGCCCTGTTCGAGGGCGCCGACCTGACCGTGATCCGTGGCTCGTCGGTCGACTACAGGGCGTCCATTGGGGATCCGCGGATCGACGACGTGCGGATCCTCCGCCCCCAGGAGATCCCGGTCTACGTGGCCGACGGCCTGTTCGACATCGGAATCACCGGGCGGGACTGGATCGAGGAGACCGGAAGCGACGTGGTCTCCCTCGGCGAACTCCACTACTCGAAGGCCACGGCCCGGCCCGTACGCATAGTGGTGGCCGTTGCCGGTGACTCCCCGGTGGAGTCGGTGGCTGATCTGGCGTCCGGTGTCCGGGTCTCCAGCGAGTATCCGGAGTTGACCCGCCGCTTCTTCGAGGAGCGGGGGATCGAGGCTGACATCCAGCTCTCCTACGGGGCCACCGAGGCGAAGATTCCCGACATCGTCGACGTGGTGGTGGACATCACCGAGACCGGAAGGGCACTTCGTGCCGCCGGCCTGAAGGTGATCGACACGATCCTCACGAGCTTCACCGAGCTGGTGGCCAACGCCGAGTCGTATGCCGACCCGGAGAAGCGTCACGCCATGGAGCAGATCCACCGGCTCCTGCAGGGCACGCTCGAGGCCCGCGGCAAGGTGCTGGTCAAGATGAACGTGCCTGCAGACCGGCTCGACGCCGTGATCGACCTGATCCCGTCGATGAAGTCACCAACGGTGAACGAGTTGTTCAGGGGCGCAGGTTTCGCGGTGGAGACCGTCGTGGCGAAGTCCGAGATCAACGTGCTCATCCCGGAGCTGCGCGACGGTGGTGCCACCGACATCCTGGAGATCCCGCTTTCCAAGATCGTCCACTGACCGCAGGGCCGGAAGCGACCCGGCTGTCAGCCTGCTTCGGGCTCCGGAGGCGTGTCGTCCTCGCGGCTGGCCCTGTCGACCGCCACGTAGGCGAGACGGATCTGCTGGAGGGCGTCGCGCATGGTGGTCTCGGCCTCGCCGAGCCGCCCCGGAAGCCTGTCGACCACAGCCCCAAGCGCGTCAATGGCCACCGAGGCTTCGCCCAGGTTCGGAGGTTGCTGAGAGAGATGGATGGTCGCCAACTCGTACAGGCCCATGAGGTGGTTGGCGACGACCACGGCAGCGGGCACGGAGGCGAGCTGTTCGCGCACTGCAGCCATCTCCCTTGCCATCGCCTCGACCTGCTCGCGTTCCTCCGGTTCCAGGTCCTGGGCGAGGGGTTCGACCGATGGTGCGGGCGTGTCCTCGGGCTGGTCGATCGGATGCTCCCCGTCGGGGGTCCAGAGGCTGCTCATGGCTGGTTCCTTGGGTGGCGTGTGCTCCACGGGGGAGCGTCGGGTCCCGG
>Ga0302123_10003665_pt1 | contig 10162 bp, 9 predicted proteins | sample CB21_321_MG_FD_203109 | JGI IMG/M metagenome (GOLD analysis project Ga0302123, IMG submission 203109) | Marine microbial communities from Western Arctic Ocean, Canada - CB21_32.1 | ecosystem: Environmental > Aquatic > Marine > Oceanic | place: Canada: Western Arctic Ocean | collected 2017-09-28 | reverse complement strand
TAGTCGGTCAGGGGCATCACCGTCGCAAGCGCGATGGTTGCCAGCAGGGCTGCGACACCAGCCGTGCCGGCGATCGCGCTCCAGGTCTTGAATGTTTCGGCTTCTGTCAGCACCCCCATCTTCGAGACGATCCAGAAGCCGCTGTCGTTCATCCATGAGCCGACCATCGACCCGCTCCCAATCGCGGTCGCCACGTAGACCGGATTGAAATCAAGCGTACCCGGGACGATCATTGCTCCCAGCATCGCGGAGGTCGTGATCATCGACACGGTGCTCGATCCTTGAGCGACCTTCAACAAGCTCGCCATGAAGAAGCCTGTCAACAGGAGGGCCATTCCTGACGGGGCGGTTGTTCCGAGAAGCCCTTGCAGCGCGGGTCCGATCTCTGCGGCCTGCAACATCGCGCCGAAGGCACCGCCGGCTGAGGTGATGAGGATAATGAGACCGCCGCTCATCAGCGACTGCTCGACCTGGCTCGTGAACTGCACGCGGTCCGGTCGGCGCTTCGCCACGTACAGCATCAGTGCGACCGCTGCGGCGGCGAACATGGCGAGGTTTGGGTTGCCAATCATGGCCGTCCACTGCGCCAGCGGAGCATCGGGTGCCGCGGCCTGCGTGATGGTGTTCGTCGTAATCAGGATGACGGGCAGCACGATCGGGAGCAGCGACACGCCGAGGCCGGGCAACTGGTCGTCGCGCAACGGCTCTTGCTGCACGGCCTCACTGAGCCCACGCATGGGGATGCCCAGACGCGCGTCCAACCAGTTCGCGACGAGAAGGCTGACGAGCGCCGCCGGGGCGGAGACGAGAAGGCCGACCATGATCATCGTGCCGAGATCGACGCCAAGGTTCTGGGCGTTCACGAGCGGACCTGGTGTCGGGGGCACGAGACTGTGCGTGATAATGGCGCTGCCAGCAATGACCATGATGTACTTCGCGTAACCCCGTCCGGTTTGCTGGTACATGGACCTGGCCAGTGGGATGAGCAGGTAGAAGACCGTGTCGAAAAAAACCGGGATCGACAGGACGAAACCGCTCGCCATGAGCGCCACGTCGGCGCGGTCGACGCCGAAGAGCGTCAGGAACCAGCGAACGATCCGGTCGGCGGCTCCGCTTTCGAGCATGCACATCCCGATCACCGCGGCCAGCGCAATCACAATACCGATGCTGCCGGCGGTGGATCCGAATGCCGCGGCGACCCGGCCTATCTTGTCGGCCATTTCGCCCGGAGCCAGGAGGCTGACCACGAGCGCCGCCGTGATCAGGGCGAAGAAGGCGTGCAGTCGCAGGACCATGATCAAACCGATCACGGTGGCCATGCCGATGAGCAGGATGAACAGTGGGAATGTCGCCATGCAGGGATGCGAAGTCGGAACCGTGGCGGTCAGCGTAGCACGGGCGCCTACCCAATGTGCGCGTGTGCATCGAGTGTCGGGGAGGCGCACGACACCAGGTTGAAGTCCGTGGCGGAAGCGCGCGTGATCCGGGGCTCCGGGGGCAGACCTTCGGATATAGTTCGGCAAGGAGGCTGGGCGATATGAAGCACGTGCTCACGCTTGAAAATGGCCGCATCGATCCGATTCAGGATCTGATGAAATCGGAGAAGGAGTTCGCCTTGCGGCGCATTCTCGTCGACGAGAAGATGGGCGGCGCGCGCTCTCTTGGCCTTCACGAGACTATACGTGTGACTAGCCGTCCGTGGTAAAAGTCCGGCGTCGCACCGAACGCGGATTTCACGAGCCAGGCACTTCTGAAGTCCGCGCTCGCGGACAAGGCGCGACGACTGAACATACCGCCTGTATGTGAGGAAGGAGCAACGCAGGTCGCGAGGATGCGTCGTTCGTCGAATGCAATCGGACCTCTACCACGGGCTGCTCGGTGGCCACATCGTAACGATTACGGGCGAAGGGAAAACACATGAACAGGGCACTTCGGAACGGACAGACGGCGTTAGCGGGCCTCGTACTAATCGCGCTTGCCGTGAGCGGTTGTGTCGGGACACAGGCACAGGAGCCGCCAGCCGACGACTCGCCATTGGTGCTGCCCGGCCACCGCTACGATCTCCCGGCCACGCTGATCACCGCTGCACAAATAGAAGAGCACAAGCAGAGCATGGTCGCCGTCGGCGAGATCGATGTTGCGATGACGATGGTGAAAGGCGGTGGCGGCTCCGAGGAATATCAGGCGGGAGTCAGCCTGGTTGTGCGGCCCCAGGGACAAATTAGCGCGAACTACGCGGTCCATGACGATGTGGCGGAAGTCTATTACGTGATCGAAGGCAGAGGGCGCATGAAATTGGGCGGTACGATCACCGACTGGAACCGGCGGCCGGTCAGTATTGAAAACGGGCAGGGGAGCCGCGGCACGGTCGCTGTCGGCTCCGAAGACATGACCATAGAGAAGGGCGACATGCTGATCGTTCCGGCGGGTACTCCGCACAAATGGGATTATTCCGAAGAGTTCACGTCCTATGTCGTCGTGCGCTTCGATCCCGACGGCGTGGCACCTTTGCTGGAGCTCGGCATGGCCGAGTTCGTCGCGCCGACGCAATAGTGTTGTTCAGCCTGGCGGTAGCTCCCTGGCTGCTGTTCGCGCCAGCGAGCGCCGCGAGGTTCGCGTCCCACATGTGTACCCGGAAGTTCGCCCTGCGCAGCCACGCGGTCTGCGGTTGCAACATCCATCGGTGCCGATATGTCATTCCTCTGCGGTGTTGTCTCCAGCCTCGTGTGCCCACCCCAGGGTGAAGCAAGGGGGTTCGCGGCGGATAGGTCCTGCCTGATCACAAATTGTAGATGTATCCGAGATCGGGGGACCGCTTCGGAGGAAGGCTGCGTCGGCTCGGCCGAGTCGGTTCATCTATAATCAGACCCAACGCCGACGGCCCGGGCCCTCGGGACCTGCATCGGTCCGCATGAGGTCGACGTCTACGGCCGGTCGGTACCGCGCGCGCGTCACATTAGGAAGAACCATGAGCCAAGATGCACACGCCCGGCCGTCGGGCGACGCCCCGGAGCCACTGTACGACATCAATACCGCGACGCCGACCCACGCGGAGCGTGCGCGAACACTGGTCGCCCAGATCTCGACCGGGACGCTGTGTACCCTTGCGCTGGAGCCGGCCGGCTACCCTTACGGCTCGTTCGTGACCGTGGCCTTTGAGAACGGAGCCCCGGTCTTCCTTATCAGCCGACTCGCCGAGCACACCAAGAATCTGGAGCGGGATCCTCGCGCGTCGCTGTTGGTCGCCGAGGGCGGCGCCATCGATCCTCTCGCCAACGGCCGCGTCACGATGATCGGTCCCTGCACGCGTGTCGAGGGGAAGGGGGGCGGCGCTCGTGCCGCTTTTCTGGCGTCGCATCCGAATGCGGCCTACTACGCTGACTTCCGCGATTTCGCGTTCTGGAAACTCCACGTGGCCTCGGTCCGCTACATCGGAGGCTACGGTCGCATGTCGTGGGTGGACGAGGCCGAGTGGAGGACCGCTGAGCCGGATCCCCTCGGACCGTCGGCTGCGGGCACGATCGCGCACATGAACGCCGACCATGCCGACGCGATGGTGCTCTATTGCAAGGCCTTTTCGAAGGCGACCGAGATCAACGCCGCGGTCATGACGGGCGTCGACCGGTACGGGTTCGAGATGTCGGCCAAGACCAAGGAGGGTCCGCGACCCGTTCGTCTCGCGTTTGCCGTGCCGGTCAGCACGCCGGAGGAAGCGCGCGCCGCTCTGATCTCGATGCTAAAGGATGCCAGGAACAGACTCGCCTGAGACGTCAGGCGGTGAAGGTGGGGCACTTCAACCCAATGAAATTCGGGACTCGACCAAATCTTCATAGCTCGAGTTGTCATCGATGAGATCCCAGGACTCCATCCACTCCTTGCTTCGCCTGAATTCCGATTCGAGATACAGCGACGGCTCCGTGTACCGAAGCCGGGGAAGGTGAAAATCTTCTGGAGTGAGGTGGCCTAACTCGGGAGGGACTTCCTCGATCAGGTAATGCAGGTATTTTCGTTTGTCTGCGTTGAACAGCTTGACGGCCGCTGACATGACGCGCGCGATAGCCTCGAACGTATCGCGGTCCAGGTCGGGCGCAGTGATATCGGCGCCAATGTAATGGGCTTCGCCCAGGCTCCTGCAGCCATTCTTTTCGGCCAGCGTAATCCACGGTTCCATCAGGCCGACGGAGGTGACCTTGCCAGCCATGAGCGCTTCGTAGCGCTCGAGCGGCCGGCCCGCGTGCACAACTTTAATCTCTGTGCGTCGCAGGAACCCCTCGAGGAACATCAGCGCGATGTAGTGGGACCCCGCATGGTAGTTGACGCCGACGCTCTTGTTGGCGAGTTCTTGCGGGTAGTAGATCCCCGAGTCTGGTCGTACGAGCAATGACTGGGTGCTCACCGCGGGCCGCTTCGCGATGATGCGGCCGCCTATCGTTGAGTCCGCAGACCTGCGGACCTGACCCCACTCTCACGCACGATAGAGTTCGACGACTCCTTCTTCGAAAACCAGGTGCACGCCCATGCTGTCGACGGCTTCATGGTTCTCCTCCAGATCCGTGCCGGCAATGGTGTTGCTTCCGGTGCCAGCCGTGCGTTTCCACACGCCACGGTCGGGAGCGCGGTGGAGTTCGACCGCCAGCCCCTCGTGCCGAAAGAGGTCTTCGTCACGGGCAATGATCCAGGGCAAGCTATGTACCGCACTGGTGATTTCCGTCTTTACTTTCCTGAGTGGCGTGGCCAATGGGTGAACTCCATGCTAAAGGGGTCGCGAGTGGTCTGATTGCGAATCGGCTTGTGCACCGAGGGCGGTGACGCGGCCCGCTGGCCAGGCGCGACGAGGGAGCATGCTGGGCGCATGTGACCGACGAGCAACGCCGCCAGCCGGAGGCCTCGCCGGCTGAATGCCTCACGCGTTTTCGAATTGTTCATAACAAGCCGGATCCGAAAACGCGCTGGCTGATTCGCAATTAGACCACTAGTGTCGGCAAAAGAATTTGAAACGTCAACTTGCAGTGACGCGCGATCCCGAAACACGACCTTCAAGGTACTATCGCCAAATCTCGATGATTTCGATCGACGCTCAGTACCCGCCGCATCAACCAGCACCCGCGCGTGCAGGACGCCTCGTGCCCGGACTGGTTGGGCGGTCGGCTGCCCAGCCAGCGGCTGTGTTGGCGGCCGTGATGGCAGCACTGTCGGCTGCGCTGTTGCTCGCTGCCTGTGGATCCACATCTTCAGGTGACCAAAGCACCGCGCTCTCGAATCCTGAGCTGGCGCGTGCCGCTGTGCCTATCACGGACGATGTGCCCACGCTCACCGCCGACGAGATCGCGGCTGCTGCCGCGTTCTACGGTCGGAACACCGTCAGCATCGTCGTCGGCTCCGGGGCAGGCGGCGGTTTCGACACTACCGCCCGCCTGGTGGCCCGCCACATCGGGAGGCACATCCCTGGCACGCCCACAGCCATCGTCGTCAACATGCCGGGCGGGGGTGGCCTTGTGGCGGCGAACCACGTTTTCAACGCGGCGCCGAGGGACGGCACAGTGATCGGCCTCTTTCACGAAGCGCAGGTGATGAACCAACTCACGGGTGCAGAGGGCGTGCAGTTCGACCTCCTGACGTTCAACTGGTTGGGCAGCTCCTACAACGATCCCAATGTCTGCATCGTTCGCTCAGACGCAACGGTGGCGGCGTTTCAGGACCTCATCGGCCGTGCTGAGCCGATCGCCATCGGGGGAACGGCGCCCGGCGCCAACAGCTATGACGCACCGCGGGTGCTGGCGGAAGCGACTGGAGCCAACCTCAGGACGATCGCTGGGTACTCGACGACGGGCGACGTGCGCGTGGGGATCGAGCGGGGAGAGGTTCACGGTATGTGTCTCGGGTGGGAATCGGTTCAGACGACATCCACCCAGTGGCTGGAAAACGGGTTCGCACAGGTGTTTGTCCAGAACGGAACCGCTCGGCATCCGGATTTGCTCCACGTGCCGCTGGCCCTCGAGTTCGCGCAAGACGACGAAAGCAGGATCCTGCTGCGGCTACTTGACGCGCCCAGCGCGATGGCGAAGCCGTTCGCCCTGCCGCCGGGTGTCGACGAAGGTCGCGTGCGGGTGATGCGCTACGCGCTCTCGGCTGCCTACCGCGACCCTGCCTTCCTGGCCGAAGCGGCAGCCATGCGGCTCCATTTTCAGCCGAAGACGGCGGCCGAGGTGTACCAGGTACTGAGCGATGTGCTGTCGACCCCGTCCGATATCGCTGCGAAGTACCGCAAGATTATTCAGCCATGACCTTTGGAACTGACATCCCATGAGAAACGCCGCTATCACCGGTTGGGGCGCCTGTATGCCGCCGTCCGTGCTCACCAACGCCGATCTCGCCACGTTCCTCGACACCGACGACGCGTGGATTACCAGCCGGACCGGCATGAAGGAGCGTCGTATCTCGCACGTGCCGGCGATCGAGCTGGCGACGGTCGCCGCGCGTCGCGCGATTGCGTGCGCTGGGATTGAGCCGGCGGACATCGATCTCGTGCTCTACGGTAGCTGCAGCAACGGCGAGCAGGTGCCAAACTCGGCTTCGGGTGTGCAGGCGGCATTGGGGGCAACACGCGCCGCTGCAATGGACATCAACACGGCGTGTACCAGCTTCCTCTACAGCCTCTCGACAGCCAGTGCGATGATTCGCACCGGCGTGGTGCGGCGCGCGGTGGTGATCGGCGTGGAGCTGATATCGCCTTACATGGACTGGCACAACCGTAACGTGGCCGTGCTCTTTGGCGACGGCTGCGCCGCGGTGGTGCTCGAGCCCGCGGAGGGAGACGAGGGGGTAATGGGCGAGCAACTCGGATGCGATACCGACGGGCGGGCCAGCCTGCGCGTGCGGGGCATCGGCTGCGTCTACGCAAATCGCGACGTGGTGTTGGGCGACACGTTGTGGGACTTCGACGGGCAGGAGATTTTCCGGCGGGCTGTGCGGGGGATGAGCCAGGCCAGCGCGGGCGTCATGGAGCGTTGCGGCGTGACGCCGGACCAGGTCGATCTCGTGGTGCCGCACCAGGCGAACCTGCGGATCATTGAGGCGGTCGTCGCGCGTGCCGGGATCCCGATGGAGAAGGTGATGCTCACGGTTCAGCGGTACGGCAACATGAGCGCCGCCACGGTGCCCGTGGCGCTGGCCGAGGCGATTGAGACGGGTCGCGTGCGCCCCGGCGCGCTGGTGCTGATGCCGGCGTTCGGCGCGGGACTGACGTTCTGCGCCCACCTGGTGCGCTGGGGAAGCCGCATCACGCCGCTGGCCTTGAGCGACGTGGCGCTGCCGCCTTGCCCGACGACGGCGCTCGAGATGGTCAACAACATTCGCGCGCGGAGGGCGAGCACGGCGGAACGCTCGGCGGCCGGATTGCATTCGGCGGTGTAGGGGCAGGCGCCGTGGCGGCGCCCTGCTACTCTTCTTCTTGCTCGTCGTCCACAATCGGCGTGGCGGGGTCGGCATTGAACAGCAGAATATCCGTCTGTCCCTCTTTGGCATTCACGTATCCCAAGGCCTGCTCGAGGTCCAGCGTCGGACGTGCTCTTGGCTCCTCGGCACGCTTGTCCAGATCGATGAAATGACTGAACTGGCCTTGGCAGATGTCGTATAGCTCACGCGCGGGCGTACCGGCTGCCTCCAGCATGGCTGGGCTCACTTCAAGCTGCCACGCAATGTGCTGGTGCGTCAGTAGAGCCGACGCGCCTCGAAGCACGTGCACTTCCCACCCCTGGGTGTCGACCTTCACGTACGCGACGTGAAGGGGGTCGATCGACATCCGCTGAACCCACTCGTCGAGTCGCCACGAGGCGACATCGATTCCGAGGGTATCCGTCGGGTCAGATACGAGCCGGTGGCCGCCAGCGTACTTCGCATGTTGCAGCCGCGCGCGGCCCGAGGTAGATCCAATCGCGGCCAGGTCCGGCATGACGAGCCCGCGCAGAGCGTTGTCAGCGATGTTGCGAACCAGCGCGGCGTAATTTAAGGGATCCGGCTCGGCGCAGTACGCCCGTACGACATCTCCCAGGATCACGCGCGGGATGGACATTCGGCCGGTATTGGCCCCGATGTCCAGCATCACGAGGCCCTGTGAAAATTCACGTGTCTGCGTGATATTGCGGTACGGAAAGCGGAGCTGTTTGGCGATGAAACGCTCTCGCGCGGCGCCGGTGATCGACGATTGCACCGGCACCCACCAGACCAGACCCTGCACCGCGGCTTTGACGAGTTCAGGATTTGGCAGGGTCGTGGTCGCAACGGTGTCACGGTAGTCGGGCGAACACTCCTGGAACCGTGCGTCTTCCTGCGCCGCGCCCGCGAGTGCCGCCCGCGCCGCCAGGGTGCGCGCGCGCAGCGGTAGAAGCCCCCGCACAACGGCCGCGCTCAGAATCCGGCGCCGGCGGGATCCGAGCACTCGCTTCATTGACGCGTGCTCGGTTTTTACCCGGGCACGAAAGGTCTTGGATGTCGACTCCAGCTTTTCTACCCGGCGCCGGAGGCGCCTCGCTTCTGGACCTCGCGTCAGCTTGTCGAGCAGACGATGCACGATCGCTCGGAGAACGCCGAGCGGACCTCGTGATCTCGTTCTTTCTGGATGTTGGTCCTCCGACGTCATGAAGTCTGAGCGGATCATATCAGCACGACACCGAGTGAGCCGATTCGCAACCAGACCACTAGTAGCCTCAGCGAACACGAGAACTGGTGACGTCCCAGAGTCGCCCAAGTGACGCACCCGCTAGCGCAGCCCAGACTGCCGACGACTGCTGAAATCCAATGCTAGGGCAGCAAAACACCTGCGAACCCACCAGCAGGGCGATGAGTGTTCCCCCTCGCACACGCTCGCTGTACAGCTGTACGCCAGTCGCATCGCCAACAGACGTGATGGCCCCCGTCCGCAGCATCAGGACCACAGAGCCGATGGCCACCAATGTCGTCAACCATGCCTCGAAGCCAGACAAAGCGCCCAAGAAATTAAGTTCGACGCTGTAGAGCGACAGATAGAGAGCGCTGCCTGCGACGCATGCCATGGCGAAGAGAAGTTGTGACCGGCGAGGTTCGCGAAGCATCGCGTCAAATACGAACGCCGCACCTCCTACGAGACCGAGCAGCGGACCATCCAGGCTGAACACGGCCCCTGTTGTCAATCCCAGCACACACACAGAGTCGAGGCCTCTGGCCGGCAGTCCAACCGATCGATTGACGATTCGCACCAATCCCAGCGTTGTGAAGAGCAGCAGTACGCTCGGTGCACCGACGATGAGAAATGCGGAATACGCGGCTGCCATACCTACGAAGGCAGCAGGATTGTCATCGGGGGCGACCTCCCGGGTCAGCGCCCACGAACCGAAGACAACCAGGAGGCCATGGACGGCATCTATGATGCTCATTTCCCACGGAGCGCCCGATGACAGCGCCACACCCGCAGCGATTGCGCCGCCGATCGGCATGAGTACAAGGACGGCTGCGTTCGTTGGATACCTCGGGTCAACTGGCCGTGCAATGGACGTGTACGCGAAGGTCGCACGCCTGCTCAAGGTCAGACCTCCGCTAGCCGCCCGTGGTGAACGTACGGCGTCGCATCGCTCGTCGAATGCCGACTGACTTTCGCCACGGGCTGCGAGTCCCCTGAAAGCGTGATTCGTTGAAAAAGTCCTGGAGCGTGGCGCCCGGCTGGAAAGGCGCGACGACTGAGAATATTGTCCATATTCGAGGAAGGGGCAGCGCCGCCAGTCGGGATGCCCAGCCCGGGGGTTGTGTGACGACTCATGTTTCCAGGGGACTACACATTGGCTTTGAAATGCAGGCCACCCGGCTCGTCGACGAGCACATCTAGGAACGGCGGCTCGGATGGGTCATTGGCGTACACCTCGAAATCGGTGACACCGTTCCGACGCAGGACCTCTTCGTCGATTGCGTATTGGCCCGTGTACGACCGGCTGGGCTGAGTCAGGATCCAGTGAGCCGCATCTGCCACGATGGCTGGCTGGCGCGACTTGCGAAAGACCTCATCGCCGAGCAGTTGTGTCGCCGCGGTCGAGATCGTTGTGCGCGGCCAGAGCGCGTTGGCTGCCACGCCCGCCTCCTTGAATTCCAGCGCCCAGCCCCTGACGCAGAGCGACATGCAGTACTTCATCATGAC
>Ga0302123_10003663_pt1 | contig 10164 bp, 7 predicted proteins | sample CB21_321_MG_FD_203109 | JGI IMG/M metagenome (GOLD analysis project Ga0302123, IMG submission 203109) | Marine microbial communities from Western Arctic Ocean, Canada - CB21_32.1 | ecosystem: Environmental > Aquatic > Marine > Oceanic | place: Canada: Western Arctic Ocean | collected 2017-09-28 | reverse complement strand
CGGTGTTCCCGAGAGATACATCGCTCGAGGCAGGCCTGTGCCGAAACTGACTCCCGTGCAGACGTTCTGTTTTTGAGGGTCGATCTCACGGATTACCTTCCCTAGCCAGCCTTCTCCAACAAATTTTTCCGGCTCCGCTGTATGCCAGATGTCCATCGAACGGAAATGGGAGCGGTCCGGTTGAGGGTAGCCGATACCGTGGATAACAGCGACGTTGCCTTGGTCCCACAGATCCTTGATCGGCTTCATGGCAGGATGCAGTCCAAGCCGATCATCGAGGCGGATCACCTTGTCCTCTGCGATGCCGGTCGTTGGCCTGTAGTCGTAGTACAGGCCGTCGCCGTAAGGAACCACAGTATTCAGAACGTCGTTCCCGCCTGATAGCTGCAACACTACAAAAACCGGTTCCTTTTTTGAAGCGTGCTTGCCATTCCCGTTAGAGTCATTGGTCGTCATTTTCCATATCCTATTCGCTTGTCATCAGGAACATCTGTGGATCAAGGTAGTGGCTTGCTAATCTCGACGTAGCTAATTCAGCTGATAATCGCTGGCAGCCGCGATCAACTGAAATACCTCGACTGCAGTGGCATCGAACTGCACCGCGTTTGACTCATCGCACTGTATGTCGCTTTCGCCCGGCAATTCTTCCAGAATTACCTTTCTGCTTTTCGAGACGAGTTCAAGAGCTCCCATCTCGTACAAAACCGCATCCAACAGTTGTTCTTGAGTAATCCAATCACGACCAACGCGTATTCGGTCGATCATCTGTCTTACGCCCGGTGTATGCGCATTGCCAACACGTTCGACGGCGAAATTTACCCGCTCCATCAACAGAGCTGAATCGATCCATTCGCGGCCCGTATGCCACCCCTCAACTGTCGGTGGGTTTAGCAACTGTTGTCCCATTAGCATTGCGTTGCGCGGCAAGCTGTAAAGACCGTACTCATACGGATCTTCGTATTCACCAGTTTGTTTGATAGTACCAACGACGAATTCGATGGGACTTTGGATCCGGTTGAACCGAGAATTCTTGAAAAAATCGGATTTGAAGAGTGCCCGGAGCACTTCTCGGATCTCGTGATTGTTGTCGGTGTACGCCTTCGCTATGAAGTCTATTTCTTCTTGAATCGGTTGATCTGAGACGAAATATTTGTGGACTTCTCGGCCAATAAACTGGGCGGCCGCTGGTTGGTCCACGATGATGTTGACGATGTCGTCGCCGTTGAAATCGCCGGTGTGCCCGAGGAACGTCTTTTGTCCATCATCGTGATCGTCTTCTCGAAATACGAACGAACCGCCCTGCTGGCCAAATGGGTAGCGTGGAATTACCTGGTCGAGCGTCCAGCCGGTATACGCCCGGGCGCAGTCCCGAACGTCATCCTCCGTGTAATTACCGACGCCTAGCGAAAACAGTTCGAGTAGTTCTCGGCCCCAGTTTTCGTTGACCGCTACCCCGTGATTCATCTGCTGGTCTAACCAGAACAGCATCGCCGGATCTCGGGAAAGGCGCTTCAATATGTCGGAGAAATTGTTAAGGGCAAAATCGCGAAGCATTTCGTAGTGTTGCTTCATCAACGGACCATTGGTGACCTTGGCAGTGCCTGTGGCGAAAACTCCGTGCCACATAAGAGCCGTCTTTTCTTGCAGAGGCCTCTGTGAATTGATCATCCGATACGTGATCAGTAGTGGCATCCAGCCTTCGCCGTCCGCGTGTTCGGAGTGATATCGCTCGGCCAGATCCAATTCCACGGGTTCGAATTTCTCGTAATCGACTAGATCGTCGACCACCGCGTCGTAACTCTTTTCAGCAAGTTCCTCGAGTTTGTACGCGGGGAGCCCGAATCCCGCTCTACGCATCAGGTGCCCAACTAGGGCAACCTCAGTTTTAACGACTGTTGTCACGATCCCTCTCTCTCTCCATCTTCCGGACGCACTAATTTCAATTGCCGTGGATTCGGTCGTGGGTTAAACATCACACGGAAGACTCGATGTCCTGAGTTCTATCAGAACTCAGGACCGGGGCAGAATAGCATCATTCCTCATTTACTGAGGATATCTAATCATTTCCCGCCCACACTACCTGCCGACTACCGTGTGTAAGGGAAAGCATCGAACCTCAATGGCTATCGGACTGAATTTCGTGCTCGAGTAGACGAACTTCTCTGTCAAAACTCAGTGTGGTACGCAAACAGGCCTCGCTCAAATGAACGAGGCCTGCTGCTTTGTGTTCTTGGTGGAGACAGGGGAGTGGTGGCGTGTAAACACAGAAGGAGTTTTGTTTGTGTCTTACCCGCGCCGCCTATCCGCACCGGGTCGTTTATTGACCGCGTTCAGATAGGGATGACAGTTCAATTGGATGGGATGGTGAGGACTAAATTGCTAAGGACTTAATCCCGGTTACAGCAATCTTCGACGTTCACTTTCCACCTCTTCGAACCAGTTCTCCAGAGAATTATTCATCCTCGCCAGACGACCCGGATAATGCAGATCCAGATTCCTCTCTTCAAGAGGATCTTCGTCCAAATTGAACAGTTCAGGGGCGGGTGGAGTCGGGATAATCCAATCTGGCTCAGGCCAGTCTGGAACCTCTGGAACCTCTTCAGGCTGGAATTTGTACCTGATATCCATCTCGACGTACATTCTTTCCAACTCCTCGTCCCGTTCGGTTGCTAATCGCATCCCTGGGATAGTCGGTCGAACGAGTTTCCAGGGCCCCTCACGCATCGCTGCGTTTACATACGGCCCAATGGGCGAGTACTGGTTTAACTGCCAGAATCGCGGTGGAGACGGCCCCGACGCTTCGCCCAACACCTCGTTCCACACGTCCCGACCATCAAGCGGACGCCCCCCTACGATTGGGACATCACAGATCCGGGCAAGCGTTGGAAACCAGTCTACGAAGTGGACAAATTCTCGGACTTCGCGGCCTCCCGGAATGCCACCAGGCCACTGCAACACCATTGGAACGCGGATACCGCCTTCAAAGACAGAACCCTTTTGGCCTCGTAACCCCAGATTGTGCCGGGTCAAGTCCAGAACAATCCCGTCACGGGGCTGATCGAGTGGGCGAGTCCGATCATGCCCTCCTCGGAAGGCAGGTCCGTTATCGCTCGTGAACATGACGAGGGTGCCGTCGGTAAGACCATTATCTTGAACCGACTGGAGTAGTCTCCCAAGCCCCTGATCCATCACTTCGATCATCGCGTATGTGATGGCAACCCCTTCCGGTAATCCCTTCAGTCTGTAGGATTCGACCAGGTCTTCAGGAGCTTGAAGCGGGACATGCGGGGCGTTGTACGCCAGCATCAGGAAGAATGGCTCGTCTTTGTGCCGAGAAACGAACGACACAGCCTCTTCTGTAAGCACATCTGTCAGATAACGACCGTCCGACTTGACCGACTTACCGTTGTAGTCGAGACGCCAATCCCAATAGTCCGCCCACCCGCCGGAAAATCCAACGAATTCGTCGAAACCTCGTGAATTGGGGTGATACCTCTTGTCGAGTGCACCGTTGTGCCACTTTCCGACCAGACCAGTGGCGTATCCACTTGCCCTGAACGAATCTGCGATCGTGGCTTCATCGAGGCCGATCCTGTCGTAGCCCAGGACTTCTTGCGGCGTGACCGCCCCTGTTCTGATCGGGTATCTGCCTGTCAATAGAGCCGCCCTTGACGGTGAGCACACCGGGGAACCCGCATATTGCTGGCTCATGTGCGTCCCCGACTCGACCATAGCGTCAAGATTGGGCGTGTTGATATTCCCGTCGTTGAACGCACCGAAATCGCCGTAGCCCATGTCATCGGCAACGATCAGTATCACGTTAGGTCTAGCCACTTCGTATCACCCCTTCAGTCGGATTTTTTCAAGTGTTGTCGGATACTAATATCCTTAGACTCACAGTTCGATCATTAAGCAGCGACCACCGGATCGACTCGGCACCATTCGCTAGATAACAGCTGGGTTAGCTTCCTGAGTGTCTACGCTTGGCTCTGCCTCGTCATACCCGGGAACCATGATGCAGGCGGTCCAATGGTTCTTCTTGACCCGTCGAAGTTGGGGGACAATCTGGGTGCACGCTTCCGTTGCCATCGGGCAACGTGGATTGAATGTGCACCCGCTCGGCGGATTTAACGGGCTGGGGACTTCACCCGTCAGGACCATCCGCTGTTTTGTGATTTCTATGGCAGGATCGGGGACTGGTGCGGCAGATAGGAGAGCACGCGTGTAGGGGTGCAACGGGTCTACGCTGAGTTCATCGCTATCGACAACTTCAACCAGTTTTCCTAAATACATCACCGCGATGCGATCGCTGATGTGGCGCACCACTGAGAGATCGTGAGCGATGAACAAGTAAGTAAGCTGAAGCTCTTCCTGTAGCTCATCAAGGAGATTAATAATCTGGGCCTGGATCGACACATCTAGCGCTGATACAGGTTCGTCACAAACCACAAAATCGGGTTTCATTACCAGAGCGCGTGCAATAGCGATTCGCTGCCGTTGACCACCGCTAAACTCGTGCGGGTACCTGTCCATCATCATGGAACTAAGGCCCACCAGCTGGAACATCTCGGCTATTTTTTCACGATATTCCTGCTTGTTTTTAGTGAGATTGTGCACAAGAAGCGGTTCGCCAACCAGATTACCCGCACTCATCCGGGGGTTCAGGGAACTGTACGGATCTTGGAAGATAACTTGCATTCGCCGACGAACCCGTCGAAGCTCTCCGCCCTTCATTTTGGCCACATCCTCGCCGTCGAAGAGAACTTCCCCGGACGTGGGTTTGATTAGGTTGAGGATTCCTCGCCCGATGGTGGTTTTGCCACTCCCGCTTTCACCAACCAGTCCAAGGGTTTCTCCTCGCTTGATGAAAAATGATACGTCGTCTACGGCCTTTATCTGACCGACCGTTTTCTGGAAGATCACGCCTGATGTAATCGGGAAGTGCACCTTCAGATTATTCACGCTCAGGAGTGCGTCTTCATTACCCGCGGTGCTTTGAGTCGGTTGTTGCTCTGTGCTCTGCATCAGTTTCTGACCTCCGCTTCCTTGCCGAGACTCTCAGCAACCCAACAGGCGGAAACATGCCCTTCCGAGCCATTTGTGAGCGCCAGTGGTGGGATGTCTTGTGTACAACGTTCGATGGCATATCGACAGCGCGGCGCAAAAGAACATCCGCCAGGTAGGTCGATCAGATAAGGTGGCTCACCGTTTATAGCTTCGAGCTTCGCTTCGCTTGGTCGATCTAGACGAGGAACGGAACGCATGAGCCCAAGCGTGTAGGGATGACGTGGGTTTGAAAATATTTCATCCCGTGTACCTTGCTCAATTATCTTGCCTGCGTACATGAGATTGACGCGGGTGCAGTACCTGGCGACGATGCCTAAATTGTGGGTGATCACGATGAGGGCCATGCCAAGATCCGTGGCAAGATCTTCAAGCAGATCGAAAATCTGTGCTTGAGTCGTCACGTCTAACGCAGTAGTCGGCTCATCAGCGATGATGAGCTTTGGCTCACAACTGATGGCCATTGCGATCATCACGCGCTGTCGCATTCCACCACTGAATTCGTGTGGATACTGTTTTACCCGCCGTTCAGGATCAGAGATGCCGACCTTTTCCAGTAGTTCTATCGCATGCCGTTGGGCCTTGTTTTTGGTGTAACCCAGATGCAAGGTGACGGCCTCTGTGAGTTGCCTTTCAATGGATAGAACGGGATTCAAGGACGACATGGGTTCCTGGAATATCATGGCGATATCCTTGCCCCTAACGGCCCGCATTTCCTTACTGCTCAGCTGGAGCAGGTCAACGTCGTTGAACATCACACTGCCATCGACGACCTTCCCAGGAGGGCTTGGAACAAGACCAAGCACAGATAGGGCGCTCACCGATTTACCACAGCCACTCTCTCCGACCAGCGCGACAGTTTCTCCCTCGTTCACCTCGTAGGAAACACCGTTGACAGCCTTCACTACACCCTCTTCTGTGAAGAAGTGTGTCTTGAGGTCATTTACTTGTAGCAGTGGCATCTATCCGTAACATCTCGCTTTCTACGTTGGAAAAATCTACGAACGTAACCCTTATCGTCGACCTCGAAGTCTCGGATCGACAGCATCGCGAACGGAGTCGCCGAACAGGTTTACGGCCAATACGACGAGGGTGATCGTGAGACCGGGGATGATCGCCACGTGAGGACCCTGGTCGAAGTGGAGCTGTGCGTTACTGAGCATGTTGCCCCATGAAGGGGTAGGCGGTTGAATTCCGAGACCCAGAAAGCTCAACGCTGACTCGGCGATAATGGCGTTGCCGATGCCCACGGTGAACAAAACCAAAGACACGGCCAGACTGTTGGGCACGAGGTAACGCAGCATTATCCGCCAGTTGCCGGCTCCAATAGCCTTGCCGCCCTCAATAAATTGCATCTGGGTCAAGGACAGGGCGTGAGAGCGCACCACGCGCGATGTTCCGCCAACCATGTTTACCGATAGTGCGATTATGACCACCATCGGGCTAAAACCGAAAACTACAGTTATGGCCATGGCTACCACCAAACCGGGCACCATGATCAGTGTGTCGACAAATCGCTGCACGATAAGGTCCACGAGCCCACCGAAGTAAGCGCTCGCTATGCCAAGTAACGTTCCAGCGGCAACCCCAAGTAATGGCGATAAAATGCCAACCATGAGGGAGGTCCGCCCGCCATGAAGCAAGCGGCTAAGGATGTCACGACCGAGTTCGTCACTTCCCAGAATCATCAACTTGCCCTGGTTGTTATCCGAAAAAAGTGGGAGGAGTTTCGGAGAGATAGTGCGATCAAACGGGAAGGGCGCAATGAAGTTTGCGAGGGCGACAAGTACCGAAACAACCAAGATGATTATGAGACCCGCTGCGCCAATCGGATGCCGACGCGCAAAACGGGCGGAGATTGCCCAGAACGTGCGAGGATCTATCCGATCTCTAATATTCCGAGCAAGGCTCTCTGTAGAAATTACCAAGTTTTAAGACCTTGCCCTTATTGCAACATTCTGGCTACTCATAGCGAATCCGCGGGTCCAATACAGCGTAGAACAGGTCGGTAACCAGTATCCAAAGCATGACTAGTGTCCCCAAGGCAAAAACCATGCCTTGCACCATAATGAAATCCCGTGCGCCCACGGATTCGATTATTTGGCGACCCATCCCGGGGAGAGTGAAAACTTGCTCTATCACGACCGCACCATCAAGCAGCGCTGCGAACAGAAGAGTCCCCATCGTGATGATGGGAAGTGAGGCGTTTTTCAAGGCGTGATGAACGATTACGGTGAATGGCGACAGGCCCTTGGCATGGGCCGTTCTTACATAGTCGCCGTTGATGACATCCAACATTGTTGAGCGGGTCATCCTGCTGATCACGGCACCACTGCGGATCCCGATGACGGCAGCCGGGAAAATAAGTCTCTGGAACCATTCCCACGGATCGTCGAATAACCGCGCGTGTTGCACCGGTGGGCTCCAGTCGAGCATTCTCGCAAGTACCAGTATTACTATGATGCCCAGCCAGAAGTTGGGCACGGCCATAAAGCCGGCAGTAAAAACTCGGGTTCCCTGGTCGAACCAGCCGCCTCGCCATACCGCAGAAGCCACTCCAATTGGAACCGCCCAGACAGCTGAAAGAACCACAGCCATTAACGCCAGCGAAAGCGTCACTTCAGCTTTATCAAGGAGGATTTCTGTTACCGGCACTCTCTTCACGAGAGATGTTCCGAGATCGCCACGCGGAAGGCCGCTGAGCCAGATACCGAACTGTACGACAATGGGTTTATTGAGCCCTAGTTCTTCCTTTAGGCGCTCCGCTTCCTGGGGGCTTATCGAGCCGTATTCTCCCCCCGCAAGAGCCACGGTTACATCGCCCGGCATTGCGCGCATCAGCACAAAGACGAAGATAGCCAGTAGTAGTAGCGTGGGTGGTAGCAGTAAGAGACGCCGCGCTATGTATCGCTGCAAAAATCAGTGCTCGCTTGTGTAGTGCAGTTTGACAACCCGCCTGCGGGACGGGCCGAGAGAAACTATTACTTCAGAACCGCCCATCCGCCTGTATTCCAACGGGCGGACGGGCGGTCTTGAAAGCAATGTTTACTTCCTCGGAGAATTCTCGTCGATCCAGACCTCTGTGAACTTGTGCGCCTGGAAGTGTGCGGCCGGAGTCGCAAACCTGTCGCGTACGTAGTTGTAGTAGATCTGTCTTATGCCAGCAGACGCCATGATGTTGGCCGCCGGAATAACCTCGGTCCTGAGAATTTCTTCCATGCGCCTGATCAATGCGTCACGCTCTGGTCCAGGTAAAGTCGCCTTGGCATCTGTGTAGATGTCGATGAATTCCTGGGTCGGGGGAGCCTTGTGATAGAACCATCCTCCGTTAGGCATGTAGAACAGCTTCACCACGTCCATGGCACTCCATACGACGTTGTTACCACCGTGCCCGAATAGCTGGTAGTCACTGGCCTGTGCAGATGCCAGGGAAGCGCTGGCGTCCTTCACCTCAAGCTTCATGGTGACGCCGACATCGCTGAGTTGCTGTGCAGCAAGCTGTGCCCATTCCTCAAACCAGGCAAAGTTTATTACGAGCATTTCAACTTCGGTAATCCCAAGTTCAGCGAAGAGCGCCTTGGACTCTGCCTTGGCAGCATCCCTCGTTGCAGGATTTACCTCGGGGTAGTCCATGATCTCGTCAAGGAAGGGATAAGGATTTCCAAGGTAGCTAACCGGAACATACGGCTTGCCTGCCGGTATTGCCTGGAACTCTGTGATGGCGACTCGGTCAATCGCAAGGTCGAACGCTCTCCTTGCCTTGATGTTGTCAAACGGCGGCTTTTCGGCATTCATGGCGATGTGGAACACACCGGGCAAAGCTGCCACTTGAATCGTAATGTCTGGTCCAAGATCCTTACCAAGAATGTCGGCCTGTTCGAGCGTCCCCTGGAAGATGTCTATTCGACCGGTTCTGAAAGCCGATTCCCTAGCGGATGCATCCGGTATCGCAACAGTAGTCAACGTGTCTAGATACGGGAACATATCTCCGTCTGGAGCTTCGAGGAAGTAGTCAGGGTTCTTCTTCGAAGTTATGAAACTGTCGGCCTCAGCCTCGGACAACATGAACGGCCCTGTACCGATGATACGGTCGGGGTCGTTAATGCCGCCTTCCTGACTGGCGACCGCCTCGGGGACTATGATGGCCCAAATGCTGGCCAAATCCTGAAGGAAGTCCACGTTCGGAGATTCAAGTTTGAATGTGATCTCTTGTCCACTTACAGTGATGGACTCGACACTCTGGAAACCTGATAAGCGAGGGAAGACCACACCTTCTGGTGGGGTTCTAAACTGCTCAAACGAGAAGACGACATCGTCCATCGTCATAGCGCTTCCATCGTGGAACTTGATGCCCTCGCGAACTTTGAGGGTGACTGAGTCAAATGTGCTGTTGAAGTTCCATTCACTCGCTAAATCAGCCTCGATGGTCACACCATCTACCTGGTTCCACTGGAGGAGACCGTCGTAGTGCCTACCTGAGTTCTGGGGACCGGTCCAAACAGCATCACGACGCATGTCCCAACCTCTGGGCATCAGCGAGCTCACGCCTCTGATGAGCTCGCCGCCACGCTTGCCGTCGGAAACGGGTGCGGGAACTTCAGTAGCAGGTACTGAAGTTGAAGTTGCAGCAGCGGCCTGGGTGGTCGCAGTAGCAGGGGGCGAAGTGGCAGGTGTGTCGTCATCGCCACTACAGCCGATCGCTGCGACCAGCACGAGGCTGCTCAACACCGCTGCTATCAAGGCAATACGAGGCACCTTGAATAAGTTAGAAGATTGTTTCCACATAGAGTTACTCATGATTTGCTTGAACCTTTTACTTCATTTGTTGACCAGATGCACCGGCCCACTCTGACGTCATACCGAGCCCGAACATTCTGATCCGCCCATAACCTACTGTCAAGGTTCCACGTTTACTATGTTTTGACATAGAGAATTGGAATTCCTGTCAAATTATTCGGGATTGATTTTGGTGATCATCAAGTTAGTTCGAAGCCGCTGAATCCCGCATGGTAGGGCAGGACAGGTTCTGTCAGAACTCAAAGTCGGGGCAGAACAGCATAATTCCTCGTTATCTGTTCATGTCCTGCCCACACTGCCTGT
>Ga0302123_10003662_pt1 | contig 10165 bp, 3 predicted proteins | sample CB21_321_MG_FD_203109 | JGI IMG/M metagenome (GOLD analysis project Ga0302123, IMG submission 203109) | Marine microbial communities from Western Arctic Ocean, Canada - CB21_32.1 | ecosystem: Environmental > Aquatic > Marine > Oceanic | place: Canada: Western Arctic Ocean | collected 2017-09-28 | reverse complement strand
GTCGCCTCGTCGATGCCGAGGTGGGCCGCCTCCATGACGTCCTTCCAGATGAGCGCCGGGTACGTGCCGCCGAAGACCTTGCGGTCCGTGGTGGGCGGCACCATCGGGATCTGGCCCACCGGATAGCCCACCCAGACTCCGGTCGTCCGCTGGGGCGTGTAGCCGAGGAAGAGGGCGTCGGCGTAGTTCTGCGTGGTCCCGGTCTTGCCGGCGGCCGTGCGATCGTCGAGCTTTGCCCGGTGGCCGGTGCCCGCAGTCAGGACGCCCTCGAGCACCCAGGTCAACTGGTCGGTGAGGCGGGGATCGAGGACGCGGGTCTGTTCGCGCTTCCAGTGCCACAGCGTGGTGCCGTCGGCGTTGAGCACGCGGGTGACGTAGGTGGGCGGGTTGTGGACGCCCCGGTTGGCGAAGGTGCTGTAGGCGGTGGCCATGTCGAGCAGGGTGGCATCGGAGGTGCCCAGGATGTTCGAGTTGACCTCCTCGATGGGCGATTCGATGCCGAGGCGGCGGCTCATGTTGGCGACCCTCTGGGCGCCCATGGCCATCGAAAGCTGGGCGAAGACGGTGTTGACCGATCGTCGGGTGGCCTCGACGAGCGTCAACCAATCCGGCTCGGGCAGTTCCTCGCCCTCGGCCACCTCGGGCAGGCTGTGGCCGGTGGCGCCGCCGCCGACATGCCAGATGCTGTTCTCTTCGGTCGCTCCGAGAATCTCGAACTCGATTTCGTTCGGGGCGGGGTACATGGCGGTGACCTTCCATCCCGCCTCCATCGCAGCGGCCAGGCCGATGGGCTTCATCGCCGAACCCGTCTGGCGGCCGTTGCCGACGGCCAGGTTGACCTTGGCGTCGTCGTCGTCGTCGAAGAAGTCCCGTCCTCCGACCATGGCGAGGATGTGGCCGTTCTGCGGGTCCATGACGACGACTGAGGCGTCGGGGTGCCCCTGGCCGGCCGGCAGGTGCTGCTCGACGGCTGCCTCGGCAGCCGCCTGGAGTCCGAGGTCGATGGTGGTCTCGATGCGTAGGCCGCCCTCGAACAGCAGCAGCTCCCGCTGGCCCCTAGTGACCCCGAAGGCCTCGTCGTCGAGGAACCAACGGCGCACTTCCTCAACGAAGTGGCCGGCCGGGTAGCGGGTCTCGAGCCGGCTGGAGTACTCCTCGAGTTGCGGAGGAGTCGCCCGTGCGTCGGCGAACCCCTCTTCGGTGATGAAGCCGTTGGCGAGCATGCGGTCCAGCACGAGGTGGCTGCGCCGGAGGCCGGCAGCGTAGTTGCGCAGTGGGTTGAAGCGGCTGGGCGCCTGGATGAGGCCGGCGAGCATCGCGGCCTCGTTCACGGCGAGGTCCAGCACGTTCTTGTTGAAGTAGGTCTGGGCCGCCGCCTTGATGCCGTAGGCGCCGTGGCCGAAGTACACGGTGTTGAGGTACTGGAGGAGGATGAAGTCCTTGCTGTACTGGTCCTCGAGCCGCAGGGCGTACCAGAGCTCCTCGAGCTTCCGGGAGGCCGTCTTCTCGGTGTTCTCGATGATTGCCAACTTGACGTACTGCTGGGTGATCGTCGAGCCACCCTGGCTGATTCCACCCGCCTCGAGGTTGGTGCGGGCCGCTCGGACGATGGCCTTCAGGTCGACCCCGTCATGGTGGTAGAAGCGTTCGTCCTCGATGGCGATGACGGCGTTGCGGACGAGCTCGGGGATCTCGTCGAGGCGACGGGCGCTTGTGCGATTCTGGGGAGCGACAAGCGTGGTGATGAGGGTGCCGTCCCGGGCGACGACGACCGACGACTCGGCTGTCTCGGGAATGGTGATCTCGAAGGAGCGGGTCTCGTACGAGTAGCAGCCCGAGGAGAGCATCGCGACCACAGCCAGGGTCGCCGTCGGGCGACGAAGGCGCGCGAGGGCCCCGTTCTGGTGGATGGCTTGCTGCGGCACCCGCACAGTCTGGCCGCGAGCCGGCACGAAGGTGCGGCAGCGAGCAGTGGTTCCGAGGATGAAAAGGTTGGTATCGGGCGCTTCCAGCGGCAATGGTGATGGGGTGAACGGTGCTGAGATCCTCGACGACCTTGCGGCCCGCGGTCTGATCCAGGACTGCACCGACCGCGATGCCCTGCAGGCGCGCCTGGACGAGGGGCCGATCACCGTCTACTGCGGCTTCGATCCGACGGCCGACAGCCTCCACATCGGCCATCTCACGCCGCTTCTGCTGCTCCGGCGCTTCCAGGACTCCGGCCACCGGGCGATCGCCCTGGCGGGTGGCGCCACGGGCATGGTGGGCGATCCCAGCGGGCGCTCGGAGGAGCGCAACCTCCTCGACCAGGCGACCCTCGATGCCAACGTCGAGGCCGTGTCAGGCCAGTTGCGCTCGCTGCTGCGCTTCGAGGGCGACGAGGGCCTCGACGGTCCACCGGCGCTCCTGGTGGACAATCGGGAGTGGACCGGTGATGTCGGCCTGCTCGAGTTCCTGCGTGACGTCGGCAAGCACGTCACGGTCGGCACGATGCTGGCCAAGGAGTCGGTGCGGAGTCGCCTGTCGAGCGAGCAGGGCATCTCCTTCACCGAGTTCAGCTACATGCTCCTGCAGGCCAACGACTTCTTCGAGCTCCACGACCGCTACGGCTGCGAGATGCAGGTCGGAGGCTCCGACCAGTGGGGCAACATCACCGCCGGCATCGATCTCATCCGGCGCCGGGCGGGGGCGACCGCCTACGGGCTGACGCTCCCGCTGCTCACCCGCTCCGACGGTGCCAAGTTCGGCAAGACCGCGGATGCGGCTGTCTGGCTCGATCCCGCCCGTACGTTGCCCTACGAGCTCCACCAGTACTTCCGGAACGTGGACGACCGTGATGTCGAGCAGTACCTGCTGCGGCTGACGCTGGTCGACGTCGACGATGTGGCAGCGGTGATGGCCGACCACGCCTCACACCCCGAGGAGCGCTTCGCCCAGCAGCGGCTGGCCGACGAGGTGTGCGCCCTCGTCCACGGCGAGGATGAGGCGAACCGGGCCCGCCTCGCCGCCGAGGGCCTCTTCGCAGGTTCGGCGCCCACGCTCGATGCGTTGGATGCCCTGCGGGGCATCGTGCCGGAGACGGAGGTGGCTGCGGCCGACCTCGAGGGTGAGGAGTCCCTGGTGGACGCCCTCGTCGCCAGCGGCCTGTGCAGTTCCCGGGGCGATGCCCGTCGAACCATCGGCGGTGGCGGCGTCTCCGTCAACGGTGTGCGCCAGGACGACTCCGCCATCCGCCTGCCTGCCGACGCCCTCGTGGGAGGCCGTTATGTCCTGCTCCAGAAGGGCAGGCGGTCCCGCCACCTGCTCGTCGTCGGCTGAACGCGGGCTGCGCCGCTGTCGAGGCGCCGGCCGACCGAGATTCTCGGGAATATGGGGGATGGCGGGTTGGGGGCACCATCGGGTACCGCTAGCGTTGCCAGTCGCGCCACTCCGTTGACCGTCAGGTCGCCGGGTCGTGGCGTGGCAAGGCGCTTCGCGGCGACGTCCGACTCGGACCTCGTCGAGTTGCTCCAGAGGGTACCAACGCCTTCCGATCGGGATTCCTGAGGGGATCTGCGTGGAAAGCGTGTGCCAGGTGGCTTTCGGCCACCAGGTGCTCCTTGAAAACGGAATAGAGGACGATGAATGCCAGTGCGGGCTGGCCACCGGCGATCACGAGTCGCCACTGGTCAGACCCTGACAATTCAAATGCAAATGGACATGGGCGTCGAGCCGTCATATGACGGAGCGACGACCCCTGACCTGATGCCAACCGGATGGGACTTCGGTCCCGATCCGATTTCAAACTCGTGCCGGTACCGCCTTCGGGCAGTATCGGAACACTGATTTCGACGTCGACACCTGCTTCGGCAGGTGGCGGCCGAGATTTTGACGGAGAGTTTGATCCTGGCTCAGGACGAACGCTGGCGGCGGGCTTAATACATGCAAGTCGAACGCAGTCGACCTTCGGGTCACATGACTGAGTGGCGAACGGGTGAGTAACACGTGAGAAACCTGCCTCGAAGACTGGAATAACCCGGGGAAACCCGGGCTAATACCGGATATCCCCAGATGGCCGCATGGCCGACTGAGGAAATGCTCCGGCGCTTCGAGAGGGTCTCACGGCCTATCAGCTAGTTGGTGAGGTAACGGCTCACCAAGGCATCGACGGGTAGCTGGTCTGAGAGGACGATCAGCCACACTGGGACTGAGATACGGCCCAGACTCCTACGGGAGGCAGCAGTAGGGAATCTTGCGCAATGGGCGAAAGCCTGACGCAGCCACGCCGCGTGAGTGATGAAGGCCTTCGGGTCGTAAAGCTCTTTCAGCAGGGACGAAAATGACGGTACCTGCAGAAGAAGCCCCGGCCAACTACGTGCCAGCAGCCGCGGTAACACGTAGGGGGCAAGCGTTGTCCGGATTTATTGGGCGTAAAGGGCTCGTAGGCTGTTCAGTAAGTCAGGTGTGAAAACTCGAGGCTCAACCTCGAGACGCCACTTGATACTGCTGTGACTTGAGTTCGGTAGAGGAGTGTGGAATTCCTAGTGTAGCGGTGAAATGCGCAGATATTAGGAGGAACACCAACGGCGAAGGCAGCACTCTGGGCCGATACTGACGCTGAGGAGCGAAAGCGTGGGGAGCGAACAGGATTAGATACCCTGGTAGTCCACGCCGTAAACGTTGGGCACTAGATGTGGGATCCAATCAACGGATTCCGTGTCGCAGCTAACGCATTAAGTGCCCCGCCTGGGGAGTACGGCCGCAAGGCTAAAACTCAAAGGAATTGACGGGGGCCCGCACAAGCGGCGGAGCATGTTGCTTAATTCGAGGCAACGCGAAGAACCTTACCTGGGTTTGACATGTAGGGAAAAGCCATAGAGATATAGTGTCCTTAGGGGCCCTACACAGGTGGTGCATGGCTGTCGTCAGCTCGTGTCGTGAGATGTTGGGTTAAGTCCCGCAACGAGCGCAACCCTTGTCCTATGTTGCCAGCGGATAATGCCGGGGACTCGTAGGAGACTGCCGGGGTCAACTCGGAGGAAGGTGGGGACGACGTCAAGTCATCATGCCCCTTATATCCAGGGCTGCAAACATGCTACAATGGCCGGTACAGAGGGCAGCAAAACCGCGAGGTTGAGCGAATCCCACAAAGCCGGTCTCAGTTCGGATTGGAGTCTGCAACTCGACTCCATGAAGGCGGAGTCGCTAGTAATCCCGGATCAGCAACGCCGGGGTGAATACGTTCCCGGGCCTTGTACACACCGCCCGTCACACCACGAAAGTCAGCAACACCCGAAGTCAGTGGCCTAACTCTTAGGAGAAGGAGCTGCCGAAGGTGGGGTCGGCGATTGGGGTGAAGTCGTAACAAGGTAGCCGTACCGGAAGGTGCGGCTGGATCACCTCCTTTCTAAGGAGTACATATCGTCAACGTTGTCGGCCATTACGTGTCGGCCGTTGACGATCACTCCCAGTTAGCGCACTGGTTAGTTGGTCACGTTCCCAGGCTCGATTTACTCGAGCTTTGGTAACGGTGACGTTCCGTTCTCTATCCCGTTTTGAGGGAGCGCTACGCGCTCTTCCTCAGTGGGCCGGTCCCACTTCCGGTGCGCACTTGTTGCGTCTCGGTGGTGCCATCGGTCCACAGGCCACGGCCGATGGTGAGCGTCCCGATCGGGATGTCTCGCCACGCCGTAGCTGGCCCCAGGGCCGGCAGATGCCTCTTGAGAACTGCACAGCGAACACGAGCATCTTCATCAATTGTCGATGTATTTGTAATTTCCAAGCTACTAAGAGCCAACGGTGAATGCCTTGGCGACTACTACCGAAGAAGGACGTGGGTGGCTGCGAAAAGCCACGGTGAGCTGTCTACCGAGCTTTGACCCGTGGATGTCCGAATGGGGAAACCCTGCACTCGTAATGGGGTGTAACTCCCGCCTGAACACATAGGGCGGGTAGAGGGAACTGGGTGAACTGAAACATCTAAGTAACCCAAGGAAAAGAAAGCAACAGCGACTCCCTGAGTAGCGGCGAGCGAAATGGGATGAGCCTAAACCGACCTGGTGCCAAGCCTGACGGCGTTGCCAGATCGGGGTCGTGGGACCAAATGGGAGGGGCGTCAGACCTTCCACAGAGTTATAAATCTGTCAGCTAGCAGAAGTGTCCTGGAAAGACACGCCATAGCGGGTAATAGCCCCGTATGCGAAAGCTGAGCAGACTCTGATTTGTGCTCCCGAGTAACACCGGATCCGGGAAAGCCGGTGTGAATCTGCGAGGACCACCTCGTAAGGCTAAGTATACGTAGTCGACCGATAGTGAACTAGTACCGTGAGGGAAAGGTGAAAAGTACCCCGGGAGGGGAGTGAAATAGTACCTGAAACCGTTGGTTTACAATCAGTCAAAGCGTCGTCTGGAACTTGTTCCAGGCCGCGATGGCGTGCCTTTTGAAGAATGAGCCTACGAGTTACGGTGTGTGGCAAGGTTAACCCGTGAGGGGAAGCCGGAGCGAAAGCGAGTCTGAACAGGGCGTTCAGTCGCATGCTGTAGACCCGAAGCCGAGTGATCTATCCATGGGCAGTGTGAAGCGGGGGTAAGACCCCGTGGAGGCGCGAACCGACCTAGGTTGAAAACTGGGCGGATGACCTGTGGATAGGGGTGAAAGGCCAATCAAACTCGGTGATAGCTGGTTCTCCGCGAAATGCATTTAGGTGCAGCGTCGCATGTTCAGTCATGGAGGTAGAGCACTGGATGGGTTAGGGGGCCTACAAGCTTACCAACCCCAGCCAAACTCCGAATGCCATGACTCCAGAGTGCGGCAGTGAGTCCTCGGGGGATGAGCTTCGATGGACGAAAGGGAAACAGCCCAGACCGCCGACTAAGGCCCCAAAGTTCTGACTAAGTGGTAAACGAAGTGGGATTGCACAGACAGCCAGGATGTTGGCTTAGAAGCAGCCATCATTAAAAGAGTGCGTAATAGCTCACTGGTCGAGTGATCCCGCGCGGAAAATGTAACGGGGCTCAAGTCAGACGCCGAAGTCGCGGATTTCTGCATAGCAGGAGTGGTAGCGGAGCGTCGAGCCTGGAATGAAGCGGCGGTGTGAACCGACGTGGACCGGGTTCGAGTGAGAATGTAGGCATGAGTAGCGAGAGAGGGGTGAGAAACCCCTCCGCCGGAAGTCCAAGGGTTCCTGGGGAAGGCTAATCCTCCCAGGGTGAGTCGGGAGCTAAGGCGAGGCCGAGAGGCGTAGTCGATGCACAACCGGTTGATATTCCGGTACCACAGGTTGCGCGACAAACGCTGACCTGCAGTTGCTAAGGGGATGGTTGGTCCTTCGGGATCAACAGGAACTAACCCACTGCGGCGAAGCGAGTGATGCGGGGACGCAGGAAGGTAGATGATCCCAGGCGATGGTTGTCCTGGGGCAAGCGTGTAGGTCGAGGCGTAGGTAAGTCCGCTCCTCATAAAGACCGAGACGTGACGCCGAGCCGTTTAAGGCGAAGTCATTGATCCTATGCTGCCAAGAAAAGCCGCTAGCGAGTGCAACAAGTGCCCGTACCCCAAACCAACTCAGGTGGACAGGTAGAGAATACCAAGGCGATTGGGAGAACTATGGTTAAGGAACTCGGCAAAATACATCCGTAACTTCGGGAGAAGGATGACCGCATTAGGGTAAAAGAACTTAGCGTTCTTAGCTCGAAGCGGTGGCACAGACCAGGGGAAAGCGACTGTTTACTAAAAACACAGCAGCGTGCTAAGTCCTAAGACGACGTATACGCTGTGACGCCTGCCCGGTGCCGGAAGGTTACGGGGAAGGGTTAGCTCTAGGGCGAAGCTCTGAACCTAAGCCCCGGTAAACGGCGGCCGTAACTATAACGGTCCTAAGGTAGCGAAATTCCTTGTCGGGTAAGTTCCGACCTGCACGAATGGCGTAACGACTTTCCTACTGTCTCAACCATAGACCCAGCGAAATTGAAGTACGAGTAAAGATGCTCGTTAGCTGCAGAAGGACGGAAAGACCCCGTGGACCTTTACTACAGCTTGGTATTGGTATTTGTTATGCGTTGTGTAGGATAGGTGGGAGACTTGGAAGCGTCGGCGCTAGCCGGTGTGGAGTCAACCTTGAAATACCACCCTGCGTTTGACGGATATCTAACTTAGGCCCGTTATCCGGGTCGGGAACAGTGCCAGGTGGGTAGTTTGACTGGGGCGGTCGCCTCCTAAAAAGTAACGGAGGCGCCCAAAGGTTCCCTCAGTCTGGTTGGCAATCAGACGTCGAGTGCAATGGCACAAGGGAGCTTGACTGCGAGACCTACAAGTCGAGCAGGTGCGAAAGCAGGGCATAGTGATCCGGCGGTTGCGTGTGGAAGCGCCGTCGCTCAACGGATAAAAGGTACCCCGGGGATAACAGGCTTATCTTCCCCAAGAGTCCATATCGACGGGAAGGTTTGGCACCTCGATGTCGGCTCATCGCATCCTGGGGCTGAAGCAGGTCCCAAGGGTTGGGCTGTTCGCCCATTAAAGCGGTACGCGAGCTGGGTTTAGAACGTCGTGAGACAGTTCGGTCCCTATCCTCTGCAGCCGTAGGAGATTTGAGGAAAGCTGTCCCTAGTACGAGAGGACCGGGACGGACGTAGCTCTCGTGTGCCAGTTGTTCCGCCAGGAGCATGGCTGGTTGGCGACCTACGGAAGGGATAACCGCTGAAAGCATCTAAGCGGGAAGCCTTTTTCAAGATGAGATCTCCCACCGGGAAACCGGGTAAGGCCCGTGGCAGACCACCACGTTGATAGGCCGGAGGTGTAAGCACGGCAACGTGTTCAGCCGACCGGTACTAATCGGCCGAGGGCTTGGTTACACATCGGCAATTGTCCGAGGTGTTCGTGATCGCTGTGGAGTACTGGAGAGGCCCACGGGCCTTCCTTGACAACAGATCGTGTCCCCGTCGCCTCGGCGGCAGGGGGCGCAACGGCTTTCGGTGGCGAAAGCGGTGGGGTCACACCCGTTCCCATTCCGAACACGGCAGTTAAGCCCGCCAGCGCCGATGGTACTTGGGCGGAGACGCCCTGGGAGAGTAGGACGCCGCCGGATTTCTCACTTCGGGCGAGGCCTTCGGGCCTCGTCCGAAGTTCGTTTTGGGCCCGCCTCGATCGAGGCCCCGAGGGCCTCCGGACACCGAGGGAATCCGGTGGAGCGGGGGCTAGCGTCCCGTCATGGCTCCGCCTTCCGATGCTCGATCCCCGCGCTCCGGCGGGCGAAGCGGTGGTTCGAAGGGCGGTGGAGCCCAGCGGGGCCGGCAGGGCAGCGGGGGCCGGACCGGACAGTCTGGAAAGGACGGTCGTTCCGATGGTCGGGGTGGTTCGCGTGGGGGCCAGCAGGGCGGTCGTTCCGATGGTCGGGGTGGTTCGCGTGGGGGCCAGCAGGGCGGTCGTTCCGATGGTCGGGGTGGTTCGCGTGGGGGCCAGCAGGGCGGTCGTTCCGATGGTCGGGGTGGTTCGCGTGGGGGCCAGCAGGGCGGTCGTTCCGATGGTCGGGGTGGTCGCGGTCGAAGGGACCAGGATGTCGGCCCGAAGGAGTGGGGAGGCGTGGCTCGTCGTGGTGCGGGCAGGTTCGATCGCGAGGAGTCCGAGGACCGTGCGGACCGCGATGCACGGAGGGCCGAACAGTCGACGCGTGTCCGGCCCATGGAGGCAGGTGAGGACCGCCTACGCAGCGAGGCCCAGAGGGCCGTCGAACGTGCCGGCACGACAGGACGCCGGAAGCGTGCGAAGCCTCCCATCGATCGGCCCCCGCTTCCCGTGGCACCGGCCCGCCTTCCCGAGCCTGAAGCGATGTTCGTCCGGGCTCTCGGTGAACGGGCTGGTCGACGCGCCACGTCCCGACTCGACGAGGCGGCCAGGGAGTTCGACGTGGACCACTTCGACGACGCCCGCCGCATCCTGGCCTCGCTCGACCAGCGGGCTCCAGACGTCGCCGAGGTGGTCGAACTCATGGGTCTGTCCCAGTACCGCCTGGGCCGGTATCACGCCGCGGCGAAGACGCTTGAGCGGTTCCGGAGACTGACCGGCAGCACGGAGCAGCATCCGGTGCTGGCCGACTGCTATCGAGCCCAGGGCCGGTGGGTGGACGTCGATGCGCTGTGGGAGGAGTTGCGTGAGCGCTCTCCCAGTGCCGCTCTCGTGACGGAGGGCCGC
>Ga0302123_10003661_pt1 | contig 10167 bp, 5 predicted proteins | sample CB21_321_MG_FD_203109 | JGI IMG/M metagenome (GOLD analysis project Ga0302123, IMG submission 203109) | Marine microbial communities from Western Arctic Ocean, Canada - CB21_32.1 | ecosystem: Environmental > Aquatic > Marine > Oceanic | place: Canada: Western Arctic Ocean | collected 2017-09-28 | reverse complement strand
TCCAGATTTCGATGCAAATATAAAAGATGCAGTCGGAACTGCCATAGATGATCCTGATGAAGATTTACATAAGCCGTTGACTGAAAAAGAGATAGATACAGAAAACAAAAGTTTAGCAGAAAGGAGCGAGGAGATACAGAAAGACTTGAATCGCCGCAAGAAAAAAGAAGATAAATTATTAATGAGTGCTACATCCTCGCCACAGCAGGGTGAGGCTTACCGTCAGGAGACAGGAACAAAGAGCGAAGGATACTTGGAGCTTGAAGAGGAGAAGACTCTCATAGATCAGTCGATTGAGGTTAATGAGGGGCTGCGTAAAAGGATGAAGGCAGAGCAGACTGATCTCAGCGTGGACGTTATAGCTCCGCAGATGGATTATGATGGAAGTGACTTAGAATTACAATTAGCTGAAGGCTTGCGTCCCACTGTTGCAAGTGTCGAGCAAAAAGCAGAACTAGACCTAAACACACAACTTGAAAGATTGGGCACAAGAGTATCCGTTGGAGAAGCTCAACTTAAAAAGGCTGACACAAAGATAGGTCGTCTAAAAAAAGGCAACCTAAACACAGAAGAGAAGAAAAAAATTACGTCTTTAGAAAAAGAAAAGAGGGTGCTGGAAAGCGAAGACTTAATGGATATAGACAGACGGTTAGCTGAGTACGAACAAGGGTTGATCGAGGAAGCACAGCAGGGCGCACATGAACAGCTAAGTATGGAAATGGAGGAAGGGGAATTTAACAGTGTTAAGAATGAACTGTTAACACAAAGAAAATATGAGTTAGAGCAAGGGGTGAATACTGAGGCTTTTCAGCAAACTCAGGCATTAGCAGTAGCAGATAAGAATGCACGGTTAGCTGAGTTAGACAAACAAATAGCAGAGGCACAGGCTGATAGGTTGTTACAGGCGACAGAGGCTGAAAGAAACGCTGTACAGGCTGAAGTTGATCGGTTGCGTGACGGTCGAGCCGAAATAGAAAAAACTGTAGAGGATGTAGGCGGGACTGCGACAGAACAGGTGGTTCTTACACAGGGTTTGAGAACGGCCAGTGATCCTAAGTATTTAAATGCTAGAAAAAAACAGGCGAGAAAAAAGCTTAAGAACGATGGTTCACGTTTGATTGATTTGGTGGGCAGACTTGTAACTCAGAAACAACGCGACTTATTAATGCGTTTAATCTTTGATCCTAGCAACCCTGAAACATGGCCTGCTGGGTATGCAAGTTGGCATCAAGGACGATCTCTAAGTGGCTTGGCTATAGAACGAAACGCTAGAGATGCCGGGTATAATAATTGGGTATTCAATACAGGTTTAACATCTGTAGATTTTCCAGTGGGCATGTTGATACCCGTAGATCCTAGTCTTACGGCGCCGGAGTTTCCGGGTGATCAGCCGCCTATAAAAAAAGGCCAGACACTAGAGCAGAACAGAAACTCAAAACCTATGAGAGCTTTCAATAAAGCACGAGGACAATGGATAAGATATAGAGGGACACAAGTCGCCGCTTATAGCCCATCCCCATTATCTCAAAGACAACTCTCTGGTGCAGAAATAAAAAATATACTAGACACCATATTTGGTGGAGGACTGCATACCTTAGGTGTTTCTACAAACAAAAGGAATAAAGTAAAAACAGTAACACCGGATCCGTCAGGGCCACCGATTAGATTGGCAGAGGGCGAGGCTGGGTTTGTGGTGGATATGCCCACAACGACCCCCAAGGGCGCAGACAGAAGTGCTACCAAAGCAGAAGAAAAGGCTGGCCGGGAAAGAGCTAGGGGTGCGTATGACGAGGTTTTAGGTTGGTGGAGTACGTTAGCAGTTGCTAAGGAGCTAGAAAAATCAGGGAAAGATCGACAGCTTCCTAGCAGGATGCGGAAGAACCCGCAGATGAAAGCGTTATATACATCCTTGGGTATACTTGCTCCCGGCAAGATGAGGGCCATTGTACAGACATTGAGAAGGAACAATTTCGAGATCTCAATAGATGTCATACGGCAGGTATTAGAAGCTAAGAATTTTAATGTGCCTAGTAATTTAGCGCAGTCTTCATTCTTTAAACAGTTGGTGAAAGAGACAGCGGGTGCCAACACCACATGGGTCAGATTGAGCAAGGGCGAAAAAGAGGCAGTTCTTTCGCGAGTGATCCGTACAAAAGCACGACCTGACAGATCAAAAGAAGGACAAGCCAAAAGGGTAGAACTCAGGGAACTGAAAAGACTACAGGGTCAGGACGAAGCACTTCCTAAAACCCAAGAAGAACAGAAGATAGATCGCGAAAGTTTGGTCGAGGCTAAAACTAGAATTGAGCGTTGGGGGAGAGCGGCTAGGCGTGAGCTAGACAAGTTAGGCTTCCCAGACGTAGCAATAGCCTTCACCGCTAATGTCGGGTCTATGTACGAAGGCGTCAAAGATGTGATCATTAATGGAGCCTACCAACTAGAAAAAAATCAAGACGGCACTCTAAAACTTGATGATAATGACCGGCCAATTATCAAGACGGACGAAAGCGGCGTTGCCTTATTCAAAGATGTATATGAAAACGGTGCAGTGGCTTCACTCGAAAACTTTGGTGCAAGAATCATATTCAACATTTCACAGATTGAAAGTCAATATTCAGATGGCATGCTTGTAGTTGAAGATGTTATTAAAAATGCCGCTGCACACGAAGGGACACACCTGCTTTTCCTAAAAAATGAGCTTAAGGGCGCAGACAGAAGAGCCTTAGAGATGTACGGCAGGAAGCAAAGAGTCCCCGCTGAGGTAGACCAACAAGCCTATGACGATGGTGTCACATGGCGAGATTATATAAAAAGCAAATATTCTAATTTGTCAGAAGCCGACCTTACTGAAGAAACATCTGTACACATTCTTGATGCGTTGACACAAGGTAATATTCCAGACGGCAAGGCCGCTGGAGTTATTGGCAAGATAAAACGTCAAAGCATTGGAATGTTTAAGGCCGTCTTCGGTGCGTCTCAAGACGGAGACATTCTTCCTGTACTGAGAGTATTTGAAAAAATTAAACAGGGAGAGATTATACGGGAACGGCAACGGAGGGCTGAAGCTGGCGACTTAGTAGGTGCATCATCGTTGCGACTGATAGATCGTGCAGATCCCGATGACATCAAAGAACTAAACTTGGCAATAAGAGAAGGTGACAAGGTAAAAGAAGCTAAGGTTGCAAAAAAGATTGTCAGGTCACGATCAAAGTTTGCTGAAAACGACACAAGGACAAGCCAAGAAAGATTACTAGAATCTTTTGTTAGTGAGATGAGAGCAAGGGATTCGATTGAAGATACATCAACTAGTGTGGTGAAACCTATCCTGAACAGGGAAGCTATTGAGTCAGGAGAGGTCACCAAGGAAAGTTTGAATGCATTGTTCAAATTCTGGGATGGACGCAAACCTTCATACAGAATGCCAGTAGAAAAAAAGGAATTGCGATTGTGGCGATGGGGGTCAAAGGAGTCACCAGTAGCCAACTCCGCTACTTTAGATGCACTTGCCCTTAAGCATAAGGGCGTTATAGGCACGGATAGTGCTGACCCCGGAACGCAAGTTACTAGTGCCCTAGACTATCACAACCGCTTACCTGATGGCACCTATATAGAAAATGAGAAAGACTTTAAAAGACTTATAGGTGAGTATGCCTTTAGGGACAACTTTAGAAGAAGGATTTTAGATAAGCGTTTACCACAATTGCTTTCAGCACAAAGAGCAGACAAGAGACAGCTAAAGTTATACGAAACAGCACTGGGGAGGTTGGCTGAAAACTCAGCCGTAGCAGCTTGGAGGGCTGCTGACAACGCTTTGAACTACATTCCCGGTGTTATGAAGTATGGGATGCTGAGTTATGTGAATGGCGGATTCAGTATGGAAACGCTCTACGCGAAAGATGCTGACGGAAATTTTGTGCTGAAAGATAAAAATGCCGAAGACGTAGAGGTTAATGGAGAGCGGCCCAATAGAGTAAAGGTCAAAGGTCTATTTGATATATTCAAACCAATAATAGAAAACCAACAAGCACATGACCTAACCCTCTCTTATATGACCGCGCTCAGGGCTCAAGGTGTACAAGCAAGCTTAGATCAAGCAACGCAAGAGTTGAATGAAGCAAGGGCGATGGGCGCTGATGCAGCCACGATAACTATGCTGGAAATAGAACAAGCTAGGATGCTGGAGTTGTATGATGACACCAACCCTATATTCACAAAAAATCAAAAAGAGGTCAAGTCGGGCAACAAGAAAGCAGGTGAGCGTTTCGTGTCTGACGAGTTTATCACAGACTACATAGATCAAGTTAACAATCCCTCGCCAGATACAGCGTATGCAGCCAATGCGGCCAAACAATTTGCTATAGAATATGGATACTTTAATCACTACTTAATAGAATTCGCCTACACAACAGGAGAGTTAAGTCGTGCCGATGCCAACTTCATGCAGTCAATGCCTTATGTGCCGTTCTATCGTGATGAAGGCTGGGAGAATAACACACAGTTTGAAAACCAACATAGTATCAAGGGCTCTCTTGTCGGAGGAGAAAGAACAGAGCGAGAGCTAACCCAAGAGGAACAGAAGCAACAGAAGGAAGAGGGTGTAATGCGCGGAGCAGATTTGATTGACAGATCTATTAGAGGAAGCTTTAAGCCAATTAAAAATGACTTGTTCGGTAGCATTACTAGGAACGTTAATTCTTTGATCAGAGACAGTATGACCAACATAGGGGCAACCCGCACTATGCGAGATGAGGTTGCGAATAGCACTGGTGTAGAAATACCAGAGTTTACTCAGAAGCAGGAACAAAACTTAGCTGCGGGCAAGAAAGCATTAAAAATAAAAAGGGCACAATTAAAAGCCGACAAAATTAAACTTCGTGATCCTAGTACCGGACAGATGCATCCTGAATTAGAGGGATTGGAGGCATATGTAAAGGGACTAGAGGCTGAACGAATAAGTATACAAAAGAAAGCAAAAATAATTAATAAAGAGCTAGATAAAAGAAACTTTTCAACAATTCTAGTAAGAGTTAAAGGTGTAGCTAGACCTCTAGAGCCTTCTGTGGACATAAACAATGTCAGGTCCAGACTTGCAGAAGAAAGCAATGTCGAAGTATCTGACATTACTAATGAACAAGTACAAAAGGAAATAGCTGGGGGAGAGTTGGTTCTTAGTGATTATACTGCTGCTGATCCCAATAGGCCGTCAGATATGCTTAACAATGGAGAACACAAAGTTTACCGTGTCATGGATCCAGAGTTGTCGCAGGCTATCATGAACATTGGATTCAGCCCAAAGCAGTCAATTGAAAGCTTCCTTACTGGCAAGGTGGGCCTACCACCAGTTGCTTCTGCTGGGATAGCTAAAATCTTAGTAGGTGCCTCTACGGTTCTTCGTGAAGCGGTAACGAGATCTCCACCTTTCATGATCAAAAACATTCTCAGGGATGCCATGCAGGCTACCGTTGTGTACGGTGGTGGGCCGCCAATGTTCTTTAAGATTTTGGGCAATGTATTTCAAGCTGACATTGTACAACGTGCTGAAATGGCGGGCCTTGGTATCGGTGTAGACTGGTCACCTGACCCAGCAGACGTAGGCAAAGGCGTCAGGAAAATGCTTAAGAAAGAGCAGATGAGTTGGATGAATCCCCTTGATTTTGCAGGGAATGTTTGGGGTGCGTTAGGTAATATGTCAAAGCGTTCTGAAGTTGCTACTCGCATGGCTGTATATGATCACTCTAAAGCTTCGGGAATGACAAACGCTGAGGCAACAAACCAAGCGATAGAGATTATCAACTATGGTCGCCGTGGGGCGAGCCCAATGTTTGCTCTTATCACAGCGATGGCACCGTTCCTGAATGGTCGTATCCAAGGATTAGACGTTACCTACAGGACACACATGGGTGTGGAAGATGTGCCCGGACTATTCCCCGGATCAGGTGGCGGCTTATTAGGTACAATCTCAGAAGAACAGAGACTCAATAGTCGTACAGCAAGAATAGCGACAATCGTAGGCAGGGGTTCTTTGATTGCATCGACAACTCTGTTGTACTACATGCTGATTCGTGACGAAGAAGAATATAAGAATGCTCGTGAGGATGTAAAGAATGATTGGTGGCTTATACCTATGGGTAAAGGCAGGCCGGGTTTAAAGATTCCAATTCCTTTTGAGGTGGGATTCCTTTACAAGGTGATTCCAGAACAATTAGCACGAGTGTTCTTTGAAGGGGAGCATGATCTTAGAGACATGCGAAATGAGGTAAGAAGGCAAGTGACCGGATCCTTAATGGTGGATTTAAGACCTCAAATAATGCGCCCCATAATAGATGCCATGAGGAATAAAGATTCGTATCAGCGAGACGATATCGTACCATCATGGATGGAAGAAACTGTTACTTCTACTGAGCAGTTTAATCCCTACACCAATATGTTCACGCGGGTAATGGCAGATAGTTTGGACAAGGTTCCGCTTGTTAAGAACCTTGATTTCCTAACGTCTCCCATGAAACTCGAATACATACTGCGCCAGTATTTCGGCACATTAGGCTCATATGTAATGGCAACAGCCGATGGCATTACCCGTAAATCAATGGGTGCCAATATCGTAGGAACGCAAGCAGACTTTCCACTGCTGGGATGGGGAAGAGCTACTGAAGGTGAGTGGCGAAATTTACCCGGTATCAGAGAGATGATATTCGATCCTCGCAAGGGCGGCGGATATCAAGAAGACTTTTACGAATTAGTCGAAGATGTGGACAAGCTGGTAACGACACTGGGCCAGATAGAAGCAAATCGAGGAAGCGATGCAGGTTATAAATACGAACAGGAACACGAAGAATACCTCAGAAACAAAAACAGGGTTCGTCACTTTGAAGCTCGCATGAAACATTGGCGTGAAGATCGTGACGCATTATTCAGTAGAAATGACATTGGTGACGATGAGAAGCGCAGAGTCTTACATAGAATGTTTGAACAGCGTGATGATGTTCTTGAAGAGATGTTACAGTTGATGACTGACATTAGGAAAGAAAGGGGTGTGTTTGAACAATTACTTGGAAAGAGACCATAATGCATATACGAGAAATACTAACAGATGAACGAGGCAGACTCAGCGCAGCCAGAGTTCTATTGACTAGTTCTATGCTATTCATTGCGGTACTGATCATACTCGACTCAACTGTCTGGGACGTACCGCAACCAGCCTATGTACTACTAGGTAGCTGGGGCATGGGACTCCTGACTTGGGCTGCCGGTCCTCGCATGGCTCAATACCTAGGCCCGCAAGTCTCCGGGGTAGGCAAGGCTATTGCTCAGGCAGTAAAGCAACCGCGCCGTCCTAGTGTGCTGGATAACAACCTCAAGTTCAGAGAAGATGACGAAGTCTGATTGGGCTAGAGTATGCGGTACACAACTAGAGGCTAATGGCACCACTAACTTTCTTCCGTTAGAAATCTGTGATGTAGGACGTAGGTCTGCCGGAGTTATTCTTACCCCTCCACCACTAGACCTACTGGATAACGCGATGAAGCTTATCGAAGTATTAGAATGGGTACGACAAGAGGGTGGCGTGTCTAGTATTCTGTGTAATAGTTGGTATCGTTCTCCGGAGTATAACAAAGTAATTGGAGGCGTTACACACTCTATGCATCTGACATTGGGTGCGGCAGATATTATCAAGCTAGGATGTACCCCGAAGCAAGTAGCTGATCTATTAGAAGATAGCCCATACAGAAATGATATCGGGCTAGGAAGATACAATACGTTCACGCATGTCGATGTTCGTGGCATGATAGGCAGGCCAGCGCCTGCAAGGTGGGGCACCAATGGCTAACGGAATTAGAAGTTTGAATCCAGAGGAATCGTATGCCCAACCACCACCTCGTAATATTATTGCAAGAGTAATAGCCGCACTTAGAAAAAAGAATCCAGAACCAGAAGCAGAAGAGACTGAGCTTCCTAGCCATGCTTCAAGTCACTTTAATGTGCCATCAGAGATGATGCCATTTTCTGACAGCCTACAAGCTATGGTAGCACAAGGGGATCGTGGCCCTGTGCAGGTAGCGTTTCGTCCACACCAAGAGGACGATACTCCAACTCTAGATGAGGCTATGGCGTATGCACAATCGGGAAGCCCAGACAGAATTGTTATGTTCGATGAATATTTTCCAAGAGGTGAGTTCGATCCTGAATCTGACCGTTATCTTTCAGGAAGGCAGACGTTAGCCCATGAGTTTGGGCATCACGATGATTTTAGGCGAGATATTGTTCCGGGCGTAACAGAAGCACTTGAAGAATACCGGATGGCCGCAGATAGTCCTGAAGGAGGTTTTTCTGAAAGCCGCAACCCAGAGACGGACGAATGGGAAAGAACTATTCGTTATCAAGGGGAACCTGACCAGTTATATGCTGATGCTTTTGCTGGGGCAGTGCAATACTTACAGAAAACACACGCCTTAGATCCAGAGTCGGACATAGAACAGGTTCCTCCTCATTTAAAATTGATGGTCGATAATCTGCTTGAGCGAGACATATATAAAAATCATCCGATCAACATATTGACTCGTGGGAACACGACAACCATCCGCCCTACTGAAGGGGGCAACATACTTGAACAAGCAAAGGATGCATTAAGCAATGCATCGACAACAGATGTTCTTAAAGGACTGGGGAGCCTTATAAATCCGGGGGCTGCTCCGTTGTTATACGGGGACAAGCTAAAAAAAGAATCCAGAAAATGGTGGAAAAACTAAATGAAACATATTGTCGTATGTTTTGGAGACTTACACTGTGGTTCCACGGTAGGATTGTGCCCGCCCGAAGGTGTAGAGCTAGATGATGGTGGACTGTACATGCCTAGCAGGGGACAAGAATGGCTGTGGGATAACTGGGAAGAATCTTGGGATAAGATTAAATCGGTGAAGCGAAAGAACAGAGACGCCAAGCTACATCTAGTCTGTAATGGAGATGCCGTTGATGGTGATCATCACCGTACTACGCAAATCTTTACAGCCCATGAAGGTGGGCATGTTAACTGCGCGCTGGAAACTTTAAGGGTTCCGTTGGCACTCAAGCCTGACAGCATACACATCACCAGAGGAACTCCCGCTCACGTTGGCAGGGCAGGTGGACTTGAAGAGGGTATGGCTAAGGCGTTGAAAGCTCAACGATGGAATGTCATAGAGGATCCGGATACTGGAACGACATCATCCTACCAGAGAATGATTAAGTTTGGGAACCTTAGATTTGATATAAAGCACCACGGTAGAATGGGAAGAAGAGCACACACCAAAGGCCCATACATGAGATGGTATGCACAGGATATCTTTTTTAATTACATGATGGACGAAGAAGATCCACCTGACATAGCAATCCGCAGTCACTTCCATCAGTTCGCAGACAGCGGAAGAATACACAAAGTAAAAACACGGTTGGTTGCACTACCAGCATGGCAACTTGCAACGGAATATGTACACCGGGTTGCAGAAAGCTTGGCAGACATTGGACTTGTTTGGTTTGAAATTGATGACGATGATGATTATAATATGAAGAAGATATTATTCAAGCCTGAACGACCCACAACTGTGGAGGTATCGTGAGTATCACGGAAACAGAATTATTAGAAGAACTAGTAAAGTCTCTGAGCAATACTGGCATGGAGCCAGACGATGGAGCCAGAACAGTACTCGAATTGTCCGAACACCTTGATTCACCAGCCCAAGCGATACGCTCTCGTCTGAAGGCGTTGATCAGGGATGATCGAGTCGAAGTAGTAAAGGTTCCCAAGAGAGGCATGACCGGAGTGGTATCAAAAAGACTTTGTTACAGATTGAAGAATCCAACGGAAGAAGGATCGTATGAAATCCAGTAGCATTGCAATAGCAGTCGGAGTAGTCTTCCTTTTGTTCTTCGGATTCGATTACATGGACTCAGCCCGGATGGATGCACTGGTTGCAGAGGGCAGGGTAGAGGTGTTGGAAGCAGAGCGAGAAGAGTTGGAGCAGGAAGTCGAAGAGGCTATCCAGAATTATGAGTCACTTAAGGATAGCTTAGACCAAGTTCAGGATTCTCTAGCCGAAGTTCGAGAGCAGGCAGAAAATGACGTCCTCACGTCCTCTGTAAGCTTCGAGGAGAACCTAACCATACTACGCGATAGCCTAGAAGATCGAAGCT
>Ga0302123_10003660_pt1 | contig 10167 bp, 11 predicted proteins | sample CB21_321_MG_FD_203109 | JGI IMG/M metagenome (GOLD analysis project Ga0302123, IMG submission 203109) | Marine microbial communities from Western Arctic Ocean, Canada - CB21_32.1 | ecosystem: Environmental > Aquatic > Marine > Oceanic | place: Canada: Western Arctic Ocean | collected 2017-09-28 | reverse complement strand
ATGCCCGGTGTCCGGCCGACACTCTGAACTGGTGGGGCGAAGTACCGCGGCGTTCGGCTCACCCAGTATTCCAGAGCGACGCGAAGGTCGTCCTTCTGATGGCCGGCTGGTTCCTCGAGGGGATTGCCGTCGGGATCTGTTTTGCGGATGTTCCGTCTCATTTGGTCCATGAGGTGCGGGCACCGGACGTGATCGATTCGCAGTTGAGGACGGACACCGGAGCCTCTCACGCGAAGGGCGTCCATCACCATCATACTGCGGTGCTTGAAATCGTTGCTTCCGTAGACGAACATGGAGCCGGTCTGCTTGCACATGAGATTGTGGGCAGCAAACGCCTCGCCGTAAATTGCTCCAATTGTTTTTCCAAAGCCCATTGGAGTTTGGCGTAGGGCCTGTCCATCTCCGATAAATCGTTCGAAGAAGTTGTTGTGCTCACGCTTCTGAACCTCCTTAGCGATCTGCATGGCGTCCATTCGTTCGCCATAGATCTCGTCATACACTAGAAGATACGGCTGGCCTTGGTCCCACATTTCCTCGGGAGGGATAGCACAGAGGAGTACGCCTGGTTTCTGAGTTCCGGGATCGAGGGAGAGTTCTCGGCACCAATCAGACGGAGGCAGATTTCCATTATCTCTGTACGCCTTTGACACCTTGTCGTTGAGTTGTTCGTCTTCATAAATAATCCTGTGCATGTCATCGCTGAAGTCTTGATAGATAGAAATGAGCGCCGTGGACGCCTTGCCGTAGACGCGTACCATCATCTCGCGTTCGCCCAAAGTTTCCCTGGCAAACTGCTTGTCCTTCTCTCGAATGAACGGAGATTCAAGGAAGCTCAAGCTGAAGTGGCGTGTGAGCACATCCTCCTGCAGTTTCACGCCGTTCTCTACCTTCTCCTGTGCTTCTTCCGCACGGCGACATACATCGTGGTAGACAGGGCAGACGTCTCTAGGAATAGTCGTCCAGAGAATCTGACCACCAGAGTCTGGCAGTCTCATGATCCACTCTGCCCAATATCGCTTCGTCACCAGCTCTTCGTCGTTCCAAAGGCAGTCCACGGGAACACCCTGTTGCAGGGCAGCTGAAGAGGCATACGCGTGAACCACAGTGTTGTCGGCTTTCATCTTGAACATGGCCCACTGGTTTAGGTTCCGATGCACCCAGCTAGGTTCTCCACCGACAATCAAGTCACCAGGGATAAGAGGAGGAGACTCTCGCGTCTTGTCAATCCGGTCCCAATCGTTTTCAAACTTGTGTGGTGCCCAAGCCCGCCACGACCCGGTTTTTTCGTCTCTGATAATCTTGAAGACACCCTTGGCTGGGTGTGGATCCAGCAGCATGCGGTAGATGACAGCACCGATGTGCATCAGGTAGTTCCCCGTCACCCATGCCAGCATTGCCTTGCCACGCTTCTCTTCTGGGCGGCAGTATATCTTGGAGCCATCCCAACATGTGATAGGTTCGTCGCGAACATAGCTAGCAAACCACACAGCTCCCAACACTGTCTTACCTGCCCGGTTACCGGCGTCCACGATCGACTCACGCGTTTCTATGATGCCACGCAACACCTTCTCTTGCTCTTCCGTAGGCCGAAATAGTCGCAGACCATCCATCTCGTGAGAGACGATAGCAGAAAGGACATTGACGAAGTCTCTTTCTTCTTTGCTGACTATCATACGATGATGGTTCCTGCGGGTTCTGTTCGGGCCTTGGCGATAGCCACAACCTCGTGGAGAAATCCATCCACTGACTCAATCATCTCAGTGATAATCCACCTCTTGAACGTCTTGTCGGTCCTCATCTTCTGTAGGACATGTTTCCGCAGAACGGCTCCAAGATCTTCTGCGTCAATCCCTTTGTACTGATTTGTTTCAGTGAGCTGCTGGTCGTGTGCAATCTCTGCGCGTTGGTACAGGCTAATGGCGTTCATCAGCAACTTCATGTTCACTTCTTTTTTGTCGGCGTTGATGTCGCCCTTGTGCATGATACGATTGATCGTGTTGGCGAGGAGCTCCGTAGAGGTTTCGCCAACAATACCCTTCGCAGCTTGCACACCGGCCGGCAGTGCGGGAACGGCCGTCTTCCTTATCTTCTTCAGAGCTGTAGCAAAGACATCGTCTTCCTGCTCTGAAATACTGACGTCCATCATCTTGCGTCGGGCGTCATCGCACTCACTACATATGACAGAATCCCCACGGAACGAGGGGGGCTCCTTGGGGATACTGCAGATAAAACAGGTGATGAAGTCCCCGCCCGGGACACGCATGTCCTCTTGTGTGGGGGCCTTAGTCACTGTCACTTGAGGCCCCAGCATGCTGCCGGCTATGGGGCGTGGTGGCATTCGTAACCTCTCAGAGAGAAAAGGGGTGGCGACACGTTAATCCGCCACCCCAACGTCTTCGCCGGGCTTACAACTTCCCGGTGACGGTTGCTTACGCGATCAGGCCGTTGCGGGCGATGCTGAAGTCGAAGAAACCCCGAACGGTTTCTGCGGCACCAGATGCCAGAATGGTTGCCCGGCCAACGCCGCCTTCGTTACCGACAGCGTCGATCATTCTGCCAGAGGCGGCAGGCTTGATCTGGGCTCCGGCTGTGACAGCCGCACCACTCACATAGTTAATGGGACCCTTCACGAACAGAAGGAACGTGTCACCAGCCGCAAGGGCTGTAGAGATGTCGGGATCGATAATCCCATCGCACTGGCCGGCTGCTCCAGACAGTGCATCGACGGCATAGCCTTCTTCGCCGACACCAAAGGTGACGCCCAATCCACCGACAAGTCCGGCAGTAGCGCCATCCTTGCGACAGACGATGACATCAATCGGAGTGCCAGAGGTGTTGACCCGAAGCTGGGTTCCCGCGACGGCGGTGGAGTCAGAGATAGAACCACGCTCACCAAGCGTGAGAGTCGTAGACTCCACGATGTTGATGCGGCCTCTCTGTTGATTCATTGTGTAGTCAGCTGACATTTACTTCCCCTTCAGAGGAGTGTGTGTATTGAAAGAATGCGGGTTACGCAAAGAATGCGGGTTACGCGTAGTTATTGAACTTCATCATGAACTTGGGAGACATTCTAAGATTCCCGAATACACTGACTCTCATCAGGTATGCAGCGAACTGTTCGGTCCAAGTTGGGCCAAAGACATCGAACATTGCGTCAGGTCCTCCACCGTTCATGGTCGGCAGGGTGAACAGTTCCATGTGCTGAGGGCACACAGCGTAGCCGGTGTTCGCAGGGATGGAGTAGTCAGACTTCAGGACGACACCGTCGATGTGCATCGTGTCCTGAGGGAAGCCCTGATCTCCGCCGCTGAATGGCTGGTAGATCCTCATTCGGGTTGAGTAGTAATTTTTAGCCCCGGAATACAGGTTCGGAGCCAAAAGCAGGCAGATGGGAGCGTCGCCGCTGTTCATGTACCCGTTGCGAGATCGCATCACAGCTTCTGCTTCGCGGACAACTTCTTCTACGTTGTCGGTCCACAGGGTGGTGCCTGAGCCCCAAGCTGTGCTGGACCAGTTCCAGAGCACTGGACTCCAAGCATCGTAGTCGCTTGTACCCTGACCATACGGCCAATCATTGGCGGTGGATGCGTTGTAGCGATCCGCGGCAGGAAGGTCAGAGGTCCACGACCCGCCGAAGCCGGCAAGCGCCGTGGAGTGACCTGCGTAGGTGTCAGAAGGAGCGGCCACCCGGTCGCCTGCAACCACGGTGCCATCGCCCAAGGCTGACTCAAAGCCCTGGAAAGAATTGGAGTAGGAGGCTGAGTCGCCGTCACGGTAGATGAATTCCTGCACACGCCTCATCATGGTGGTGCCAAGATTCTTCATCTTGTTTTCGTACAGGTTGATGAGACGTGATCCGTCCACGTTCTGGTTCATCTTCCATTGTTTTTCTGTGAGCATGTCGTTGGTTTCGAGACCTCGGACATCCACTTGTGCCTGTTCGTAGACATCGCTGTTCGCGAACGTCTTACGTGTCGTGTCTGCGGCGACATTCACGTCCGGCTCTCGCACAGCAATCTGCCAGATATTGGCAGCGTTACCGGCGTTGTATTCGATCATCCCATACATCTTCATGAGGTTCAGGAGAGCATGACCACGCTGGGTCAGGTCACTGAAGTCACGAAAGTAATGTGGTGCGTTGGCACGGATTGTGTTGACATGTTCCTGTGCCGTTGCTTGTAAAAATTGCGGCATTTACTATCTCCAAAATTGGGGGCAGTGATATCAGCTTAGCTGATTTGGATTCGCTTGAATGTGGTGCATCAAGGATGGATACCCACCCTTGCCTAGATGTAGCTTAGGAGCCGACGGTGGAGCGACTGCTGCATAGTCCTGCAAGTTGTTCCGGACACCAGGCTGTGGTGCTGGTGCTTGGCCCATAAACGATTGATCAACAGGCTGTGCGGGTTGCACGGCTGCCCCCATTGATTCAGGAGTGATGCCCAGGTCGGTCATCATCTTTAAGGTTCGTCGGTGAAGTTCGGGTCGCGTAAGCTGTTCGCCTTTCGACCAACTCTTCACGTTGTATTCCATGTCCAAGAATCTCTGACCATACGGCGTATGGCCGGAGTCAGGGTTTCCTCCAAGGAAGATAGCGGCGGCGTTTTTAACCACCCACGCGTCCACCTTGCCTTCGGCGACTGCTGTGTTCGCAGCCTGCCGTTCGTTCTTCATTGCGTCGATCTCGGCCTTCAAGCCGTCGACTACCGTCTTGTCGGCAAGCCCCAATTGAGCCGCGGCGTCTTTCACGAAGTCTAACGGGTTCTCCGTCACACGCCGTGCATTTCTTACCTTCATGGCTTCTTGGGTGTTCATCTCAGCCGTATAAGCCTCGGGAATACCAGGGACCGTTGAGGCCCAGGCTCCCTCGGGAGTCTTGACAATAACTTGGGCGTCAACCAACCTCTGTGCCTCGGGGGATACATTGAAGTTTAAGCTGGTCGTCGCCGGGACGTCAGCCACAGCGGCTGCCGTTCCCGGCGAAGGCGACGCTGCACTCTGTTGGGATGCAGGGGGTTGGCCTGTCATGCCCGGCGCCGGTCGAGACTCAGCGACTGCGTTCGCTTCATCGATCTGCACGGCGAGAAAATCGATCACCTCCTTATTCGTCTGTAGTTCAGAAGGAATAGTGAAGCCGACGGATTCCAGCTCAGACCGCATACTTGGAGCAGCGGGAGCCTCCTGAGCGGCTGGCGCAGTGGGTGCCACAGGTGCGGCATTGGCCACTGGGCCGTTAGGGTTTGGGGGGTCGAAGTGAAAAGCCGGCTGCTGCCCTGCTTCTTGAGCAGAGGTGACGGGAGGTACGACAGCAGCCGGAAGCTGCTCTACAGCAGGTGCGAGGCTCATGGTGCCTGCTGGAGCGGCGGCGACCCCACCGGGAGGTACGGCAGGGTCAGCGTTAATGTATTGTGTGAGACTTGGAAGGGCCAATTTTCTATTCCCGTCAAGGAGGGGAGGCTGATGATGTGCCCAAATTGTACCAAAACCTCAGCCAGATTACAACCCTAAACCCGAGAAAATACCGAAATAGTTTGAGAATAAGTGGTTATGGCATAGCAATTGCGTTCAGACACCCGATAAGTGGATGGATCTGATCTGTTGCCACTTCAATATCCTAGTCGCAACCACAGATACTCCCCTCGATGAGAGCCTGTCCTCAATCATTGAGCTCACGTGGGTGCTGAAAGAATGAGGGCCGTTCTGCGTCATCTTTGTCTTCGTGAGCGTAGCAGCCCGGGTCACTGCAGCCGCTGTGGACAGGATAGCAATGTATTCGTCACCGTCATGCTGAACCAGGTCAAAAACTGGGAGGTCATCTATCTCGAATTCGACGTCCAGCTGGATGATCCACGTCGACCCAGACTTATCCTGACAGCTGATGAGGTCGGTGATCTGGTGCTGCGCAGCTACCACCCGCTGGCCCCAGTCCTCAATCACAGGCAGGTGGATGTAGAATCCCGGCCCGAAGGACTGGCGAACGAAGCGTTCGAGGCGTGTTCCCTCGAAGTCGCGTCCAAAGAGAAACCGGCTAGCCCGCTCATTGGAAGCAATGACCACCGGCCGCGGGACACAGTCCCAGAAGAATTCGAGGATGTTTCCGAGGAGATCAGTTAGCATTATCTACCCTCATAAGTCCAAGACCTCCGTATTTGAAATGTCGTCGCCACGCCAAGGATCATCGTTGTACCAATCCCACTGACCGTCCTCATAGCCTAGCCCACACACCGTACACTGAGCCTCCTCGTCATTCAGCTGCAGCTTTGAGAAAGAAGTGCGGCATCGTGGGCATTGCTCTTTAGAAGGTGCTGTCTTCGAAGTCGTCACCGTCTTCTCCATAATCTAGGTCGGGGTCAAGTGCCCCCTCACACGCATCGATCATCCCTGCTTGGTATCCCTGGCAGTATTCGTCCGAGGTTCCCGCCACGGGTGTCGGCTGCGGTGGCGGTGTAGGATCTTCGTACTCCATCTCCCCAGTGAACCACAGGTACATCACCTGATGAGCGGCATTGTACGCACTCAGCTCAGGTGGTGTCATTGGATCAGGGGACGGCGGTAGGCTGCAATCTGTCTCGGGAACCCACCTCATCTGCTGGATGAACCCCCTGGCCACCTGCACTTTCATTGGAGGCTGAGGCCCGATCGGCTGCATCCCCATTGGAATCATGTTCATTCTTCTTCTCCTAGCACTTCGGCCGCGTGAGCAATCCCCATGAGGAAGCCGATTGTCAGGACGTCCTGATGGGGTGTGCTGTCGTCCATTCCGAGGTCGTAGAATATCTCAGAGGCCAGGTCGGCATCGATCGAACCCTCGTAGTCCTGGGCCTCATGAACCGCGATGAGCTCACGGTATCCGTAGGCTTCGGTGACGACGTCCAGAACATTCTGTCTGATGATATCAATCTCATGTTTCATTAGTTTCGCTTTCCACAGCAAGGTATCCGCACTGAGCGTAGCCGGCGAGGTCGACCCAGTGGTCCCTCTTGCTGGGGGTTTCCATTGCGCGACTAATCTTGTCGCACAAAATAATTTGTGCCCAATGCTGTGGCTCCAGCGGCTTTGTGAGGTAGTCGGCGAACATGGCATTCAACATTCCGATCGTTCGCTTGAAGTGAATGCTGGGGTGGCCGTAGTCCTTTCGGCGGTCGCCGTTCACAAGGCGGTTGGCCTCTTGGAGAACATTCTCGCCCTCATTTGGGCCAGCCACGATATCGGATGGGATCTTAACGTCGTCGTCGGGCATAATGCGGCTCCAATTGAAGGGCTTCGACATACGGGTGGACGCCGTCTATTACAACACCACAACCCAGAGCTGAACGGTTATTGTAGCTCTTGGCGTAGTCCATTGCAAGGGTGGTGTCATCGACTCCGCATCCCACGTTCATTCCCCATACGGCGAAGTCGAAGTTGACATGCCAGTTGATCCCCATCTGAGTATGGGTATGCCCTTGAACATAGTTGCGGAACAGCTCCTTGGCGTTCTTGATCGCCGGCTGCTGCCCTCCCTTTCCGCGGTCTCCGTGGGCGTAGATCACTCCGTCGTAATCGAAACGGGAATATCTGGCGTGCGTCCGCCACCCCGGAACTCCCCAGAACGCGGAGAAGCCTCTCAGTAATGTCTCACTGAGCCCAACACTGGCTGCCTTCCTGAAGTTCAGGACGTCGTGGTTGCCAAGCATGAGGTCTGCTTCTGGGAACATCTTGTAGATGGTGGACAATTGCTTCTTAGCCTTCCCAACCTCTTCGGCGAAGCTGGGAGCGTCCGGATGCTTGTCGTGGAAGTTCAGGGCAGAATTGTCAACTACGTCGCCGATAAGAATCACCTTATCGGTCTTCCAGGACTTCTTCGTCTCCCACAGATGTTCAGCGTACGCTGGGTGCAGGGCTGGGCAATGAAGGTCGCCAATTATGAGTGCTCTGCTCATGGAGCGCTTTCTCTAAAGGAAGAATACCCATCGTGAGATCTTCGTGACGGGGGCACATGCAGTAGGGGTCGCCACACCCACATACCCAAATTAAATTCTTACAAATGCGGGTATTGCAAGAGCAGGGTGGCCGAGGATCATACTGCTTCAATAACCCAGTCCACCATAGAACACTGGCCAACCCTAACGCAAGTCCAAAGAAGAAACCTCTATTGATCATGTGAGACCCAACACACAGCAGATGCTAATGAACTCCTCCTCGGCCACCCTCGGCTGCAGGAACAGGATCTTCGGCTTTTGAGGTCGACGCTGCCATAGCTCCTCCTCTTCAATGTCAGACATCTTGTTGTCAATTTCCTTCACCTTGCCGCGGAAGCTTTCATCGATTCCAAACTTCCTTTCGATGTGGAGCTGAAGATGTCCCTCGAGAATACGGTACTCTCCGCACTCATTTTTCACAGGCCGAACCACGTCTCCTAAGTACGCTTCGGAAGCGTCATGCATCATCCACGCCTTCGCCACTTCAGTGCCTTCGCGACGGGCGAATTCGTGATATCCTATGATGCAATGCTCCGCTACGCTGTATTGACCGCAGGATCCGTTGAATCTCACCTGATGGGAAAGGTTGAAGGAGATGTCCCGCAGGTGCATTTCTTCCGGCTTAGGTGCCATGAAATTGAACCACCTCCCGGACTGGGTGCGGATGTACGGCCCGTCCGGCCTGCATAGATGTGTGTTCACTGTCATGCGTACTCCTCCACCTGCTGCTTGATCTCTGGGCTGTCGGAATAAAGATTTTCTATTTCATCGAGGCTGTCCAATCGCTCCATGATGCGGCGGCTAGTCCACGGTCGGCGGATGTGGTCTTGCTTGGAGTTGGACCGCTGGATGTCTTCCTTGCCATACCGGATGAGGTTCTTTACCCAGTGGGCTGGGTACTTTGTCCTGGAGTGCCGCAGGAACAATTTCGTCTCAACGCCCGTAGCCCGGTCTGGAAGCCAGCATCGCTGGTCCCGCATCGACAGCTTCTCCTCCATAATGTCCGCAGCAGCCACCTGCGTGTGGCCCTCGTTGAGTAGCGTCAACACCTCGTCGAATTCGGACAGAGCCCGGAAGTTGGGTCCAAACTTCCACTTGCCACGCTTGGCTTCAATCACCTGCCACCAAGGAACGTGTGACCTCTGATACCGCTTTCCTCGCTTCATGACAGCCATATTCACGCCTTCCCGAATTCGGGCCGACATGTCCTTCGACTCCAGCTCAGCCATACTCACCATGATCTGCATCATGCACTCATCTTCGTCATGGATGGCGTTGCCAGTGGAGGACTCAATCCGGAGTCCGACGCCCATGTCCTTCAGCTTCGTCCAGCAGCCACACATGTCGGATAGTGATCGGAAGGCCCTGTCGATTCGGGAGATGCAGACAATGTCCCCTGGCTGCAGGACGTTCCACAACGCCGCCCCAGCCGGCCGGTTTCTCCAAGCCACGGAGTAGGCACTCACTCCCTCGTCGGCGTATGTCCCGCCATAGTTGTACCCCTGCTCCGTGGCTACGTCCATCATCGCGTGGAGTTGCGGCATCTGTGAGGCGACGCTCTGATCCCACGATGAACATCTTGCGTAATTAAAAACCCGACCCATTCCGCTCCGGCATTCGTCGGCCGGCGGCGGCCGGTCAATCTTGAACAGAGGGTCTACCTCCATCTTAAGCATGTCTCGACTCACGCGGCCCATCCGTAGGCCCGCCTTCTTGGCTGCCTTGCCTTCGATCGTCCGTTGGGAAATGAGGTCGCTCTTGAGCTGCGCGAAGCTGGCTAAGATGTGAGCCTTGCATTTCCCCCATGCTGTGGAGGTGTCGATGTTCTGTTCCGTGAACACCATGTCCATTCCCATGCTGTCTATCGCAGGCCACGTCTCGCAAAAGTCGCGGACGCTGCGGAAGGCACGGTCAAGGCGTACGCAGATGATCTTGTCACCAGGCGTCGCATTGGACATGATGTTCGAAAACGCAGGTCGCTCAAAAAGCGGCGACCGTATCCAAGCACTGACACCCGTGTCGATGTGAATCCCGGGGCTGCCGGAGTTCGTCATCGATGGGTGCATCTGCAGGTTGTTCTTGCTGGCGTAGTCAAGAAGCTTTCGGCATTGCAGAGGAATACTCTGGCCGTTAATTACCTGACCTTTGCTGCTGACCCGGACGTATGCGAACGTCTTACTCATGATCATGACTTCCATGGTAGAGC
>Ga0302123_10003657_pt1 | contig 10169 bp, 10 predicted proteins | sample CB21_321_MG_FD_203109 | JGI IMG/M metagenome (GOLD analysis project Ga0302123, IMG submission 203109) | Marine microbial communities from Western Arctic Ocean, Canada - CB21_32.1 | ecosystem: Environmental > Aquatic > Marine > Oceanic | place: Canada: Western Arctic Ocean | collected 2017-09-28 | reverse complement strand
CCACGTAGAAGTGGCCCTCAAGCTCATGCGGATGGAACATGATGGGAACGGCAGACGAAGCTGAGAGAGCCTCCCGAAGGGAGACCTCGGGTGCAGCCACGGTGCCAAACGGGACTCGACGATGATCGTCGATGTCGTATGCCACGACGACAGTCGCCTTCTCTGGCCATCCTTCGACTGCATGGCCAAGGAGGTGATCCATCCAATCACCAACTCCGGCCGGGTCGTGCCGGCTCGGGGCGCCGAGAGCGAGATTCAGTCCAGGGCGGCGGAGACCCGGGAGGAGGCCCTTGCGAATCCATCTGGCTAGGACTTTGAGCGACCCCTTCTTGTACAAGTGCTTTGAGATTCGATTCGCTACATCGCTGGGGTCTTCTTCGTCAAAGACTAGCGAACTCAGGTCCAGTCGGTCTGCTCGAGTAATGGCGGCAACGGTGGCTCCGCCGGAGGTGCCGATAATAACTTCGGCGCTGTTGGGTTCCCATCCAGTTGCGAGATTGAGCGCCATGAGAGCCGCCATTTGATAGGAAGCGCCGGCGACGCCGCCACCACCAAGGACAATGCCAACTTTGCTCATAGAGCAACAATAGGCATCTTCAGACGCTGCATTGTCCTACCCTTTCGCCATGCACGTGGTTCGCCCAATTGATTCCGACCTAGACGCGGCCGCGGTAGCGAGCTTCTTGAAGCGCACCGACTTCCCGAGCGCCCGACTGTTTGGAGAGCGCAAACATGTTGCCTTTGGGATGGGGGAGCACGGGCTACTGGCGATCGAGCAAGATGAGATTGTTGGAGTCCTACAAACAGCAGGCGATGGTTTTTCCGCCGAAATCGCAGCGGTCGACAATGCGCGGGCGCAACTCCTCTTGGCTGAGTACTCCCATGGGGCCAGTCAACGACTGACGGTCTGGAGCAAGAATGGTCTGTGGGATCTCATCTTGGCAGCAGCGGGATTCGACGTGGAGCGGGTGCTCCTTCACATGACGGTTGCGCTACCTATGAGTCTTGAGACTGACAGCCGGCTCAAGTTCACGGGGTTTAGGCCGGGCGATGGGCAGAGTTGGTTGGAACTGAACAATGACGCCTTCCGTGGACACCCGGAGCAGGGCGGCTGGACCCTCAGTGACTTCGAGGCCCGCCAGAATATGGCGTGGTGGGATCCTGCTGGCCTGCGGTTGGGATGGGAGGGATCCCAGTTGGTCGCCTCATGCTGGACCAAGGTGACCCCTGATGGCGTTGGTGAGATATACGTGATTGGTGTCGGCGAGCACCACCAAGGACGCGGGCTTGGGTACGCGATGACCAAAGAAGGTCTGCGGTACCTTTGGGAAGATCGAGGATGCGTGGAGGGGTCGCTGTACGTCGATCAAGCGAACGCACGGGCGGTGGTAGCCTACGAGAGTATGGGCTTTGTTGTTAATTCAGCGGACCGCAGCTTCAGTTTGGTAGCGAGGTTCTAGCCAAACGGATGGAAGCAGGCAGGGCACTGAGTGGCAAGAGCAGAGGTTGGTGAGCTACACCAGGGGCAGGGGAGGTCAACAGACTCGGGGCTGAGGTCGTCAACGACCTGCCAACCGTCCAGCGAAACCTTCTTTGTGAATAATCCGAGAACCATGTACGCCTGCTCCTGCGTTTCGAGTCGAGATGTTGTTGCGTTGGTATCGGAGACTATTGCCATAACGGCCGGGAGTGTTGGATTTCGCGAACAAGTGTTGGATTTCGCGAACAGAGGGGTTGGTTGACGATGATGAACTCCTGTGAACTTCTTGGGATCACTACGCTACGGGCGCACGCCTAGCCGGAGAAAACGATGCAACTCACCTACCCCGATGGATCCGTTCGCGAGTTCCCCTCGGGAACCACCGGAATCGAAGTTGCCTCCTCGATTGGTCGGAGCCTCGGTAAGGCCGCTCTTGCTGTGTCCGTTGAGGGTGCTGAGTACGACTTGGGTCGACCGCTGCCAGACGCTGGCGGTGCTTTCGCAGTCATCACCGCTGATTCTGATGCGGGGCGCACCATCATTCGCCATAGCTCGGCACACGTGCTTGCCCAAGCCGTTCTTGAGTTGTTCCCCGGATCTACCTTCGGGATTGGGCCGCCGATCACCGATGGCTTCTATTATGACTTTCAGGTTGAGGAGGCCTTCACTCCGGAAGACGTCGAGCGGATCGAGGCTCGGATGGACGAGATCATCGCCGAAGATCAGCCGTTTATCAGGGAAGAAATGACGAGAGAAGCGGCGCTTGAACTGTTCGCAGATCACGAGTTCAAAGTAGAACTCATCAACTCTGTCGACCCAACGCAGATGGATGCACAAGGCGATCTCGTCTCGGCCTACCGCAACACCGATCTGTTCATCGACCTTTGTCGGGGTCCTCACGTCCCCAGTACCAAGCGAATCAAGGCCATGAAGCTGACGCGGACCTCCGGTGCGTATTGGCGTGGTGACGAGCAGAACCCGCAACTACAACGCGTGTACGGCACCGCGTGGGAGTCCAAGACAGCGATGGCGGACTACTTGCATCGTCTAGAGGAAGCGATCAGGCGAGATCATCGCAAGCTTGGCCCCGAGTTGGACCTCTTCTCGTTCCCGGCTGAGCTGGGTTCTGGCTTGGCGGTGTGGCACCCGAAAGGCGGCCTGATGCGCAAGATCATGGAAGATCACAGTCGGAAGCTTCACGAGGAGTTTGGTTTCGACTTTGTGGTCTCTCCTCATTTGGCGAAGGCGGACCTTTGGGAGACCTCGGGACACCTTGGCTACTACGAAGAGAACATGTACCCCGGCATGGAGATGGAAGGTGGTCAGGAGTATCGCGTAAAGCCAATGAACTGTCCGCTCCACGTGATAATTTACCGAAGCAAGACCCGCTCATACCGCGATCTCCCTGTCAGGTTGTCTGAACTCGGTGCGGTGTATCGCAATGAGAGATCCGGTGTGCTTCACGGCTTGCTTCGTATCCGTGGATTCACCCAAGACGATTCTCATACTTTCTGTCGCCGTGATCAGCTGGCAGATGAGTTGGCAATGCATCTCGAGTTTGTGCTTCGGTGGCTCCGTGACTTCGGGTTCACTGAGTTCGAAGCTGACCTCTCCACCCGGCCTGAGAAGTGGGTTGGCGACCAAGCGCTGTGGGATCTCTCGACGGAAGCCCTGCGCCAGAGCCTTGTGGACGCGGGGGTACCGTTTGAGGTTGCTGAAGGTGAGGGAGCGTTCTACGGACCCAAGATTGATGTGCATGTGACCGACGCGATTGGACGGCGATGGCAGGTGTCGACGATTCAGGTTGACATGTCACTACCGGACCGCTTCGGGATTGAGTATGACTCGGCGGAGAACGTTAGAGAACGCCCTGTCATGATCCATGCTGCCAAGGCGGGTTCCTTCGAAAGGTTCTTCGGCGTCCTGGTCGAGCACTACGCAGGGGCCTTCCCGATGTGGCTGGCGCCGGTGCAGGCAACAGTGGTCACCGTTGCTGATCGGCATACTGAGTACGCAGAGTCGGTAGCGGCGCAATTACGAGAGCATGGCCTTCGCGTCGAGGTCGACGCGAGTAGCGGGAAGCTTGGCGAGAAGGTGCGCAAGGCAATCACCACCAAGTCTGGTTCTTTGCTGGTTGTGGGCGACAGCGATGTCGACGCCCTCACAGCTGGCTTCCGTCTGCGGGGTGTGGACGAAGAACGAGGTGTTCCCGTCTCGAAGATCATCGATACCCTTGAAGCCGCGGCCAGAAAGCCGGGGGAGTAGCCATGGACCGCGAAGGCATCCAGATTCCGGCAGAAATCGCATCAGCTCAGGGGGTACCCGATGAACTCAATGCCGACATTGTCGGTGATTACGTGTTCCCGGATCCTCGAAATCGTGCCATCGCCGGCAAGGTGTACCTCGTTGGTGTCGCCGTGCTGTTTGGCTCGGGTTTTTACCTTGGACGAGGGCTTTGGGTCGTTGCTGGGGCTCTGCTGGTAGTGGTGGTCTATCACTTTACGACGGCCTGGAAACTGCAGACCAACGACTTGCAAGCGTTAGCGGCAGCGGCAGCCGCGATCGACTTCCCAGTGGGGCACGCGTCGGCGGCGATCCGATTTCAAGGGTTGCGAGCAAAGCCCGTGTGGAACGTGATCATGTACGACGCCGAAGAACCGCCAGTCAAACGAGCGCTCGTCGTTTTAGACGCGGTAGACACCACAGTGATCGGGGACCCATACGTGGAGTCGGTACCCACCTAGCATGAGTTAGGTGTCTACCGATCGACTCGGGAAACGAATGGGCGGGCTGTCGGGCCTTGGTATATCTGGCGTGGCCGACCGATCCGTGTAGTTGGATCCTCGTGCATCTCACGCCACTGCGCGATCCAACCGGGGAGTCTTCCGAGGGCAAACAGCACAGTGAACATGTCCTGGGGAAAGCCGATGGCTCGGTAGATGATGCCCGAGTAGAAGTCGACGTTCGGGAACAGTTTGCGAGTAATGAAGTAGTCGTCGTTGAGGGCGACGTCTTCAAGCTCGAGCGCCATGTCAAGGAGTGGATCGTCCACTCCAAGGTCCTCGAGTACCTGGCTGATTCCCGTCTTCAGAATGCGGGAGCGGGGATCAAAGTTGCGGTACACGCGGTGACCAAAACCCATCAAAAGGAAGGGGTCATTCTTATCTTTGGCCTTGTCGATCCACTTCTGGAGGCCTCCTCCATCATCGACCATCATCTGGAGCATCTGGAGCACTGCCTGGTTGGCTCCGCCGTGGAGGGGGCCACCGAGAGCGTGGATGCCAGCCGCAATGGAGGAGAAGATGTTGGCGTGCGAAGAACCGACTATACGAACGGTTGCAGCCGAACAGTTTTGCTCGTGATCAGCGTGCAACACCAGCAGCATGTTGATAATCCGAGCTACTGACTTTGGTACGTCGTAGTCGGTATCTGGCGATCCGAAGGCCATGTTGAGGAAATTCGACGCGTAATCTTCGTGGCGATCGGGGTAGATGTACGTCTGATGCGTCCGATACTTCATTGTCCACGCTGTCATTGTTGGCATCTTGCCAAGCAGCATCCGAGTGGCGAGCTCAACCTGCGATGGATCTGTAGGGTCGGCAGCCTCTGGGTAGTAGGCGCCGATGGTGGAGACGGCTGCGGCAACGATGGACATGGGGTGAGCGTTGTGCGGGAAGGCTTCAAACAGGTGACGCATGTCTTCGCGGACTAGGCAGTGGTTCATGATCGAGGACTGCCACTCAGCTAACTCAACGTCGGTGGGTAGCTCTCCGTACATCAGGAGATAGGCGACCTCAAGAAAGGAAGCCTTGGAAGCAAGCTCTTCGATGTCGTAGCCACGATGGAGGAGCATGCCTTCTGAACCGTTGATGAAGGTGATATCACTCTTGGTTTCTGCGGTGTTTCCGAACCCTCGGTCGAAGGTGGTGAATCCGGTTTCCTTGCGAAGCTGCGTGATGTCGATCGCTCTGTCACCCATAGACCCCTCAATGATCGGAAGCGTTATCTGCTGGTCGCCTAGATCCAGTGTTGCATCACTCATGAACGTCCGTCCTTACCCATCATGTGGCCGCGACGTGGCGGCACCGCGCCTTTGTGGCCAGTCCCATTGTACGACACGACGTCGAGAAGTCGGAAGCTGAGCAGCGAAGACTTGTTACCGTTGCCTGCGATGATCGAGAGAAGAGTTAATAGTTCCCGGGAGCGATGGTTGCGGCCGCTTGCTCGGACGCTAGCCCAGCTGGGGATTCAGCCAGTGGCCGTGACCGGCATCGGACTGGTGGTGACGGTCGTTGCCGCGTGGTTGGTATTCAAAGGGCACCCCGTTGGGGGCGGCCTTTTGTTCGTTGCGGGATCGGCTCTGGACATGCTCGACGGATCGTTGGCCCGGCTGAACCAGACCGTCACCCGGCGAGGAGAACTTCTTGACTCCGTCGCCGACCGAGTGAGTGAGACGGCTATGTGGGCTGCAATAGCTGTTGCACAGGCCGGGGATGTGATGGTGGTCGCCCTCGCGGTACTTGGTCTAGGAGGATCGATTCTGACCTCCTACGTACGAGCGAAAGCGGAGGTGCTTGGAGCGTATCGCCCCGCCGGGGTCGCTGGACGCACCGAGCGGGTCGTGCTGATGGGAGTCGCTCTTGTTTCGGGGTACCTAGTGCCCTTCCTTGGTCTGCTGGTTGCCCTCGTGTGGCTCTCAGTTGGCCAGCGTACGATAGCGGCCTGGTGTGAGATAGACGATGTCTAGCGCGCAGTCGTATCGACTGCTGTCGAGAGTTGTCCGCCCACTTCCGTGGTGGCTGGTTCGCCTCCTAGGATTTGTCGGGGGCCACATAATGTGGGCCACGCAGTCGACGGCTCGCCAAACCTCGCAGCGCCACGCTGCAAGGGTGCGTCACGGCGACCCTCAGCACGTATCACGGTTGGATCGAAGGATCGCAAGGAAGCGGTTCGCGAGTTATGGGCGCTACTTTCTCGAGACGTTCTGGCTAAACGCTGATCGGCATGCAGACATTCTTGATCGGTTTGAGTTGGAGGGCGAGAAGTATCTCACTGATGCCTTGGCAGCTGGGGACGGGGTGGTACTGGCGGCGGCCCACATCGGGAACTGGGATTACGCAGCCATCTACCCGCTTTCGCTGGGGGCTCCCATCATTGCCGTGGCAGAGGATCTGGCTGATGACGACCTCACCGAATGGTTCGTCGCGATGCGAGCCGAAGCGGGCATCGAGATTGTGCTTGCAGACGGGACCAAGGGGTCGTTCCTTCAACTGGTTCGGGCAGTGAAGTCGGGGCGAGTGGTGGCTCTCCTCTGTGACCGGGACGTGTCGGGTACCGGAGTGCCCGTTACGTTTTTCGGTGAAGAGACCCGCCTGCCAGCCGGCCCGGTCGTCCTCGCGGCAGCCGCGGGAGCGCCGGTACTACCGGTCGTCTGTTACCTCACCAAGAGCGGCTACCGATTTGTGGTTGATTCCCCGATGAAGTTTACGAAGGCTGATCTGGGGGATACGCAATCTGCAGCTATGCAGCAGGTGGTCGATCGGCTGGAGCCACTGATTCGACGTGCTCCTGAGCAGTGGCATGTCCTACAACCCAACTGGCCCTCGGACCCTGGGTACACCCAGTGAAGGTCGGGTTGATCTGCCCGTACTCACTTGACGTCCCTGGTGGTGTCCAGAGCCAGGTCGGGCTGCTTGCCGACGAGCTCCGCCGGCGAGGCGATGAAGCTTTAGTTGTCGGCCCCGGCGAAGGAACGTCAGAAGCGGGGGAGATCCGAGTTGGTAGGGCTGTCGGCATGCCGGGCAATGGATCGGTCGCCCGCTTGCTTATCCACCCTCTTTTGAAGCGGGACTTCCTTGCCGCTCTCAATGAGTGTGACGTGCTTCATGTGCACGAACCGACGATGCCCGCGCTTGGCTGGTGGGCTGCTAAGTCGGGTCTTCCTCAAGTGCACACCTACCATGCCGACGTTGCTCCGAGTCGCCGTTGGCTCGGTCGGAGTGTACGGGCGGCCCTCCCCAAGCCGTCTTACTCGACGGCTGTCTCGGCAGTGGCCGCGGCCAATTGGGGGTCTGAGCTGACTCTGGTTCCTAACGCGGTGGGTCCTCCTGCGATCAGCAGGGATCGAGTGCCCGGCCGAGTTGTGCTAGTAGGGAGAGATGAGCGACGCAAAGGGATCCAGGTCCTGCTCGAAGCTTGGCCGGTCGTTCGCAAAGAGGTACCCCACGCAGAGTTACATCTGACCATCCGCGGCCCTACGCAACCTGGCGTCGTTAAGCACGGCACGGTCACCGAAGCAAAGAAGTGGGAGCTGCTCGGTAGTGCAGAGGTCGCTGTTGCCCCAGCGTTGTTCGGAGAAAGCTTCGGTCTCGTGGTCGCCGAAGCGCTTGCCGCTGGAGCCCCCCTCGTGATGTCGGATCTGAAGGCGTTCAGGGACGTGGCTGGATCGGCGGGGGTGGTTGTCCCGGCTGGCGATTCGACTGCTCTTGGTGCCGCTGTTGTTGCGCTTCTACTGGACAAGGAAGAGCGTGCGTTCCGATCTGAGACTGGGCGAGCGACAGCTCGGCGCTTCAGAGTCTCTGAAGTGCTGACCCAGTACCGAGAGCTGTATCAGCAGGCAATCGAACAGGCAGTGCAACAGGCCGGGTAACGGCGACCGACAAGCTTCGGGACTCGATAGAATTGGGTTTCTTCAGAAGTCAGGAGTGAACAACGTGGAAAAACCGCAGCAGGGCACAGAGCTCGTAAAGCGAGGCCTCGCAGAGATGCTCAAGGGCGGCGTGATCATGGATGTGGTCAACGCCAAACAAGCCAAGATCGCGGAGAACGCTGGGGCTGTCGCGGTCATGGCTCTCGAACGGGTGCCGGCTGATATCCGAGCGGACGGTGGCGTAGCGAGAATGTCCGATCCTCAGATGATCACCGAAATCCAAGAAGCGGTGTCCATCCCAGTGATGGCCAAGGCTCGCATTGGTCACTTCGTCGAGTCTCAAATACTGCAGGCCTTGGGGGTGGACTACATAGATGAGTCTGAGGTCCTTACGCCAGCAGACAATGAGTACCACATCGACAAATGGGCCTTCACGACACCCTTTGTCTGTGGATCAAGGAACCTTGGCGAGGCGCTGCGACGCATCGGAGAGGGTGCCGCAATGATCCGCACAAAAGGCGAAGCCGGAACGGGGGACGTGTCGTCCGCCGTCTATCACATGCGCACGCTCACTAACGAAATTCAGCGGCTCTCAGGCATGCGGGAAGACCAATTGATGACCGTGGCTCGAGATCTCGGTGCCCCTTATCAACTCGTCAAGGAAGTTGCGTCGACGGGCCGCCTTCCGGTAGTTAACTTCGCCGCGGGAGGTATCGCCACCCCAGCTGACGCAGCGCTCATGATGCAACTGGGAGTAGATGGGGTCTTCGTTGGGTCTGGGATCTTCAAATCAGACGACCCTGAACCTCGCGCCCGGGCGATCGTCGAAGCTACGACGTTCTATCAGGATCCGAGCGTTCTTGCCAGAGTGTCGGCGGGGCTAGGCGCACCCATGACGGGCATCGGTATCGATGACCTCATGGAGTCGGAGAAGTACGCGGCGCGAGGCTGGTGACCAGACGCGTTGGCGTGCTCGCCCTCCAGGGTGACTTCAGAGAACACCGAGTCGCGCTCGAGGCCCTTGGTGTAGAGGTTGTTGAGGTACGCAACACTGCCGATTTAGAAGGCATCACCGCGATCGTCATCCCTGGTGGAGAGTCACTCGTCATCGGCAAATTGGCTTACCTCTTCGGGTTGCTTGAACCCATCAGGGAGCTGATTGAAAGCGGACTTCCTACCCTCGGCACCTGCGCCGGGATGATCTTCTTGGCCAAGGGGACAACGGGCGATGACCAGCATCAGCTTGGCGTCCTTGATGTGGTTGTTGAACGCAACGCCTGGGGTCGGCAGAACGAGTCGTTTGAAGCGGATGTTGCGGTGAAGGGTCTGGAGGGGGACTTTCACGGGGTTTTCATACGAGGCCCGTGGGTGTCAGATCTCGGCCCTGAGGCGGAGGTGCTGTCTATATGGCAAGATCATCCGGTCATGATTCGCCAGGGGAGTATCCTCGCAACATCGTTTCATCCTGAATTGACTGACGACCTACGAGTGCACAACATGTTGCTGAGTTTCGAGGAGAAATAGAATGGCAGGGCATTCCAAATGGGCCAATATCAAGCATCGCAAGGGTCGGCAGGACGCGCTGCGAGGCAAGCTATTCGCAAAGCTCGCCAAAGGCATTGAGGCAGCGGCCCGTGCTGGCGGAAGCGACCTAGATTCAAACGCCAGCCTGGTGCAAGCAGTCGCCAAAGCTAAGGGTCAGTCGATGCCCAATGACAACATCGACCGAGCTATCAAGCGCGGCGCCGGCGAGATGGGCGGAGGGGCCGTCTATGACGAGCTCTTCTACGAAGGCTATGGCCCGGGAGGTGTTGCGATCCTCGTGCAGATTCTTACCGACAATCGCAACCGGGCAAGTTCCGATGTACGAGTTGCCTTCACCCGCAACGGAGGCAACCTCGGCGAGCCGGGTTCGGTTGCTTACCTGTTCGATCAGAAAGGCCTCATTGTCATGACTGGAGATGAGGACGAGATCATGATGACCGCTCTCGACTCAGGGGCCGAAGACATCAAGGAATCTGGTGAGGGTGAGTACGAGGT
>Ga0302123_10003651_pt1 | contig 10176 bp, 7 predicted proteins | sample CB21_321_MG_FD_203109 | JGI IMG/M metagenome (GOLD analysis project Ga0302123, IMG submission 203109) | Marine microbial communities from Western Arctic Ocean, Canada - CB21_32.1 | ecosystem: Environmental > Aquatic > Marine > Oceanic | place: Canada: Western Arctic Ocean | collected 2017-09-28 | reverse complement strand
GCTGCTTCCTTGAACTCGACAGAAAACTTCCGATGCTTCTTCCCCTTGAGACTCTCCATTACGGACTCCTTCCCGTTCGATGAAAAGTGTCCCTGTTTCTACTGTCTCAGTTTTGGGGTTCACTCCACTGGAGGCGGCGCTTGGTACAGTCCCCAATTATCGGGTTTCGCAGGCAGCCCGTGGGGGACTAGTCGCGGCCCATGTGGCGATTGATGAATGCCATCGCAGCGTCGTAGGCAGCGTCGATTTCCGCTGGGTCACCTCCGCCCAGGCCGTGCTCGCCGCCGTCGATCGTGATCAGTTGGTGTTCGACACCATTCGCTTTGAACTGCTCGGCCATCATGACGGACTGCTCGTAGGGGACGTCAGTATCCTCGGTTCCGTGCACCATCAGAGTGGGAGGATAGGTGGAGGTGACATTCTTTAGTGGCATGAAACCAAAGAACTTATCCGCCTCATGATGGGGGTCCCAACCTGATACAGCTTTTGGCCAGGTACCGTATTGACGGCAGTACTGGTAGAACGCACCGCCTTCACCCTGACGTTCGCGCGAGTCGGAAATGGCCGGGCCACTGACCTGCTTGTAAGCTTCGGTGGCGCTCATCGTGATGCGGTGATGGCGCTCATGCGGGCTGGGCGTGCTGTACCAGTCGCCGACCAGATCGCCGTAGCCCCAGAAGGCTACGAGAACCGTGGGAGCGGGCTCGACGCGGAATCCGGACGTGAGGGTCAGGTAGCCGCCGGCTGATCCGCCGGTGACGGCGATCTTGCTCACGTCGGCCTGGAATAGTGAAGGCCCCTTGTCCCGGAGCCAGGTGAAGGCGTCCTCTAGATCTTCAATGATGCCCGGAAGCTGCGTCTCGGGCGCGAGCCGGTAGTCGATGGAGACCACGACGTAGCCGGCGTTGAGGGCCATATCCTTCACGCGCTGACTGACGCCCTCGCGGTGGCCGTTGATGAGCGCGCCGCCATGTATCCAGACGAGCACGGGCCGCGTGACGTTGTCGTCGGGCCGATGTACATCGGCTTTGATCTCGAGCGAGCCGACCGTCTTGTAGACGTGAGTCGTGACTGAGACCTCGGCGGGCGCTGGGTCGGCTTGCTTGTCAGGAGCCGGTTTCGAGCAGGCCGTTGCCAAGAGGAGGATGGTGGCGGCGACGGCTGGCCACGGCCTAGACATGTTCGAGGGGAAGCCGTTTGACATGGTGTGCTCCTTCGGGTGTTGTTGGTGTGAGCAATTGTACCGCCTTGCTGCGTTCCGAGGGCATGAACAGCGGGACTGGCCGGTCCACACCGCGTGCTACGCCCGCGGACGCGCAGGTTGACACCCGCGCCTCCTTCCCTTCTGTGACGGGTAGAATGGCACGTAGTGAGTCATCTTGCGGCGACGGACCCGAGTCAGACGGTCCGCCACACACCGGAGCCGGCGCGCGTTGTGTACTCGACGGCTACGTTTCTATTGCTGGGATCACTGACCGCCCTACTGGGCGTGCTGCTTCCGCTGTGGTTTCTTAGTCTGTCGATCGACACTCTCGCGGCGGGTGAGTGCTTCCTGGCGTTCAACCTGGGTATTCTGGCGGGGACCTTCCTATGGGCACGCGGACTGGTGAACCGGGAAGCGAAGGTACGAAGCTTCCTCGTCAGTTCGGCGCTGCTGGCCGCCGCAGCGCTGGTGGGGCTGGGTGCGGCGACTCATCCGATCTGGTTGTTGCCGCCGTTGTTTGCCCTTGGAACGTCGGTGGGAGCATTGGCTACCGGGGCATCCTGGCTGGTCTCTGGTGCGTTATTGCAAGGGCGAACTCGAGCCCCGGAAGTATTGAACCTGGCGGGCGTCGCGTTCGGGGCGGGAACGATCGGGGTTTGTATTCTGGCGTGGGCGTTGAACGGGCGCTTCCACTGGTCGGTGACGGTGCGCCTGCTGGCGATCGTGCCCTTTGTATTGGCATGGTTAGTGTTCCGGGCCAAGGTGTTCCGCTATATGACGCTGTCGGCCCCGCCTGTTCGGTTAACTTGGCGGACGACGGCAAGCCCGATGGCGATATTGCTTGCTCTCGCTCTGTTTCTGCAGTCGGCGAATCAGTGGGCCATCGGGGGCTGGCTGGCGCTCTATCTGCCTCGCAAGTTCGGCATGACGGCGTCGCTATCGATCATGGTTCTGGCCGTGTTCTGGCTGGGTTTGACCTGCGGACGCGTGTGGGGAACACGGCTGCCACCCGCGGAGGAGCGGATGCGGAACCTGTTCTGGGCGACGCTCGCGGCCATTGGAGGCTGTCTCTTTCTGTTGAAGACCGTGGAAACGTCGGGGACACTTGCCGGCGCGCTGCTACTCGGCACGGCAATCGGAGTAATACATCCACTAACTCTCAGCCTGGTCGGGAGCCGCTATCCTTATTACCACCCTGGACTCTTGAACGGTTTTTTCTCACTCTCGCTGATGGGCGGCCTGTTGGGGCCGTGGTTGATCGCGCAACTGGCTGAGCCTCTCGGAATTGAGATCATCATCTGGCTGACGCTGGGAAGCTCCGTTTTGGTGTACTTACTGCTAGCCGCCGTTTTCGTGGAGTCCCGCCTGACAGCCCACTCGGAACGAACGGCCTAACCAGTTCTCATGGAATCCCGTAGCCCTGCGTATATCGCTGTACTGGCTGTGATCGCCGGCTCGATTCTCATGGTGGGCTCACTGATGAAGCCCGCATCGATTGATGCCGATCCGGCCGTGCTTCCCACGCAGGCGGAAAGCGCACGACTGCAGCGCATGGCGCAGCGGCGGTCGATTGAGAGCATGGCGCAGTATTTCGCGGAAACAGCCTCAGGCGCCGCGACGCATCTGGTCTATTTGGAAGGGCTCGGACAGACAGCGGTTCTTTGGGACACAGAGGGCACGCTGATTACATCGAACACAGCAGCGCTCGTACCTGAAGAGTTGGAGGTACTCGGTGCGCGCGGAGCAACCTATCGGCTACGGGCCACCCCCACTCCGCCGGAGTCACCCGTAGCGAGCTTGCAAGCCCAAGAGGCGCTGGAGATGTCTCCGGCGATGCACTTGCCCGTAACGCGGGAGTACGGCGAGTGGCTTGTTCTGACATGGCTCAGGGGTCCGGTGGAGAACGCTTTCGCGCCCGGACTGTATCTCGGCTTCCGGGCTATCACGTGCGGTGGACGTCCGGTGCAGGAGGTTTCACTCAGCGTGACGCCGTCCGAAGACATGGCCGGGGCAGGGCTATTCGATCTGGATGGACGACTCATCGGTGTTGTCACTAAATGTGACGGCAGATATGCGGCGCTGCTGCCTGAGTCGATTGACGAAACGATCCAGTGGAACAAGAGTTTCATGGGCCGCTTGCTCGGGCAATACGGCCTGCTGATCGCCAGTTTGACGGACGAGGAAAAGCAGTATTTCGATCGCGAGGAAGCGGTGTTGATACGAGAAATTTGGCGCGGCTTGTCGGCGGCCACGGCTGGTTTGCGGCCGGGCGACCTGATTCTTTCGTTCGATGGACGCCCGGTCACGAAACCGGAGGATCTGCAACCACTTGTCTTACCGGCGGCGAGGCATCTCCTCGAGATCGTCGTGCGGCGAGGCGGCCGGAACATCACCGTGGTACTACCGGCCCAGGTGGACCCCGTGGCCGCCGCGCCCGAGGCACGGCAATCGGGACTCATCGTCGCCGATGAGTTGGGGGGCTTTCCGGTGCAGGCCGTGCTCGCCGGCAGCGCAGCGGCCCGGCTGGGAATGCGTAGCGGCGACCGACTGTTGGTGGTTGACGGAGCGCAGGTGAGTAGCGCGGTTCAGGCGCGCCGCATCCTGTCATCTGACAAGGCCGAAGAAGGACGCTTTATCGTGGTGCAGCGTGGCAGGAAGCAGTGGGGAGCTTTGCTCAACTAGATGAACGAGCTTTCCTCGCTAGGACTCATTCTCCTGCTGGCTCTGCTCGCGGGTCATCTCGTACAGTCTCTGCGTGTTCCTGAAGTTACCGGCTATCTACTTGCCGGAATCGCGCTAGGACCATCGGTTCTCGGATGGGTGAGCCATGAGAACTTGCAAGCCCTGAATGTCCTGAGTGAGGTAGCCCTGGGGCTGATTCTGTTTTCCGTCGGATCGGTGTTCCAGCATGCCCGGTTCTCCCGCTATGGCAAGCGCATTTTCTATCTGACATTGATCGAATCGGCAGCGGCAGCGCTTCTTGTCGGGCTGGGCGCACTCGTGATCGGGCAGCCGTGGCAGGTGGCGGGGCTACTGGGAGCAATCGCAATAGCCACAGCGCCGGCTTCGACGCTGATGGTGCTGCGGGAGTGCAACAGCAAAGGGCCACTCAGCGATACGCTGCTCGGCATTATTGCGGTGAACAACATTCTGTGTCTGGGCGCTTACAGTCTGGTGGCGGCGTGCATCGACTTAGGATCGGGTTGGGGAGCGTCAGGGGCACTGCTCGAGACGTTCTACGGATCGATCTATCCCTTGATCTGGCAATTGCTCGGGTCGGTCGCGCTCGGCTTTCTTGTTGGGCTGATGCTGGCGGGCTGGGCGACAAAGGTGAACGAGCAGGGCGAGATGCTGATGCTGCTGGCCGGAAGCGTGTTGCTGTGCGTGGGCGTCGCGCGTATTTTGGAACTTTCAGCGCTAATCGCCTCGTTGGGGGTGGGAGCGACGATGGTCAATCTGTCGGCGCGGAGCCGACGCTTGTTCAACACCCTCTCCCGGACGGATCCACCGTTTTATGCCATTTTTTTCGTCATCGCCGGCGCGGATCTGGATGTCTCACTGGTGCCTTCGATGGGGATTCTGGGCATTTATTACCTCTTCGCGAGGGCGGCAGGTAAGTTCTGGGGCGCGCGTTACGCGGCGCGTTGGCTGGGACTGGAGGACGCTGTCCAGCGGTTGTTGGGATTCGGCTTGATGGCCCAAGCCGGCTTGGCCGTGGGTTTGGTGCTGGTTATCAATCAGCGCTTTCCGGAATACGCCGAGATCGTGTCCACGGTTGTGCTTTCTTCGGTTGTAGTTTATGAGATGTTCGGGCCCATCAGCACGCGCTACGCGATCACTCGGAGCGGCGAAGCGCGGCCGGACCAGCCGGAACCGGCGAGTATCATCGACTAGCAGCTCGTGTAAGGAGTGTGCTGTTGGTGACAGCCAGCCCATTTTTGCCGGGCGGCATATTGGCAAGTCGTTGATACTACAGCGGGCGAATAAAGGTGGCAGTCACCGAAGAGGAGCCACCCACCTATGGACACGGGTTGCTAGGCCGATTAAAAGTTTTTATCCGTCCTATTTCGCGTGAGGTATCGGCGAATGCTGTGATAGCCTTTGGCTTGAGTTCGATGGGCGGCGGCTCTCCCTGAGGCTGTGGGGCAACCCTTATTCCCGATGCGAAAGGGTACCGTATTTCGGCATTGTCGGCCTCGCGGGCACGGCATGCCGCGCCCCTACATTGCCCAAGGGGAGATTACATACGATGAAGCGCATTGAAGCGATTATTCAGCCCTACAAGTTGGAAGAGGTACGTCAGGCATTAAGCGACATCGGCATCCACGGCATGACCATCTATGACGTACGCGGGCATGGCCGACAGAAGGGCCACACGGAGATTTACCGCGGGCAGGAGTACGAGATCGATCTGGTTCCCAAGGTGAAGATCGAGACCATCGTTCCCGATGAGCGCGTCGAGGAAGTCATTGATGTGATTGTCTCCGCGGCGCGTAGCGGCAAGATCGGGGACGGCAAGGTGTTCATCTACCCGGTCGTGGATGCGGTTCGGATTCGCAATCAGGAAACGGGGGAAGACGCCCTGTAGGCGATCCCCGCGCATGCCGGAATTGATACCGCTCGAGTTACGTGACTGGGAGTTAGCGAAGGAACAGTTCTTCTCTACTGGTGATGGACTGTCCTCGGTTGCGAACCGCACCGACGGGGTCGACAAAATCGTCGCGAAGGGTTTTGTCGAATGCTTTCCTCACGCCGAAAGAGACGGCATAGCCGCTCTCGCGGTCGGAGGCTATGGCCGGTCGCAGCTCTTCCCGCAATCCGACGTCGACCTGCTGCTGCTGTTTAGCGATAACCGTCTCATCAACGGATCGGAAGACGCTCTCGCCAAGCTACTGGCGCAATTGTGGGATGCCAAGCTCCGGCTATCGCATTCAGTTCGCACACCGAAAGACTGCACGACCATTGCTCCGGAGAACGCCGAACTCAATATCAGTTTGCTCGATAGCCGCTTTCTGGCCGGCGACCAGCCACTCTATCAAAAACTCCGCGCAGAGCAACTACCCCGATTCTATCTGCGTGAAAAGAACGCGCTTCTTCGAAACCTAGTCGAGCTGAGTCAGGCCCGCCATCAACGGCAAGGCAAGACGATCTACCACCTTGAGCCCGACATCAAGGAATGCCCTGGCGGCCTACGAGATTTTCAGTTGGCCTGTTGGATCTCGCAACTTGTTCACGCCAAGCAAGACGAGGTACCCGGCAGCGAACGGCATCTGCCGGATGGAGAGGACGCTGAGTGGCCGGAGGCCAAGCGTTTCCTATTTGCCGTGCGTTGCTACCTGCACTACTTCGTCGGACGCGACAACAACAAGCTGACGTTTGAATTACAGGACCGTGTCTCGCAAGCGGGTTCAGAGAAGGCCTTCTCAAAAGTGGATCTTACGGAGGGTTGGATGCGCGACTATTTCCGCCACGTCCGCTCTCTTTCTCGATTGGCCACTCGGATGATGGACGAGGCGGCTGTGTCGCGGCGATCCCTGCTGTCGCGGGTACGTGATCGATCTTCGCGTCTCTCCCATGCCGACTTCCCGGTCTCACGAGGACGCATTTTTTTACGGCATAGCCAAGCGCTCAAGACGCAACCCGAACTCGTTTTTGAGATGTTCCGCTGGGTATCGCGGCACGGCCTGCCGCTGGCGCGCGAAACTGAGCGTCGTATCGCAGACTCGCTCCCCGGCATTGAAGCTTATGCGCGGTCGAAGGCTCCGGTGTGGCCGGTCTTCGCCGAGATTCTCAAGCTCCCTTACGCCTATCGTGCGCTGACCGCCATGCGTGAGACGGGTGTCCTGTTTGCACTCTTCCCCGAGTTCGAGCTTGTCGACTGCCTGGTGATTCGCGACTTCTACCATCGCTACACGGTGGACGAGCACCTTTTCCGGGCGGTGAGGCACATCCATGAACTGAAGTCGGACGAGAACGAAGAGCTGCGCGGTTACGCCAGCCTGCTTGCGGAGTTGCCTGACCCCGAGTATTTCTACTTCGCCGTGCTCTTCCACGATGTCGGCAAGGGGATTCAAGGCCCGGATCATTCGCAGCGCAGCATTGAACTCACCGACCGCGCCATGGAGCGCCTCGGCATGGACGACGGTGGCCGCGAGACCGTGCGGTTTCTGATCCTGCAACACCTGACCATGTCGGCGTTCATGCGGGGACGAGACGTAAGTGATCCTGAAACGATTCAGGAATTCGCGGATATCGTAGGCACAACGAATCGCTTGAAAGCGTTGACGCTTGTCACTTTCGCGGATATCCGCGCCGTGAATCCGACGGCCATGACTCCCTGGCGGCGTGAGCTTCTCTGGCAGCTATTCGTCGCTACGTACAATCGGCTCACTGGCGATATAGAAGACAGCCGTATTCATCCCGGAGCGTCGGAGACTTATTTGGAGCCTCCCGCAACGGCCGATGAACGCAAGGACGTGGAAGCATTTCTTGATGGGTTTCCAGAGAGATATGTGCGAACCCGCACGCCCGAGAAACTTCGGGAACACTTCGAGCTCAGCCGCAAGCTCAAGGATCAGGATTCCGCTATCAGCGTTACGGGCCAAGGATCGTTCTACGAGGTAGTCGTCATCACGAAAGATCGCCCTCATCTATTTGCATCGCTGTGCGGTGGCTTGGCGGCATTCGGCGTCAACATCGAGAAGGCGGAGGCTTTCGCCAACGCGCAAGATCTCGTTCTCGATACTTTCGTTGTTGTCGACGCAAACAACCGCTTGGATTCGAGTCCGGATGAACCGCTACAACTCGCCCGGATGATTCGGAACGTCGCCGAGGAACGTCTCGACGTCCGCGAACTGCTGCGAGCCCGAGAACCCGCATTCCGCAAGCCGACGCGCACCTGGATCAAGTCACGAGTCAGCGTCGACAACCAGACATCGCAGCTGGCGACCGTAATTCACGTCACCGCTCAGGATCGCGTCGGCCTACTCTATGACCTTTCACAAACACTCTCGGAACGGAACTACGACATCGAGGTCGTGATCATCGAAACACAGGGACGCAAGGCGATGGATGTGTTTTACGTGACGGGTTCCGACGGGAAACTTGCGCCGGTGGAAGGCGAGCGGCTGCGGGATGGGATGTTGGCTGCTTGTGGCCCGACTTTGCACGAGAAGGCCGGGTAAGCGCAGTCCACTCCGGCAAGTGGTTACTCCAGCAACTGACGGAAGTCCTCGAATTGGCGTTCCAGATCCGAGAGGCGTTGCTTCACGTCGTCGAGTTCGGCCTCCAGCGTAGAGACGCGATCCGTGCGAGGCTCACGGCTTGTTGCGGGCTCGGCGACGGGCATTTCGCTGACATCCACCTCACCGCCAAGTTGATGGGCATAGCGCGACTCTTTCGTGCCGGGCCCGCGGGGCAGCTTGACGACGAATGGCCGCGGCTCCTCCTGCGAAAGAAGCGCGATGGACTGCTCGAGTTCGTCCAACGATTCAAACTCATAGAGGCGTGAGGTGCGTCCACGGATTTCACCGGTGGTTTGAGGGCCGCGCAGCATGAGCACGCAGAGCACCGCCGCTTCTCTGGGGTTGAGCTGGAATCGTTCGAGGAAGAGATGGCGGTAGCGCGAGACGCGTCCGCCTTCACCGCTGCGAATCTCAGTCGCGAGGTCTTTCTCCCGAAGAGCATCCAGCGTGGCTCTCACCTCATCAGAGCTATAGGAGACGACCGGATCGCGGCTGGACTTCTGATTACAGGCGCTGACCAGCGCGTTGAGGGTGAGCGGATAGTAGTCCGGCGTTGTCGTCTCCTTTTCAACGAGGCTCCCGACGACGCGGAGCTCGATGTCGTCGAGCTCCAACTCACTCGCCGGAATTGCGGGTTCAGCACCCGCGCCTTGACCAAACTTGGCGGGACGGATCGTTCGATAGTCCATGCAGCGTTGACTCCTGCCATCCAAGATACGTTGTTGGGGTATGAGCCGTCCAGGATGCCTCTCGGACCGTAATCCGTCGAAGAGCAATCGAGCGGCCCCTCCAGGGCCGTACCGCGGGCTTGACCCGCGGGCGCGCGGATTTTCCATCCGCGCCTCTTTCGCTTCTGGCTCGGGCCACTCTGCCTTGTCGACGGCCCTGCGCTCAACATGCGGCGATTCTCACGAAAAAGAGGCCGTATACTGGTAACCGAGTGTAGAAGCGTTCCGCGATGACGAATAACCTGCACGCCACGCTACGCGCGGTGGCCGTGATCGTACTGTGTGCTCTGGCCGCCGGACGGTGGGGTTCGCACTTGGGAAGCGCGGCGAGCGTTGTGGAGCGCGAAGCCGTACAAGACGACGTCGACTACCTCGTCAGCACTCTCGCGGTCATCGAGCAACAACACGCCGACCCGGTGGATGTTGAAGGCGCCATCTACGAAGGCTCGATCCCCTCAATGTTGCAGCGGCTGGACCCGCACTCGATGTTCTTTGGGCCGGAGGCGTATCGGCGTCTCCGCGAGGAGCAGCGAGGCAGCTATGCCGGCGTAGGAATGACGATCCGCCCGTGGGGCGAGGAGACGGTGATCGATCATCCGTTTCCCGACACACCTGCCTTCAAGGCCGGCGTGCGGCCCGGCGATGTCGTTACCCGTATCGACGATCAACCGGCTGAAAGCCTAACGGTGGATGAGGTCGCGCAACACGTACGGGGACCGGAAGGAACCAGCGTTCGTCTCACTCTCAGGCGTCCGCTGGTAGATGAACTCATCGAAGTGACGCTTGTACGGGAGAGCATTCCCCGTCCGAGCGTTCCGTTGGCGTTCACATTCAATGATCAGATTGGTTACCTGCGGATTGCTACCTTCAACGAAAACACGCCGGACGAATTCGATGAACAATTGGAGAAGCTCGAAAGCGAGGGCATCAAGGGTCTGGTGTTGGATCTGCGTGACAACCAGGGCGGACTGCTTTCCGCGGGCATCCATGTCGCCGACCG
>Ga0302123_10003650_pt1 | contig 10176 bp, 9 predicted proteins | sample CB21_321_MG_FD_203109 | JGI IMG/M metagenome (GOLD analysis project Ga0302123, IMG submission 203109) | Marine microbial communities from Western Arctic Ocean, Canada - CB21_32.1 | ecosystem: Environmental > Aquatic > Marine > Oceanic | place: Canada: Western Arctic Ocean | collected 2017-09-28 | reverse complement strand
TTTTAACCCCAACCACTAAAATTAAGTTTCACGGCATCTTGTCGCGTTGCTTTGGGCGAGAACATCGCCATCATCAAGGAATCGCCCATGTTTGGCGAAGGTAGCTGATAAGGCTTCTTTGCCATATCTATCTTGCTCATAATCTGAATTTTACCACTGTTAGAGCGTTTCTGAGGTATTCGGCAAACCTCACTGCGTAATTGGTCAAGGACATCAATCTCAGAGGATAAGGATATAAGCTCTTCTGGGTTAATGTATTCGCCCTTCTCTACCGCCCGATAGGTCGCATAGAACCTATCCCTTAGCTTCCACCAATACTGCGCCCTCTTGTTAAGAAAGGTGTCTCGATTAGTCTTTGAGTCCCTGCCCGAATACGGTAGCTCGCTATCATCGGGGGACTCTGAACCTCTAAACTGGTGCTTCTGCATCTTAGTTGATTCCAGTTCCTGGTCAACCTGACGCTTCAATGAGATACCCAGCCCGTCGCAATCCCACACCAGCCAATCAGCTTGTGCCTCTCTGGACTTTTCTAGCGCCCAATCCATGCCCTCGTTAGAGTCTCCTGTGACCTTCTCGCAGACATCAAGAATGACTGAACCCTTACGCAGAGCGAAGCCCTTACTGTCTCCACCCTCATCTGAGGGGTCGTGAGAGGCTATAACAGCACCACTTGCCTCAAAGCCTAGCTTCTTGTGCGAATCAATGGCCGCATCAAACCATTCAGAGGGAATTATCGAGTCCTGCACATCATCAAGAAAATGACCAGACCAGATATGGCTGAACAAGGCGGGCGACATCCGCTCTTTATCACCCGCCATTTCTCTTAGCAAAACATCTGGGGCAAGCCGGTTGTCCTCAATGTTTATCGATATAATAAGGTGGTCATCATCCTCATAAGAGCCGTCCCTAAGCAACTGCTTCTCGTAGGGCTTGATGAATCGCTGGCTGAATGCGTCAACTGAGGAGCGCGGGTTAGCAGAGAACCATATCTCTGAGCCTTCCTCTCGCAGTGTTGGCGTTAAGGCTTTAAGCGAATCAAAGCTAATAGTCTGGGCCTCTTCAACCCAAAATCGTTGGAAACCGTGTGCAGACTTAACTGCTTCTGGATCACGCGCCAAGCCCTTGAACTTAAACATAGGCTCATCATTAAGCAGGATGGCGGATTTCTGGACACTAAAACCGTTAAGTTTTAAACGATCAATCTCTGCCTTTAAAAGCGAGTGAACAGAGTCATCAATAGAGTTCTGGTACTCGCGAAAGCAAAGCGTCTTTATATTCTTTATCTGTGCATCCATCAGGCACATATTGGCAAAGCTCATGCTCTTACCAGAGCCACGCCCACCAATGGCTATCTTGAACCTTTTAGGTTCTAGAAAGCGGTTTAGCTTTGCGGGCAGATAGATTTCTGGCATTACTTTTCCCTGCTTACCCCTTTGGCTTTTTCAAAGGAGCGCATCGCTCCTAAGCCGAGCATACCCATAAGAACTGGCATCATTTCTGCAAGCTCAATCATCGGTATCAAAACGCCGCTCTCAGTTAGCTCTAACCCCATGTTTACAAAGGGAATAATGAGAAAGTTTCCACCCATGCCGAGCGCACATATCCAGCCAATTGCCGGTCGCCATCCGGCCACAAACAAGTTGTGGTGAGCGGCCTCGACCTTGTTGACCTCGATCTGGGCCATGACCTGTTCTTGCGTGTGCTTCTCAGCCATTGTCGCAATGTCATGCGACAGCTTTTCACGCAGGTCTTTGTCTGGAATTACCTTATCAAGGATTGCCGAAATAGGCCCAATCAAGGCACTTAGTCCCAAAAGCATGGGCTAGAGAACAACCCAAATAACAATGCCTACCACAAGTAGCACAATCACTGCGCCAATATGGTGATGCTTGCTTGTCTGAAACAATCTCCAGACAGGACCACCGATTTTAGCTAATAAGTTTTTAATCATCTGTTCACCTTTATTCCGCATCATGTTCGTTGAAATGTTTCTGGATTAGCGCCTCAACAGCTTCTAAATCACGCTGTAGGTACTCTATTCGTAAGTCTTGTCTAGCGTCATCTGGCAAAGCGCCAAGCTCTCCACGAGGCCATTTTATACGGAACTCTTCGTTCAGAAGCACAGAGGCTTGGACTCGAATGTTATCAATTTGGAGCTGCGCTATCTCCGATGTCAGCGTGAAATACACTCCCGCAATAGAGATAAATCCAGCAAGCAGACCTATTAGAGTCTTTAAATCCAGTTGAAACTGAGTGTTTTGCTGTACCTCTAATGGCTCTGGCATAGCTCACCTCACTGTTTATCTGTGAAATTGAAGTATGCACCCGCCATCAGTGCCGCAAGAAACAACGTAGTCAGCGCCTGGACAATGGTTTTACCCACGGTACGTTTTGCCGAGCGGAAGGAATCGAGCAAGTTCCTGAGTTCTTTCACATCAGAATTTGCATCTTCATCGGACAGCCCTACTTCGCGCAGTGCCGTTCTAGCTCCCGCTTCCACAGCGCGTTCAATCATTGCTTCCATCTCTGCTTCGGTCATCGCTTACGGACTATCGGGCCAAGTGACTTCGTGAGGAAACCCATCTTGTTCGGGAACATCCCTTAAAGCCTGTCGATAAGTTGTCATCGCTTCGCTCATAACCGTGTCGGTTAGACCGTGGAAGTCTGTAGCAGCTAGTTTAGCGTCACGCTCTGTGCGAATCTCAGCAGCAGCTCTATCGTCTGCACCTGCTGCGTGTTCTGCTTCTTGTACGTCCCACTCTGCTTCTTCTTCAGGAGTAAACGGAACATTGCCATCTGGTGTTGCTTTATAACGTGTCATAATTTATTCCTATGATTTTACAATGCCGTATAAACTAATAGTTCCTGCTGTGAAAGTTCCTCCGGCCGGATAAATGCTAACGCCAGTAACACTCCCAGAGCTTGAATGATTCCATCCGGTTCCGTTGCTTAAATATCCTCCAAATGAAGATAGGGAAAATTGAGAGCTGTTTACGTTCACTAGGTTTATTTTAAACCCAAGGGAAGGGCTACTACTATTTATAGACCACGCCTCACTAAAAGCGGTCTGAGAGGAGACTTGGACTCCAGTTACTCTGTAGAAAGTATAATCAGCCGACGTTAGTAAACTACCTCCTTTGTAGACTCGTACCCGTCCATCATCAGTAACCGACCCAATGATACCAGCTCCATATATAATATAATTATCATAAGTAGAAGAAATGCCACTTGTTATCTCAACGCTTGAAGGAGTGCCAGAAATAGTAGTAGTGGATATTAATACCATGCTACCGCCAGCCGCCGGAACAGTTGATTGCCAAGTAGAACCGTTGGAGGTTAATACATTCCCTGATGTGCTCGGTGCTACTACCTGAACTGCCGATGTGCCATTACCCAAAACTACATTATTAGCCGTTAGCGTTGTTGCGCCAGTTCCCCCATTAGCTACAGGAAGAGTTCCTGAAACATTAGCTGTAAGACTGCAATAAGTGGTGGATGTTGAATTTGTGCCACCGTTGGCAATGGGAAGAGTTCCTGTAACACCAGAAGTTAAAGGAAGCCCCGTCGCATTGGTCATTACACCAGATGCAGGAGTTCCTAGAGCTGGAGTAACAAAAGTTGGGGAAGTTAATGTCCCTGTGGCGTTAGTAAGCACTAAAGCGGAAGGAGTTCCTAAAGCTGGTGTTGTCAACACAGGAGAGGTTAAAGTCTTATTAGTAAGAGTGTCCGTCCCCGTCTTAGTGACAAGGTTCGTTGGGGTGATGATGTCTGATAAGTTAGCCATGTTCTCTTAATCCTCTATACAGGTTCGGTGGGCCAAGTAATATCGTAAAGGAAACCGTCCTGAGCTGGGACATCTCCGAGCGATTGTCTGTGAGTGGTCATCTCAGCGGTCATGGTTATATCGCATCGAGTTTTTCCTGCAATGATGTTTGGGTGGGCATAACTTCAGGGCGTTTTAGTGTGCTTCTGCGGCCCTCTGGTTTACCCCTAACTATGAGTGTTGACGGAAATGAATCCTGTTCGTAAACCTCAATTTCTATTGTGTGAGGAGTTGGGTGTTCGTGGTGCGTAACGCACACTGACCCATGCACAGTATCATCTGGTGTATCGGCTTTTAACTTAAAGGCGGCTCCATGCCCCAAAGCAGCAAGGATATTATCACTACATTCTTCCGCAGTAATTGCCGAACAGTTTATAATCTTTGTGTGAGTAGTTTTCATAATTTACCTTATTTCGTGCGCCCAGAACATATGGCTTCTAAGAGAGTTTGCATCTACTGTACCTGTATTAGCTCCCACCAACCACTGCATCTTAATAGTATGAGAGCCAGCACTAAGAGCCGCGCTTTGTCCAGTAAAGGAGCCATTGAAATCCACGAAGGAGTCTGTGCAATTTATGGTAAGACCGATAGTTCCAAACTGAAGTGCAGCATCAACAAGTATATTAAAAGAGTTATTAGTCCCTGCTGTATTATAGGTGCTTTGAACCGCGCCAAATGCAACTGGGAACGCCCCTGTAGTAAATGTAATTGTAGCGCCTGTGAGGTCAACTAAAGATGTACTTGTGGTAGTAACATCAGCCGACGTTCTAACTACGCGATCAAAGACGGGAGCCGTGCCAGCCGACACAACCGACGTTCCATCCTGTTTATTCACTGACACCCGTATAACATTATCAACATCTTTAGTTACATAAAGCCTGTCGCCAGCGGCACAGGTATAACTCACGCCTCCGACGATGTTCATTGTCGTGGCATGAAAGGTCAGAGGCCATGCGGCAGCAGCTATAAGTATCATCTGCTGACCCGCTGTCATTGTGAGGCTTGTAGCTGGTGTTGTGCCTGTAATGACTACTGTATTACCAGTAGCAGCGGTGAGGTCGGTAGCCGTTGCCGAAGCTATGTCAGCACCAGCAGCTTCAGTTTGTAAAGCTGTGAAAGTGTTAGCGCCTAGAATGGCGGCTGTGCCTGTTACACCAGCAGGAGGAAGTCCTGTCAGGTTAGTCGCTGTACCACTTGCCGGAGTTCCTAAAACTGGTGCTGTCAATACAGGAGCGGTTAAGGTTTTATTGGTAAGAGTCTGAACCCCTGCTAGTGTAACTACAGAGCCACCATTGCCACCAATCTGTGCATAGACCTCCCAAGTCGTGCCGCTGTAAACGAATTGCACACTAACGCCGTCTATATCAAGGTTTAAATCAGCAGCGGCTCCCTCGATGGTTGATCCGTTACGACCAGCAATACAGTTGTTAGTGCCAAAAGCTCCTCCTGCATCAGCAATAACTACCTGATCGCCAAGTGTTGGACTGGCGGGCAAAGTAACTGTAAACCCGCCACCGCTAGTATTTGCTAAAACACCCTCCAAGTTTGAGGTTGTGTAATTTCCTGTCTTTGCCACATAAACAACACCCGCTGCTGCTGGGGCGGTTGAGGCCCAAGCCGAGCCAGTAGATGTAAGCACGTTTCCAGAAGTGCCTACTGCGGTTATCCCAGTTCCCCCATTGGCAGCGGCTAATGTTCCAGCCGTTGTAATAGTTCCCGCGCCTGTAATCGGGCCACCCGAATAAGTCAGCCCTGTTGTGCCTCCGGCCATTTGAACTGAAGTAACAGTTCCGGTTCCTGAGATAACTTCCCAGGACGTTGCATTCCAGACAAACATCTCATCTGAGACAGAATTCCAGTACAGCGCACCCTCAAAAGTTGTTGTTGGGGCGGCTGCATAGGCGCCCATGTATCTTTCAATAAAACTGGCATAGCTGGCAGCAGCGGAAGTAGCCGAGCCAGCAGCAGCAGTTGCAGACCCAGCGGCAGCGGTTTCACTACCGGCAGCGGCAGTAGCACTACCCGCAGCAGCGGTGGCTGATCCAGCAGACGCAGTGGCTTCGGCAGCAGAAATTACAGCACTAGCAGCCGAAGCAAGAGCATCGACACCCGCAGCCGTAGCAGAGCCAGCCGCAGCAGTTGCCGAGCCAGCAGCAGCAGTTGCACTGGCAGCGGCAGCCGCTGAAGTACCAACCCACCATAAGGGATTGGCAGACGGTTCTTTATTTAAGTTTGAGGCTTGCAATGAGGTGTAGAGTATGCCGTCTGTACCGACCACGTTCTCATTAATGGCATAGGTTCTGGTGGCTAACCAGGCAAAGGCTAATGATGCCCAGTACGCTGTCATAGTCGATGGGTTTTGATTAAGATTTGAGTTCTGTAGTGATTGATACTGAGTCGTTCCATACAGGACCACATCACCAATGCTATAAGTAATTCCAGCGTTCCACTCGACCGAATAGAGCAACGTCCAGAATCCGGTTGTAGACACTGGGTTATTGTTCTGGTTGCCGTTAACTAGGGATCGATAGAATACGCCATTAGAGCCAAGCACAACGTCGGTGGCGCTATATATCTTAGTGGCTACCCATTGGTCGCCAAAGTCGGTATCTGTCTGACCAACCGGGTCACGGACCGCTATCTGAACATCTGCACTTGTAGCAAGGATTGCCTTAGCAACACCGTCAAAGAATACGTTGGGCTGTCTGCCGGCCGCCGTAAGAATGACAGGATTCGCGTTAGGGATAGAGTTGTTAATATCCGAGTAGGTAGTTTTAAAAGTCGTTGTGCCAGACTCGTAAAAGTATATCTTGCCTGAGACAAGCGGGTCGCCAGCGTTGTCTAGGTATTGATCGAAATCACCGAATCTTGCCATTAGTTATCACCTGTAATTCTAATTTTTTTAGTCAAAGCTCTTTAGCAACTCTTCCATAGCTCTAAACTGTTTAAATTCGTCTTTGCCTAACAATTGATTGATACCAAACTTTCCAGCCGAGGCTATAGCTCCGGTGATGTTTGTGGGTACATTAGCGGCTGCTCCTTCAACTATTCCAGCCAAACTTGTTCCCTCTTTGCTTCCAAAAATTTTGTCCAACTCCATAGTAAATTGAGCCTGCGTTAACAGATCATCGTCAAACCTATTGCCGTATTTTGCTGCCAAATTGTCTAAGTCTTCTAGTGAGTTTAATAGATTCGACCTACTAACTCTATTTGACCCAACAGCCCTCACTGCTGTTCCAACCGCGCTATTAGCTCGGCGACCATCAAGATCAATGGTGCGGCCAATAGCTTTTTTAAAGTCATCCAAAGCATTTATGGATTCAGCATAGGTTAAGTTCAGGGTGTCATATTCTGGATATTGGTTATCAAGAATCTCATCCATTCTTCTCCGCAAGGATTTTATTATTCGCTCCGCATCTCCAGCAAGACCATCTAATGTTTTTCCAAAAGTAACTTGAGTATCTAAAAATCTTTTAAAAGTATGCACTTCGTAAGCACTTATTCTTCTGTTGTTTCTCATCCTACCGACCACCCTGGTGATAAGATTTTCAACCCCTGTCATTCCTTGAATATCGGACTTAGAAAAATCCAAATCACCATTATCTTTAATTTTGATTTGCATATTCTCTAAGTCATTTTTGAAATCGTTTATTGGGCCATTAAAATCAACATAATCATTCTTTAAATTTGCTTTGGCAAACTCATCAATTCCTCGACCAGCTCTTTGATTCATATCTCTTACAACTTTATAACGATTAAGTGCAGAGTCTCCAGCAATGTCAGTAGTTCGCGCAGTCATTCTATACCGTGTGTTGTTTGTGGCCTCTTCCATTATATTTAAAGATCGAAGCATATTTCTTCTGTCTGTTGGACTAGCTTCTCTTATCATCGCCACTAGCCCTTCATCAAAGCCTTGCCGTATTGCTGCATTTTGTACAGGGTCTTTAACAGCCCTATATCTTTGACCCCTTGCTATGTAATCAGGCGCTCCATCAGGAGAATCGCTAGGCGCAGGAAGTCTAGGAATCTCTGGATTGCTGCCATCAATAACTTCTTCAAGCCTGTATCCCGCAGTAGAGTTTCTAGTAGCTGGCATTCCCCCTCTGCGCATATTCTCAGCCGCCTCTATAGCACTTGGGCTTTCATAGTTCCTAGCCCTCTCAACCAACCCCCTACCCCTATCCCCTACTGACTGAATCATTCTGCCCGTTTCTCTTACCGCTGCGGGCATTCTTACTACGCCAGATGAAGCGGCCAAAGACATGAGCGGATCAAATTCGGTAATAGAGCCTGTTTCTGGGTTATACACTGAGCCTGTTTCACTTCCAGCCGCCTCTATCTGGCCGGTGAGCATAGAAGGGATGGACTTAACTACCGATACGACAGGCGCAAGAGCAGCCGCCTGTTCATTGGCATCGCCAAAAAAGACATCACCAAGAAACTCACCCGTCTGCTTAATTCCTCTAACAAGAGGCATATAGGATAGATCATATTCAGCAGGGCCATATTCGGCTGGCACGTTCTGAATCTCTTGCTGCATTCTTCCCCTTCTGTCAAAAGATGTTCGACCAGTTGGAATGTTTTGTTCTTCTTTCAACACCTTCCTGCGGTAAGGCATAAACGCATCAGTCAGGGGTCTATCGCCGCCGTAGTCATAGGATGGTTCTTGTTCTGACATATACTCTGCAACCGCCCTATCCATGACGGCAGGATCAGTCCCATCGGGAAAGCGTAAGATCGTTCCATCTGCAAGCCTAGCTTCTTCGCTCATCTTATTCTGTTCCCCGCGCTATCATAAGTAACCACTCTAGAGGGAGTGCCGCTGCTTGCTTCTGGTGTAACTGTTGTCGACATTACTACTGGCGCGGAATCAGGGTCAAAGGCTCTGGCAAGAGCGTCTCTTATAGCCATAATATCTTCCATGAATACATCTTCATCTCTTTGCCGCTCAAGACCACCACCGGCAATATTGGCAATAATTTTCATGTCTGACTCGCTCAATACGCCAGACATCATGCCAAGGTTATCGCCCGTTAATATATCCCTCAGATTATCAATATCTGCGATTGCATTGGTTTCTTGCGGGTCCCACCTGTGAGCCAAATCGCCTATCTCGTGCCGGCCTTCCAAACTTCCAAGAACAGCGTTTAAGTCCTTGTTCGCAATAATCCTGTCTATTAGCTGAAGGCCGCGCAATTTATTCTCTCTTCCTGCGGAATCCATTTTTTGGGACTCTCTTCTTTTTTGAGCCGACTCCATGCCTTTCTCATAACTTTCAGCGTTTCTAACAATAGATTGCAGCTCTGCCATCTCTGCGTTGTCAGCAGAAGGAAATATTTCTGACAAAGATACGGCCATATTTTCCATTCTACTAAGCTCTTTGCTGTCCTCTATGACTTTGCTTGCCGCCGCCATTCCAGATGAACCGCCATTTCCTGCTCTATAAGCTGCTGCCGCAAGACCTGCAACATCCTCATCTAAATCTGCAACAAGAACATCAGGAATTATTAAGGAGGCTGTTTCCCTAGCAATTCTCATTTCTCTATCGGCATCTGCCTGGGCCGCAAGTTCATCCTCTCTCATCAATCTCTCTCGATCAAATGAGCTTAAATTGGCGTACTTCCCTCTGTCTTCTACGGTTTGCAAGTTTGGCCTTCTTATCGCAGCAGGAATTGAAGAAGGCGATACCCCAGAGGTTGGTGCGCTAGATGGGCCAGAGCCATACACTGGCTGACCAGCGTTAGGCCCACTCGTAAATCTTAGAACTCCTCTTTCGTCTTTTTCTTGTTTTGGCTCTTCAGGAACTCTATTGTCAAATCTTATACTTCTATCCCTGTTGTAAACTACATCGCCTTTCTTGACGGTTGTTGATGTGTCTACTGGTAGAGGAATCATGCCTCTTGCATAACCAACAGCCACTGCATTCTGAAGCGCCACGCCTAGCTCTTCTATTGCGCTAGAGTCGCCCGAAGCTGCTCTAGAGGCAAGAGTCCCGTAATTTATTGAATGGCTAGGGTCTGCATCTGTATCACCTAAAATATTTACTCGATCTCCCATCAATTCAACAATGCCCTGATAGTCTTCAACATCAAACAGAGTCTTAGCCACAGCCATATCCTGAAACATTGTCTTCTTGCGCCTTTCTCTCAAGACCATTTCCCTATCTTCTGCGGCTATGCCCCTGTCAAAGCTGCGATCAGCTAAGAACATCTCCCGCTCCGCCCTTCTCTCAGCGTCTAGGTCTTCTCGACGCACTTGCTGAAGAAAAGCAGGAACCTCGTTCTTGAATGCTGCGCCTAATCCGGAGAGGGCGCGTCCTATATTAATGTCAGGCATTTTTATGTTCCTTTTGG
>Ga0302123_10003647_pt1 | contig 10181 bp, 11 predicted proteins | sample CB21_321_MG_FD_203109 | JGI IMG/M metagenome (GOLD analysis project Ga0302123, IMG submission 203109) | Marine microbial communities from Western Arctic Ocean, Canada - CB21_32.1 | ecosystem: Environmental > Aquatic > Marine > Oceanic | place: Canada: Western Arctic Ocean | collected 2017-09-28 | reverse complement strand
GACGGTGACTCAACAGAGGTTTTAGCGGAATCATATGAAGACAGCAGATTTAACGTTCCAAACGATTTGGCGATAGATACTCAAGGAAGGGTTTGGTTTACAGATCCTTTTTATGAAGGCGCAGGTAGTCCTTGGAGCGAAGATAGGTCGAATAAAGAACTGGATCATGACTCTGTATATAGAATAGACGTGACAGATGGGAAATAAACGGCTGTGAGCCGAGTTACCGAGGATACTACCCGGCCTAACGGTCTTCTGTTTTCCTTAGATTTCCAGATCTTGTATGTGGCTCAAAGTGGGCGACTACCGGAGGAAAAAAGACAGCTGCGAGCTTACCCGGTCAACTCGGATGGTTCTTTAGGCGATCATGAGGTGAAACATGATTTTGGCGAATACAGAGGTATAGATGGGATGGTGCTCGATGCGGATGGAAATATTGTCGCTACAGCTGGATATAATGGTGGACCAGGCCCCATGATATACGTGTTCTCTGCGTCCGGAGAGGTACTGGAAACACATCCTACTCCGTTTGATAGGCCAACCAATTGATCATTTGGCGGTGAGGATTTATCGACCTTGTATGTCACAACGGGGGATGGGTTTTTGCTACGAGCTTTCAATGAACGATAAGGACGACTTAATTATCCCAAGATATAGTTCTATTGTTATCAAAACGGGGAGTAAAATAATTTGAATGCCGATGTAACAGTAATAGGCGCTGGAATTGCAGGGTGTTCTACGGCCCTTCACTTGTCGGAATCGGGAATATCAACTTTGCTTTTTGATATGGGAGAGGTTTCAGGGGAGGCATCAGGAGTCAACATGGGAGGACTTGGAGGTGTGGGATGGGGTAATTCTCCTAAGTTGCAGGAATACCTAACAATGGGGAGTCTGAACATTTTCAAGCGACTTCAAATTGAGTTAGGTTACGATTTGGAATTTAGACAGTCAGGATCTTTCACAGCCATACATAACGAGCAGCAATATGGGTATGCCCAGAACAGGGTTATACAATCTCAAAAAGATGGTTTTAACCTACAATTATTGAGTTCTTACGAGGCGAAATCGATAGAACCGGAATTGAACCTGGACTTACTTGGATATGTTTATTCCCCTACTAGAGGTCAAGCTGACCCTCTCAAAGCAACTCGGGCATTTGGGCAAGCTGCTTTGAATGCAGGGACTAAAATACATACAAATACCCAAGTAATTGGTATGCGATGTCACCATGGAATATGGGAGATTGAGACAAATAATGGGAACTATGAATCACAATTTGTTGTTATTGCCGCGGGGGCTTGGTGTAAAAATATTGGCGAGATGGTAGGTGCACATATACCTATAGAACCTGTTGTTGGGCAGATGTGGTCCACAGACCCTTTGCCGCCTAGGATTTTCAGCACAATATCGTCATTCGAATCTAGTTTTCATTGGAGTGAAAACCCCTACGTAGACAATAATTCCCCACCTGAATTAACTCACTTTGGAGAACAAAGGGTAACTAGACACCTATATGGGAGACAACGTAAAAACGGAGAAATTATTTTCGGAGGTGATCGTAGAGACGCTGATTTCAATAAGACAATAGACGCCGGCGGGGTAGAAATTAACAAAGGACAGGCTACAGAAGTTCTTCCTTTATTGTCTGGATTACCGATATCGACAACATGGTCCGGGTTGATGCCATTTTCAAAAGATGGTCAACCAATTATCGGCAGGATACCGGGGAATGATAATTTATTTGTGGTGACGGGGCTCTGCTCTTCAGGTTTCGGAAGAGGACCTGGTGCTGGCATGTTGATAGCTGATTTGCTTTCTCGTGGTGAATCTCACCCTGTATTGGTGGAATCAGACCCAGCTCGATTCGCTGCGTAGACTGCGTATTGCGACTCAAATATAATTCATATTCAAATGACAATTTAAAGGAAAACTGAAGAGGTACCAATTATGACGAGTGAAAGGATAAAAATCGGACTTGTTGGGGCTGGCGGGAATACAAGACTTAGGCACATACCTGGCCTTCAGGCCATGGATAATGTAGCCGTAGATAGTGTTTGCAACAGGAGTATGGCCTCTGGACAAAGAGTTGCTGATGAATTTGGTATAGAGAAAGTCTATGACAATTGGATAGACGTTATGGAGGATCCTGATAATGATGCTGTATGCATCGGAACTTGGCCGTACATGCACTGTACCCTGGTACTTGCCGCTTTGGAAAATGGGAAACATGTTCAGACTGAGGCTAGAATGACTACAAATGCCTCAGAGGCTCATATCATGTTGGAAGCTTCCAAGAATTTTCCGGATCTTGTTACACAAATAGTTCCAGCACCCCACACTCTAAATCTAGATAAGACAATTAAAGCTCTTATTAAAGACGGGTATTTGGGTGATATATTGTCGGTGGATGCGGCTATCACACAGGGAGGGTTTGTCGATAAAAATAAGCAATATCATTGGCGCCAAAGTAGAGATTTCAGCGGATATAATATTATGGGTCTGGGTATCTGGTACGAAGCTGTAATGCGATGGATAGGACCTGCTGCTACGGTTCAAGCTATAACCAGAATAACGGTACCTCAGCGACCTGATCAAAACGGCAATTTGCAGGTACTGACGATACCGGACCATGTGGAAATTCTGTGTGAAATGTTTACAGGCTCAGTTCTGCATATTAGGTTTAGCGATGTCTTGGGTCATGCTCCTGGAAATGGTGTATGGATTTATGGTACTGAAGGTACTTTGTATGTAGACGCTACAAACCAAACAGACCTTAAGCTTTTTGGCGGAAGGAAATCAGATTCCTCCCTGTCAGAGATAGCCATAAAACCTGAATTGAGTGGTGGATGGAGGGTAGAAGAGGAGTTCATAAATGCAATTCGAGGTATTGAAGAGATAACTCATACATCATTTGAAGACGGAGTTCGCTACATGGAATTTACCGAAGCTGTGACCCGTAGTTCTCAATCGGGCGAGAAAATATATCTACCGCTATAACTAGGATTTGGAGTATTTAACAATGGCGTATAACTATCAACAATTGGCTTCGACTACTCTGCCACCGGAAATAGAAATGCCTCCAGCATTAAGGGAGGAAGTCGAATATATATTCTCGGTGACTTATACGGATCCGGATGCTATGGCGCTCAAAGAATTTGCGGAAGCAGCAGCGGCAGTCATTGAAAGAGACGGGAGGTCTTTAGGTACATATCCTCCCCCACAGGGGCATGAGGGACTGCGGGAATTCATATCTTCTGAATTGTCCTCTAATCGAGGTTCAGATATTCCGGTGGATAATATTTTTCTAACTAGTGGGGCAGGTGGTGCATGTCAGGTTTTTGCTGATGCTTTTATTGATCCTGGTGATGTAGTCATGATGGATGAATTTTGTTATCACGGTAGTCTGAATATGTTCCTGCAAAAGGGGGCTCGCCCTTGCCATGTTTCCATGGACCAAGATGGGATAATTCCAGAAGAGTTGGAAAAAGCGATCCAAGAAAATATTAAAAAAGGTGATAAACCTAAGCTCATCTATACGATTTCTGTTTACCATAATCCTACTGGTGCCACTATCAATCTTGAAAGAAGAAAGAAGATAGTTGAGATATCCAATAAATACCAGATACCTATAGTAGAAAACGAATCGTACGCTGATTTCCATATTGATGGGCCGCAACTGCCGCCAGCAATGATTGGTTTGGATGCGGATGAGGGAGTCATGCATATTTCGGCTTTCACAAAACTGATGGGTTGCGGACTTAGACTCGGATTTGGTGCCTTTCCGGAGTCTGCCAGAGAGTCGTTAACAAAAGTGGGATTTGGTGTATCCCCGAGCCATTTGACTTCTATGGCAGTACATGAATATCTTAAAGACAACAAACCCTCATATGTCTCTGGGGTAGCTACTTCCTTGGGCAGGAAACGCGATGCGATGCTAAGGTCGTTAGGGGAATATTTCCCTCCGTCTTGTACTTGGACTGAGCCCAACGGGGGAATGATGATTTGGATGGAATTCCCAGAAGGAACGGATACTTGGGATATTCTAGGCAAGGCTGTAGAAAAAGGTGTGAAATACAACCCTGGCTCAATATTCAAAGCGGACAGGAGTGGGGGGAATCATTTGCGACTTACTTTCAGTCATCATACACCTGAAGAAATAGAGGAAGGGATAGCTATTTTGGCTGGAGTTTTTGAAGCAGAAGGGGTCATATAGATTGTCTGAACTAACCGATTTGTCAATTGAAGAAATTAGGCAGATATCTGTGCTCACCAGAATTGCCATGACCGAAGATGAGTTGGATGTGATGCGGACTCAGATGTCTAATATATTGGACAGTGTGGCAATCCTCAATGAAGTGGATACAGAAGGTGTTGAACCAACCGGGCACTCGGTAAACATAAAATCGGTGATGAGAGAAGACAAAAGACAAGATTCCTTGACACAGGATGAAACTCTTTTGAATGCTCCTCAGAGAGATGGCTCTTTCATTAGAATTAAGGCTGTTTTGGAATAAGGATATTTTCAATTCGATATGAAATCTGTAAACCTTGAAACTATCACAATTGCTGAGGCTAGACGACTTCTTGACAACAAAGAAGTGTCGGCACTTGAGCTCACAAAAAATTACCTTGAACGAATAAAAACTTTCGAAAAAAACATTGATGCATATGTCACAGTCACGGAGGATCGTGCCCTAGAAGACGCTAACTTGGCAGATAAGAGAATAGGTGAGGGAACTCAAACAAATCTCACTGGAATCCCGATGCAATTAAAAGATAATATTTGTTACTCAGGCATCCCTACAACCTGTTCCTCAAAAATGTTGGAAAACTTTGTTCCCCCGTACGATGCATCAATATCAACTTATCTAAAAAATGAGAATTCTGTCTTGCTAGGCAAAGGGAATTTAGACGAATTTGCTATGGGATCATCGACGGAAAATTCAGCCCTAAAATTGACAAAAAACCCCTGGGATACTAGTAGAGTTCCAGGAGGTAGTAGTGGTGGACCAGCAGCAGCTGTAGCAGCTTCTGAATGTGTATTTTCACTTGGATCAGATACTGGAGGGAGTATTAGACAGCCTGCATCTCTATGTGGTGTTGTTGGTATGAAACCTACTTATGGGTTGGTAAGCAGATTTGGGTTAGTAGCTTTTGCTAGCTCGTTGGATCAGATAGGCCCTTTGACAAAGAGCGTGGAAGATAGCGCCTTGGTTCTCCAGTCAATTGCAGGGTACGATTCTAGAGATTCCACTTCTCTGGATGTAAAAATACCGGATTATGTTAGTAATCTGACTACTGACTTAAAGGGTTTTAGGATTGGTATTCCGAAAGAATATTTTATTGAAGGGATCAGCTCGGGGGTTGAAAAATCGATTCTTGATGCAATAGAGGTGCTGAAGGGGTTAGGAGCTGATGTGAAAGAAGTTTCTCTTCCGCATACCAAGTATGCTCTGGCAGTCTACTACATAATCGCACCCTCAGAGGCTTCTGCCAATCTAGCTAGATATGACGGAGTTAAATACGGGTTTTCTGAGAAAAATGCTGAAACCATGTGGGCAGGGTTCGAGAATACAAGATCCAATGGTTTCGGCCCTGAAGTTAAAAGACGTATCATGCTCGGCGCATATGCGTTATCTGCTGGGTATTATGATGCTTACTACCTGAAGGCCCAAAAGGTTAGGACCTTGATAAGACAAGAGTTTGAGGACGTGTTCAAAAATGTTGATGTCTTAGCCATGCCGACTTCACCTACTACTGCCTTTAAGATCGGGGATAAAATCGACGATCCATTGCAAATGTACTTAAATGACATATTTACAATACCCGCAAACATTGCTGGAATCCCCGGAATTTCAATTCCGGCTGGATTGGTTGATGGATTGCCGGTGGGGCTTCAATTTATGGCAGGTACATTACAAGAAACTAATTTGTTCAAGGCGGCATATGCATATGAACAAGCCACCGATTGGCATAATCAAACTCCCTCTGTTTAGAAGAGCCTAAAATGGAAGATTCTGATGATATATCGATCGGAATTATCGGCCTCGCTGAATGGGAGATTCCTGAGGATCAGATAGGAAGAGGATTAACTTTACAAACCACTAGAGGCCCAATTAATACGATAGTTCATCATGACCCTGAAAGGCCCGCCCATCGCGGTGTCATATGGATGGGAGGTGCTCGGGGAGGATTGGATGGCCCAGCTGGAGGCCTTTACCGAATTGTTGGTGAGGGGTTATCACCTGAAATCACATCTTTAAGAATTGACTACAGGGAGCCTGGTGAGTTGATTGAATGTGTCATGGACACCTTGGCTGGAGTATCATTTTTGACCGGTACAGGTCATTCCGACATTTTACTGGTAGGTCATTCATTTGGAGGCGCGGTTGCTATAAAATCAGCACCTTTTTCCGACAAGGTAAAAGGAGTCATTGCACTGTCAAGCCAAACATATGGAGCAACGGATGTTTCAGAAGTATCCCCACGACCGATTTTACTAATCCATGGGGAAGATGACATCGTTTTGTCTCCCCAATGTTCCCAGACTATATTTGACTGGGCAGAGGAACCGAAGGAGGTGGTCTTTATGCCAGCTACAGGCCACGGGTTAAGAGAAACTTCTGAGGAAGTCACCGCGAAGGTCAAATCTTGGGTTGTCAATCACTTATACCTTCCAGGTGAAGTACCGGAATAGCATGGTAGGGTTGGTTGGGATATACTCAACTTTATCTACTAATTAATAGCTAATAAATATCTAAATAAAGGGGAGCTTTTTTGATATGGGAGAACTCGACGGAAAAGTAGCAATCATTACGGGTGCGGGTAGGTTAAGAGGCATAGGGAGAGCAGCTGCTGAAGCTTTGGCAAAATTGGGGGCGGATGTTGTTGTTACTGGTACTGGAAGAAGCCCGGATTCATTCCCTGACGACGAAAAGGCAATTGGCTGGAAAGACATTGAAACTGTTGCTGAGCGGGTTCGGGATATAGGCCGCCGAGCACTTCCTTTGGTAGTAGACGTTACAAATCGGAATGATGTTAAGAGAATGGTGGATGAAACTCTCAAAGAGTTCGGTCGGGTGGACATATTGATAAATAACGCGGCTTATGCTCGAGCAGAGGATAGGACTCCGATATTGGATTTAAATGAAGACACTTTTCAGAAAGTAATGGACATCAAAGTAACAGGGACTTTCCTTTGTACTAAGGCTGCTATTAAACCCATGATTGATCAAGGTGATGGCGGGAAAATAGTAAATATTTCATCGACAGCTGGCAAGCGTGGATCTGCCAATACTCTTGCCTATAATGGCGCTAATTTTGCCATCGTAGGTATGACACAATCAATGGCTAAGGAACTTGGATCTCACAACATAAATGTTAATGCTGTGTGCCCGGGGGCCGTAGACACTCATAGGTTGGATGTTCTTGGCAGAGGTAACACTTGGAGTAATATGGCTGATTCGACCCCTATAGGTCGAAATGGTACCGATGAAGAAGTTGGTGATTTTTGTGCATATCTTTGCACCGAAGCTGCATCATGGATTCATGGGCAGTCGATCAACCAGAACGGCGGCACGGTAATGGAACATTAAGTCTGGGTCATATTTCGTTGACTGAGATTGGTTACATTGCTAAGCTTTTTACTCCTTCATAGAGATAAAAAACATGTTCATCATCAAGGGCGGTTAGCTCAGTGGTTTAGAGCGCTGCGTTGACATCGCAGAGGTCATAAGTTCGACTCTTATACCGCCCACCATGATTATTGTTCACGCCTAAAAGGCGTGCATCACCACCCATCCCCACCGATTCACTTTTAATAATTTTGTCACCATGGGTGGTGACCCGCCTCGGACTTGAACCGAGAACCTACTGATTAAGAGTCATAGTGGAACTACGTGCGAGTTATTGTGATAGCAGGTAGCGCCGCTGGGACGCTACCCATTGTGACTAATTAGGCTGTAATGCCTCGGTCAATTCTCGTATCAATTCTGTAAGTTCTGCCACTCGTTCTTCAAGCGCAGCAATTCTTTCTTCTGCTGTTCCATCAACAGGAGCTTCTTCCTCGGCCAACTCTTCTGCCTGTTCAGCTAATGGAGCAACATCTTCATCTTGTTCTTGTTGCCTTTCCAATACTTCTTCAGCCTGCCACATTGGTGCCCCAGTCGCTACCCACTCCATGCATCGGTCTTGTATGGCAGCAAAAGCCTCCTCTTCAAGTTCACGGCCGGGGATTCCGGCTTCCATACAAATCCGCATAAGTTCATAATTGCTTGTTTCGCCGTCTTCTTGTTTAGCTTCTTGAATCTGTTGAGCAACACGCTCTTCTTCTTCCTGCTGTCTACGCTCCTCCTCCTGACGTCTCTCCTCCTCAGCCCTCAATTGTTCTTGTTGCCGCTCTTCTTCAGCCTGTTCTATAGCTTCTTGAATCTCAAGGGCAATCCGCTCCTCCTCTTCTCTCCTTTCCTGCTCCCTTCTTTCTTCTTCAGCCTGACGAATACGCTCTTCTTCTTGCCGTCTTTCTTCCTCTTGCCTACTTGCCTCTTCCTGTTGCTTTTCTCGTTCACCAACAATGGCGGCATCAACAAGCATCTGCATATCTTCGGCAGAAAAAGCCTGAGTTGTCATGTTTTCATCCACGCCACTAGCCCGGCCAACCGCCGTCCCACACCCAACAAAGATTATCGCGGCACTCAGGGCGCCCAGCATTAGTAATATTGCTTTCATTTATATCTCCCAAATTTAGTCATCCAGATATTGTAGAGCAGTAGTTAGGAAAAGAAAGAGTATTTTCACCTAACTTAGGATTATAGGAATAGCTGAGAGAGACCCTAATAATTCAAAATCTTGTGTGGAGAATGGCTAACAATAGTTGAGGGGCGAAGGGACGAAGGACGAAGGGATAGGTGTTACCACGCTATGACAAATAGCCATATTAGATATAATGACCAAAGGGGTGACTTATGCGTAAATTAATTATCGGTCTTACAGAAAAAGCTGGGTTAAACATTTCCGTATCGCCTGGCCAGATAATTGCCGCTAGTGTTGTAATTTCTTTCGAGTGATGTTTATCAGATTTTTTGCCATAGCTTTGTTCGCGCTGGTATTTTCTCAGCTAAGTTTGACCGTTTCTGCTGATGAACCAGATGTAATAATAATAATAGAAGAGGTTATTACTACCTCTACTGGAGATGGAACTTCTAACTCTATACATGAGGAGAAAATTACTGCTATAGATAATGTTTCTGCCTCAAGCGAAGTCATTGAAGAAGCTATAAAAATTATAGATATCGTGGGTCCATTGAGTGAAATTGTCGTTGAACCGATAACTTTAATTGATTACTCCACAGTAAGTGTTCCCGACCCACCAACTCCCACATCCGTACCAACCATGGCACCCACCTCAACTGGCGCTCCTATTCCGACAGTCATGCCTGTTCCTATACCTGTATCAACAGCGATAGTAGAGCCAACAAAAGTTTCTAAAAGACCCACTTTAAGGTCAAGAGTTAGGAGCATTATCGTCAATCCATTTAATCGAAATGACAAGAAAGAACCTGAGATGTCTGACAGGGAAAAAGAAAGGGCTAAAGAGGAAAGTGCTCGGGCTGATAAAGAAAAAAGAAGTAGATTGGTTGGACGTGCCACAGGAGATTCATCTGGTGAATCCTCCGGTTCATGCACATCTGGTTCAGGCTATGGAGGATTGTCGCTACTCGGCATGTTACTAGTGCCGGTTGCCTTAAAAAATAGGAAGAAGATAGGTCTCTAATTATTCAAAATCTTGTGTGGAGAATGGCTAATCATAGTTGAGGGGCGAAAGGGCGAAGGGGGTAGGTGTTACCACGCTATGACAAATAGCCATATTAGATATAATGCCTACATACTAAAGGGGTGACTTATGCGTAAATTAATTATCGGTCTTACAGAAAAAGCTGGTTTAAACATTTCCGTATCGCCTGGTCAGATAATTGCCGCAGTGCTTGTTGTAGTTCTGGTCGGTGTTGCTGGGGGTGCTTACTGGTTTGGAGGTAAGAGTGACCATGAGCCGGCGTTGGTGTTGAATACTATGCCTGCCACCAGCGATGGCATACAGGTGCGTGGTGACTGGACCGTGACGGTAACCAATCCTGATGGGACTGTGAATTCTGCACTCGAGTTTAATAACGATTTGAACCGAT
>Ga0302123_10003640_pt1 | contig 10199 bp, 15 predicted proteins | sample CB21_321_MG_FD_203109 | JGI IMG/M metagenome (GOLD analysis project Ga0302123, IMG submission 203109) | Marine microbial communities from Western Arctic Ocean, Canada - CB21_32.1 | ecosystem: Environmental > Aquatic > Marine > Oceanic | place: Canada: Western Arctic Ocean | collected 2017-09-28 | reverse complement strand
TACACCGACACCGACACCGACACCGACACCCACACCCACACCCACACCCATGCCATGCCCATGCCATGCCCACACCCACACCCACACCCATGCCATGCCCATGCCATGCCCACACCCACACCCACACCCATGCCATGCCCACACCCACACCCACACCCATGTCCACAATGCCCCATACGTCGACACCGACACCGATACCATGCCATGGCATGCCATGATGTCGGTGTGTCGGTGTGGGGCACGTATGGGGCACGTATGGGGCACGTCACGAATTGGGCATATGACCGACATATAGTATCGGTCACATGACCGAAACCGTCACGGATCGACAATTTTGTATATTGGTCATGTGACCCATAATGAAGTTCGGTCACATGACCAATACACAAAATTGTCTAAAATTTCGACTCAACGGGTCCCATCCCCCGGCCCCAAGCTTCGAAACTCCCCTCATCGTGTGAGGTAAAGTGTGCAAGCAAAGACCGGTCTGTCCAAAAAAAAGTTCTGAAGAAATTTTTGACTTTCTCCCGTCACCTCCGTCATCATGTAACGCACAGGAGGAAACACATCATGGCACTTCGACGTATCTGTACAATTAATGGACGCGCCTATGCGTTGGCGGGACACTGTGCGCATTGTGATGGCCCCATGTGGGTGTCAACCGAAGGACGACCAGCCACAGCAGGATGCACCTCAATGCAATGTGCATCACCATCACCATCACCATCACCATCACCATCGCCGCGACCACGGCCATCACCCGCCCGGTCCCGTGCGACGACCACGCCCATCGTGGATAAGTCGTGACACGTCGACCGTGGTATGCACCGCTGGTCCGTATTGTGGTGATGTGCGGGGTGCTGTTGACGTTGCAGTTGTTGACGGCGACGAACTATGACATTGCACTTAATGGTGAAGCCGGAACGCTGGCAATCATGGTGTTGATGCAATCGTTGTTGGAATTCATTCGGTCATAAACATACACAGGATACCCTCTATGGTCACACTTTCTCGGACGAATCAAATCACCGGACCCTTTTGCAGCGCGCAGTTGAGGTCCGATGGCTATCAAGACAAAACATGTCGAAACCCCTCTGGGAAGTGGACGGATCACCCCGGCCAGGGGCGCTGTTATCTGCATGGCGGTCGCAGTATGAAGAAACACGGGCGGTACTCGACAATTGACCACGAAGGGTTGCAGGAGAAGTTGGGTCAGTTAGAGGCACTTGAACATGACGTGATGGACCTCACGCCCGAGGTGCAGCTGTTGCGGGCGTTGGTGATCGATTACGTCGAACGGTATGCGTCCTTCTCCGAGGCGTTGATTGCATGGCACGCAGATAGCAGCGGAAAGACCAGCAAGCCTCGGAAAGTTATGGATATTACGGATGCCGGGAATCTGATTGAAAAGGTATCGCGTACCGTCCAGAGGATTCATCAAATTCACAGCAGCGGCAGCATCACCCTGGATACGTTCAAACGGGTGGTCGAGTCTATGGGGATTGTCGTGGCGTCACATGTCCAGGAAAAACGGGTGCTGGATTCTATCGAACTTGAGTGGTCGAGCCTTGCAGTGGAGGCAAAAGACCCTGGATTGAATCCCGCTCCAGTCAGTGAATTGGAGAGTGAACACTGATCACGTCCCCTCGCCTTCACATACCCATGTCAAGGTACGCGCATATGGAGAAGAAGATGAAACCAATCACCGAGTGGAACGTGTCAACCCAGCTATGGACATTGCGGGATATGATGGCATCCGAAGTCATTAAGAGAGGGCCGCAATCCCCGACGTTCGCCCATGCGCTCTTTGATCTGATCACGGGACGTGTTGATGACCCAGATGTCAGCGATGAAGATGTGAAGAACCTGTCATTCGATCAGCTCAGTGTCATCAGTGATCGGATTGCACAGAAAATGATCGACAGCCTTCGTTCAGAAATTGCTATGTCTGGAAGGGCATCAATAGACACCTCCTTTAATAAGGATTCAAAACCTTCATGAAAACGTTGGGGGACTTGAAGACAGGACCAACACGATTCACACCAACGACTGGAGCCCTTGATCTTTCCAGCGCAGTTGCTGGCCTCCGAAACAGTCGAGAAGACATTAAGAATATCCGACGCATCGACCAAGCCAAACATAGCGTACGGCGGTTTTGTGAGATTTATCTGAAGCATCATTTCACATCGGGATTCTGCGAAATGCACTACGATATCTTCGGATGCGTAGATAACCCGAAACCTGGGAAACGAGTGGCTCGGATTGCGCCTCGACAATTCGGGAAGACAACCATCATCTCTCTGGGCCTTCCGTTGTATTCGTTGGCATACCGGTTGAAGTGGTTTATCCTGATGATTGGGGAATCGGCAACCACGGCAGAAGCGAACTTGGCAACGTTGACGCAGGAACTGGAAACGAATGAAACGTTATTAGCCGATTTCCCTCATCTCGCTCCAGCAATGGACATACGAGGCCAATCCATTAAATGGACGGACAGACAATTAGTTGTGAAGTCCTATGCGACCGTCATGGCAAAGGGCATGGGCGCACGGATGCGGGGGTTGAAGTATCGGGAACGTCGTCCTGATCTTGCAATCTTGGACGATCCCGAATCGCCAGAAACCGCTGATACGTTCCTGAAACGGCGGCGACACAAGCGTTGGTTCGGCGGCACGTTCATGGGTCTGGGAGCCAGAATTTGGGACCTCTATGTGATTGGGAATCTTCCGCACCATGATTGTTTGATTTCTGACTTGGTCTTGAACGATGACACATGGGATGGAAAACTGTACCGGGCGATTAATATCCCCATACGAGAGAATGAACGATATCCCATCGGGAATACCAAGACAGATAATCAATCGTTGTGGCCCGAAGTCTGGCCTCTCGATAAGTTAGAAAAGTATAAGAACGAACCGAATGTCGGGTCTCTCGGATTCGCCCGAGAAATGATGAATGACCCGCGTGAAGAAGAAGATAAAGTCTTCGACCCTTTTACTTTTCAATATTTTGATTTCACAGAAGACCATCTTCAGACATTTACGAAAATTGCATCAGCGTTTGACCCAGCAGGTGGAGAGCGCCCAGGAGAAATGAAACGAGGAAGACGAGATTTCGCATGTATCATCACAGCCGGTCGAACGCAAGACGGGTTTATTGATATCTTCGATATTTGGATGAAGCGAGAACTGCCTGATAAACAGATTGACAAATTACTGGATGTCTATGACGCATGGAAACCTCGCATCATGGGTGCAGAAGAGAATATGTATAAGAATCTTTTGGAATTCGATATTGCCCGTCGAGCGAGAGAACGATCTTTATACCCTGCGTGGAAAATGCTGCATCACTCTTCGAATAAAGTGGCGCGAATTCTTGGCATTCAACCCTTGATCGAAAGTGGAATCGTCAGATTCGCTAAACACTTGGTGCCGCAACATCCTCAATTTTTCGGTCAATTCGATGAATTTCCTGGGGCCGAACATGATGACGGCCCAGATACTGCCGAGATGGTAGTCCGTTTGCTTGAAAAAGGTGGTATTGTTGGATTTCCCTCTAATTCCAAACAGGTAGGGGGAAAGGTCAGTTATTGGAGGACGCATGGCTAAACGGCGAGGACCGAAACCAGCCAATTTCTCAGAACTTGGGACAACTGGGTTAAAGACATCCGGAGGATTAGTTCAAGAAGAATTTGTCCCCGAACTCAAAGGTTTGAAAGCGATTAAAATCTATCGCGAAATGCGAGATAACGATCCCACTGTGGGAGCGATTATGTTCGCGATAGAAATGATGATGCGACAAGTGGAATGGAAAGTCGTATTGACAAAAGATCAACCTGGAGAAAGACCAACTCCTCGCAATGTAGGTACTGCACCCTACAACGACCAGCCGTCTGATGTATCTGCACCAGCATCGGATCAAGACATTCAACGAGACCCACGGGCGATATTCCTGTCGTCTTGTTTGAATGATATGTCTGACAGTTGGAGCAGTTTTATGACCGAGGTCTTAAGTATGTTGACCTATGGTTGGTCGTGGCATGAGATTGTGTATAAACGTCGAGATGGAATATCAGGAAGAAGGGGGTCCAGTTCCAAATTCTCTGATGGATTAATCGGATGGAAAAAGATGCCCATCCGTTCGCAGGACTCCCTTAGCTCATGGGATATCTCTCCTGATGGAAGTATCGAAGCAATGGTTCAGCAAAGGGATAGCGGTGGGACGGTCACTATTCCGATCAATCGATCTTTACTGTTTCGGACACAAGTATCAAAAGATAACCCAGAAGGTCGGTCGGCTTTGCGTAACAGCTATCGACCTTGGTATTTCAAGACAAAAATCGAAGAAATTGAAGGTATTGGGTTAGAACGAGATTTGGCAGGATTGCCGATGATGACGGCTCCCGAGGGATTAGACCTATGGAATGCGAATGATGCTCTTGCTGTGACGCAACGACAGTTGGCCGAAGATATGGTGCGGTCGATTAGACGAGATGAACAAGAAGGCATTTTGAAACCCTTCGGATGGGAAATTGAGCTGCTAAGTTCTGGCGGTCGTCGCGTGTTCGATACCAATGCCATCATCAGCCGATACGACCAGCGTATTGCCATGACTGTGTTAGCAGATTTCATTCAATTAGGTCATTCCAATAAGTTTGGGTCATTCGCGCTTAGTAAGAGTAAAACTTCGTTGTTCAATACTGCTTTGAATGGTTGGATGAATATGATTCGAGACGTGTTGAACCAACACGCCATCCCTCAGTTGCTGGCATTAAACGGGATGAATTTAGAGAACCATCCTCGCCTTGACCACGATGAGATTAACGTGCCAGATATCGAGGCTATCGGTACCTATCTAAAGAATCTCAGTCAATCGGGAATGCAGGTATTCCCCAACCCAGTATTAGAAGAATCCGTGTTGCGGTCAGCTCGTCTTCCAGTAACACGGGCTGATTCAGCAGGGGGTTCCGGCCAACCTGAGACAGAGACAGTCGATGAAGGAATAGATGACGACGATCCAGGCGACGAAGGGATAGACGAGTAAGATTGCTTTGATATATTGCTTTTTTCTCACAACTTCATGCATAGTAATGATTAGGAGATAATTAATGAGTACTTTATTAGCGAGTAGAACTGAAACAGCGAATGGAACAGCTGCTGTCAGTACGAAAGCTCCCGCGCAACTTGATGTTGCCACATTTCTGTTAAACGTTACTGCAGCCGCCACCGAGGTCGGTGACAAATTGAATGTCTATATTCAATCGTCAGCTGACGGTGGGGTGACATACGACGATTTTATCCACTTCACAGAAGTAGCAGGAAACGGTGGAGCTGTTAAGTCTATTGCTGTTGTTAATTTTAGAGTATCCCCTACATCATCGCTCCATGCTCCCAGTGATGCTGCATTGTCCGCAGGCGTCAACCAAGGACCAGTCGCCAATGATTGGAGAGCGAAATGGGTGGTAACAGATGCTGGTACAGACAATGCATCTTTTACATTTTCTATTTCCATGGCATCAGCCGATGACTAAGCATCCTGCACCGTTTGACCGTATCGGTGAAGTGGGGTATCAAAACAAGATATTGAGAACAAGTGCTGCAGACAATGCGCGGTACTGGAGAGATTTATGAAGTATGAACGTATTGTTCAAGCCATGTGCGACACATCGTGGGCCATTATGCCCTCAAAGCTTCAGGCTATCGTTGAATTTATTCAACTCAAGGTTGAGGGCCTTTCCCTCTCGCCTGATGATATTGAAAGTCTAACACATCAATCTGTTTCGTTGAAAGCTGAAATATTTGAAACCAATAAATCGTTCGAGGGAGCCGAACAGTCAACAGGAGGAAAGATCGCTGTTCTTCCTATTCACGGAACTATTTCTCACCGCGTGAATATGATGAATTCCATCAGTGGGGGAGTTTCCACTGAATCGTTGGGTAAAGAATTCGCGGCATTGGTTGATAATCCTGAAATCGGGACGATTATACTGGATATAGATTCTCCGGGAGGGGCGGTATCCGGTATCGAAGAATTGGGTGATCAAATTTTTAGAGCCAGAGATAAAGTAAAAATTGTGGCGTCTGCTAATTCTCTTGCAGCAAGTGCAGCTTATTGGTTGGGGTCACAAGCGCATGAATTTACAGTAACTCCCAGCGGCGAAGTGGGCAGCATCGGTGTTATTGCTGTCCACGAGAGTGTATTCAAATCCAATGAAAAAGAAGGAAAAGAGATCACTGTAATAAAAGCCGGTAAATTCAAAGCCGATAACTCTCCCTTGGAGCTATTAACGGAAGAAGCCCATGCAGCTATTCAAGAACGTGTCGATGAACGATACGAGACTTTTATAACAGCTATAGCAAGAGGGCGAAATATAGATTATCAATCTGTTATTGATCATTTCGGGGAAGGGAGAGTTGTTGGTGCGAAATCAGCCATGAAAAAGGGTATGGTTGATGCTGTTGAAACGTTAGACGAAACTGTTGCTCGATTGGGGGGTACGCCGGGATCGAGAGCAGAGGAAACCAGACCGGCAGATAATCAGGAGGTACAGGTTGTGGGATTTGACAAGAGCGCACTCGATAAGAATGCTCGTGAGTACGTAGACGAGTTGGAATCTCGAATCTCGTCTTTGGAAGGGCAGAATGTCGATACGAAATCGGAATCCATTTCCGATGAAGTAATGTCCCGTCTTCCAGACGAGGTGAAGAATCAACTTCAAGCCGCTAAGGACAGGGCCGATGAAGCTGTTGCAAAGGCTGAAGCTGCTGAATCTTTGGCTGCGTCAGAAAGGCAAGCTAGGATACAGCGAGAACTCCAGGATAAAGTATCCATCCAATTTCCCCATCTTCCAGGCACTGTGGAAGAGAAGGCAAGAATGTTGGGTGCTGTTGGGTCATTGGATAAGGATTCTCAAGAAGCAATCACGAATCAGTTGTTGGCAGGGAATAAGGCTATTGAGACTCTGTTGACTTCAGAAGTTGGTGAAGTCACTCGGGTTGCAGCCAACTCAACATTTGATAGAATCGAAAAAATGGCTGAGGAATTGGCATCCAGCGAAGGTATGACAAAGGCTGCTGCTGTTAGGAAAATCGCTCTCTCTCATGCTGACTTGTACAAGCAGTATGTGGAAGAGACTCGCGAATCTCATAAGCAGTAATAAAGAAAGGGGTATTACTAATGGCGTGGGCAATTCCAGGATTTACTTTCACACGGGTAGCTGGTGCGGATTTAAGCACTAAGCAGTATTATTATGTAAAGCTCAGTACTACGGATACCGTCATTGTATGCGCTGCGGCTACCGATATTCCTATCGGTATTCTTCAGAATGCGCCTACAAGTGGTCAAGAGGCTTCGATCATGGTGACGGGTATTTCTAAAGTCAGTTCCAATGCAGCATTGTCAATCGGGCAATTGGTTGGGACGGCGGCAGATGGTCAGGCCGATGCAAAAACTGTTGGGACGGATACAACGGAGTATGTTGTCGGCAATGTGTTAGTTGCAACAGGTGCTGTTGATGAACTGGCAACTGTTACGGTAAATTGCTTGAATCCGCATCGTGCAGCGTGATGGATAATGCGTCAAGCGACACTTGAGCTTAATGCTTTAACGATTCGTTTGGCGAAAGGTCTCATCAAAGGATGGGAACGGTGGCTACGTCAGATCATTGATGAAGATCGAGAAGGTAACATTAAAGAAGCTGGGAGGATAACTAATGGGTCAGCCAACAAGAAATAGCGTTCATGTCGATGCTCTGTTGACGAACATCAGCGTGGCGTATATTCAAGATCGTTCAAAGTACGTTGCAACACAAGTGTTTCCGATTATCACGGTGGATAAAGTATCGGATCTGTATTTTACTTACACCAAAAACGATTGGTTCAGAGATGAAGCTCAACGTCGAGCAGATTCTACTGAATCGGCTGGTAGCGGCTACAACCTATCAACCGCTTCGTACAGTGCTGATGTGTGGGCTTTCCATAAGGACATCGGTAATCAGACTCGTAACAATGCTGACAATCCTATCAATTTGGATACAGAAGCTACCGAGTTTGTGACGCAGCGTCTCTTGCTTCGCCAGGAGAGAAAGTTCGTGTCAGATGTATTCACGACTGGTGTATGGGGAACTGACCGTACATTGACGGGAACTGATCAGTGGAGTGATTTTGTAAATAGCGACCCACGAGATGATGTGGACACGGCTGTGGAAGCTATTCTCGGCGTCACTGGTTACAAGCCTAACACGATGGTTGTCGGGTGGCAGGTTTGGCGTCAGTTAAAGAATCACCCCGATTTCCGCGAGCAGATCAAGTATACCTCGGCTGATAATATGACGCCAGGGATGGTTGCTGCAATGTTGGAAATTGATCGATTCATTGTTGCCAGTTCCATCTATGCAACTAACACTGAAGGCGCAACGGGAGCGTATGCATTCAACTTCGGTAAATCGGCTTGGCTTGGATATGTCAATCCTAATCCCGGCCTACTCGCTCCAAGCGCAGGATACACCTTCGCATGGAATGGTGTGTCTGGTACATTGGGTGCCAACGTTGGAATCAGTAGCATTGATATGCCATTGAAGAAAGCGACTAGAGTTGAAGGCGAAATAGCTTTCGATAATAAAATTGTTGCCACTGACCTGGGGTACTTCATCAGCGCAGCGGTTGCTTAAAATTGGGGGTTCATATGCATTGCGTGGTTCAGAAACCGTTTCACGGCAATGGTATCGATTATAAGAGCAATTGGTTAATCGATACTAACGGATGGAAGTCTCGCCGGAGGAACCAACTGATTTCACAGAATTATATACGAGTCGCCTCCGAGGAAGAAGTTTCTTCTGCATCAGAAGAGGAAAATTCTACTCCTCCAAGGCGACCGTCAACTCGAACCCGTAAGAAGAAATAAACTTCTTCCGCACGGAGGTAATAATAATGGGAGTACAGGGGAAAAGTAAGGGTAATTTCGTTGTTGGCCGTATGAGTAGCGAAAATCTTAGTATTGATACGACTACGATTACGAACGCTCAGATGCTTGTTTTGCGAGCAACACCGATTTCATTGGTTCCCGCCAAGGGGGCGGGGACTGTAATTGAATTCGTTAGTGCAATGTTTTTCGTGGACGCATCAGCCGGTGTATATACTGAATCGGCAGATAACCTGGCGATTAAGTATATTGATGGATCTGGGGTCGCTGTGACAGGTACCGTTGAATGCACTGGATTCATTACTGTTGCCGATGAAATGGCGACAACCGTTGTAGCCAAACTCGATAGTATTGCTACTGATGCACAGTGTGTGAATCAAGCATTAGTCCTTCACAACATTGGTGACGGCGAATTCGGGGGCGGTAATGCAGCGAATGATATGATTTGTAAAGTTTCATATCGAGTCCACGCGGCAGGTTTCTAGTAAAGGGAGTCGATGACTTGGACATATAACCCTGCTTCTATAGGGACAGATCTTGCGAAGGTGCGATTGCAGATTGGTGACACAGATACCAACGATCAGCAATTGACTGACGAAGAGATTCAGTTCTTTATAGATACAGAACAGACGATTTTTATGGCAGCGTACCGGTGTGCGTTGTCTTTGGTCGCTGAATATGCTCGAAAAGTTGATAAGGAGATGGGTGATCTCAGAATCCTTGCATCTCAACGTCATCGCCATTACCTTCGACTGGCTAACCAATTAAGGCAGAAAAATGTTCCTGCAATTCCATCTGCAGGGGGCATCTATCAAACTGAGAAAGATACCTTAACGGATAATACGAATTGGGTAAAGCCTTTCTTTAAACGTGGGATGATGGAGAATTCGTAGTGGCTGTCAGCCCTAATTTGGATTACGGATTTCGGGAATTGATGACTGAAACAGTGACAATTGCACCGAAATCTGGCCAAAATCAGTACAACGAGTCTACATTCGGTTCGGCAGTTTCGTACCAAGCGAGAATCGTTGGAAAGATTATGGAGTTAAGAAATAGGAAGGGTGAACAAGTCACAACCACATTTGAATTATGGCTTGATACAATTGATACCGTTCAACCTGATGCTCAATTGACTTTGACTGGATCAAAGTGGATTGACACTACGCCTGAGATTTTTACTGTTCGACGTGTGACTGATGATGACGGGGACAGCCATATACAGATTTCATGCGGATGGCAATACCATCGACAGGGGAGTGGATAGTAGCGATGCGAGTCGT
>Ga0302123_10003638_pt1 | contig 10202 bp, 10 predicted proteins | sample CB21_321_MG_FD_203109 | JGI IMG/M metagenome (GOLD analysis project Ga0302123, IMG submission 203109) | Marine microbial communities from Western Arctic Ocean, Canada - CB21_32.1 | ecosystem: Environmental > Aquatic > Marine > Oceanic | place: Canada: Western Arctic Ocean | collected 2017-09-28 | reverse complement strand
CAGTCGATTGGTGTGCGACTGTGTGTGCCACCGCTAACTCCGGCTGTGTCTGACGCCACAAACGTCACCCCCACCAGGGCCCTTCGCAACCCGAACTTGTGACACGGACAAAAAAACACGCCGAGATGTCCGTCCGTGTCACAGAAAAGCGACCGTTGCCCGTCGACGACGAGACCGATGGCGAGTCCGTGGACGTGGGCGACAGAGGCAGCAGCAGCAGCAAGCGTCGCAAGCACGAGCCTGACCTCTCGGTGTCGCACTGTGACTGCAGATTGCCGGCGTTCCGTGTGCACGATGCCGTCCTTCGGGAGCTCGGCGACGAGGGACTTGCGTTCGACCCCGACGGGATTTGGTGCGGCAAGGCGCCGCTCGCCCCACTCACACTCCCCATCCCACTCGCCCCGCACACAGACAATGCAAACTACGGCTCCATAGTCGACGGCTTCGTGGCGCAGAAGGACACACCCGACTGTGTCGGGCCGGCCGGTCCTCACTGCACGTGGGGCGGGATCCTCGAGCGCGCCGTCCGAGTCCTCGAGCTCGACGACGCCATGGGGGAGCGCATAATGACGAGCCGTGGCGGTGCGGCGTTGCGCAAATCGGTGGAGACGAGCCTCTTCGAGCCGATGCTGGCGACGGGGCGGGCCGACCTTCCCGCGTGGCTCGGGCGCCAGCCGTACGAGCAGCCGTACCAAGGCTGTTCGGGCTTCCGGCATCGGCTGGCGAAAGACTTTGCCAATCGAGTCTGGAATCGGCACAAACGGCTGTGGACGGACGAGCAGCAACAGCAGCATGCCTATAGCCATAACCAGTGCAGGGGCCGAGTCGCTGCGCTGCCGGAGTCGATACTGGCCGTCTTCGAGCTGGTGCGACGCTTCCCCGTCCCCGAGGGGATGCCGACGATCGCCACCCGTCCGAGCACCGAGCGGTTGATCGAGCTCCTCGGCCTGACGCTGCGCACAGTGGCCGAGTGGCACGCCGGCGTGCTCAAAAACGGGTCCAGTGGGTCTAACGCACTGGATAGGGCATATGGGCGGTTTGGCGACGCGTGCGAGTTCATCGAGCTCCTCAAGTCTGCCTACCACTCGTCCCATGCCGCCATCAAGCGGATGGTCCTTGGCTACGACACCGCGCGCTCCATCCTCGACACGTCGGCGCTGCCACACGAGCACCGCGCCGATGTCATGGTCTTTGTGCTCCGGAGCGTCGCTTGGCTGCCTCGCGGCCTAAACCCACTTGTCTACAAGGACGCACTGGAGGCCGCCGTCGGTCCGCTCGTTGCCAGGCTGCGCTCGAAGGCCTGTGGAATCCGCGGACTGGCCGCGGTGACGACGGAACGCGTGCCGCTCGCCGACGACCCCGCCGAAGGTTCCGACCCCACCGAAGATTCGCCGCTGGCTCGGGAGCGCCGAGTGCACAGCAATATGACGTTGCTGGTCGGCACGAGCGACGCCGGCCATGCGCCCGAGGCCGTCGATGCCCTCGACGCCGCCAGGACCGTTAGCCGCAGCGTTGAGTTTCGCAAGCTCGCAAGCAAATACGCGTACACCGTCGAGATTGGCTTGGGCCGTGATGCCACCGCCGCCGACATCCAGCAGTACATCGTCGGCGAGCTCAGTCTCCCGCTCAGCCAGTGCCCGTGTGCACCTCGCGAACGCAGGGTGTGCAGCACGTGCATGCCGTGGATCGGCCAAGCCGTCAGACGCGACGGTCTGCTCCCTGGCACGTGCCGACGCGTCGGCGACGTCGTCGACTCGCTCCTCGCCCGGCTCGACGACGAGGGCTCCGGCTATCTTCTGAGAGCGGCGCCCAAGCAGGCACGTGGCGACGACGCGGCGCGCGACGTGCTGATAAACCCGCTCGAAAGCCGGCGACCAAAGCTGCTCGAGCAGGTGGTCGTGCACGCCAGTCGCATGCTAGTGATGGACAGAGTGGGAGGCGAGACGAGGCTCGCCGAGCTGGCCGCCGCGTGGGACTGGGCGTGTGCGCTGCGGGCCGAAGGCTGGGTCGCCCCGACGCGACCCGTCGACGTTCACAGTGCACACTGGGTCACCAGGGTGCGCCACGTTAAAGCACTCGGCGCGCTGATCGACCGCCTCGCCAACGCCGTGCTGCGCGGGACGGTCACCGAGCACGGCTGCGGCGCCAACGCCGGCGGCGGTGGCAGTGATGCCAAGGCAACGGCCAAGGCCAAGGGCAAGGCCAAGGCCAAGGCCGAGGGTGCCGCTACCGCCACCACGACCGCTCCGTCTCCTCGGCAACCGCCTCCCATCCACTGCAGCATGCTGCAGTACGCCAAGTCCGGCGTGGTGGTGGTCGACGTCGACGACATACGCACCGAGGGCGTCTTACTGGGCGACCTGCGTCAGCGGGCCAAGCCGTTGGTCGGCACCTCGGCCGGCACATCGGCCGGCACCTCGGCCGGCGGCAAGCGCAAGGTCTTCGACGCAGTGAAGAACGCACCCGTGGACGCTCGGGCCGTCCGCCTGGTCGAGTCCGGGAATGTGCCGACGCTCATGGTCCTAGCACATCGCATGGCTCTGGAGAAGTTGGCATGAAAATGCCACACATACATACATATGTGTTTGTGACGCATGTGCGCTGCGTGAGCGCAGCAGTAGCGAGAGCGGTGTTGAGCGTGTACGGCTCAGTTGAGCGAGTGCCCGTCTCGGTCGATGTGGATGCGGAGAGTGCGAGCAAGGCGCGAGCGCTGCTCAAGGAGCGCGTGGGTGAGTAAGAGCCGCCTTACACGTGTGTGTGAAGTGCGAACGACGCGTGGTGATTTCTTGAAATGTTAATACACGTAAGTAGCACTGCTCCCAACACCATCAGTCACTCCTTAAGTTGGACTTCATGACTCGCATGACGTGTTTGAATGACTCTGTCGCCTGTAGCCGCTGCTCATCGGTGAGGTGTGGTAGTGCCTTTTCGTGCAAGACCTTGTTAAGTGATATCAATGCACGCTCGTATGCATTTTCTCGAACCCCGTGGCGGTTGATTGCCGTTTTAAGTGTATCGATCTCATCGCCATTCCGAAGACGCTTGTTCTGCTCGATGGCCGCGGCACGGTCTCTCTCGGAGACCTCATACTTACGTTTCAGCGTGGCATTCTCAGCGCACAGACGGTCACATTCCACACTCGATCGCTGATTGGCTAACGAGTGCACTGATCGGGACGATGCTCGTCGACGCGGGTGTCATTGGCAGCGCGATGCGCAGTTGCTGTTCGGCGCGACCGTGCACCAGCGGTAGCTCCACGAGTGGCATAACCGCCTTGAGCGCACCGTCGTACAGTGTCGACTTCGCTTCAAGAACATCCAGTCGGGCGTTCGTGAGGTCTTGATCGCGTTCGAGGTCGGAGATGCGGCGGTTGCAAGCTCTGTGCTTCACCACAGTCATACGAGAGCTCTTGCTCGCAGGAAGTGCAAGGGCACTGGAGTTGTCACTGTCGCGATCCACTAGTGGAATGTTGCATTTCTTGTTGACGAGATGTGCCTTGCACACATGCGACTTGTTCTTGGACACACTTGCGTGTGTAGCTTCAAACGTCTCTTTGCAGTACGGACAGGCGATGTCGACGTACAGGTCGGTGGCGTTAACTGTACTTGCGTTGCGCTGTTTGACGGGTCGTTCGACTGGTGCACTCACCGTCCATGCGGACCACGACTGACGACTCATTTGAGAACTGGAAATATACTTAATACATCACCAAACCCGAATGGGAGGGCTAGCGGCGACTCTATGGTTTCCGTACCCTTACGAACTTCCGTAAGGGTACGTGTGTACCCGTATCCGTACCCTTACGAACTTCCGTGGGGGTACGTATGTACCCGTATCCGTACCATTAGGACATACCCGAGATGAAGCAGACCGACCCCACTCGACCGCACCTGCGCCTTCCGACCGACGGGGCGATGAACCGACTCGCATCGGCAATGGTAGCCAAGGCACACCAGGACCGCGACATGCGCGCAATCCTCGACGTCCTCCGCCTGGACGACCAGCCCATGAACGGCTCGACGGCGGACGAGCGCCGTTCGCTCAAGAAGGCGTTCGTGTCGCACAACCTTTCGATCGACATGTGGTTCGACGTGTGCGTCCACCCCGGTGTGTTTCAGGCGCTCTGGGAGCTCTGCGTTCGCGGGGTGGATCGGAGAGTCAAGCAGCGCCGCTCGCGCATCGCTGTTGTCGCCAGCCCCGTGCGCATCCTGGACGGGTCGACCGCCAAAGTCGTCGGCAACTTCAGCCAGATGCTGTGGCACGACGGACGAGTCGAGACCGCGGCCAAGTGGGCCATCAGGCAATGCACGTCGAAGCGTGAGCATGTATGCGCATGTGCGAGCACACACATGTGTGTGTGGCGCGTCCACGGCATGGGCGCGTGGAGGCAGGTGTGCGCTAAGAGAGAGAGAGATGGGTACACCTTTCCTGTGTTGTGCATGTTGGCGTTCGTAAAGTCTTGTGTGGACGACCCCGCCAGTGTCCTAACGACCAAGAGATTTGTATGTGGCATCGACGGATGCAGCAAGTCGTTTGGTGTTAAGTGCCACCTCAAACGTCACATACGTGTGCACATTGCATCGGCGAAAGCGTCTAGGTGCAAAATTTGTGACCGCATGTTCGGACGCAATGATGCTCTCCTGCGCCACGTCCGTGCCGTGCACGAGAAAGACGAGTCGACGCTCTACCAGTGCCGCCGCCCGTGCTGCTCGAGCCGTCACCGCGAACGGTCGGACCTGATGCGCCACGAGTCCATTTGCACGGCATGCGAGTGCCCCATGTGCGGCGAGCCGTTTAAGTCATCGGGCGCCATGGCGATCCACGCGTTGACGACGCACCTGCTCGACACGCCGTTCGCCGAGGCCGTCGTGGCGGCCGAGCAGCCGGTCGGATGGGCGTGCTATGGGTGGGGCGCGACGACGCCCTGCTCGACGTGATGGAGCCGCAACTTCTCGACTTTTACGCAGAAGCCAAGGAGGACGACGAACCCTTCCCGATCGACTCCATCGAGGCCGCGCGGCTGCGCTCGGCGTTGCGAGACGCGCGCGCCGAGCGCGTGGGGGAGGAGCGGGTGTGGGGGGGTGTAGGCTGAGCAGGCTGAGCATTTGTATACACTAGCTTTTAAAAAATCGCCTTGTATCACACCGCAACCCTCCCCAACACCCCCAACACCCCCACTACCCCCATTGCCCTGGCGGTCGACCGCCTACGGTGCGTCGACCACGCTGGAGCGGAGCACGTGGTCGACGAGCAGGGCGAGTCCGCACTCGAGCGTGGCTGCGTCGTCCTTGTCGTGCCCGCCTCTCAGTCTCATCTCTAGAATCCACGCGTAGCGAGGCTGCCGCAGCAGCGACGGCCGAAGGACGAGAGGGTCGTGCCAGCGGTGGTAATGGGAATTGATCAGAGCAATCCTGCGCGCGATGCCGCTCGACTGCGCGGTGGCATCCCTCCGCAGCCCGGCGAGCCTACGCACGTACTCAGGGACGCCAAAGTGGCCGGCGATTGCCTTGGAGCCGAGCGACTTGGTGTCCTGCTGCACAAAGGGGATGCTCAACACACCATGGCAAGTGGCTTTTGCCAGCCGCGTGCGTTTCGCCTTGGATCTGGTCTCGTCGGGGTGGTAGAGCTTGCTGTTTGTCAAGTCCGCGTCCGTCCCAAAGCACGAAAGTGGCTTCTCTCCGCGGGCGCTGTTCTCGCTCGCATTGGCGAGCGTGCACACCGTGATGTCCTGCCGAGGCAGACCCGCCTCCTTCAACACGGACTCGGTGGTGCGCAGCCACTCGCTCGCGACGATGTGCTCCAGGTTGACAGAGGCGGACGTCGCGAGCTTCCCGCGTGGCCAAAAAGTGGAGTACGGCGACCCAAAGTCTCCATCCAGCCACTCTGAGCGGTAGCGTGGCTGCGACGCCGACCCCGCCTGGGCGGGCAACCGGTACTCGGCCTCCTTCTCGGTGTGAAAGTCGCGCAGCCACGCAAGGTAGCGCAGCTGTCGCGCGTTGCGGTTCCCGCCTGGGTCTTTGGATCCACTCAGCAGGTTGCCTTGGCTGTGCACCCTCGCCGGCGGGTGGGCAAACTCGGGCCACCACCGCGAGCCGTCTCGCTCAGCACGGGCGATGCGGAGGGCGTCGCGGCGGACGCCAACGTTCTCCTCCGAGTCCAATAGGCCGAGCTGCCGCCTCGCCGCCTCGTCGACCTGAGAGCCGGAGGGGTCCTGCGTCTCCTGCACACTGATATCGGCGGCGGAGGCGGGGAGGTTGGGCGGCGGGCGACCGGCGGCCTCCGCGTCGCGTGCCATGCGCACGAGCTTGAGCCCAAGCAACTGCCCTCGCAGCAGGCGCGTGTCCCTCTCTCGCTGCCGACGGCGGCGTCTCCACCGCCTCTGTACTTGCTGGAGCAGCAGCTGCTTTTGCTCGCGCTCGTGGTCGTCCTGCGACGTGCCATCCGGAAGCTGCGCGTCGAGTCGCTCGCGGTCGATCTCATACAAGTCGTCCGCCAGCTGGCGAGTGTCCTCGGCCGAGACGGAGGCCTGTCGCGGGGCTCTGCACTGGAGGAGGTAGAGCCGCCACACGCACCACTCGTACAGCGAGAGCAGGAGCCAGGGCTCCTCCACAGGTAGGCTGCCGATCGCGCCTGACACCGTGACCTTGGGGCGGCCCGACGCGGAGTCCCACGCCAATGGGCCGCCGCCGCCCCCAGGGCCGCCGCCGCCAGGGCCAGCGTCGTCGTCCGAGCTCGCAGCGTCCGAGTCGCTCTCGTCGTCCCGCTCGGGGCGGTCGTCGCCTTGGTCGAGGGGTCCCAGGGTCGTCTCGGGCGCGAGAAGCTGCTCGCGAAAGACCCACTCGTCGCGCAGGCCGATGGTATTGGGGACGCCGTCCTCGCTCGTGAACCACCTCACGCGGTACACCGTGCGTCGATTCCGCCCGCGCCCACGCTTCTCGTGCTTGACAACCTCCCGCACCCATCCGCGTCCGTCGGGGTCTGCGTTGGGGTCGTCTGCCCTGCCCGTGAGCCTCTTGTACTCGTTCAGCATGGCGAGCCTGCGAGGCGTGTCAAAGTCTGACTCGGGGAGCCACTCTGCCTCCTTGACGGGTCGGTCCCGCCACACGGCGAGGAACCATCGCTGCTGTCTTCCACGTACCAGCGTGACGGCGCGACCAACAAGGCGGTCTAGTTCGTCGGCGTCGTCCTCACCGTCCTCGCCGTCCTCGTCAACGAGGTCGTCCTCCTCGACCACGAGGTCGTCCTCCTCGACCAACTCGGCCTCGCCCTCGCCTGCCTCGTCGATCAGCGATTCCTCCATGGCATCCTCGTTGCCAAAGCCGCTCGCGCTTGCCTCGCCGGAATCGTCAGAGTCAACGGACTCCACGCCGCTGCCTTCGCCGCCAAGCACGTCGTCCGGCATCTCGATCTGGCGCTCAAACAGCATGGTAGTGTGTGGTGACGAAATATGAGCGTGTGGTGGTGTGCGGTGACGAGATATGAGCGTGTGGTGGCGAGATATGAGCGTGTGGTAGTGTGTGGTGACGAGATATGAGCGTGTGGTAGTGTGTGGTGACGAGATATGAGCGTGTGGCAGTGCACCATATGTGGGCGCACCGGGAGAGCCTCGATGGCCTTTGAAATCACAGCCTTCAGCGCCATGTTCAGCGTATGTTCGTTAAGGTCGGGGAGCGGTTGATTTTGGATGCTGGCAATGAGCGCGTCGACTCCTGCTGCGCCCGCCTTGTCAACTCCGCTTGGCCCCTCTTGCGTCTGGTACTGACCCCGGCCGGCAATTCTCAACGCGACGCCCGGGAGTTGGAGCGTCAGCACTAGCTTCACCTTGAGATGACCATGACGATCTTTTTCTATTACACTCGCGACGAGTGTGACGGACGTGCCTTTCCAGTCGAACTGGGATTTGACCGAGCCGCTGGCGAGAGGGACCAACTGCAGGGGGCAGAAAGAGAGTCAGTGGTCGGTCTGATATAAGCCGGGCGCGGGCGGCTCACCAGATTGACGCGTGGCGGTGACGACATTCGGAACTCTCCACCCTCATCGCGATCGCGCTTGTCCCGACCACCCGGCTGCACGCCAATCGCCAGCGCGGCGAATCGCGCTCGGGTGAGCTCGTGGCTCGAGAATGTGAGAAGCAGCTCCACACGGCCTCGGTGACGGCCGTGCGACGGCGGAGTCCATCGACTGCCCCGCAGCGACATCTGGGCTTCTCCATGTTTCGTAAGGGCATCGACCTTATCCGTGATCGTAACGCTGACCGCGCGGAGAATTATGTTATGTTTTATGCTATCGTAACGCTGACCGAAGCAGCCAGCAATTCTTTAGACCACGAGGGAGCCGACCAGAGACTGCATGCCCTTACGAAACATGGGCCCACTCGGCGGTTTGCACCTTGGGTTCGAGGAGGCCGCAGAGGCGTGATGCCTGATAGCACTGGCGGGTTTTGGGACGGGCTGGGAGCGAGAGTGAGTGGGCTGGGTGGGCTGGGCTGGGACCATGTGAATGTGTAGCTTGATAATTTGGAACCGCTATTTTTCTGTTATCGCCCAAGGGCCGTATCGTCAGTGTCCCGGCCAGGGTCCTTCACGGCCGTCCGTGTCACACATCGCCACGCCATGTCGATCGACGACGACGTGAATCAACTTTTTTTCACACAGAGAATGTTGCGATACGCCATCGACGAACTCAACTCGGCGAATGTCGAGCAGCATCGGCGCACGGGTGCCCCGATCGCCGCCCACGAACTTGGGTTCACGACGGACGACGACGACGAGCAGCACGAGTGGCTTAATTCGAACACCATCGCTTGGCACCGCCGCAAGCACCACGATACTATCAACGCCGCAGAGAACGACGCGGGGGTGGATAGATGGCACGCCCGTTGCAAGAAAAGCACTCGAGCCGCACGCGACGTCGTCTTGGAGAACGCCGGCATCCTCGGCTTCGATGCCACCGGTGCTCTCGCCGGCGGCGCCGGTGCTCTCGTCGCCGCCGCCCTCGACGGCGTCGACGCCGAGCGCGTGGTGTGGCGGGCGTACAAGGAGTGGGTGCGCGAGTGGACGCGCGAGTGGGAACGCGCCAACGCGCGGAAGGAGGAGGAGAAAAGGGAGAAAGGGGAGGAGAAGAAGAAGGAGAAGAAGGAGAAGAAGAATGAGAGGGCCGCTGAGAATGCCCCGCGCAAACGCCGCGCCACCGCCGCAGTCGCCAGGTCACCGGCCGGCGGCACCGACACCGGTGCCCCCGCCGTCCTCGCACGGGTGCTCGCACCCGACGAGTCGGGCACTGGGTTCGAGCACGGCGACGTCGTCGAGACACTCGTGGCGGCGTGCGACTTCGACGTGGCCGTCGTGCTGCGAGGTGTGAGCAAGGGGTTGCACGCCCTCGTGCACAGCCAAAACCCCAATGGCACCAGGATCCAAGCGCGCATCGAGTCGTGGAACCACATCGCAACCGCCCGTCGCAGTGTCAAGCTGGAGAACCGTGGCGACCTGACGCCGCACACCGATTGTCTGGATGCAATGGGCGACCCGCTCCTGGCGAGCCGCGTGCGCCGCTGCGTCGACGGCGGCCTCAAGACCCCGTCGACGATTTGCAGCACGATCCACTTTCTACGGCGGGTGTGCATCCTCAGGACCGAGCTGGCGCACGTCGGCGGCGACCTCGATCACACGGCGCTCGATCGCATCGAGCGCGAGTGGGCGGCGATGCCCGACCGTGCCCAATGCCCGGCGGACCGCTCGACGACCCAGACCGAGTTCGTTGTGAACTGGGTCGCCGAGCGTGTCGCTAGCGTCGCCGCGGCTGCTGCTGCTGCTGCTGGAGCAGCAGCAGCAGCTGCTGCTGCTGCTGCCACAAAGGCGTGAAGTGCGTCAAGGTGGGGCGATGGGGAGAACCGGTGTTGGGGCTGTTGGGGCGTGTGTGGGTTGGCGGACCAGTCGACAGATGAGGTGTGTGTGCATGTAAACTGTGGTACATAGAATGTGGAGAATCCGAACGCCAAATGCAGTTGGTGGTGGAACTTTCAGGGAACGATCTTGGAGAATGTTGTCATCGTCTACAGAACTCACTCAAGTGGGGAGCAGCTTTCAGATGGCTCGAGAGAGAGAGAGACCTCCCTCAAATGGTGGGAGAATATATCGCCAATTGGAATATTTGATAGAAAGTGATTTGGTGAACTGCCATATATGGAAGGTGGAGAATTTGAA
>Ga0302123_10003635_pt1 | contig 10205 bp, 12 predicted proteins | sample CB21_321_MG_FD_203109 | JGI IMG/M metagenome (GOLD analysis project Ga0302123, IMG submission 203109) | Marine microbial communities from Western Arctic Ocean, Canada - CB21_32.1 | ecosystem: Environmental > Aquatic > Marine > Oceanic | place: Canada: Western Arctic Ocean | collected 2017-09-28 | reverse complement strand
TGGGACTTGTGGCGCTTGAGGAGACGGTCGCCACAGCGTCGGGGACGTTGACTCAGGCTGCGGATTCCATGGGCGAGGTGGCTGTGACGATCTTGGTGAGCAGCGCTTCCATTGCGGACAGTCAAGACATTCTGAGGCAGGTTGCCGAAATCTCAGGCGAGGAGCTTCCGGAGGTGATTGATTCTTTCCGTTCGTCGATGCCGGCGCTGATCAGAGTGGCTTCAGCGATCGACTCCACGCTGCGGGCGATAGCGTTCATATCACCCAGCGGGGACGACCCAGAAGTGCCGCTCGACGCGGCAGTCAGGGCGATTGACACTTCACTTGCCGAAATGCGTCCCAGCCTGTTTGCTGAGGCAGATCTCATCCGGGAGGCCTCAGACGGGGTGGAAGGCGTTACCGGACAGTTGGGGGCTACCTCTGGTGGGCTGATCGAACCGCGGGACGCCTTGAGATCAAGCGCATCCGTGCTCAAGGTGAATGTTGCAACCATCCGCAGGACCCGGGCTTCCATTGCGATTGCTCGCACCGATTTGTTTGGTCAGATGTCGACGGTAGGGGCAGGGCTCATGCTGACTGGCGTTTTCTTCGCTGTCTCGCAGATGGCCGTTGCCGTGCTCGGGCTAGCTCTCTTTAGAGGTGAGTTGTTGACCACGAATCGTCCAAGTGACGAGCAGCCCTATCAAAGCAGCACCGACGTACCACCAGAGGAGACCGTCCCCGTAATGCAGGCGTAGCGGCTCGGTGACGGCGCGCGTTAGGGCTGCCATACCGAAGGCGAATGGTCCGGTCCAAGGCGGGTAGGCACCCCGTTGGGCTCGCCAAACAATGAACCCTGCGAGCAAGAACAACAACCCGGTGTAGACCCCGATGGGGTGGCGTGTAACCCCGGCGACAGAAATCAGGCCGAACGTTGCCTCCGTGCCAAGGCAGGTGCCACGTACCAGGCACCCAAGTTCCCATCCGGCTAAGCCAACCAGCGTGGGCACCCCCACCAGAGCCATCGCTCTGGGACTGTCAGATCGAAAGCCCCACATGAGTACGAGAAGGAAGCCAACAGCGGCACCGATCGTTGATACTCCCGCTCTAATGAGGATGAAATCTCCGAGGTTGGTCAAAGGATTGGTGCCGGTCCCGATCATGTACCAGACCCGGCCTACAACGAGTCCCAACATCGTCGCGCCCAGAATTAGGTCGGCGAGTTTTGGTTCGTCTTCGGGTTGTAACCGCTTCGCCGTGATGGTCATGGCAGCGTAGGCGAGCGCGGCTGCGCCAAGGAGTGTGAATTCCATCCGTTAGGCGCCAGCGATGAGGTCTTCGATACCCTGAATGAGCGTCTGCTCGTCGAGGATGCCGCTGTGCGTGCTTACCACCGCTCCGTTGGCGTCAAGGAAGTAGGTTATGGGCACACCGAAGCCTCCGAAGTCGGCCGGAACCGTTCGGTTCTGGTCGAAGAAGTGATTGAAGGGAAGCTTGAACTCTTCGATGAACGCCTTCGCTCCGGCTTGTGTGTCCTGCACGTCAACACCGATGAACTGGATATCGTCGCTGTACTCCTCGAATGCCTGGCTCAAGAGCGGGGCCTCCGATCGGCAAGGTCCGCACCACGAAGCCCAAATGTTCACGAGTGCAGGTCGACCTTCAGCAAGGATCGCCGCTCTCACTTCGTCTGGGCCCCCTACTGGTAGGTCGCCGGAATCGGGGGCCGCGGCTGAAGTTGAGCTACAGGCCGCGGCGACCAGCCCGAGGGCAATAGTGAGGATGAGGGTTCGTCGTTTCATAGCAAGTGCAACCCTAGGACGGATTGATACCTTCCCGATTGCTAGCTCGAAAAGCCCGCTAAGTTCCGTGGATCTTTCGTGAAGTTTGTTGGTCGAGTGTAAGAAAGGCCAGTCTTATACTTATCGACGGGTGAGGTTGTCCCCAGACAATGGAAGAATGTTCGTAGCAGGAAAGGTAGGAGGATATTTCATGGCGGTGCGACTCCCTGCATGTGCATCGGTGCATGTCAACCCGACGCAAGCTGAGATGCGAGTTTTGGCGCTTGGCGAGATGCCTCGAATCACTGAGACAGAGTTCGGGAATCTGAGTTACGAATCTGAGGTGACAGCCCGACTCAAGAACTCCACTTTCTTCGTAACCGACACTGAGAACCACCAGAATCGTATATCCAGTGTTGATGCTGCTCGATGGGCCGAGCTTCAGGACGAATACATCGTTGACAAGGACATGATTCTGCTGACCGGGTACATCGGTCCCGATGCTGGCTTTCAGACTGGATGCGAGCTCTTCATCGAGAGCTCAAACGCCAACATTCCCGGCATGCAGCAGCAGCTGTTCTTCCCTGCCGACGGAAAATGGGAACGAGAGTTCACTGTTATTTACACGCCAGGATTGAGCGCCCCTGGCATGCCAGATGATCGACTGATCATGGTTGACCTAGAGAACTACGTCACACGCGTAATTGGTTCTGACTACTTCGGCGAGTCCAAGATGGGTCAGCTACGTATGTGGAACCATCTCATCTTCAATCGGGGTGGTCTCGCTCTGCATTCGGGTCTCAAGGTCTTCCCTGCCGATCAGAACCCGAACGGTGTTGAGCAGTCAGCGCTGATCATCGGCCTGTCGGGAACAGGCAAGACAACCACCACGTTCAGGCAGCAGCTTGGGTCTCTTCCAGTGCAGGACGATTTCGTTGCTCTCATGCCGGGAGGGGAGGTCTACGCGTCTGAAAATGGCTGTTTCGCCAAGGCATACGGACTCGATGCTGACGACGAGCCGACCATTCACGGTGGGACCGTCCGGTCAGACGCTTGGCTCGAGAATGTCGCGGTATCTTCTGAGGGAGTCGTTGATTTCTTTGATACGAGTCATACAGCGAATGGGCGGTCCACGTTCCCGCTGGAGAACATTCGGCATCGCGATCCCAAGGACGTTCCTCGCGCCAACTTCCTATTGATCCTGAACCGTCAAGACAGGATCACTCCAGCAGTAGCGAAGCTCCGTCGGGATCAAATCGCCGGTTACTTCATGCTCGGGGAGACCAAGGGGACCTCAGCAGGAGGCAAAGCTGAGGCTGGGAAGAACCTTCGAGTCCCCGGTACTAACCCATTCTTCTTCGATGACGACGCCATGCAGGCGAATCGCCTCATGGATCTGCTCGAAACGATGCCGGCCCTACAGGCCTATGTCATGAGCACGGGCAGGGTGGGTGGTGACGAGGATGTTGAAGGGTCGAAGAAGATTCGAATTCCTCACAGCTCAGCCATCGTGCAAGGCATCGTCGAAGGAACGATCGAGTGGGTTGACGATCCAGAGTTCGGCTACCAAGTGGCGGCATCTGTACCAGGGATCGATGATCCTGAGTTGCTTCAGCCATCCAAGCTCTACGAGCGCCAAGGCCGGGGAGCGGAATACTCGGACCTCGTAATCAAGCTCAAGGAGGAGAGGAACGAGTACTTGGCGGGCTACCCCGCTCTCGATCCGAGTATCCCGGAAGGAATTCTGCCTCTGGCGCTCCGTTAGGAGGCGTTTTGCTAGAGCCGGACTCGGCTCTGGGCCATCACCCGGCGATACAACCATTCGTCCGTAGACATCTCCCTAGTGGCGAGATTGTCGAGGCGAAGATACTCGAGATGCGATACGGTCTCTCGCAGCGCGAGACGTTTGGAGAAGATGTCGAGATTCCTGGGGAACAGTTCGCCCATCACAGTCCATCCGCTTCTTGGAGTCGTGATCTCGTCGAGTGTCTCGTTCAGTCTTCTCTCATGGTGTAGGAAGATCTGATCAGCTCGGGCTGAGCCGCGCTCGACAATGTCGCCGTGCGCCGGATAGGTGAGTCCGAACCCGTCGTCTCTGATTCGCGCAAGGGAGTCGACAAACTTCTTGAGTGGGTTGGGATCGTGATCTTCGCTGAGGTACCCGACGAACGGCGTGATCCGCGGCAGGATGTGATCCCCGGAGAAAAGGATGCCTGTCGCTGAATCCTTCAGGCATATGTGGGCGATCTCATGCCCTGGTGTGTACAGCACGTCAATAGAACGGTCGTCGTCGATGCGAATGCTGTCGCCGTCAGAAACAAACTGTGTTGGCTGGTCGATGATGTTGAACCAGTCGGGTGTCTGCTCATCGTGCAGGAAGAAGTCAACGAAATCCTTAGGAGCTCCATTCGATCGAGACAGATCTGCGAATGTCCGTCCCCAGGCATCGACATCGTTGTACAGCTCGATAGCCCTCTTCGCCTGATCGTGCATCACGAAGTTGCAGCCGAGTTCTTCGATAATGCGCGGGGCAAGCCCTACGTGATCGGGATGGAGATGGCTTACGACGAGTGTGTGGACCGACGAGATATCCCAACCGATGTCCTTGAATCCGTTTGTCAGTGCCTCGTGGCCTTCGGTAGTTCCAATGCCGCAGTCGATGAGCGTGATTCCATCAGCGCTCTTTATGGCGTAGGCGTTGATCCATTCAAGGCCCTTGAAGGGGATAGGGAGTGGAATGCGCGCAATATCGTTTCCGAGAAGGTTTGCTGACGCACGCATCAGTTGTGGGGAGACTCTTTGACGGTGAACGTGATATCGAGGGTGACCTCGTAGGACTCAGGGACGCCTGACGAGTCGACCTGCCCACCCACTTTCACCAGCTCGAAGGCGACAATTTTCTCGATCGTCACCGATGCCCGAGCCAACACGGTCTTAACAGCGTCCTCAATGGATCGAGAAGAGGCCCCGCTTACTCGTACGGTCTTCGTAATTGTGTTCATCGTCACATGCTAACGCTCCCACAGAAGGCCTCATCTCGCGCTCCCTCCCCCAAAGGCGCGCATATGTGCTCCCCAACCCAGGGTTGGCAGACAGATATACGCGCCTTTGGGGGATAACTTCGGTGGAAACGGGGGGAGAGAGAGCTAGGCTCGCTCGCATGGATTGGGACATTGATGATCGAGGGATTCTGATCCGCAGGACGCGGGTTGGACAGTTGGAGAACAACTCGTACGTGGTGGCATGTAAGGCAACTGGCGAGGCAGTGCTTGTTGATGCTTCGTTTGAAGCTGACTCTTTGTTTGCCCGGGCGGCGGATGTTCACCTGCGAGCGATCCTTAGCACGCACGGGCATTGGGACCACGTAAGCGCCGCGATGGATCTGAAGAGGAAACTGGACATCCCTTTCAGGCTCCATGCTGCGGACCAACGGGGCGATATTTGTGAACTGCCCGTAGATCAAAACTTGGTCGACGGGGAGAAAATCCAAGTTGGTGAGATTGAGATCCGAGTGGTGCTCACACCCGGGCATACGCCAGGATCTGTTTGCTTTCTGGTGGGAGATCACGCGATCACCGGTGACACGCTCTTCCCTGGCGGTCCAGGACGTACTGACTTCGATTACGGAGACTTTGACGCCGTGATTGAGGCTATCCGCACTCGTCTCTTCTCGCTTGACGGCGCTGTTGGGGTGTATCCGGGGCACGGAGACACGATGACCACCATCGGTACCGAACGACCCCACTTGGAAGAGTGGGCAGCGAGAGGCTGGTAACTAACGGGTTAGGACAGCCCACCACAGGGCGCCAAGCAGGATGGTCATGGCAACGAAGTTGAAGCGGAATATTCGCGCTGCTCCTTTTCGGCTTTTGGCGAACCCCGTCAGGGCACTGATGTACTTCTCTCGCAGCCGCCACCAAGTGATGGCGAGACCGGTGAAAACGAGAGCGAGGATGAGGGCGGGCGACACGCTATGGATGATACCCGTGTAATGGAATGGACAGCCTGGGCGTTGTGGCCGGTAATCGAAAGGCACTAAACACATGCTCGACTCAATCCGATCGTTCTTTGAAACGGTTCAAGACTTTCCAGACATCCCACTGCTTCTGATGCGAGTCGTAGTTGGCCTCGTCTTCGTTGTAGCTGCGAGAAACAAGCTGAAAGACGTTGCAGAGTTTGCGAAGGGCAACGGTCTGCCCGTCCCTATTGCATGGCTTTCTATCTTCGCTGAGATCGCGGGCGGTGTGGGCATCGCTCTCGGCATCCTGCCCCAGGTGGCGGCCCTCATCATTATGGGACTCATGTCTGGATCAATGTACTTCCATATTGTGAAGTGGAAGTCCAAGTACTGGGCAGCTTCGGGAGGTTGGGAGTACGACCTCATGCTCTTCACGATGGCCTCGGTGATATTGGTAACCGGCGGAGGAGACATAGCTCTCTACACGATGTTGTAACCCACACTCAAACTAGAACTAGGCCTGGGGCTTGGCTCCAGCCCTAGTTCTAGTCAACGTCTGGGATAGCTAGAATCGTCGCCTATGTTCCATGTGGCTGCGTTCTACAAGTTTGCTTCTTTCCCCGATTTCACTGATTGGCAGAATCCGCTACGAGAGCTATGCGAGGAGCAGGACGTTCGAGGCACGATTCTGTTGGCGCCAGAAGGCGTGAACGGAACGATCGCGGGTCGCCAAGAAAGTGTGAAAACCGTCCTCAAATTCCTGCGCGCTGACGCGAGGTTCAGCGATCTGGAAGCTAAGTGGTCAAGTGCAGAGTTTACTCCCTTTCCTCGGTTGAAGATCCGTCTGAAGGAGGAGATTGTCACGCTGAACGCTGGGACGTTGGACGTTCCTAGAGAGACCGGACATCTCGTGGAGCCCAAGGACTGGAACGCGCTCATCAGCGACCCGGATGTAGTCCTCATCGATGTCAGAAATGACTACGAGTACGCCATCGGCACATTCAAGGGAGCTACCAACCCTCAAACCGCTTCGTTTGGGGAGTTTCCTGAGTGGATCAAGGAACAAGAGGCCATCAACCCTGATACGAAGATCGCCATGTTCTGCACCGGAGGGATCCGCTGCGAGAAGGCATCCGCCTACCTCAAGGGCGAAGGCTATGACGAGGTCTATCAGCTACGCGGCGGTGTGCTGCGATACCTTGAGGAAGTCCCTGAGGAGAAGAGCTCGTGGGATGGGCAGTGTTTCGTCTTCGATTGGCGCATCTCGGTTGGCCATGGGTTGGAACCGGGAGGCCTAGATTTCTGCGAACACTGCAACCGAGCAGTTGAGCCCGGGGTCACCTGTCTAGATTGCGGGAAAGTGCCTCGAAGGGCTCAGACCGTCAGCTGAATAAGGAACTAGGACTAGGCCCAAGGCCTTGCACAGGTAGAGCCTGGTGGTCCTCTCGGGCTGCCCGGTCGGTTCGCTCGGCAGCCACCTTCCTCGTAAACGGGGAAGGAAGCGTGGGACTCTCCAACTTGGGGCTATCGAGCGCTTTAGCGGGGGAGACAGGCGAGCACAGTGAGCGAGATAGGGCACACCTGCACACTTGACCCTAGGAGGTGAGATATTCCGAATCGGTCTCAGGAGTGAGTCCCGTCCGGTTCGGTTTCGCTCTGGCACGATGGGCTAGGCCTCCGCCACCGATCCCTTTGAGGATTGGCGCTCGATGATGAGTCCGAGCGAGACCATCACGATCGAGATACCGATGATCTGAAGTCCGCCGATGGTTTCTCCTAGCCATAGAGCCGCGACCACGACCGAGATGGCAGGCGTTGCCAGCGTGAGGATCGAAGAGGTGGAGAGGCGGATGTGCGAGTGCGCCCAGTTCATCAGCAGGTGACCCGTGCCAGGCACTAGGACCATCAGGAAAACCCAGCGCCATTGAACTGCGTCGGGTACGACCAGAGTTGAGCGGTCAAACAAGGCGACCGGCAGCAAGGCGAGCCAGCCAGTAATCCATACTGAAGTCTGAAACTCGAACGCTGGTACAGATCTTCGCCCTCGCTTAGCTAGAGCAAAGTATGCGGCAAACACCAGCATCGCTACGACGGCAAGAGCGTCTCCTTCGAGCGACCACTGCGGCTGTCCTGAGGATCCAAAAACGACGGCAGCCGCACCAGCCACAGCGACGAGCGTCATCCCTATCAGCCACTTGCCGATTTTCTCCCCAAAGTATCTGGAGCTGATCCAGAGGAGGATCAGTGGTTGCATTGACCCAATGACTGCGGCGTTTGCGATGGTGGTGAGCTTGATAGCGGAGAAGAAGAGCGCCGTATATAGCCCGAGCGCGACTCCAGCGGGTGCGCTCTTGACTAGGTGTTGGACGGTGAGTCGTCTTCGGGCAAAGCTAAGCAGGATCAGATATAAGACTAACGCTGCCCCGACGCGCCAGAAAGCGAGTCGGAGTCCCAGCATGGGAGCCCCTTTGACAATTACGTTTCCAACTGACCAAACAATCACGGCAATGGATCCAGCTAGGAGTCCGGCTATATGGTTCCTGTCTGTCACGGGCGGGAGTCTGGAATCGAAAACTGAGAGGCCATCGGTGAAGGATACCCCTAGAAGCTACTCAGAGGATGGCAGACGTTATCGCCTTCGGAGTCCGTCCATCAAGGAGTCGGGCTTGATGCCGCGTTCGCACATCGTGACTAGAAAGTGATACATCACATCGCCGAGTTCCTGAGTAAATCGTTCATCATCGTCGGTTCCGGCTAAGTGGTTCTTCGCCGAAATCAGCTCTTCGGTTGATTCCTCGATCAGCTTTCTGGCTGTCATGTCAGGCCCAGCATCGAGCGGCTTCACGGCGTATGAGCAGCGGTGTTGATGCCCGCCTTGTGGGCGCCAGCCCTGAAGTGGCGCAGACGCCTGGCAACGCCAATCCGTCCACGTCGTCGAGTCCTTTCGGGCTGCTCAGGACGAACCCAACGCCATCCTACGCGTATCCGTGTCCCCACCGGCATCAGCTCCCACCAACCCAACCCCTTCGGGCCCCTGGTCCCGCAGCTTCTCGCGACTGGTGGTTCACTCGGGCTGGCCCATCCGTCGGCTCCGCCGACAGCTCACCGTAAACGAGTAAGGGAGCGCGCTAGCAAGTTAGCTCTTCTAATTCTGGTTTCTGGTTCTGGTTGGTCCTAGCCAGCCCTTAGGTATTGCTCGGCTTGGTGCCAGATGGCGGCGTTGGCAGTGAAGGAGTCTGGGCTCAGGCCGCCGTGGTCGATGATGTGGGTTGTTGGCTTGTTTAGGAACTTCCACATCAGATCCGCTTCAGCTGCGACAGCCACCGAGGAGGGCACCGCATCCGGCGCAGCCGTCGGCTCTCGAGGGACCAGGGGAGTGGTGCTCCCTTTGAACGAGGTGTAGAAGTAGCCGCCGTCAATCACCACGCCGTCTCCGGCCTCCGAGGCAGCGATAACTTGGCCAGCTCGCTGGAGAATCGCCCATTCCTGCCGTCGCTCAAGGGCGCGCCGGAGAGCGTCGTGACGGTCCTTGATACGCCCGGCGTCCTCGAATCGGTGGGCAGCGGACAGCTCTTGCATGTGGTCAGCCAAGGGCCGAAGGAGAACCTCGGGCGAATGATCGAACGCCGACCGCACCTGGCGGACGGTGAGTGCGTACTCGGCCTCGGTCAGAGTTCCGTCGCAGGGGCAATAGGATTTGCCCAGTTGGGCGTATTTGCACAGAGTGTTGGCCGAGTTGGGCTTTCCTGTGCAGCGTCGAATCATGGTGGCGTCCCAGATTGCGTGCATCACCTGTTCGGCCGCTTTCCGGCTTCTGAACGGACCGAGATAGGAACTGCCATCGTCTCGAAGAGTTCGCACGACGCTCAGCCGCGGGAACGCGTCGGCGGTGAGTCGGAGGTACTGAGACGTCTTTGAGGGCTTGGACTTGCGGTTGTGACGGGGGATGTGGGCGTGAATCAATCTCAGCTCGATGATCGAAGCCTCAAGTTCGGTTAGGCAGGGAACATGATCAATTTCCACCAGTTCATTCAGCATGTTGGTGATTGTCCGGCGGTTGTCTCCGTAGAAGTAGGAGCGCACACGGCTTCGGAGGTTGGTCGCTTTGCCCACATAGATCACCTCGTCGTGCCGATCCTTGAACAGATAAACGCCAGGTCTGCGGGGGAGTTCATCGGCCAACTTGATCTTCCCGTAGTTGGGTGAACCCTTGGCGCTCGGAAGGTCAAAGAGGTCTTCTAAGCCGGTGACACCAAGGGTGCCCACCCGCTCAAGGAGTTTGTGGAAGACGTGTGCAGTGGCCTTGGCGTCGTCGAGGGCTCGGTGGGTCGGCTGAACTGGCGCAGAGAAGTACCCTGCGAGCGTCGACAGTTTCAGGTTCCGGACTTCCGAACGGATGAGGCGTCGGCTGAGGCTCAAGGTGTCGAGGAATTGCTTGGAGAAGCGCTGATACCCAAGTCGTTCGCAGGCAGCGTTGAGAAAGCTCA
>Ga0302123_10003634_pt1 | contig 10206 bp, 6 predicted proteins | sample CB21_321_MG_FD_203109 | JGI IMG/M metagenome (GOLD analysis project Ga0302123, IMG submission 203109) | Marine microbial communities from Western Arctic Ocean, Canada - CB21_32.1 | ecosystem: Environmental > Aquatic > Marine > Oceanic | place: Canada: Western Arctic Ocean | collected 2017-09-28 | reverse complement strand
CACATAGCCCACCCCTGCAACTGGGAACATGTCTAGGTTGAAGCGAAGATTTGGCAGCCAGGAGGAGCCTTGGTGGGAGAGTGGTGTCAATTTCACTTGTCTTCCGGACTGTGGGCGCTGTTGTGATGAGCCAGGTGGAATAGTATACCTTTCCCGCGAAGATGCTGAAAGAATTGCTAATCATTTTGACATTAGTTTGAAACAATGGCTAACGGAAAACTGTCGGACTAGTTTTGATGGAAGATTTGTGCTAGAATCTAAACCAGAAGATGGGCGTTGTATCTACTTAACAGGAGAGAAAACTTGCAGCATTTATGAGGTGAAACCAGCTCAATGTTCAGCCTTCCCATTTTGGCGGGAAAATGTAGTTTCAGAGAGGGCTTGGGAGAAAACCAAAGCACTGTGCCCTGGTATAGACCACGATGATGCAATCGTAATTAATGGTAATTCAATCAAGTTGAATTTAGAAGCCGACCGAATTGCAGAAAAGGGATTCAGGTTCATTTGAACGACTTAGAAATCTCTAAGTTAAATTCATCTCTCTTCTAAGTTGGAGAATGACTCATTTCTGCAGGGTCTGCGGTCCTAAGAATTACCACTGGGTGCAGTGGGGCCACAGGCACTAACAAATCGTCTGCAGATACTGATTCTTCATCAATATTCCAATCCGCTTCCGGGATGTATTCTTCTATCCCAGCGGCCTCGTAAGGGCGCTCTGGCTTAGTCCTCGTTTTCAGAGATTCACCGGCTCCTAACTTTGAAATACGAGATAGTTTGCGTTCAATTTCAAGCATTTTATCTGCCATTTCAACCAAATCCTTTGGTTCAGCATCCTCAATTTTACAGGAAATATCCTCCATCTGACTATGTAAGGAAAATAACTCATCTTGATGCCGACGGAGTCTAGACTCTAACCGATCAAGGAATCCTTCACTCGTCAATTCAATATTGGGGACTTCACCTCTCGGTTCTTCTAATGTTGTGGGAAGCCCTGACAATTCAATCCTGTCACGAGCATCCTCCAGTGCACCTTTCTCACGGCCAAGATGCCTTTCAATCAGTGAATCAACGGCATCTCTACTAGTATCTGGCATTAAATCTGGAGGCTGATAATCATCAACAATTGATTCCAATTCACTGATAATATCTACATTTGGTTGGCTCTCCTTTGGTAGTACATGGTCTAGCACCTCACGCACAATTTGCTGCCCAGTTCTCTCAGTATCCCAGGCAATTAGGCCATCATCACCCCGCATTACCAATTCTTCTCCTGAAAGTATTGTCTCAATATCTTCGACACCAAACGGCTCGGCCCCAGCCTCGATTGCTAGTGCTACCGCCTCAAAACCAGATTCTGCTACACTCCAATCTTTATCCGCTGCAACAGCAATTACCCGTAATTGTTCGTCGGATAGAGAAAGGCCTCTCACCAATGCTCGGTTTCTCATAAATAGAACCAATGTCATGACATCAGGATTCTCAAGAGTGGTCGGGACAGATGACCTAAGTGCACCACCTAATATCCCAGAGTAATTGCAGTTTCCACTACAAGTGATTACAACTTGAACCCCAAAATTTAGACAACTGTCAATAATGATGCCGAGGTTTTCTTCGCTGTCTTGACTAACCATTTGAATATCATCAATAAGCAGTGTGCTACAGCCCTGAACGGCATCTATCCAATCGTCAGATAACTGAGATGGAAATGAACTACCAACAATGATTCGCACTTCGGCTTCAGGTGACCTAGTATGCATCGAGGAACCAATCGCTCTCAATAGATGACTTTTCCCAACACCCTCGCCTCCAAAGATGATGAGCGGATTTGCTCGGTCAGATGGGTGGGTTATCACCTCATTACCGGCAGTACTTGCCAATCGGTTGTTAGGCCCTACCTGCCAATTACCCCATGTGAAGTTTTGATTAGGTGTGAAGATAGGTGGCCATTCAGGACGACCTATTGCCAGTTCTTCTGCAACCCTATTCAACGGTGATTCAACTGGTGGAGGGACTTCCCCAATAAGTTCAGAATGATGCTGCCGAGCAGACTCAGTTGGTCTCACATGCTCTCTCTGCTCAGAGAGTACATCCCGCCACAACGGTGTTGAGACGTTTCTTGTATCCATATCTTCAACATCTGAACCGACCCAAGCAGGAAAGTTTGGATTAGTCGCAGATGGTGCTTGGTCAGTATCAATCATTGGCGCATCTGCTTCCACACCCTGTCGCATTCTCTGAAGCCTTTGAGAAGCGATGGTACCAAAATCACCAGTTCTCTTTTTGACTGCAGTTGATGTTGAATGTAAAAATGGCCCATCAAATGGATTCCCCACAGGAGGTGAATTTCCTCGTCGAATATATTTTCCAAGTGATGCTTGAGGTGACTCTGACTCTGAACTAGTCAACTCTGACTTTCGCTCTGACAATAACCGCTTGCTTTTCTCCAGTTGTTGTTGAAGAAGTGTTCGCCTAGCCATACCTTCCACCATATTTCCTAAATTATCAATTTATTTTCAATCATATTGGGATAATCAACTCTCGAAGTCATTCAACATTGATTCTATTTTTTTAATGTGTTCGAATTGAATAAGTTGAGTACGATATTTGACAGCAACTGTTGAATCAATTACTGAGCGATTTTCTTGGATATTAATTCGGTTGATTAAATCATTTACAATTACTGATTTCTTCTCTAATTCAGCAAGCAGTTTCAATCCCTCCTTTGAGTTAGCCTCGATGCGGTCAACAATTTGATGAATTGGGTGGCCTTTATCAGCCAAACTATTGATTCGCTCTAGAATCTTTAAGTCAATACCAGCTCGCTTAACCATTTGTTTACGGTCGGCATAAAGAGCTTCTAATTCGGTGCCAACCAACATTTGGGTTAGGGTCTTTGACTTCTGAATTCGGATAGCTGATTCTCTAGCAAGTGGATTAGTTACCAGATCAGGTGTAAGTGCTGTTGGGGCTTCTTCTGAAGCGCTAACCACAGCAGCACCCCATTGACGTGTATTAACACCAGAAATTGAAGAGGTTTTCGACGATTCCACACCATGGCGTAGAGACCTTGAATTATCAACAGCCGCACTCATACCTCGAATCTCAAGCACCTCCCAGTTTCTCTCTTCATCAGTTTCCCACTCACCAACTTCACGAAATTCATCTTTCTTGTAATTCAGGGCAGTTACCGAACTATCTATCGCCTCGTAGCCTGAGTCTACTAATTGCCCTTCAAATTGCTTACTATTTGCTGCTGCATAATGCATTGATGCCTTTTCAAATTGTAATATGTCAGGTTTTTGCGGTACACTAACTCGTCTCTTTTGTTTACTACGATAGTTTACTGTCGGCTGATTAAGCCTAGCATATTCAGGTTCAACTTCAGGCTCAGGGGAATCAGCATCCTCAACAACCTCCGTTTGCTCAGAAGTAATATCAGAAGGATCGGGGGCATCTACATCAAGAGTTGAAGCATCTTCTTGGAAAGTGGTGGTTGGCTGCTCATCATCCATGTTGGCCGATGGTGCTGTTGCCCAACTTGGAAGGGAGAAATCTCCTTCTTCATTATCAGCAGTTACTATGGATTCTAGAGGCTCGTCATTTGAAGTAGTCTCTTCAGAAGATATTGGTTCAGGTTCAACTTCTAACCTCATCTCATCAAGTAAAGAGGCCGCTGAAAATGAGGTTACTGGTTGAGTAAAGTGAGTTGTTGAAACAACGCTGTTTGATTCATCTTTTGTTGGTGAATCTTGGGCTTGCCCCACAGTTGAAAGAAGTCTGGTTGCTGCGTCCTTGAAATCACCTTCAGCCTCACTAACAATATCGATTCTTTGCGGTTCTGGAATACTTAACGACTCAGTTTCTTGGCAGAACTGATGGCCTTCAAGAACTGCTGGCCTCTGAGCCCATTCACCGATTGTACCGGCACTAATCAGGTCACATTCTCGCAACAATAGTGAACGCTCACGCTGGTCCCAAACATCAAAATCAGCGGGAATTAACACCATATTATTGGACGTTTGAATGCCATCAAATAAATTACGTAGCATACCTATCATACGGCTAAAGCCGTGGATGCCACTAAGATATTCTACCCCATCTAGAATAATGACTGCCCTTGATGAACCCCATAGAAACTCATCGCATTCTCTACGAATTTCTTCCAATCCTGGATTAATTGTCCGCACCCCTTCAACTTCTCTTTCACTAAGCCAGCGACAGACAGAAATTGGCAGTCCAAAATCGTCAGAAATACGCTGAGGTGTACTACGAGACATCACCATAACAGGATGGCCGATAGTAGCAAGATGCGTTGCAACTCTGAACACAGAATCAGGTATCTGTTCATCAATTAGGTAACTACAACCGGCTTCCAACTCTTCCCCCGGAATATATTCAATAATATCAACGGCATCATCTGCCTCAGAATCTTCATCGTCATCATCTAGGGTTTTCTCAGTCATCGTCCATTCCCGATTACGTTTTGAACGCCACCAATCAGAATCTCGCTTTGTATCCGTTATCCATCCTTCAATTTTCTTGTCAGCATTGGAATCTAAACCGGCAAAATGCAACTTAGCCTCTGGATGTAAGTCAGCAATCAAACCAAGGTCAACATCAGTATGAACTGAAATCCGTGAATCATCTGCTGCTGCGCAGTTCCTCAACTCTTCCAACGCGCTATGACCCATCAACAATTCACTAGACTCAAACAGAGCAATTTCAGGAGCACCATCTGATATCACAAGTTGAGCAATGCTGACTGGGTTTGTTGGTTGTTGAATCCGAATATAACCACTGCCACCTTCTTTATCAAAGTCAATCAAGAGCAACTCAAGCACCCCTGAACCACCTCTACGCACCTCCTTGGTGATGCCCTTCGGTAGTTCAGCCATGGCAATCCTCGCCCCTCGTCTTGCTTGCCCCCCTCTTGAACGTGGCCCTTCACGCACGCGTACTATGGCCGATTCGCCAACTTACCTCAAATCACCGACCGTACACAGAGAACCTGCAATAATAGCAAAAAAACACAAACTTCTTGACTAGAGAATTAATTAGTTCTATTAGAAACATGCTAAAATCAATATTGATATGGCGATATCATGAAAAAGTCACTCAATATCACGAAAATTGAATGAAGTAAGCCCTCCTACGGATGCTATGGAGGACCTACCAGATGATGCCGGATCGTGGTCGGTTAACACTGAAATTGCCAAAGTTCAAAGGCAAAATATGTACAATGCAGTGTTTTTTACATTTGCAGGATTTTGTGCCATAATAATTTGTTTCAAAATCCTGTCTTTTATTGGTTTGGATAATTGGATTGTCCTGTTTATTATTACCACAATTATCGCCTTCTTCCTGTGGAAGGAACTTTTCAGAAATATCAGAAAAATGACACTTCTGAACTTGGTTGCAATTGGAACCGGACACCCGTGGCATCCCAGCGAAATTATGGAAAACAACTCAGTTTTCGTTTCAGATGGTGAATCATGGCACTTAATACCGCCAAAGGTTCGTATCTCACCTCAATCAGGATCAGGGAATAAGAGCACTCTTCTAAAGAGAAATGATATGAATGGAAAAATTATGTTGCGATGGCAACACCCACCTGACTCAATAACCCGAGGTGTGGTATCTCTGATTAATCAGGCTCTTTCTTTCCGTGATGCCCAAGAAAGGGATTTGGACTCAGAAGACCCTATTGAAAGGGCACGAGAACGTGAAGAATTGGAGTTTTACCCTGTAGAGAGGGTGTGGGAAGAAACAACACAGGGCTCTTTAGCACCTGAACCAGGGGCATTACTTCGCAAGATGAGGACACATAGTTCTGAAATCATCAAGAAAGATAGTGAATAGTGATTCTCACACTTCAAAACAAGTGAATGTTAATGCGGTTCAGTTAGCAGCGATACAATATGGAGTCGTGGCGTCAGCGCTTGGAGTCGCTTGATGAACGCCAAACCGAGATGCTTCTTGGCTCTCCAATGTCACAACGTTTTGTTTCTTGGCCACTTTCAATCAGTCATCCAGCAATTGTTGGCGCATTCTATGGTTTACTACTAATTGCTGCCTTGATAATACCGATTGGCTATCACAACTCTTGGAATATTGAGTTGTGGCTTAGAGAAGTTGCCTTCAGAGGTTTGAGTATCGCTCTGGGATTAGCATTAGCAGGACAATTTTCGGCCCTAATTAGCAAATTTTTCCAGCGCCCACCCATCACACCGCCACGAGCTGTGCTGTTCGCCATGCCTTTCGCTGGATTCGTTATCTTGTTAGGTAGTTGGATGGACCTTGTCCCACAAATCCCTGAGTTGCTAGCGTGGTTACTAATGCTTGCACCCGGGCCAATTTATGTCCATCTCTCTTGGGCTCCTCGTTACAGGATGCTTACAATGTTAGAAGATGGAAAAGATCCATTTGGGCCATCAAAAGTTGGAATTGACCAAATGGAAAAGGAACAAGAACTCGTAGATGCTGTGAACGCCATTGATGATTAAATTATCAAATTAGATTGACAATTTTCCCAGCGGTTTCGTAAGCGATTAGAATCTCATCTAATTGGCCATCAGTCAATCCCGTTGACAATTGATTGCGCACCCGCGCTTTATCTCTCGCCACCATTGGAAAGATAATCGCGCCAACAACAACACCGAGTTTGCGCATCTCTTCAGATAATTGCTTAGCAACTGAAGAGTCCCCACACATTACAGGAATAATGGGTGTTGTTGACATTCCTAAATCAAAGCCAAGCGAATCCATTTCTCGCCGGAATCTATCGGTGTTTTCCCACAATCTAGCATGGTGCTCTGGCTCTTCCATCAACACCTCTACAGCTGCCTTTTGTGCCGCCGCAACACCAGGTGGTTGGCTACCAGACAGTAACCAAGAACGTGAGTGATTCAATGCATGATTACGGACCTGTTCGCTACCCGCAACTATTCCTCCTTGAACACCCAGGGCCTTTGAGAATGAACCAATCTCAAAGTCAACTCGCCCCTGTAATTTGAAATGGTCAACAATTCCTGCACCACGGTCACCCAAAACACCCTCACCATGACAATCATCTACGAATACCATCGCTCCGTGCTCCTCGGCAAGTGCAGTTATTTCGTCAAGGGGTGCAACATCCCCATCCATGGAAAATACTCCATCCGTGATGATTAGTTTTCGCTCGCTTCCTGAGTTCTGACGAAGAACTTCTTCTAGTGCACCAACATCGTTGTGTGGGTAAACTGCGCGGCTTGCCTTGGTTAGGCGTACACCATCAATAATAGAGCCGTGATTTAGTTCATCTGAGATGATAACATCCTCTTTCCCGGTCACCAAAGTTGGAATGAGTCCAACGTTTGCAGTATATCCTGATGAGTAGATAAGAGAGGCTTCAACACCTTTGAATTCAGCGACCTTTTTTTCTGCTTCAAGGTGAATATCCATAGTGCCACTGATAGCCCTTACTGAGCCGCTTCCAGCGCCATATTTTTTGGTTGATTCCACTGCCGCAGCAATGACTTTTGGGTGGGTTGTCAAATTGAGGTAATTGTTTGCTGACAGCATTATCATCTCTTTGCCATCAACTGTGCAACTAGGGGTGCTGGCTGATTCTAAAGTAGGTGGTTCCCACAGTAGATTTTGCGATTTCAGCGTTTCAAAACGCTCGCGCATCCACGGAATATCTCTCGCCATTAAGTGGGCAACTGCGCGCCCACCTCTTTTTGATTGCGATACAATAATCTCAACCATATTGAAAGGTTAGAAAAATGTTTTTCAGTTCACCTAACCGGAAAAATCAATTTTTCCATTCAACCCAAGGTAGCCCTGCATGACTACGATACCACCATCCACCTTCGTCTGGTGGCCATTGAATATACTCATATCCATCAGGTCTAATCTCACCTTGTAAGTCAATCCGAGGACCCTTATCTGCCATTGATTCAGAAGGGGGACCCATCGGTAAATTTTCTTCACCCCCCCACAACTCATCTTGGAAATTTTTATCAGCGACTTCTTCAGCCATGCTGACATTACGCATCATCCTAGGAAGAAGGAAAAACAAGAGAGTTGAGACTACAACTCCCGTACCAGCAGTTGCAGCACCAATTACCAAAATGTTAGAGCCTTCTTCCTTTGGACAACCATTCTCACCTGCAGAACCGACCTCATTGGGACAATCATCACTATTGTCACCTATACCGTCACTATCAGCATCATCCCATTCAAGATTGTTATGTGGGAATTCATCTAGGTGATCTGCTACGCCATCACTATCCGAATCTTCCTCGGCAATTACAATCATAATCACACTAGCCGAAATTGCTGAAGGTAGAGTAGTTGGAACCCCATTTATTTGCACCACATTCACAGAAATTTGAATCGTGTGAACCCCTATATCGTTTTTATTTGCCATTACTGTAACTGTGAAATTATAATTATTTTGAGAATCCAATGTAAGTGACCCTGGAGCGGCTACAACCAAACCGCCACTAGTAACCGAAATACTCACTACTTCAGAATACATCGTTGGATTTGATATATTGCAAATTATCTCACCTTGACCATTATATCTCGTATCAATCATCTGTTGAGTAGCAGTGCACTCTAATTCAATGCTTGGAAAAACACTAGAACTGCCATCACCACCAGCTAAACTAGTCATTGAATCTTGAGACTCAATGTTACCAACTGAATCAACTGCTGCTACTGAGTAGTAGAATACACCAGAACCTGAGTGTCTGTCCATTGTAACATCCATGCTAGAATCAGCAGTGGTGTGACAGTTGCCTGTAGTAATTAGGATTGGAACCTCAAGCGAGGTGTGTTGCGCTGGTGACCAGCAAATCATCCAGTGGTCGACATCAGACGAATCAGTGGCAGTCCATGTGAAGTGAATGCTAGATTCACCAGAAGTTGCCGCATCAAGGTCAGCAGCACCTGCTGTTGGATCAACTTGACCATCTGCAGTTGCACTTCCTGAATCAACAGGTGTACCGTATAGAGCACTTCCATCTGTACCAACTTGCCCGTTCTCTACGCGCACAAGGAACTCGTATGTTGTACCGTGTGTTCCAGCAATTGTGTGAGTTGTTGTTGCCAAGTTAAAGGTGCTACGAGCGCCATCAATGGCTGCTCCATCGTCATTGACATACAAAACACCGTAATCGTTTCCACCAGTTAATTGTGAGTTAGCGATATTCCATGAAAGGTCAATTACACCAGCAGCGCCTAGAGTTGCTGTCAACGAATCAATACCAATTTGTGGTGCTTGTCCAATAGTAGCGGATGCGAATACTGCATATCTAGATGATGAGCGAGATGGTAGAGAACCATCATTGCTCCATGACAGACTAATTGTGTCTGCATCAACTTGGGCTTGAGTTGTACCTGCCAACTCAACCCATCCTGTACCACCCTCATACCAAAGGGAATGGCCAACTGTTGGGTCAGCGTCTGGGGTCACAACTAGGTCTTCGCTAGCCACATTCGCAGGTGCGAGTTGTGCACTCACATCAATATTGAATGTGCAAATAGAATCCCAACCTGAACTACCACTTAGGGTCTGGCCTGTTGCATCATCTGCATCTGAGAATTGTGCAGTGTACTGCATAGTTCCGGCATACAGAATATCGTATTCTGCATCCCAGCAATCTCCAGAATCAACATTGGAATAATTATTCCATACGCTGAATGTTAACTGTGCGGATGCTTGTGCACCCCAATAATCTGATACTGTAACAATTATTGTTGGGGAGCCCAACCACATGAGGTTCATGTCAACCACACAATCTGGACTTCCGCCCATGATAGCGCCTGTTGCAGGATCTTCCATACCACTACAAATATCCAACTGTGGGTCATACTCAGAACCAGACACCATTGACCATGTGTACCCAAATGGCTCTTGGTTTCCGTCTAGGTCTAAGTCAGGCTGGTTAAGATGTTCTGCGCGAGCAGAGAAGGTGATTTGTGTGCCGTCAATAATGTTACCCTCAATTTCATCCATCGTCAAGTAAGCCGATGGACCCATATTAAGAACTTCAAAGTGGCCTGTACGCATATCATTGGCTGTGTTCATGTCCACCTTACAATCAGGGTTACTACCTGTTCCGCAATCATTGGCGGGGTCGGAGTCAGTTAGCGATGCATCAAGTAAATCGACTGTAGCACTTACTGAAACCATGCCTGGGTTAATCATTATCTCGGCGC